>Ga0209152_10000058_pt1 | contig 55858 bp, 44 predicted proteins | sample GraSoiAngelo_107_FD_185873 | JGI IMG/M metagenome (GOLD analysis project Ga0209152, IMG submission 185873) | Grasslands soil microbial communities from the Angelo Coastal Reserve, California, USA - 14_0903_09_30cm (SPAdes) (version 2) | ecosystem: Environmental > Terrestrial > Soil > Grasslands...
GCCCACACCAGCCCCAGCGCAAGCCCGCCCGGCGCCAACGACTGGGCCTGCAAACCGACCGCCGCCCATCCCCGACCGGTGGTCCTCGTCCACGGCACCTTCGCCGACATGTCGAACAGTTGGCAGGCGATCTCACCGCTGCTGAAGAACAACGGCTACTGCGTCTTCGCCCTCAATTACGGCTCCTACGCCGGCAGCGGCGCGATCGGCGTCTACGGCACCGGCGAGATCCGCAACTCAGCCCAGGAACTGAACGTCTTCGTCGACAAAGTCCTTGCCGCCACCGGAGCCGCCGAGGTCGACATCGTCGGCCACTCGCAGGGCGGGATGATGCCGCGCTACTACCTCAAGTTCCTGGGCGGAGCCGCTGAGGTCCACACCCTCGTCGGCCTCTCACCCTCCAACCACGGCACCACCGTCGATGGGATTGGCCTCCTCGCCCGCTTCTTTCCAGGCGGCGAACAGTTCACGGGCGCCCTCTGCCCGGCCTGCGAGGAGCAGATTGTCGGCTCGGCCTTCCTCGCCGAACTGAACAGCGGCGGCGACACCGTGCCGGGGGTCGAATACACGGTGATCCAGACCCGCTACGACCAGGTCGTCACCCCCTACACCTCGGCCTTCCTCTCAGGCGCGAACGTGAAAAACGTCCTGCTCCAGAACCAGTGCATCCTCGACCTCGGCGATCACCTCTCGATGCCCTACGACCACATCGTCGGCGCTGACGTCCTCACCGCACTCGACCCGGCGCACCCGCGCGGGTTCTTCTGCACTCCGATCGCGCCGACGGCGGGCGGTTAGCCGCGGCTCAGGCTGAGCCGTTCCCGTTGCTCTCCCCGCGGTAGGGCCCCGGCTTCGGCCGGGGCTTGCCGCCGGGGAAGGCGAGGCGGAGGATCGTCCGCTGGACCATCCCCAGCTGCTGCAGAAACGGACCGCTGTTGTAGGGGAGGCCGTAGCGTTCGCAGACCTCTTTCACCTGCGGCGCGATCTCCGCGTAGCGACTGCTCGGCATGTCCGGGAAGAGGTGGTGCTCGACCTGGTAGCTGAGGTTGCCGCTGGCGACGTGGAAGAGCGGGCCGCCCTCGATGTTGGCCGAGCCGGTGAGCTGGCGGATGTACCAGCCGCCGCGGCTCTCGCCCTCGACCTCCTGCTGGGAGAAGGTGTAGGTCTGGTCGGGGAAGTGGCCGCAGAAGATGATCGCGTAGGCCCAGACGTTGCGGACGATGTTGGCGGTCGCGTCGGCCTTGGCGGTAGCGCGGAAGGTTTTGGCACCGCTGTTCAGAGTCGCTTCCACAACCGGCGCCCAGCGGCTCTTGCGCCGGCGCTTCACCCGCCCGAGGATGCCGCGGGGCTGCTGGCGCTGGCGTCGCGTCTCCACGACGACGTCGACGGCCGTCGCCGCTAGAGCGCTGACCAGCGGCCAGGCGATGTAGTCCTTGACGATCTGGCTTTTCGCCTTGCCGGCGATGCCCTTCAGCTCCCGCTTCACCTGGTGCATCGGCTTGTGGCCCTTGCGGATCGCCTCGAAGTCGAGGTCGTGCAGCGCCACACCCCACTCGAACAGCGCCGCCAGGATCAGGTTGTAAACCGGCTGCGCGAGGTAGACCGGGTGCCACTTCTGCTCCGGGTCGATCCGCATGATCTCGTAGCCGAGGTCCTTGTCTTTGCCGCGGATGTTGGTGTAGGTGTGGTGGACGAAGTTGTGGGAGTGCTTCCAGGCCTCGGCCGTGGAGGCGGTGTCCCAGTCCCAGGTCGAGGAGTGGATCCGCGGGTCGTTCATCCAGTCCCACTGGCCGTGCATGACGTTGTGGCCGATCTCCATGTTCTCGAGGATCTTCGCCGCCGAGAGCGAGGCGGTCCCGGCCCACCAGCCGGTGCGGTTGCGGGAGGCGAGCAGGAGGATGCGCCCCAGCACGGCAAGGCGGCGTTGCATCTCGATCATGCTCTCGATGTAGCGGCGGTCGCGGTCGCCGAGCTCGCCGGCGACGCGGTCGCGGATCGCGTCGAACTCGCGCCCCAGCTCCTCGAGCTGCTGCTCGGAGAGGTGCGCGAGCGGGCTCTCGACATGGGTGTCGATCGGTGCAGTGGTAGTAACGCTCATCTGGTTCTCATTTCCTCTCGATCAAAGTGCAATTTCAACGTCGCCTTCCGGCGCGTTGACACACGTCCGCACCATTTCGTCCTCTTGGCCGTGGACCTCACCGGTGCGCAGATCCCTGACTTCGCCCGAGCAGAGCCGGCCGATGCAGGTGTGGCAGATCCCCATTCGGCAGCCGAAGGGAAGCTCGGCCCCGGCTTCCTCGCCGGCGACGAGGATCGGGGTGCCGCCGTCAGAGCTGGTCTCGACCCCGCTCTTGGTGAAGCGGATCGCGCCGCCCTCGCCGGCGACGGCACTGCCGCCGATCACGGGTTGGAAGCGCTCCATCTCGAGCAGGTCGGGGTCTCCCTCCTCGGCCCAGTGGGAGACGAGCGCGTCGAGCATCTCGCCGGGCCCGGAGGCGAAGGTGTGCCGCTGCCGCCAGTCGGGGCAGAGCTCGTCGAGGTGGGCGGGGGCGACCCGTCCCGCCTCGCTGGTGATCTGCAGGTGGGGGCGGTAACCAGGGCGGCGGGAATCGAGCTCGCGCAGCTGCTCGCCGAAGATCACCCCGTCGGCGGTCCGCGCCGAGTGGATGTGGACGGCGTCTTCGAGCGCGTCGTCGCGGTCGAGGCTGCGCAGCATGCTCATGATCGGGGTGATCCCGCTGCCGGCGCTGATGAAGAGCGGCCGTGGCGGAGGCGGGTCGGGGAGGACGAAGGTGCCTTCGACGCCGCCGAGGCGGACGATGTCGCCGGGCCTGGCCTGGCGGACGAGGTAGGGGGAGACCTTGCCGGCGTCGACCAGCTTCGGGGTGATCCCGATCAGGCCGTCGGGCCGGCCGGGGTCGGTGGTCAGCGAGTAGGCGCGCCAGTGGTGGACACCGTTGACGATGACGCCGATCCGCAAGTACTGCCCCGGTCGGTGGCCACCCCACTCGTAGCCGGGCCGGATCAGGACGGTGACCGCGTCGGGGGTCTCGCGGTCGATCCTCTCGATCCGCCCCCGCAGCTCCTGGGTCGACCAGAGGGGGTTGATCAGTTCGAGGTAGTCGTCCGGCAGCAGCGGCGAGAACAGAGAGCGGACGGCATCGAGGGCGCGACGGCGCGCCTTCGGGACATTGGGGATAGCGCCTCGCTCTGCCATTGTCAGATGTTACATCGATCGATGTAAAGGTTATGTGACATCTGGCCGCTTCTATACCCGACCAGCGAAGTCTCAGCCAGCTTGCAATGTTTCTTTGCTCGACTAATCTTGCGTACTCGATGGCAAGCGCGGGAATAACGATCGTCACCCTTGGACCCGAGGGCACCTGCCATGAGCGGGCGGTGCGGCGCTATATGGAGTTCCAGGGCGTCGCTGATTTCGAGATCGAGTACATCGCCGACTTCCTCGACGGCCTCGAGCGGATTCGCGGCCGCGAGGACGCCTTTCTCGTCCAGTGCAGCGCCCATCCGAAGGTCCACGAGGTGACCGAGCGCTACTGGAAGGAGGTCTTCGTCGTCGACACCTTTATTTACCCGACCAAGCACTTGGTGGTGCTGAGCCGGCGCGAGGTCGAGCGGCCCCGCTCGTTGGGGATCGTGCCGGCGACGAAGGGCTACGTCGACCTCTCCCAGTGGGACGAGATCATCGATGTCGTCTCCAAGCCGGTGGTCGGCGAGGAGCTACTAGCCGGTCGCTACGACGCCGGTCTCACCCACATCGAGCATCTCGAAGAGCACGAAGACGAGCTGCGCCTTGATCTCGACATCGGCGAAATCGACACCACCTGGCTCGTCTACGGAAACCAGAAGCGGTTCGAAGGCGAGGTAATCGGGATCCCGTCGCGAGAGCTCTTCACCCGCGCCGCCCCGGTCGCCGCCTAATCCTTTTGCAGCTGCCGCCGCTCCTCGTGGCGGTGACGGCGAACCAGCGGAGCGATGTAGCCGATCAGCATCCCGATCGCCGCCGCCAGGAGGATGATCACGATCAGGGGCGCCTTGAAGCTGGCGAAGAGCACCTCGAAGCTGACCTCCTGCGAGTTCTGCAGGGCAACGATCAGGACCAGGGCGCTGAGAATGCCGACGAGCCAGGCGCGCCAGTTGACCGGTTTCTTCTCCTGCGACGGCATCATCCGATCCTAGTTCCCCAGATCCGAAAGACGAATCGGGCCTGGGTGGAGCGCGGTTAGTTCAGCCGACTTCTGAGAGAGCCGGGTCTGGCTGCGCCTGCGGCGCCTCGGCATCTTGGTGCACCGGCATCTCCTCCGGCCGCGGCGAGCGCAGGACGAAGACTGCAATCGCGACGGCGATCGCCGCCAGGCCGGCGCCGATCAGATAGGCGACGTGGTATCCGGCGTTGAGTGCCTCTAGCTGGCCCTCGCCGTCGGCGAGGAGGGAGTTGGTGCGCTCGGTGGAGAGGGTCGCGAGGACCGCCAGGCCGATCGAGCCGCCCACCTGCATGCTGGTGTTGACGAGGCCGGAGGCGAGGCCGGCGTCCTCCGGAGTTGCTCCCGACATCGCCAGGGTCATGATCGCCGGGAACGAAGTGCCGACGCCGATGCCGATCAGCAGGAAGGGCGGCAACAGGTCGGTGAAGTAGTTGCCGTCGACCGGGGTGCGGGCAAAGAGGAGGAGGGCGACGACTACGAGACAGACGCCGGGGATCAGGGTCGTGCGGGGGCCGAAGCGCATGATCAGCTTTTCCGAGAGGCCGAGGGAGAGACCGCCCATCACGATCGTCGTCGGCAAGAAGGCGAGGCCGACCTCGAGCGGGCTGTAGCCGAGCACGCGTTGCAGGTAGAGAGCGCCAAGGAAGAACATCCCGAACATGCCGGCGACGAGGAGCGCCTGGAGGACGTTGGAGCCGGCGACGTTGCGGGAACGGAAGAGCCGCAGCGGCATCAGCGGATTGGCAATCCGCGCTTGGCGGAAGATGAACAGGGCCAGCAGAACGGCTGAGATCGCGCTGAGAATGAGCGTGCGGCTGTCGCCCCAGCCCCAGTTCTCGATCTGCAGGATCGTGAAGACGCCGAGCATCAAGGAGCTCGTCAGCAGCACCGCTCCGGGGAAGTCGGCGCCCTCGCTGAGCCCGATCCCTTCAGGGTTGGCGACGACGCGTTTCGCGAGGATGGCGACGGCGATCCCGATCGGCAGGTTGATGAAGAAGATCCAGTGCCAACTGATCGCGTCGGTGAGGACGCCGCCCAGCAGCAGCCCGATCGAGCCGCCGGCGGAGGCGACGAAGCCGTAGACGCCGATCGCTTTCGCCTGCGCCGCCGGTTCGGGGAACATCGTCACGATCATTCCCAGGATCACCGCCGAAGCGAGCGCGCCGCCGAAGCCCTGGATGAAGCGGGCGCCGACCAGCATCTCCTGGTTCTGCGAGGCGGCGCAGAGCAGCGAGGCGGCGGTGAAGATCGTCAGCCCGACGAGGAAGACGCGGCGCTGGCCCAGCAGGTCGCCCATCCGCCCGGCCAGGAGAAGCAGCCCCCCGAACGGGATCATGTAGGCGTTGATCACCCAGGCGAGGTTGTTCTGGGAGAAGCCGAGATCGTCCTGGATCGAGGGCAGGGCGACGTTGACGATCGTCGCGTCGAGGACGATCATCAGCATCCCCGCGCAGAGGACGTAGAGGGCGAGCCAACGGGTGCGGTCGTTATCGATGGTGTTCATGCAGGTAGGACTCCTGGACTGGCGGGAACTAATCGCCGCCTACGTCAATCAACGTGGTCCGGCAGGCCGAAACGCCGGAAGACGGCCTCCACGCGCCTGGGGTCGGCAGCGCGGTCTGGCCAGCGAGCATAGCCGTCCTCGGTATCCGCTGGCCTGACGACAAAGGCGGTCACTTCCTTGATCCGATCACCCTCCAAAGTGAGCACATCGAGGGAGAACGGAACGTGCGTTTTCTCCTGCTCCATCCAGGTATAAGTGCCGACCGCGAGTTGTCCGTTTGCGAGAGTCGGCCGGTGCCGCCAGCGCCACGCGGCAGGTGCTGCATCGCGGCGATGAAGGCGAGCTCCACCGCCTCGCGCTCCTCATAAGAGGCGTCCGGTGAGGCATAGCCGTCCTCGACCTCGAGCATCTCGTCGGGGTAGGGCTCGACCCAGACTCCCCGGCGACCGGCTCGCCGGGCGGCGCCTGCGGATCGCCCTTCGGCCCATTGCAGGGATCCGAGCATCCGGTAGCAGTGGGCGTGCAGCTCCCGGCGGTAGGGCTCAACAAGCTGCTCGAACTCGGCTTCGTCGGGTCTCGCCGTGGAAGACGCCGCCCGAAGCTAGCAACGGGCTTTCGGGGTGACAGATGTCACCCGCAAACGGAGTCACTCTTTTCCCCTTCTACGCAGGGAAAAAGCCCGACTATTCTCGGCCGCACCAGTCGGAGTCTTTAGCGGGGACAAATTCGACATAGGCGCGGGGATGACTGTTCGGGACTCGGACTTGACGATCACGGGGGTTTTGCGTCTGCTTGGAGCAGGCGCCAGCGGCTCGATCCTGATGGCGCTGCGGGAGGGGCCGCTGCGGACGAAGGAGCTGACCGAACGGGTGCCGGGGTACGCGCCGCGGACGATCTATCGGTACGCGGCGAAGCTGGCGGAGCTGGGGATCGTCGAGCGGGAAGAGGAGCCCGGAGTGCCCTCGAAGGTGGTCCACCGTCTGACCGAGCCCTGCGGCCGAGAGCTTGCCGAGCTGGTCGATGCTTATGCCGACGCCTCCCTCGGGCGGCTTCCCAACGGCGAGATCGGCGCCCACGAATGGGGCTCGTTCGCTCTGGTTGCGGACCTCTGGGAATCGGGGATGATCGGGGCTTTGAACCTGGGCGAGCGGTCGCTGACCGAGCTCTCGCAGGGCGACCACGATCTCAGCTTCCATCAGGTAAGCCGGCGCGCCAGCCTATTCTCGATCGCCGGCTTCATCGACGAGACAACCGAAGGGACGCGGCGCCGTCGTTTTGCGCTGACCGAGAAAGCGCGGCGGGCGATGGCGCTGATCGCGGGCATCGGCCGCTGGCGCCGGCGGCACGTGGTGCCGAAGGGAACGGCGGGTCTGACTTCGGGCGAGGCGGCCGGTTTGATCCGCACGTTGCTGCCCCTCGTCTCGCTTCCCGAGCACCCGGGGAAGAGCTTCGAGTTGAAGGTCTCGCCTCGCGGCGACAGCGGTGCCGAGGAGGAGAGGGTCTGGGCGGAAGTAGGCGACGGCGGCTCCGTGATCATCTGCCCAGGGCCGAAGGCGAAGATCGACAGCGTCGCCCAAGGGCACGTCGCCGTCTGGGTCGACTCGATCCTCGACGGGCCGCAGAAAGACCTCACCGCCAGGGGTGACGCTCGACTGCTCGACGAATGCCTGCGACAGCTTCATCGGGTGCTGTGGGGGCAATCGCTCGATCCGCACGGGGACGCTGCCACCGCAGCGGCGCCAACTCGCTGACGACGACGTTGACGGTGCCTTCGCGGCGCTCGAGGCGGCCGCGGGCGCGGAGCAGGGGGGCGGTGCGGACGAGGGGGCGGCGGCGCTCGTAGACCGGCGGCGGGACGACGAGGTTGACCGAGCCGCGCTCGTCCTCGAGCAGCAGGAAGGTGACGCCGTTGGCGGTCTCGGGCCGCTGGCGGGCGGTGACCATGCCGGCGATCTCGACCGTGGTGCCGTGGTCGATCTGCTTCAGGTCGGAGCTGCGGACCAGCTTCGGGTCGAGGCCCGGGCGCAGCAGCGCCAACGGGTGCGCGTCGACGCTCATCCCGGTCGAGCGGTAGTCGGCGACCAGCTTCCCCCACTCTCCCAGCTGCTCCAGTTTCGGGGGCTCGGGCGGCTCCATCGGCAGCGCCAGCTGGGTGCCGTTGCCGTGGGTCTGGCCGGCGCCGGTGACGCCGACGCGCCAGAGCGCCTCGCGCCGATCGCCTTCGCCGGCGGAGACGGGGACCCCGTCGAGCGCCCCGGCCCAGGCGAGGCGCTCGAGGTTCGGCAGCCCGGCGCCGGAGCGGGAGGCGAGCTCGGCGATCCCGGTGTAGGGGCCGGCGCGTTCGCGCTCTGAGACCAGCGCCTCCATCTCCTCCTCCTTCACCCCCTTGACGTAGCCGAGCCCGACCCGGACCACCAGCCCGCCGCGGACGCCATCCTCTGTACGCGGCGATTCGACGTGGCAGAGCACGCGACTGCGGTTGGCGCACGGCGGCGCCACCCGGATCCCCCGCCGCTGCGCCTCGTGGACGAGCGAGTCCGGTGGGTAGAAGCCCATCGGCTGCTCGTTCAGCAGCGAGCAGAGGAACTCGGGCCCGTAGTGGATCCGCAACCAGGCCGACTGGTAGGCGAGCAGGCCGAAGGCGGCCGAGTGGGCCTTCGGGAAACCGAAGCCGGAGAAGCCCTTGATCTGGTCCCAGACCCGTTCGGCGACCTTCTCGGAGACGCCGTTGGCTGCGGCGCCGGAGAGGAAGCGCCGCCGGTGCTCTTCGATCGCCGCCTCGGAGCGCTTGCGGCTCATCGCCCGCCGCAGCCCCTCAGCTTCGGAGGAGGAAAAACCGGAGAGCGCCATCGCCACCTCGATCACCTGCTCCTGGAAGACGATCGTTCCCAGCGTCTCCTCCAGCACCGGCTCCAGCAGCGGGTGCTCGTAGGGGATCTTGTAGTCGGGATTTTCGCGGCGCAGCCGGCGCCTCTCTATATAGGGGTGGATTGCGCCGCCTTGGATCGGTCCCGGCCGCACCAGCGCCACCTGGACGATGACGTCGTCGAGATCGCGGGGTTGGGTCCGCGGCAGCATCCCCATCTGTGCCCGGCTCTCGATTTGGAAGACGCCGGTGGTGTCGGCGGCGCGAATCGATTCGAAGGTCTCTTCGTCGTCGAGCGGGATCCGCGAGAGGTCGAGCCGTTCGCCGCGGGCGCGGCCGATCTCCTCGACGCAGCGCTCGACCGCCGAGAGCATCCCCAACCCCAGCAGGTCGATCTTGAGGAAGCCGGCGTCGGCGCAGGAGTCCTTGTCCCACTGCACCGTCTGCCGGCCCGCCATCGCCGCCGGCACGACCGGGCAGATGTCGATCAGCGGCCGGGTCGAGATCACCATCCCGCCCGGGTGCTGGGAGGAGTGGCGCGGCAGCCCCATGATCTCCTCAGCAAGCCTCAGCAGGGTCCGCCAACGCGGCTCCTTGGACCGCTCCCCTCCCAGTGCCGCGACCAGGTCGCGCTCGATCTCCTTCGCGTCGCCGTAGAAGTTGGCGGTCTTCGCCACCCGGTCGATCTCAGCCGGCGGCAAACCCAGGGCCTTGCCGAGGTCGCGGACGGCGCCCTTCGGCCGGTAGGTCGGGAAGGCGGCGACGAGGGCTGAGCGGTCCCGCCCGTAGCGATCGTGCGCGCGCGGGATCAGGACCTCGCGGATGTCCCGCGGAAAGTCGAGGTCGATGTCCGGCATCGAGGTCGTTTCCTCGTTGAGGAAGCGGCCGGAGAAGAGGTCGGCCTCGACTGGGTCAACGTGGGAGAGGCCGGTCAGGTAGCAGACGATCGAGCTGACGCTGGAGCCGCGCCCCCGTCCCGGCGGCAGCACCTGGCGCGCCGACTCCGGCCCGCGGACCTCGGCGGCGACCTCGCGCGCCAGCTCGAGCAGGTCGCGGTGGAGGAGGAAGAAACCAGAGAGGTCGAGCTTGCGGATCGTCGCCAGCTCCTCCTCCAGCCGCCACTGCGCCTCCAGCAGGCGGGCGCTGCCGGCGTAGCGCTCACCGAGGTGGTGGTTGCAGACGCGGGCGAGCTCGGCGTCGGCCCCGGCGTCCTCGCTGCCGGGATAGCGGTAGCCGAGCTGCTCGGTGAGGTCGAAGCGCAGGCGCTCGGCGAGGCGCTCGGTCTCGGCGACCGCCTCGGGGTATTCGGCGAAGCGGGCGGCCATCGCCGCCGGCGAGGTCAGGGCCGAGGTGGAGTTGCCGCGGCGGAAGGGCTCGGACTCCTCCAGGGTCTCGCAGCGGCCGATCGCGACCAGCGCGTCCTGCAGCGGCGCCCGGCGGCGGTCGTGGGCGTGGACGTTGCCCGTGGCAACGCAGGGGACGCCAAGGCGCTCGGCGAGCAGGGCCAACCAGCGGTTGCGGGCGCGATCGCGCCGCCAGTAAGGACGCTGCAGCTCGACCCGGAAGCGGTCGCGCCCGAAGGCGGCGAGGAGGCGGCGGGCCAGCTCCTCGCCCTCAGCGGTGTCCCCCCGTTCGAATGCCCCCGCAGCGATCCCATCACGAGCACAGCCCGAGAGACAGATCAACCCCTCCGCATGCTCCTCCACCTGCTCGAGCGTCGCCCAGGGCTGCATCGCGCTCCGCGGCGTGTTGTCCCGCGTGTGCGCGTGAGCGGCGGTCAGCAGCTGGCAGAGGTTCCGGTAGCCGCTCTCGTCTTCGGCCAGCAGGGTGATGTGGCGGTCGCCTCGAAGCGTCAACTCGGCGCCGGTGATCGGGCGGACGCCAAAGCTCTTGCAGGCGTGCGCGAACTCCATCGAGCCCCAGACGCCGTCGTGGTCGGTGAGGGCGAAGGCGGGGTACCCCTGGGCGGCCGCCGCGGCGGCCAGCTCCATCGGGGTCGAGGCGCCGTCGAGGAAGGAGAAGGCGGAGTGCGCGTGGAGCTCGACGTACATAGATCCCCTTCAGCCTCAGGCCCGCTGCCGGTACCAGCGCTGGGCCCGGTCGGTACGGAAGACGGTGAGGGCGCGACCGTCGCGCAGCGCCAACTCGAAGTAGTGGCGGCGCAGCGGCTGCGGCGTCCACCAGCGGTCCTCGACCAACCACTCCTCGCGGACGGCCTCGACTGTCGCCCCCTCGACCGTTGTCGGGGCGCCGCGGGGGTCGGTTCGGACCGCCACCCGTTGGGGGGCGTAGAGGCGGCGAAGGCCGGGCATCAGAGTTCGGGGTAGGGAGTCAGCATCGCCCAGCGCTCCGGCACTCGGGAGGCGCTGTCGACGGGGAGGATCTTCAGCAGCGCCTCGGCGCCCTGCACCGCCCGCACCTCCCGCACCGCAGCGCCGAGGCGACGACGACGGGGCTCGCTGCCGCCAACTGAGAGCTCGAGCTGGTCGCGGGCAGGCGGACCAAGGCCGACCGCTCGCAGCCGCAGCGCCGTCGCCGGCCCGGGGAGCTCCTCGAGGCGGGGAGCGAGGACGCCCCGCAGCACCTTTGGCGAGGCGCTGGGGCGGCCGAGGCCCTGCTCGACGCTCCAGCTGCCGCCGGCGGCGAGGCGGGCGCCGAGACGCAGGCCGAGCAGGGTCCTGCCCAGCCGCTGCGGCACCGCCAGCAGCCGGTCGACGAGGAGCTCGAGCGCGCGGTCGAGCTGGCGCCCGGCGGTCCCTTCCGGCAGCTCGATCTCCTCAACAAGCTCCTCGTGGGGGACCCGCGGCCGCAGCGACTCCTCCTCCCCGTGGCAGAGGCGCAACGCTTCGGCACCGAGCGGTCCGAAGCGGTCGGCGACATGGTCCGCGGAGAGCCGGGCAAACGCGCTCAGGCTCTCGATCCCGAGGCAGCGCAGCGCCTCGACCAGCGCCTTAGCCTCACGCTCGCTGCAGCGCAGACGCGGCTCCAGCGCCGCTACGGGGACCGGCCGCGGCCACTCGCCGGCGGCGAGGAAAGCGGCGAAGCGGGTTCGGCCGGCGGCAAGCGCCTTCCCCTCGCCGACTGCCTCCCGTGCCGCCACCAGGACGCCGGCGGAAGAGCCGCCGTAGAGGCCACGGAGTCCGTCGAGAGCGAAGAACGCCTCTCCCGGCCGCTCGGACTCGACGGCGGCGCCGAGCGATTCCAGCGCCCCCACCATCTCCTCGTTCAGCTCGGCAGCTTCGACCGGGTCAGGAAGATCGGCGCGCCCGGACCGAAGCCCCCCGGCACGATCCGGGCGCGGCGGAGACGCCACTCGTTCGTCAATGACGCAGGCGATCTCCATACGAACGTATGTTCGTACTACCGCCATGGTAACTCCATAGAGGCAACTGCAAGTTTTAGATCGTGGCCGGCCCGCTAGCCGCGCGCGACTTTGGCGGCTTCGGCGCTACCGAGGTAAGGCGTCAAGGTGAACTCGACCAGGTCCGGCAAGAGGGACTCGAGCTCGTCTGTGCGGTCGGCAAAGATCCGCCGCGAGATCAGTGAGACCATCCCGCCGACGAGCGCCTCCTCCGTAGTGGGCGAGAGGCCGGCGAGGATCTCTTTCGACCGACCCTCCCGTCCCGCCTGGAAATACGGCACCAGGCTTTGGATCGCGGAGTCATAGCGCTCGACCACGACGGGCCCGGCGACCAGCGCCTCGACCATGCTGAGGCGGGCGAGGTGAGGCTCGGCGGCGAGGAACCCGAGCATCGCCGCAATCCCGGCGCGAATTGCCTGCGGCCACTCATCCTCTTGGTCGAATGCCTCTCCCACCCGCGTGCGCAGTTCCTCCATCACCGTGTCGTAGGCCGCGACGAAGCACTCGTCCTTACTGCTGAAGTGCTCATAGAAGGTGCGGCGGGAGACCGCGGCATGGCGGGTGATGTGAGCAATCGTGGTCCCGGCGTAGCCGTTTTCGGCGACGGCCTCAGCGAGGCCAGCGATGAGGCGCTCGCGCTGGTTGTGGGCGACGAACTCCCGTGGCAGCCCGTGCCGTCCCGGCGGGAGCCGCGCCAGCTCCGGCGGGTACTCGGGAGACTCGACTGATTGGTTGGCTGAATCTCTCACGAGAACCGAAGATACCGATCTGGACAGTTTGAACTCCAACTGGCCGACGAGCCAGTTTGTTTATGCGTTTCGACTACCCGGCAGAGGCCGTTTCGATGCCCCCGGGGATTTCCGCGGTCGCCACCTCACCCGCCGCTTCTGCCCCGAGGTAAGGAGTGAGGGCGAACTCAACCAGCTCGGGCAGTAGCTCTGGAATCGCCTCCGGCCGTGAGGCCGTAAGCCGCTGATAGAGGATCCAGAAGACGCCGCCGATGATTGCTTCCTCCAGTGTCTCCGGCAGATCCGCCCCATGGGGGGAGACATCACGTCCAAGTCGGAAGAGGGAGACGAACGCCTGCTGGGACTCCTCGTAGTACCTGACGGCGGCAGGGCCGGCGGAAAGCGCCTCGACCATGCAGGTGCGCGAGAGGGCCGGCTCCTCGACCACGTAATCGAGGAAAGCTCCCAACCCAGCCCGGACCCGGAACGGCCACTCGTCGAGCGAGCCCGCTGCCGCGACCACCCGCTCCAAAGCCGCTGACATCGCGAACTCCTGGGTGGCGAGGAAGCACTCCTCCTTGGAGCTGAAATTTTCGTAGAAGGTATTGCGGGCGATCCCGGCGCGCTTGACGATGTCGGCCACGGTCACCGCCCGATAGCCCTGCTGAGCGGTCTCCTCCGCCAGCGCGGTGACGATCCGGGCGCGTTGGTGCTGGGCGATGAACTCCCGTGGGAGCTGCTGCCGCCCAGGAAGTGGACGCCTTGTTGAGTTCGATCCCACGAACGGAACAGTACCGGAGTCGGATCGTGGGGATGCCCTAGGGCTGGACCGGATACCGTTTAGGTACCGAAAGGTAGACAATCTGTTCTACCACCTCAATCGAACCGGGCGGGGACTTTGACCGGAAAGCATCAGCGCATCCTTCGAGGGATGCTGGAATCAGTAGGGAAACATGGCTACGAGCAAACGACCGTGCAGGATGCGCTCGACGCCGCCGGCCTCTACCGGCAAGCCTTCTACGACAGCTTCGAAGACAAGGAGGATTGCTACCTGCAGGCGCTGGACGCCGGGTCTGCCTGGATCGAGCTGGCGATGCGGGAAGCGGCAGCTGGCGCATCGACTTGGCGAGGTCAGTTGCGGGGCGCCTTAGCCGGCCTGCTTGGTTTTCTCGACGAGCAACCGGAGATCGGCAGGGCGCTCCTAGTCGAGGTTCATGCCGCCGGGCCGAAGGCGGTCGGAAAGCGGACAGAGGCGATGGAGCGGGCGGCGGGGTTGATCGACCGGGCGCGGGAAGAGAGTGACGATCCCGCCCCGGCGATCTCAGCCGAGGCGATCGTCGCCGGAATCCTCGCGGTTCTCCACGCCCGCCTCTCCGCCGATCGGAAAGACGGTTATGCCCAGCTCCTGCCGGAGTTGATGTACCTCGCCGTCCTGCCGTACTTCGGGGCCGACGAGGCCGCTGCCGAGCTGCGGGGCGAGACCCGCTAGCGAATCAGACGCCTTCGCCGTGGCGGCCTTCGCCGGCGGCAAAGCGGGCCGCTCCCCGGGCGGCGACTTCAAGCACCTCGCGACCGAGGCGATGCTCGAGCTCGAGTCCGTCGGCCAACGGCAGGCCGGCGCCCTCGATCGTGGCGCGGCGGTCGCTCAACATCGTCTCCTGGGGAAATGCGGCGAGGCGCTCGGCTAGCTCCAGGGCCCGGTCGAGGTGCTGTCCCGGTGCGACGACCTCGGTTACAAGACCAATCCGCTCCGCCTCCTCCGCGTCGACAGCGCGGCCAGTGAGAATCATGTCCAGCGCCCGGCCGAGGCCGACCACCCGCGGCAGCCGCTGCGTCCCGCCATCGATCAGCGGCACGCCCCAGCGCCGCTCGAAGCAGCCGAAGACCGATTTCGGCGTCGCGATCCGAAGGTCGCACCAGAGCGCGAGCTCCAGCCCACCGGCCAGGCACCAGCCGTCGATCGCCGCGATCGTCGGCTTCGAAGGAGTGAGCCGCGTGAATCCCATCGGTCCGCCGGGATGATCGACGTCGAGGTCAAGCGCTTTCAAATCGGCCCCGGCGCAAAACGCCTCGCCGCCGGCGCCGGTGAGGACTAGGACCCGAGCTGAGTTGTCCGCCTCAAAGCGTTCAAGCCCCTCTCGCAGCAGCGCCGCGCTCGCGGCGTCGACGCCATTGCGCCGATCAGAACGGTCGATAGTTAGAACAGCCACAGCCGCCTCTTGCTCGAAGTGGACTGCCTCGGTCATATGGCGATCCTTCCATATCAAGCAGAGGAGCCTGATGGACTACCTCATTGCGGTGAAATTTCTTGACTATTCATTTACACCTTGTTAGGAATTCAGGACAGAGGCTCGAGATCCCTTGCGGTATCCGCGGATATCTCACCTCCCACACGCATTGGCTCGTGTGTAACCGACAGAAGCGCCTCCGCGCTTCCTACAAGGAGAAACAATGAAACGCATAAAGACCCTGGTGGGCGTCTGCTTTGCTCTGGCCGCACTCACCGCTGTGAGCGCAACCTCTTCCGCGTTGGCGGCGGAATTTCACGCCAGCGGCGGGGCGGGCGTCAGCTTGACCGGTGAACAGACCGAATCCCACAAATTCACCATCGAAGGCTCGTCGGTCACCTGCACCACCGCCAAATTTACCGGCACTACCACCGCCGCAACAGCGACGGAACAGAAAATGCATCCGGAATACAGCGGCTGCACCGCCTTCGGGTTCGTCGGTGCGACGATCAACACGGCCGGTTGCCAGTACGTCTTCAACTCAAACTCGGCAAATGTAAACCTCACTAGCTGCACCAGTGGCGGGATCACAATCACCTCGAGCAGCGCATTCGGCAAATGCGTGGTTCACGTCTTCAACCAGAACGGCATCAATGGGATGTCCTACGGAACGACAGGAACCGCCCCGAATCGCGACATTCATGTCAAAACGGGCTCAAACAACATTTCTGTGAGCATCACAGAATCAACCGGAATCTGCCCCCTGAAAGTGGGTACGACGGTTGGTTCCTACACGGGTGTCACCACAGTCAAAGGTGCGGTCGGCGAGGTCTTCTACCTGTAGAAGAAGGCCTGACTTTGAAGGAGGCCCGGACCTGGTCCGGGCCTCCTCTTTTGACTTCCCAGAGCTTGACTTCGTCGCGCCAAAGACACGGGGTTCTGGTCATGCTGGAAAGCCATAACGTCAACCGCGCCCTCAGCGCTGGATACAGGGGAAAACATGAAACATCTGAAGAATCTCGGGTCAGTCATGGTTGCGACGATGGCCTGCATCGTCGCCTTCGGAGCCCCTGTGGCTGCCGCCGGTGATTTCTATGCCACGGGGGGCGCCGGAATTGCGCTCACGGGCAGCCAGTCCACTTCGCATAAATTCACGATCACAGGCGCGTCTATCACCTGCACGACTGTTACGTACACCGGCACGACCCCCGCAGCGACTTTCGAAACGCTGGAACTTCACCCGGAATACAGCGGCTGCACGGTCTTTGGATTTGTTGGGGCAACTATCAACACGGCTGGCTGTCAATACATTTTCAACATCAATTCCCCCACGGTGACCCTGAAAAGCTGTTCGGCAGGGGCAATCGTCGTGACCGCGAGCAACGCGTTCGGAAAATGTGTAATGGAAGTGCCAAACCAGTCTGGTATTAATGGTCAGAGCTTTGGAACGGGGGGTCCAGCACTGGGCCACGACATCCTCGTGTCGTCGAATGCGACGAACATTAGCGCCAAAATCACGACGTCGACGGGAATATGCCCGGTAAGCGTGGGCACCCATAGCAGCGGTGTCTACACTGGCACCACCACAGTGAGGGCAGCCTCCGGGGAGCTAATGGCAGCTCCGAAGTTCCACGGTGGCGCGGGAGCGGCCCTGACGGGCCAGCAGTCTGTGTCACACAAATTTACTCTCACAGGCTCATCGCTGACCTGCAACACGGTTATGTTTTCCGGCAGCGTTGGTGCGACCGGGACATCGGAGACTCAGGAAATGCACCCCGAATTCAGCGGCTGCATCGCCTTCGGGTTTGTCACCTCGACGGTCAACACCGCAGCATGTCAGTATCTGTTCAATGCAACTTCGGATAGTGCAACCTTGAAAGGCTGTAAATACGTCCAACCTGAGTGTCAAAGTGTCGGTCTCTACGGGGACCTGTCCGTTCATGGTCGGGCAACACACGAATGGCACCTACACGGGAAGAACCTTGGTCAGTAGTGGGTTTGGGGAGTATTGGTACGAATAGTCGGAGCGGTGAGGCTGGTCGTTACGCGGATTACGACGCTCGCGGGGCGCGTAGCTCACGTCCCGCGTGACCAGCCTCCTTCTCTGCTGGAAGCTCGTGCCGGATACGAAGGGCAAGCGCCTAGAGATCCTGGCCTACTTTGAAGCGAGAGTGAAGCTACCCTCTCCGGGTGCGGATCGACGAGATCATCTCTGAGCGCCGGCCGACGTTCTCGGTCGAGTTCTTCCCGCCGAAGACGGCAGAGGCGACCGAGCAGCTCTACGAGACGGCGCGGGAGCTCCGCAAGCTGGATCTCGACTTTGTCTCCGTCACCTACGGCGCCGGCGGTTCGACCCGGGACGGGACGGTGGAGATCGCCCGGGCGCTGAAGGACGAGATCGGGTTCGAGACGATGGCCCACCTCAGCTGCGTCGGCGAGACGACCGAAGGCCTTGCGGTGACCCTCGACCGGATCGAGGCGGCTGGGATCGAGAACGTCTTCGCCCTGCGCGGCGACCCTCCGCGCGGGCAGGAGGACTTCGTTCAGCCCGAGGGCGGCCTCGGCAGTGCCGCCGAGCTGGCGGCGTTCATCTCCGGTGGCTGGGACTTCGGGATCGGCGCCGCCTGCTTCCCGGAGGTCCACCCCGAGGCGCCCGACCTCGAGACCGACCTTCGCTACCTGAAGACGAAGGTCGACGCCGGAGCTGGTTTCCTGATCACCCAGCTCTTCTTCGACAACCAGGTCTACTTCGATTTCGTCCGCGCCGCCCGGGCGCAGGGGATCGAGGTGCCGATCATCCCTGGCGTCATCCCGGTCGCCACCTTCGCGCAGACGAAGCGGATCTGCGACCTCTGCGATGCAACGATTCCGCCCGCCCTGGAAGCGGCATTCGAGGCTGCGGGGGGCGATCCGGAGCGCGAGTTTGAGCTCGGGATCGCCTATGCGGCGCAGCAGTGCGCCGAGCTTCTGATCGCCGGAGCTCCGGGGATTCAGTTCTACGCGCTGAACCGAGCGCCGGCGACGCGGGCGGTCCTGGCGACGCTGAAGGCTTCGCGACCTTGGGAGCGGGTGCGGGGTGACGCTGCCGAAATGGAGCGAGCGGATTAATCTATAGCGCCATGGGCAAGGGAGAGCGCGAAAGAGAACGGCTGCGAGAAGAACGGATCGCCGCGGAAGAAAGCGAAGGCAAGTCGGGACGTAACCGGATGCTGATCGGCTACGCGGTGGTCTCAACCCTCGTCATCGTGATCGCCGTTGTGGTCTTCCTCCTCGTCAGCGGCGGCGACGACAGCAGCAGCGCCGGCGGCGGCAACACCGACGAAGGTGGCGCCCACATCAACCTCGACGAAACGATCGGCAACACCAACGGGGTGCAGCCGGACGAGCGGGCCGGGATCGTTCCCCCGACGCCGAAAGAGACCGACGTCAAAGTCGCGGCGCAGAAAGCGGGCTGCGAACTGCGTCTGAAACTGCCGGATGAGGGGAAGGAACACCTTCCGGTAGACGCAGAAGAACCGAACTACAAGACCAGCCCGCCGACCTCGGGCAACCACGTCGAACCGCCCTTCCAGCAGGCGGACGGCGCCTACTCGGAGCCGCCGAAACAGCTCGATGTGGTCCACTCGCTCGAGCACGGGCGGATGGCGATCGAGTACTCGCCTGATCTGCCCGAGCAGGCGCAGCTGGAATTGAAGGGCCTCTACGACACGATGTACGGAGCCGCACTGCTCTTTCCCAACGACGAAATTGTCTACGACGTCGCCGCGGCGACCTGGACCAACCTGCTCGTCTGCCGCGAATACAAAGGCGCGGCCACCCTTGATGCGATTCGGGCCTTCGGCAAGAAGACCTGGGGCAAATACGGCGGCGAGCCTGTCTTCGCCTTCAAATTCGACGGCCCGACGCCGGCCGAACCCGACGAAGGCTGAGCCTGGCGCAACCGCCTAGGCGCGGTAGGCCGGAAAGTAGGCGCCTGCGTCGCGCCCGCGGCTGAGCTGCTCGTAGGTCTCGGCGTCGCAGACCAGCTCCGAGGTGAGCCATGTGAGCTGGCGATTGGCGAAGCCACGCTTGAACTCCTCGAGCGCGTCGCCAGGGGCGATGCCGCCGCCGAGGTTGAGCGGCAGACCGAGCTCGCTGGAGTACTCGAGGAGGCGGGCGACGACGTTCTTCATCGGCGAGTCCCGCAGGTGGGAGTCGGCGCTGCCGCTGAGGTAGTAGTGCAGGTAGCCGTCGCTGACGGTCGCGATCGAGGCCGCAGCGAGGCTTCCGCCGGGGGCGGTCGCGAGGACGAGCCAGGTCTGGGGGGCCTGGAGGATCCGGGCGAAATAGTCGGCGCCGAAGAAGTAGTGCTCGGCGGCGGCGGTGCGGCGCATCGTCTGCTCGTAGACGCCGAGGAAGCCGGCGCGCTGCTCGGGGGTGACGGCGGCGCCCGGGACGATCTCCAGTTCATACCCCGCTTCGAGGTTGCGACGGACTTGGCGGCGGTCGCTGGGGCGGCTCTTCGGCGGCAGCGCTGGGTCGGCGATCTGGACGAGGTTGCGGTCGGTCGGATTGGCAAGCGGCGAAGGCCCGAGGGCATGACGGATGAAGGCGCTGACGAGGCCGGTGCCGCTCCAGTCGATCGCGGCCGGGTCGAGAATCGGAAGCGAACCGACCAGACCGGGGTAGCCGTAGGGGGAGGTGGCGTCGCGGGCGTCGGTACCCGGGATCTCGCGGACGATCAGTGGGCCAATCAGGCCGCCTTCGTCGCTCTCGATCCGCAGCGAGTGGGTCACCCCCTCCGCCTCGAGGAATGGGCGGGAGCGGAAAAACTCGTCGCTTGCCGCGGCCGCCCCCGCGTCCGCGATCAGCTCGGCGCGGGCGGTGCTCACTCGAGCAGGTCCGCGGCGGCGGCGCGGAACTCGTCCGGTAGGACTCCCCAAATCTCGCAGTCGTCGGGCGGCCCCTGCTTCCGCGCGAGGTGGGCGCGCATCGTCCCCTCGTGCTTCCAACCGAGGCCGGCGACCGTCTTCTTTGCGACCTCGTTGCGAGCCGGGATCCGACCGTAGACACGGTGGGCGCCGTACTCGTCGAAGGCCTTCGCAATCGTCAGCGCCTCGGCCCGCCGGCCGACCCCCTTGCCGCGGACGTCGTCGCCGATCAGGGCGCCGAGCTCAGGCGCGGTTTGGCGGAAGAGGCCGTAGAGGGCGGTGAAGCCGACCGGCTCTTCGTAGCCCTCGACGACGATCGCGAACTTGCGATCCTCGCCGGAATTGTCCATCGCCCGGCGCGCCCAGCCTTCGGCTTCCTCGAGCGAGAAGCCCTCCCGCTGCTCCATCAGCGAAGCTATCGCCGCCGGGTTGTTGAACCAGCGGTGGACGGCGGAGGCGTCGTCTTCCTCGAACGGGCGCAGGCTGACGGCGGGGCGGTCGGCGCTCACACGGGAAACCCTATCCCGGCTCAATCTGGAGCCAAGCCTTGGCCAGTTAGGACGAGCCAGAGGGTCTTGGCGAGGATGCGGGCGTCCAGTGAGGCGCTGCGGTGATCGACGTACCAGACGTCAAGCTCGATCCGCTCCTCCCAGGGGATGCCGGCGCGGCCCTGGACCTGGGCCCAGCCGGTGATGCCGGGCAGTACCTCGTGGCGGCGTTTCTGCTGCGGCGTGTAGTCGTCGACCTGGGCCTTGATCGTCGGACGCGGGCCGACGATCGCCATCTCGCCGCGGAGAACATTGACGAAGTTGGGGATCTCGTCGAGCGAGGTGCGGCGGAGCAGGCGGCCGGGCGCGGTGACGCGGGGGTCGTCGCGATAGACGACCTTGCCGACGCCGACGGGGTCGGAGCCTTGCTCCATCGTCCGTAGCTTCCACATCTCGAACTCGCTGCCGCCGAGCCCGACCCGGCGCTGCCGGTAGATCACCGGGCCGCGGCTGGTCAGCTTGATCGCGATCGCCGCGATCAAGAGGACCGGCGAGAGGATCGCCAGGGCGAGAGCGGCGATGGCGATGTCGAGGGCGCGCGGCATCAGCGGGTTCCCTCGGCCTTCTCCCAGCGGCCTCCTGCTCCACCGCGGAGGCGGTCCCAGAGGCCGGCGGCGATCGAGGCCGTGGTGAGGACGTAGTACCGCGCGATCCGGAATGGGGCGAGGGGGAGAAAGCGGCCGAGCAGCGCGGCCACGAGCAGCGCCAGCTGCAGGGCGAAGGTGACTAGATAGAACCAGCCGTCGCCGAGGAGAAAGGCGTTGGCGACAAGGGCGACGAGATGGAGCACGGGGCTGAGGTAGCGGAGCAGGCGGTGGGAGACGATCTCGAAAGCAAAGAGGGGCGGGTAGCCGCGGGGCGAGAGCATCCCCTCGCCGACGACGATGTCCCAGAGGCCGACCATCATCCGCCGTTTGCGGGCGAACTCGCCCTCGACGGTCGGGACCATCTTCTCCTCGGCGCGCGCCGCGGGCGCGTAGAGGGACCGGAGGCCGCGCTTGGCGAACGCGAACGGGAAGCTCAGGTCGTGGCTGCCGGAGGGGGCGAGCGGGATGTAGGCCGCGCGACGCACGGCGTAGATCGCGCCGTTGCCGGCGGTGACGCCGGCGAGGGCGGACTCCATCTCCCGCACCGCCATCTCATAGCGCCAGTAGGCGCCCTCGAGGTTATTGCCGCCGGGGTCGAGGAAGCGGACCTGGCCGCAGACGTAACCAACCTTCGGATCCTCGAAGGGATTGATGAGCTGGCGCAGTGCATCCGGCGCCCAGGTGCTGTTGGCGTCGGAGAAGGCGAGAATCTCGCCGGTGGCCTGTTCGGCACCAGTGTTGAGGGCGGCGACCTTGCCGCCGGGCGGCAGCTCGAGGACGAGGTCGGCGCCGGCTACACGGGCGCGCTCCGCGGTGGCGTCGCTGGAGCCGTCGGAGGCGACGATGATCTGGAGGCGATCGCGGGGGTAGTCGAGCGCGAGCGCGTTGGCGACCTTCGCCGCGATCACCTCCTCCTCGTCATAGGCGGGGATGATCAGCGAGACCGCGGGGAGACCGTCTGCTTGCCATGCAGAAGGTCGAGGGTTCGAATCCCTTCGGCCGCTTCGGATTCGGCCTGGGGTCAGCACCCACAGCACCAGCGGATAGCCGATGTGGGTGTAGACCAGCGCTCCGGCGCTGAGCCAGAAGAGGATCGCGGCGACGGTGTTCATGAGCGCGCCTCGATCAGCTCGCGGTAGAGGTCGAGATGGAGGCGGGCGGACTCCTCCCAGGAGTAGGGGCCGGCGGCGGCGCGGGTCGCGGCGGCGGCGAGCTCGGCGCGCGCCGACTCGTCTCTGACCAAATCGTCGAGGGCGGCGGCAAGAGCGTCGACGTCGCCCGGTGGCACCAATCGCCCCGCGCCCGTCGCCGCCACCTCGGGGAAGCCGCCGACGGCGCTGAGGACGAGCGGCTTGCCGAAAGCGAGGCCGGTGTAGAGGACGCCGGAGTGCTCGGCGTCGAGATAGGGGAGGACGACGAGGTCGGCGCGGCGGAAGATCGCCGGGATCTCGGCCTCGTCGACGAAGCGGGTGACGAAGCGGGTGCGCCCGCCCGCCTCGGTGGCCTGCCGGCGCAGCGGCTCGACGTCCATGCGCGGATTGCCGACAATCCAGAGCTCGGCGTCGCCGACGATCCGCCCGTAGGCCTCGATCAGGTTCTCGATCCCCTTGTATGGGCGCAGCAGGCCGAAGCAGAGGATCACCGGCCCTTCCGCCCCTGCGAGCTCCGGCGGCAGCGGCTTCTCCTCCGGCAGCCTCGTCAGGTAGTCGAAGGCGCCGTGGGGGATGACGCGGACCCTTGCCGCCTCGACTCCGACCTCATCCCGCAGCCGGGTCGCGCTGTGCTCGGAGTGGGCGACGACCGCGTTCATCGCACCAAAGACGCGGCGGGCCGAGCGCAGCTGCCGTCGGCTTGGCCGCGGCGGGAGGATGTAGTGCGCGGTCATGACCCGGGGGCGCCGCGGCGGCAGCAGGCGGGCGTCGAGCGAGGGGATCGTCAGCCACTGGTAGTGGACGACGTCGCCGTCGAGGGCGCGGCGCAGCCGCAGCATGTCGGGAACGTGCTCGGCTGCCTTAAAGGGGAGGCGGGCGCGAGCGTCGAGGCCGCGGGCGGAAGTGCGGCGGTAGAAGCGCTCCTGGACCTCGTAGCCCGCGGGCGGCGGCACCGGCCCGTGGAGGAAGCGGCTGGTCAGCAGTTCGACCTCGGCCCCGGCCCGCGCGAGAGCAGCCGCGAGGGCGCGGTCGTAGGGCGGCGTGAACGCCGATGGGTCGACGAGTTGGACCTTCATAAAGGTGCTGCAACAGTGGAATGTTGCAGCGGCGGATTATCGTGACCACCTTGCCCCCCGCGCTTTCCTACTGCGTCGTGAACACGAACGGCCGCGATTACCTGCTCGCCTGCCTGGCGGCGATCGAGCGCACCCACCCCGCCGGGGTCGAGCGCGAGATCCTCGTCCTCGACAACGCTTCCGACGACGGTTCGGCCGAGGCGGTGCGGGCGCTCGGCGGCGAGATCCGGCTGATCGCGCTCGAGCGGCGGACCGGCAAGGCCGAGAACGACTCGACCCTGATGCGCGAGGCGGAGGGGAGGTACTGCCTGTTGTTGAACGAGGACTCGGAACTGCGGCCGGGGGCAGCAGCAGCCCTCATCGCCGCCCTCGACGCCGATCCCAAAGCCGCCGCCGCGACCGCGCAGCTGCTCGACTCCGGCGGCGATCCGGTCCCCTCCGCCTGGCGCTTCCCGGGTGTTGGCACCGCGGCGATCGGGGCCCTCTTCCTCCACCGCCGCTTCACGGTCCAGAGCGTCGGCGGCGAGACCCGCCGGGTCGACTGGGCGCAGTCGAGCGCGCTGATGGTCCGCCGCGAAGCGGCGGCCGCGGTCGGCTACATGGACCCGACCTTCTTCGTCTACTACGACGAGTGCGACTTCGCCAAGCGCCTCGCCGAAGCGGGTTGGCACTCGCTATACGTCCCTGGCGCGCAGGCCGTCCACCACGACCAGCTCTCGACCGATCTCGCCAAGGGCCTCCCCCGGATCGTCGAATTCCACCGCAACCGCGATCTCTACATGCGAAAGCACCACGGCCCGTTCGCCGCGATGACGGTCCGCGTCCTCACCGCCTGGACCTACGCCGTCCGCGCCCTCGCGGCGACCGTTCTCCCTAACCGGTCTCCCCGGATCATGTGGGCCCACGCCCGTCAAGCGCTCTTCCCTGGCCGTGGGGAATCGCTTCGCGACCGCGCTTCAGCTGCGTAGGTCCTCGTCCATACGCTCGACCTCGTATGCCTCGGGGATCCGCCCGTCGACAGCGGACGGCTGTGCGCGCAGCGCCGCGAAGCTCGCCATCACCTCGCGCGGGTGGCGCAGGCGCTCGATCCACTCCCGCTCTTCGGCGCTGAAGAAGCCGCTGAGCCAGAGGACCAGCGGGTAGGCGGCGAAGAGGGCGGCGCGGAGAAGGAGCCCGAGTGCGCCCTCGGTCGGCGTCAGCAGCTCGGCGACGCCGACCAGCGCCGCCACCGTCAGCGTCACCCGCAGCAGCCGGCCCCACTCGTACGGGACCGGGAAGAGGCGCTGGGTGAAGGCGTACATCAGGCCGAGCACGACCATGTAGGAGGCGACGAGGGCGAGGCCGGCGCCGACGATCCCCATTGAAGGCACCAGCGCCAGGTTGAGGACGATGTTGGCGACGAGGGCGCCGACCGCGGCCGGAAGGTTGAACTCGGTACGGCCGGTGCGGCCGAGGATGACAACGAGGACGAGGTAGAGCGCGTAGAGGGTAACGGCGGTGGAGACGAGGCCGATCGCCTCCCAGGAGTCGAAGAATTTCGGCGCCGCCAGGGCGCGGACGATCCAGCGCGAGAACAGCCACATGCCGGTGACGACGAAGGCGCAGGCGGCGACGAAGAGGGTGACGACGGTTGCGTAGACGCGGCGGGCCTCCTCGTCGTCGCGGATCGAGTAGGCGAGCGGCGGCCAGGCGAGCTGGAAGCCGCGGACGAGGACGTTGACCGCCTGCGCGAACTTGACCGCGAGCGAGTAGAGGCCGGCCTCGGCGGCGCCGACCGAGCGGAGGATGATCAGCCGGTCGACGAAGTTGAGCGCGTAGAGGGAGACCTCGGCCGGCATCGTCGGCAGCCCGAAGCGGAAGAGCCGGCGCAGCAGCGGCCGGTCGATTCGCAGCGAGAGCCGGCGCCACTGCAGCGCGATCAGGGCGACGACGAAAACGCCGCCGGTCGCGTAGCTGCCGAGCAGGAGGCCACGCGCCCCCTCGTCGAGGCCGACGACGAGGACGACCGTGAGCGCGATCGCGGCGACGACGTTGAGGATCGTCGTCAGGAAGAAGGCACGCGCCCGCTCTTCGAGCCGGAACAGGGTCAGCATGAACTCCCACATCGTCAGCACCCAGAGCCCGCCGATCGCGATCCGCATCAGCCCGGGCGCCGATTCGTCAAGCAGCAGCTCGGAGAGGGGTCCTGCGAACGGGAGGGCGATCAGAGCGGCGAGCGTCGAGAGCCAGAAGAGGCCGGCGAAGCTACCGGCCACGACCCTTCCGGGGTCCTCGTCCTCCTGGTAGTAGAAGCGCAAGATCGCCTCGATCAGGCCGAGGCGGACGACGATGCTGGCGAAGACGACGGCGGCGAAGAGGACCTCGGCCACCCCATAGTCGGCCAGGCTCAGGTGGCGCGTGTAGAGCGGCAGCAGCGCGACCGCGATGACCTTGCTGAGGATGCTCGCCGCCGTGTAGGCGGCGCCGGTCGTCGCCAGTCGGCGCAGGTATCCCGACATGGCAGAACCCTAGGCGGGGCGGCGGATCACCGGGTCGTCGCCGGCGACCGCGTGGGCGAGCGAGGCTCCCACGGCCAGCAGCACCCAGGTGATCGGGTCCTCGAAGAACCCAGCGTAGGCGAGGGTGTGTACAAGGAGCGCGACAAAGGCTGCCAGGACGGCGGCGCGGGCTGCCAAATCCGGTGGGCGCGGCCCCCAGAGGCCGCGTCCGAGGGTGCCGAGAGCGACGAAGATCAGGGCGAAGTAGGCGACTAGGCCGACCAAGCCTTGCTCCGCGGCGACGGTGACCGGCTCCGTATGGGAGACGGTGACCGGGGCGTCTTCGTTCTCGCGGTGGTCGCGGTAAGCCGCCTGAAACGAACCCGACCCATAACCCTGCACCGGCTTTTCGGCGAAGAGGTCAGCGCCCCCGGAGACGAGGCTGCCGCGGCCGCTGAGGTCGACGTTGAAGCGGTCCCAGGTGAGCTTGCCGGAACCGCCGACGAAGAGGACGACGAGAATCGCGCCGACGAGGCCGGCGCCGACAGCCGCCAGCGTCCACTTCGGACTCCAGCGGATCGCCGCCAGAACAGCGAGACCTGCCAGCAAGGCGAGGAAGCTCGACTGCGAGAAGGTCGGGACGAGGCCGATCCAGAGGACCGCGATCAACCCGGTGAGGAGCCAGAACGTCTCCCGGGTTCGCGCCCAGAGCATCGCCGCGGCGGCGATCGTCGTCACCAGCGCCAGGTAGCGCCCGTAGACGTTCGGGTCCCAGAAGACCGAGTTGACGCGGAAGTAGGTGTGGAATTCGTTGGAGCGGATGATCTGGTCGTTCCAGAACAGGCTCTGCGTCAGGTACTCGACGCTGCCGATGAGGACGAAGGCGCTCGCCTCAACGCCGATCACGACCAGCGCCCACTTCAGCAGCCGCCCATCCCAGACCACCTCGCGCAGGAGCCGGTAGGCGATCGTGAAGGGGACGAAGAAGAAGCAGACGTTCTGCAGCCCCTTCGAGAAGTCATCCGAGTAGAGGGCCTGCAAGGCGTAGAGGACGACGACCGCCGCCAGCAGCCAGGCGAGGGGTCGCGGGGCGTGACCCGGCGGTGGCTCGGACCAGTCGCGCAGCAGCGTCGCCACGACCGCCGCTGCGATCACCAGGTAGAGGGGGACGAGGAGGTTGGCGGTGTCCCCCCCGGCCTCCAGCGGCACGCGGAACGGGATCGCGAAGATGATCGCCAGCGGCATCAGGATCGGCCAACGGCGGAAGGCGTAGGCGAGGGCTGCAATCACCGCCGCGGCGACCGCCAACAGGGCGACGATCCGCCCCTCGTCGTGGCGGAGGTCGACGATCTGGGCGGTGTGCCACTGGTCGCCGAGGATGAGGACCGGGAAGAGCGCCATCGCCGCCACCATCAGCAGCGCCCGCGGCCGCCCCGGCGGCAGCAGGATCGCAGCCGCGCTCGCCCCGGCGGCGAGGACCAGCCCGACGCCAGCGAGGACGTCGCTCAGCACCGGCTCTTCGCCTTCTCCGACGACCGGTGCAGGCGGATCACGCCCGGCGTCACCAGCGTCCGCTCGCTGCCGAGCTTGACCCGCAGCTTGTAGCGGCCCGGGCGGGCGGTGCCGCCGCCGCGCTGGCGGCCGTCCCAGTAGTAGGTGTGGAACGAGTAGCGCTTGAGGAAGGTGCCGCGGTCGAGGGTGACGACGACCCTGCCGCCGGGCTTGATCACCTGAACCATGCCGTCATCGCTGATCGTCGTCCGGAAGCGGATCCGCACCCGGTCATAGACGCAGTCGCCGTTCGGCGTGAAGGGATGGACGGGGTCCTTGGGTTCAAGGACGGGGGCGCCGACGAAGCTGACTTTGTCGAGTACGAGCGGGTCGCGCTTGACCCGCTGCGAGTAGGCGAAGGCGGCGAGGGTGGCTAGGACGAGGAGGGCGAAGACGACCGCTGCTGGGGAGAGACGCTCCCGCAGGTCATTCGGCCGCTTCGGCATTGTCCTCGCCGACGATCAGGGCGACGTCGGCTCCGGCCGAGGCGGATTCGATTTCCCCGTTCATCAGCTGCAGCTTCGCGATCCGGACCTGCTTCGCCACCTTGCTTGCTTCGGGCTTGTGCCCGCGCTTGAACATGACGACACTGTCTTCGAAGCTGGCGCTGCTATTGCTGATCGCGCCGAGCTCGAAGCCCTTGGCCTCGACTTTGTCGCCGTAGATCGCTGCCAGGCCGTCGACCGAGGTGCCGTTCAGCACCGTCACCTCGATTTCCCCCGGCTTCACCTTCGCCGCCGCCTGCTTGGAGTTGCCGCCCCCGCTGCTTTCGTCGTCGCTTCCCAGCAGCAGGTAGGCCGCTCCGCCGACGATCGCGAGGATGACGACGAAGAGGGCGACCAGGGAGCTCGGGCGCGAGGCGGTCTCGCCGATACCGGAGAAGCGGCCGCGCAGGCGTTCGCCGCGGCTCTGCTCGGGCACGCCTTCCTCGCGTCGGCGACGGCGCTCCTCGCGATTGGAGACGGTCTCCTGTTCGGCCGTCCGCGCCTCCTCCAGCGCCCGCAGCTCCTCGGCCCGCTGCGCCGCGATCGTCGAGGTCTGCTCCTTGCGCTCGGCGTCGCGCTCGGGCGCCGAGCCGGCCCACTCGCGCAGGCGGCGGATGTCGCGCCCGTGGGTGAACGAGAGGAGCGCAAGGACGGCGAGCCCGAGGAACGCGGCCAGCCCGGCGAAGGCGCCGATTTGTTCGATCGCGTGGACCAAGGTGGCTGCGAGAGGCTATTCGTTGGGGACGACCGTCGCAGCGTCGCCGCCGGGCGAGGCGATCATCTCGACCACCCGCTCGGCCAGATTGGCCTCGTCGCCGGCCATCACCAAGTGTTCGAGCGAGTTCAGCGTCGACTCGACCCACTCCTGGTCGATCGCCTTCTTGCGCACCGCCCGGTTGATCCGCCGCGCCGCCGTCGGCTGTACGTCCTCCCCCTCGGAGAAGAGGGTCTCGTGCAGCTTCTCCCCCGGCCGCGGCTGCGTGAACTCGACCGCGATGTCCCGCTCGGGCTCGTAGCCGGCGAGCCTGATCATGTTGTGGGCGAGGTCGACGATCTTCACCGGCTCGCCCATGTCGAGGACGAAGACCTCGCCCTTGCCGGCGCCGATGTCGCCGGTGCGGATCACCAGCTGCACCGCCTCCGGGATCGTCATGAAGTACCGCGTCATCTCCGGGTGGGTGACGGTGACTGGGCCGCCGCGCTCGATCTGGCTGCGGAAGATCGGGACGACGCTGCCCGAGGAGGCGAGGACGTTGCCGAAGCGGACCGAGGCAAAGCGCGTTTCCGGGTACTTCTCGCCGGCCGCCTGGACGATCCACTCGGCCATCGCCTTCGAGGCGCCCATCACCGTCTTCGGGTTGACCGCCTTGTCAGTCGAGATGAGGACGAAGCGCTCCACCTTCGAGGCGGCCGCGGTCTCGGCGGTGACCCGAGTTGCGATCGCGTTGTTGCGGACCGCCTCCAGTGGGTTTGCCTCCATCAGCGGCACGTGCTTATAGGCAGCGGCGTGGAAGACGACGTCGGGCTTGAAGCGCTGCATCACCTCCAGCATCCGGTGCGGCTCCTTGCAGTCGGCGAGGACCGACTCGCAGCTGGCGAAGTGGCGCTCCTCGACCATCTCGCGGTCGATCTCGAAGAGGTTGTCCTCGGCGTGGTCGAGCATCACCAGCAGCCGCGGTTTCACCTGGGCGATCTGGCGGCAGAGCTCGGAGCCGATCGAGCCGCCGGCGCCGGTGACGAGGACGATGCGGTCGCGCAGGTAGGCGCCGACGCGGTCGAGCTCGCGGACGATCGGCTCGCGCCCGAGCACGTCCTCGACCCGCACCTCGCGCAGCTGTTTGTTGAGCTGGACGCCGCCGCGCAGGAGCTCGAAGACGGTCGGCAGGGTGCGGACGGCGATCTCGCGGTCGCGGCAGGCGGCGACGATGCGACCGCGCAGGTTCCCCGGCGCCGAGGGGATCGCGATCACGACCTCGTCGGGTTTGGTCTCGTCGAGGATCCTGTCCATCTGCTTGGTCGAGCCCAGCACCTTCAGTCCCAGCATCCGCATCCCCCGCTTGCGCGGGTCGTCGTCGACGAACCCGATCGCGGTGGCTCCGAGGTTGGGGTTCAGCTGCAGCTCCCGCACCACCATCTGGCCGCCGGAGCCGGCGCCGACGACGAGGACCTCGTGCTTGGGCAGGCGCGCACCGCGGCTCGGGCGTTCGACGATGAGGCGGACGGCAAGGCGGGCGCCGGCGATCAGGATCAGGGTGAGGATGAAGTCGATCACCTCGACCGAGCGCGGCAGCGTGTGCTCGAAGGGCTTGGCGACGGCGAAGACAACGACCAGCAGGGCGCTGGCGACGGCGACGGCGCGGAAGATCAGCATGAAGTCACGACCGCTGACGTAGCGCCACCACTTCTGGTAGAGCCCAAAGCCGGCGAACACGATCAACTTGCCGGCGACGACGAAGCCGACCGACTGCGCGAACAGCACCTCATATCGGTGCGGCCAGCCGTGCGGCTGGTCGAGGAAGCGCAGCTGGAAGGCGAGGAAATAGGCCAGCGCGACGAGCACGGCGTCGGCCGCCACCTGTAGAACCCGGTTGCGATAGACGGGGTGGTTCAACCGGCGCATGAACGCCTCAGTTTAGTTGCTGCTTAGCGCTCTCCCTAGAATCCCGCCCTCACGAATGCCCCCCACCCTCCTCGCCAGCGTCACCGACTTCTTCCTCGACCCGATCGTCAACTGGGGAACCGACTTCATCAGCAGCACCGGCCTGCCCGCCGTGTTCTTCCTGATGACGCTCGAGTCCGCCTGCCTGCCGGTCCCGAGCGAGGCGATCATGCTCTTCGCCGGCTCCAGCGTCGCCGCCGGCGACCTGACCCTGTTCGGGGTCGTCGCCGCCGGCGTCCTCGGCAACCTCGTCGGCTCCTGGATCGCCTACGCGGTCGGCTACTACGGCCGCATCGACCTGCTGGAAAAAAACAAGCTGATCCACATCAGCCCCAAGCACCTGAAGTGGGCCGACGACTGGTTCGCCCGCCACGGCGACGCGACCGTCTTCTTCTCGCGGATGCTGCCGATCGTCCGCACCTTCATCTCGCTTCCCGCCGGAGTCGCGAAAATGCCGTTCTGGCGCTTCACTGCCTACACGCTGGCCGGCTGCATCCCCTGGGTCTTGATGCTGGCGTTGATCGGCAAGAGCGTCGGCGAGAACTGGGAAGAGTGGCGCGACCACCTCCACTACCTGGACTATGTCGTCGCCCTGGCGATCGTCGCCGGGATCGTCTACCTGCTGATCAAGCGCCGCCGGCGTCCTCCGGCTGAAGCGGCGAGCGCCACCGAGGCTTGAGCGGCCTCCCGGCTCGGCGCGCCGTCGCGCTCGGCTTCGTCCAGGGTCCGGCGGAGCTGCTGCCGGTCTCGAGCTCGGCCCACATCGTCCTCGTCCCCTGGCTCGCGGGCTGGGACTGGGAGGCGATCGACCCGGAGCTGCGCAAGAGCTTCGAGGTCGCCCTCCACACCGGCGCCGCCGCGGCGCTGCTGATCGGCCAGCGGCGACTGATCGCCGAGGAGCTGCGCCACTTCGACGGGCGGCGGGCGCTCCTGCTCGGGCTCTCCTTCCTGCCGGCGGCAGTCGTCGGCTACACGCTCGAGCGCCCGATCGAGCGCCACCTGGGCGGCCCGCGGGCGACGGCCTACGGGCTGATTGCAGGGGCCGCCGCGATGTTGATCGCCGACCGCCGACCGCAACGGCGCGGCCGTGGCGACGCGACCCCGCTCGACGGGCTGGCGCTCGGAGTCGCGCAGGCGGCGGCGCTGGCGCCCGGCGTCTCCCGCAACGGCGTCACCCTGGCGGCGGCGCGCTGGCGGCGCTTCTCGCGCGACCAGGCGAACCTGCTCTCGCGCACGATCGCGCTGCCGATCATCGTCGGCGCCACGGCCCTGAAGGGCACCCGCCTCGCCCGCCGCGGGACGACGCCGGAGCTGCGCCGCGGCCTCGCCCTCGGCATCGCCGCCTCCTTCGCCTCAACCCTCGCCTCGCAGCGGCTGATCGAGCTGGTCGAGCGCGACCGCGCGCTCTGGCCGTATGCGGCCTATCGGTTCGGCCTCGCCTCCGTCGTTCTTGCAAAGCTAGGGCGCAAGTGAGCGCGAGCGACGCCTACGCGAAGGCCGGAGTCGACCAGGGGGCGGCGGACTCGGCCGTGGCCGGCCTGGTGCGGGCGCTGGGCGCGATCAACCTTGGACGGCCCTCGGCGCAGGTGCCGCTTCCGGGGCACTACGCGAGCGTGATCAAGATCGGCGAGGAGATGGGGATCGCGCTCTCGACCGACGGCGTCGGCACCAAGCTCGTCCTCGCCGAGCAGCTCGGCCGCTTCGACACGGTCGGGATCGACTGCGTGGCGATGAACGTCAACGACGTCATCTGCGTCGGTGCCGAGCCACTGGCGATGCTCGACTACATCGCGATCGAGAAGGCCGACCCGGCGGTCTGCGAGGAAATCGGCGTTGGCCTCGCCGCCGGCGCCGAGAAGGCGGGGATCGAGATCCCCGGCGGCGAGCTTGCCCAGCTCGGGCAGCTGGTCCGCGGCGTCGACGTCTCCGGCGCCTGCTTCGGGACCGTCGCCCTCGACGCGATCGTGGACGGCTCCGCGGTCGAGCCGGGCGACGTCGTCATCGGCCTCCCCTCCACCGGCCTGCACTCCAACGGCTACACGCTCGCCCGCTCGGCCCTCGCCGAGATCCCGCTCGACGACGACCGCCTCGGCCGCCCGCTCGGCGACGTCCTGCTCGAGCCGACCGAGATCTATGTCAAGCCGATCGTCGAGCTGCTGCGCTCCGCGGTCGACGTCCGCGGCCTCGCCCACATCACCTCCGGCGGCACCAAGAACCTGCTCCGGCTCGCCGCCGATGTCGGCTACGAGATCGACGACCCACTGCCGGTGCCGCCGGTCTTCGAGCTGATCCAAGGGCAGGGCGGCGTCTCCGACGGGGAGATGAGCGAGGTCTTCAACATGGGCTGCGGCTTCTGCGTCGTCGTCCCCGCTGCTGACGAGGCCGCCGCGCTGGAGCTGCTGCAAGCGCACTATCCCGCCGCGAAGCGGGTCGGGCGCGCAACCGATGGACCACGCAGGATCGTCTAAGCCGCCCTACGGGGCGATGCGTCGTAACGTTGGCGGCGTAAGTGCCCAACCGCCCCTCCACTAGCTCGCAGATGATCGGGACCGTGCTATCCGGCCGTTACAAGCTGGAGGCGAAGCTTGGCAGCGGCGGCATGTCGACCGTCTACCTGGCGCGGGACACGACGCTCGACCGCCAGGTCGCGGTGAAGGTGATGCACCGGGAGATGTCCGAGCAGGCCGACCAGCTCGAGCGCTTCCGCCAGGAGGCGCGGGCAGTGGCGAAGCTCTCCCACCCAAACGTCGTCGCCGTGATCGACGCCGGCGAGGACGGCGGCCACCCCTACATCGTCTTCGAGTACGTCGAAGGGGAGACGCTGAAGCAGCGGATCAACCGGATCGGGGCGCTCGACCCGCAGGAGGCGCTCGCCTACGCGATCGAGATCGCCCGCGGGCTGACGGTCGCCCACGCGCGCAACATGGTCCACCGCGACATCAAGCCGCAGAACGTCCTCATCGACGCCGAGGGGCGGGCGAAGCTGACCGATTTCGGGATCTCGCGCCAGCTAGAGCAGGACGGGATGACGGCAACCGGCCGCGTCCTCGGCACCACCGACTACGTCGCCCCCGAGCAGGCGATGGGCCACCCGGTCGACCAGCGCTCCGACATCTACTCGCTCGGCGTCGTCCTCTACGAGATGCTGGTCGGGCAGGTCCCCTTCCATGCCGACAGCCAGGTCGGGGTGGCGATGAAACACGTCAACGAGGAGTTGCCCGACGTCCAGGGGGGCCGGCCGGAGCTCTCAGCCGCGGCGGCGATGGTGGTCGAGCGGGCGACCGCCAAGGACCCCGACCAGCGCTACCAGCGGGTCGGCGAGCTGATCGACGATCTCTCCACCGCGCTCGAGGTCGAGGCGGCCCGGGCCGGCGGCGCCACCGGCGAGGCGACGAGCATCCTCGACGCGGTTCCGCCCGCCGAACGCAAGCTCGGCAGCGGGGGTGGCGGCCGCCGCTCCTGGCTGGCGATCGGCGTCCTGGTGCTGGTCGCGGGCGCGATCCTGCTCGCGGTGCAGCTGGTCGGCAGCGGCAACGGCCCGGGCGGCGGTGGCGCCCTCAACGGGAAGGGCTCAACGGTGCCGCTCGCCGAAGCCTCCGACTACGACCCACAGGGAGACGAATCGGAGGACCCCGAAACCGTCAGCTTCGCCGTCGACGGGGATCCGACGACGACCGCCTGGAGCAGCGAGCACTACGACAGCGAGGACTTCGCCGGCACGAAGTCTGGTCCCAACCCCGGCGTTGGCCTCTATGTCGTCACCAAGGCGACCACTTCGCCGCAGGCAATGATCGTCCAGTCCCCCTCCCCCGGCTGGGATGCCGAGATCTACGCCTCCCCCTCCGGTCCCCCGCAAGAGCTCTCCGAATGGGGCGAACCGGTCGGCGACGTCACCGACGCTCAGAAGAGCGAGGAGATCGAGCTCCACCTCGGGTCGCCGGCGAAGTACTTCCTGCTCTGGTTCACGAAAGCGGCCCCCTCGCAGGAACAGGAAGGCCGCTACCAGGTCGAGATCAGCGACGTGAAGCTGATCGACTGATAGGTGCTGCCCGTCTGGGCCCCGACCGAAGCCGGGGCCCTGATCGGGACTAGCTCATTCGACCACTTAAGACCGAATCTCGAAGGGAGCTACAAGGAGATGGACTCCCTTCGGCCATAACACAGGGAAATCATCTCGGTTTCTTCATTAACGGGTGTTTCTTTCGGTACCAGCGGTTCCTTTTGCTGGCCAAAATTGGAGATCAGACCCAAGATGCTCCTGCAAAACGCAGAAAACCGCATTTGCGAACGCGCCAATCAATGCCATGCGCCGTCTGTCCCCTCCCTCCGCACGGGCGCTTTCAGAAGCGCTCCAGAGGAAGCTCACCAAGGCACGGATGAGTCTAGAAGTTTCCTATAAAAAAACTTGACTGTTACAAAAACCCATGTTAGGAATAGGGACGTCGAGTGCCAAATGTCACCCGACAGGGGAGCGGAGTCGTACGGGCACCGCCTGTCTTCTCCGCTTGTTGAAACGGGGCCGCGGCTTCTCTAGCTCACCGCGACCCCTGGATAGGCGCACATGCGCCCAATCACAAGGAGAAATAATGAAGCATCTCAAGACCCTGGGCCTGCTCGCAGTCGCGATCGCAGCCCTCACCGCTTTCGTCGGCGTCTCGTCGGCGGCCGCGGCTGAATTCCACGCGAGCGCCGGCGCCGGCGTCAAAGTGACCGGCGAACAGGCGACCTCGCACAAATTCACCGTGACAGGCTCGTCGATCACCTGCACGACGGCTAAATTCACCGGCACCACCACGGCTGCTACAGCCAAAACCCAGGAAATGCACCCGGAATACAGCGGCTGCACCGCGTTCGGGTTCGTTGGGGCGACCGTCGACACCACTGGCTGCCAGTATGTCTTCGACGCCAACTCGGCGAACGTGACGCTGCAAAGCTGCACCTCGGGCGGGATCACTGTGACCGCCAGCAGCGCCTTCGGTAAATGCGTGATGGACGTTTCGAACCAGACCGGCATCAACGGCCAGTCCTTCGCGACCGGTGGCACCTCGCCGAACCGCGACATCACTGTGACGACCAACTCGACCAACATCAAAGTCAAAGTCACAACCTCAACGGGTATCTGCCCGCTGACCGTTGGCGAACACACCAACGGCGCTTACACCGGAACGACCACAGTCAAAGCCGCTAGCGGGGAGCTGTTCTACCTCTAGCCAGCTGAGAACCCACGCAGTTCTGCACCGGGTTCAAGAGCAATACGAAGGGGGCCGGGAGAGATCCCGGCCCCCTTCCATTTAGACGGCGTAGAAGAAAGCGCACATCGGGCGCGGCCGGAATCTCCATCCCATTCTTCGTCTCCTTGCAGTCAGGTTCATCTGCATCCGCGCGATGTTCCACTCGAGTACCGGCCTGGGCTGGATCGATTAGCCGTCACGCCGCGGGTGCCAAATTCACCACGGTCTTCCTGTCACCCGGCTAAGCACAAGATCTTTTGACTACTCCACCATCCTGTGTTAGGAATGAGTCGGGTCGGGTCCGCCCGACCAGGGAGAGGGATCTCCTCGGTCCGAAGCCGAGTTGGGTGACCAGCTCGCAAGGACGAAAGCTGCGCCAGAGCAGCTAAGCCGCTCCGGCGCAGGGCCATAACACACAACCGGCGCATCACCGCCGGATCAAGGAGAAAACATGAAGCATCTCAAGACCCTGGGCCTCGTCGCTGTGGCGATTGCGGCCCTTACCGCCTTCGTCGGCGTCTCGTCGGCGGCTGCGGCTGAATTCCACTCGAGCATCGGTGCCGGCGTCTCGCTCACCGGGGAACAGGCGACCTCACACAAATTCACGGTGACAGGCTCATCGATCACCTGCACGACGGCCAAATTCACCGGTACGACTACGGCCAAAACAAGCACGACCCAGAAAATGCATCCGGAATACAGCGGCTGCACCGCCTTCGGCTTCATCGGAGCGACGATCACCACCACCGGATGTCAGTACGTGTTCAACTCGAACTCCGAAAACGTGACGTTGGAAGGCTGCACCGCCGGTTCCGGTGCAATCGTTGTCAACGCCAGCAACGCGTTCGGAAAATGCATCATGGAAGTCCCGAATCAGACCGGAATTAACGGTCAGAAATTCGCGACCGGCGAATACGTTGTTGAAGAAAAAAAATACAAAGACATCACGGTGACGACCAACTCGACCAACATCAAAGACAAAGTCACCGCCTCCACCGGTATCTGCCCGGTCAGCGTGGGCGAACACACTAATGGCGCCTACACTGGTACCACCACAGTAAAGGCCTCTGGCAGTGATATCTGGTACGAATAAGCCTCAAGTCAGCTGAGCTCCACTAGGTTTTCATAGGAGCAAGTCAGCAGAGGTTGGAAAGGGCCGGGAGAGATCCCGGTCCTTTCATTTGGTCGGAGCGCTATGCGGATGATCAAACTCCAGATGCGATGCGTTCTAGACGACCCGTAGCGTTCCGAAATAGGTACTCCTACTGGCAGAACCCGCTAGGTAGTCGATTCACACTTGCGCTGCTTGAGAAGTCTTGACAACTGGACGTGCGGTTACCTAAGATCCGCAATCGGTGTGATTCGGGATCGGCCCCGGTATCGGGTTGGAGCACCCGGGTCGCCAGGGAGCATTACAAGGCTTGGAGGGGTGTATGTCGCAGGGGAAGAGGACCGCAGGGAATCGCGGCATTGACCGAAGGGGTCGATGGTGTTTGGCGATCCTGGTTGTCGCGACCTCCCTTTGTTGGGTCTCTTCCGCTGCCGGCGCGATTGGCGACGAACTCGGTCGCTTCGGCGAACACGGAAGCGGCGCCGGCCAGATCGATCTTCTAGAAGGATCGGGTGGAGTTGCTGCAGATCCGGGCACGGGCCACGTCTTCATCGCCGATTCGGCGAACAATCGTGTCACCGAGTTCACGGCCTGGGGCGAGTTCGTCAAGTCCTGGGGCTGGGGCGTTGCCGATGGCAGCTCGGACGCGCTGCAGACCTGCACCGACACCTGCTTTGCGGGTATCGGGGGGGACGCCGCTGGCCAGCTTCTGGCGCCGAATGGGATTGCCGTCGCCCCTGACGGCAACATCTACGTCTTTGAACGTAAGAATCTTCGCGTTCAGGTGTTTGCGCCCTCGGGGGCATTCCTCTTCATGTTCGGAGGCGGCGTCAACGAGACGACCGGGGCTGACCTCTGTACCAGCGCCGACGTCGCAGGGGGCGATGTGTGTGGAGCGGGCTCGTCGGGATCTGGTCCTGCTGAATTCTCGGTCAACGCTGTTGGAGTCGAGTCCGGCGGCGACCTGATCGAGATCAACTCGGGGGGAACCGTCTTCGTCGCAGATCGGAATCGCATCCAGGAATTTGAACTCAACGGCTCTTTTAAGGGCGAAATCTCTTTTGCGACTCTGCAGGCGAGCAACCCCGACTTCCCCGCTAACCGCGATCCCGGAGCCCTGGCGATCGACCCGGTCTCAGGCGATCTGTACATCGTCTTTCGATTTACGGCGGGCGAAAGTCCACGGCGAGCGACTCTCTGGCGCGTTTCGCTCGCCGGGAACATCGTGCCTCCGGCACCGCTGCTGAGCGAATTCACGCCGGACATGTCTGAACGTGCTCTTCCCGAGGCGGTGGCCACCGATGCGGCGGGCAACGTCTACTCATCGACTGAACAATTCGCACCACCTCCCGACGAACTCAACCTGCGTGGGGAACCAGTAGTGCTCCAGCTCAGCCCGTCCGGTGAACGGCTCGATTCCTGCTGCGGCTTTCCGGCCGACCGCGGCATTCCGGCCCTTGCCACTAATGTCGTCACTGCCGCCGGAGGTGTCGATCTCTTCGTACTGAAGTCCGGAGACGGAGAAACGTTCGTCGAAGTGCGCGGACCAGCGCCGGATAAATGGCCGCCCCCCGCCGTCGCTCCGACGATCACGGATCAGTTCGCTGCCGCGGTCACCGAGGACTCGGTCACCCTGCAGGCTCGAATCAATCCAAACTTCTGGGCGGATACGCGGTACTACCTCGAATACGGAACGTCGAAATGCTCCGAAGGTGGTTGCCAGGCTGTCCCCGTCCCCCCAGGCGATCTGCTGGGAGCAGGCGCTGTAAAAACCGCGGCTCTCACCGCGGGAATTCCGATCGAGGGCCTGACGCCCGGGACCACCTATCGTTTCCGCTTCATCGCTTCCAGTAGCGGCGGCGGCCCCACCTTCGGCACGGAAAGAACCTTCACGACGTTCGCCCTACCGACGGCGCGACCAGCTTGCCCCAATGATGCTTTCCGCATCGGACCAGGGGCGAGCCTCCCTGACTGTCGCGCCTACGAGATGGTCTCGCCTGTCGACAAGCTTGGGGGAGACATCGTCGTCCAGGTCAACCAGCTCGGCCTTCCTGCGCGGTTGAACAAAAGCAGCTTGGACGGGGAAAAGGTCACTTATTCCTCGTATCGGGCATTCGGTAACTCCGAGGGCTCCGGGTACACCAGCCAGTTCCTGGCCAGCCGTTCGGGGAGCGGATGGTCGAGCGACGGCATCTCCCCACCTCGCGAAGGGCCACCGCCCTTCGGGGGGCTCTCGCTGGACTCTCCCTACACGGCCTTCCTCCCGGACCTCTCGAGAAGCTGGATGAGGCAGGACACGGATCCGCAGCTTGCACCCGGGGCAATCGATGGTTATTCGAATCTATATCGACGCGATTTCCCCGGTGGGTACACGGCTATCACCAACGCTCAGCCGACCAATCAGGGTCCGAGCACCTATTACCCCGAAATCCAAGGATTTAGCGCAGACGGTCAGCGCACTTTCTTCTCAGCCAACGGAAAGCTCACGTCGACCGCCTCGGCGAACCCGGTGCGCCAGGTCTACGAATGGTTTAACGGGTCGCTGAGGCTTGTCAGCGTCCGGCCGAATGGAGCCGCCAGTTCGCTCGATTCCTCCATTGGATCTGCCGCAGCGGGGATCGGCAGCGGTGGCGAATCTCGAGCGGCAAGCCTGGCTCACGCGGTTTCCGACGACGGCTCGAAGATCTACTGGAGCGAAGGAACGAACGGCGAAGGAAAACTCTACGTTCGTGTCGATAGGACGAAAACCGTTGCGGTTTCAGCGGGACCGGCAACGTTCTGGGCTGCGACCCCGACCGGCTCCCAAGCGATTTATGTTGAAGCGGACCAGCTGAAGCTCTTCAACCTCGCGACCGCTGATTCAGCCACCTTGGCTTCCACTGTGCAGGGGGTTCTCGGCGCCAGTGACGACCTAACGCGGGTCTACTTCATAGCCACGGATTCGCTTGCTGGCGGGGCCAAAGCCGGCCAGGAGAATCTGTACCTATATGAATCAGGACAGCCGCTCACCTTCGTCGCTCAGCTTTCCCAGGCGGACGTGCAGGTCAACCAGCTCTCCGTCATCGCTCGCGCGCCCTGGCGGCGAGTCTCGCGAGTCTCGGAGGACGGCGCTACTGCTGTCTTCATGTCACGAGCCAGCTTGACCGGCGCCGACACCAAAGACGCCGGCAGCAACCAGCCCGACGCAGAGGTCTACCGCTTCAGTGCCGCCGACGGTGAGCTGCTCTGCATCTCCTGCAACCCCACCGGCGCGCGTTCTACCGGCCAGGAATTCGTCCTCAACAAAACTCCTACCGGCTATTGGTATGCCTCGAAACTCCCCGGTTGGGATTTCCAGCTCGACCCCGCGCGAGTGATCGCAGCCAGTGGCGACCGCCTCTACTTCGACAGCTTCAACCCTCTGGTCCTGGCGGACGTCAACGGCGTCCAGGACACCTACCAGTGGGAGGCGGTTGGGAGCGGCACCTGCAGCGAAGACAGCACCGACTTCAGCGCTCCTGCCGGCGGCTGCGTCAGCTTGATCTCAGACGGGAAAGACTCCCACGACTCCGAATTCGTCGATGCCAGTGCTGACGGCCGCGACGTCTTCTTCGTCACGTCGGCGAGCTTGGTTCCCCAGGACCCGGATCAGGTCGACCTCTATGACGCCCGGGTGGGAGGGGGCTTTCCCCAGCCTGCCGTGCCGGCTCCATGTCAAGGTGAAGGCTGTCAATCTCAGGCTCCGCCCCCAACTCTGCCCCCGATCGGAAGCGAGGGCGCCGGGCCTGGGAACCCGAAATGGCCGGCAAACTGCAAGAAGGGGTTCGTCCGGAAGCACGGGAAATGCGTCAGGAAGCCCTGTAAGAAGGGCACTGTCCGGAAGAAGGGCAAGTGCGTGAAAAAGCGGAGCGCGCACGCTCGGAAGACCAAGGGAGGTAAGAAATGAGCCGGGGTCGAAATCGCCTCTGGGTTCTCACCTCGCTCCTCGTTTTGACTTGTATCTGCGTCCTGCCGACGAGCGCGACCGCTGCCTTCGGCATCGAGGGAGCCGACGTGTACTTCAGCGAAGCCGATGGCTCTCCGGCGACGAAAGCCGGCTCCCATCCCGACGCCATCACGACCAGAGTGGACTTCAACACCTTCATCGACGGGGACGGGCTCGAACGGCCAGATCAGGCGCTGAAGGACCTCGAAGTGGAACTGCCTCCCGGCTTCGTCGGGATTCCGGCCGCGACCCCACGCTGCTCCGGCGTCGACTTTGCGGACGTGGATAAAAGCATCGATCCTCCGCTTCCAAACTGCTCCAACGACTCTGTCGTCGGTTATGTGACCATCGAAGCCTCGTTCAACCCGATCCCTCCAGGGGAAGGAATCGAAGGGGCGGTGGCGCTCTACAACCTTGACCCAGCGCCCGGGTCTGCCGCGAAATTCGGTTTCGTCGTCGCCGCTGTGCCGGTGACGATGGAAGTCAAGCTGAGCGAAGACGCCCCCTACCGGGTGATCGCGTACGTCCGCAACGCGCCGCAGCCCCTTTTGTTCTACGGCGCTTCCCTGACTCTCTGGGGCAACCCGACCTCTTCCGCTCACGACGCCCTCCGCGGCAGCTGCCTCAGCGGCGAAGTCGCGGAAGACGGCACGCTCGGCTCGCGCGGGCTGTGTCCCGTCAGCGAAGGACTTCCGGAAACGGCTTTTCTGACCTTGCCGCGCGCCTGCACGGGTCCCTTGACGACGAACTTCGCGGCCGACCCGTGGCAGGACCCCACCGCGAAAGTGTTCGCAGCTTCGGTTACCCACGACGACTCGGAACCCCCGGCTCCTGTTGGCTTCGAAGGCTGCGACGAACTTGAATTCGATCCCGTTATCGGAGCGAATGTTTCCTCGCATGCGGCGGAAACTCCGACTGGTCTCGACTTCAGCGTCGAGATGGAAGACGAAGGGATCAGCGATCCGGCGAAACGGGCAAAGTCGGATGTGAAGAAGGTCGTCGCGACGCTGCCCGAGGGCGTGACCCTGAATCCCTCTGCCGCGAATGGCCTCGCCGCCTGCTCGCTCGAGCAGTACGAAGCCGAAGCCCTGAACTCACTGCCGGGGCAGAACTGCCCCGAGGCAGCCAAGGTCGGCATTGTGAACGTCGAGTCGCCGCTCGTCGACGAAGAACTCGAAGGCCCGCTGTTCGTGGCGGAGCCCGACGACCAGGCCGCCCCCGGTGCCGAGAACCCCTTCGACTCGTTCCTCGCTGTTTATCTGGTCCTGCGCAACGAGAACCTTGGGGTCATCGTCAAGCAGGCCGGCCGGGTCGAAGCGGACCCGGTGACCGGGCAGCTCAGTGCGACCTTCGACGAGATCCCGCAGGTTCCGTTCACGCGGCTGAAGACGCAGTTCCGCGAGGGCCCGCGGGCGCCGCTCGTAACCCCGGGCCGGTGCGGCACCTACACTGCGGAGGCCGTCCAGACTCCGTGGGCGGATCCGAGCGCGCCGATCGTCACTACTGCAGATTTTGTCGTCGACTCCGGCATCGGCGGCGGCCCCTGCCCCTCCGGTGAAGCCGGTCTTCACCCTGGCTTCTCAGCAGGCACCGAGAACAACAAGGCCGGGTCCTTCTCCCCCTTCAACCTCCGGCTCACCCGTGAGGACGGAGAGCAGGAACTGACGAACTTCTCGGCGACCCTGCCTCCCGGCCTGACCGGCAAACTGGCAGGCGTCGCTCGTTGTTCCGACGCGGCGATCGCCGCGGCGCGGTCAAAGACTGGCCGCCAGGAGCTCGCCGACCCGAGCTGTCCTGCAGGGGCTCAGATTGGCACCGTCACCGCCGGCGCCGGCGTTGGGCCATCCCTCACGTATGTCTCCGGAAAGGTCTTCCTCGCGGGTCCCCTCGCCGGCGACCCGCTCAGCGTCGTCGTCGTAACCCCCGGGGTCGTCGGACCGTTCGACGTCGGCAACATCGTCGTCAGGGAGGGCCTCGCCCTCGACCAGACCACCGCGGAAGTGAAGATCGGTGGCGGTGACTCGATCCCCCGCATCTTGAAAGGAATCCCAGTCCGGCTACGCGACCTTCGCGTCTCCACGAACCGGCCCGGTTTCACGCTCAACCCGACCAGCTGCGAACCGTCCACGGTGAGGGCGACTGCCGGCGGGATGGGACCCTGGCTTCAGACCTCATCCACCATCGCCGAGGTGGCAGCACGCTTCCAAGTGGACGGCTGTCGCGATCTCGCCTTCAAGCCGAAGCTTCGGATCTCGCTGAAGGGCAAGATGAAGCGGACCGGGCACCCGGCCCTGCGTGCGCAGCTTGAAGCTCGCCCAGGTGACGCAAATATTGGCCGCGCCGTGGTGACGCTGCCGAAGTCGCAGTTCATCGACCAGGCGCATATCAACAACCCGTGCACGAGGGTTCAGTTCAACGCCGGCACTTGTCCACCGGGCTCGGTGCTCGGACACGCGCGTGCCTTCACTCCCTTGCTGGACAAACCTCTCGAAGGGCCCGTCTACTTCCGCTCCAATGGCGGTGACCGCGCGCTGCCGGACATCGTCGCCGACCTCAACGGTGAAGTCCACATCGTCCTCGTCGGCTTTGTCGACTCGGTGAAGAAGAAGGGCTCCGAAATCTCTCGAACTCGAACCACCTTCCAAACCGTTCCGGACGCGCCGGTCTCAAAATTCGTCCTCTCCCTCAAGGGCGGTAAGAGCGGCCTGCTTCAGAACTCGACGAACCTTTGCGCCCATCCCCAGCGCGCGGCCGTCCGCTTCAGAGCACAGAACGGCATCACGAAGAACTTCCAACAGTTGATCAAAACCAGTTGCAACAAGAAGCGCTAAGCGAAATCGGTAATAAAACCCGAAACCAAGGGGAGAGTGGATGTTCTCGATATTGAAGAATCGCCTGGGGATCCCTGGTCTGATCGCGGTGATTGCCCTGGTCTTTGCGATGGGCGGCGCTGCCTTCGCGGCCAAGAAGTACGTCATCACTTCGACCAAGCAGATCAAGCCGAGTGTCCTCAAGCAGCTGCGGGGCAAAGCGGGACCCCCCGGGGCACCGGGTGCGAACGGCACCAACGGTAAAGACGGGACTAACGGCACGAACGGCACGAACGGACCACCGGGCGCGCCCGGGAAAAGCGTTGTGACCGACACCATCGATCCCGGCGAACAGGGCTGTGACGAAGGCGGCGTCTCCGTCGAAGTCGAGGGCTCGGGTACCTCGGAAGCCATCTGCAACGGAACCGAAGGCTCGCCTTGGACTGCAGGCGGAATCCTTCCGGCCGGCCAGACGCAGACTGGCGTCTACGGTGATGTCTTCCAAGAAAGCCAGTTCATCGCCATCCCGATCAGCTTCACGCTGCCGGTGGAACCGGCTCCGGAACCGATCTTCGTCGAAGGCGCTTCGGCGACCGGTTGCCCGGGGATCGTCGGTGGTGTGCCGCAGGCAGACCCCGGCAAACTCTGCGTCTACAAAGGTGCCGAGTTTGGTGGGGCCGAAGAACCCCCGACTTTCGTGAAGCCTGAATCCGGCGCGTTCGAACCGGGTGCAAGCCCCGTCGGCACCGTCCTCGCGGGCCTCTGCGCCGCTACCACCTGTTCGTGGTGGGGCACGTGGGCTGTAACGGCAGCTGAATAGCCCTGGCTAAGTAGCTCGGAAGTGAGAAACGGCCGGCGAATGCCGGCCGTTTCTTTTACCTCGTTCCTCAGTAGACTTACAAGTACCATAATACGCACAAAATAAACGATATCTCCCTATATACTCTAGCTCTACAAAGCAACGTTTCTATACGTTGCGCAACTACATCTAGGGAGATGGAGATGTACCTTCAAAAGCCAGTCAGGCTGCTCATCGCAGCAGCGCTAGCGGTTGTCGCCATCGCGGCTGCCGCCCCTCTCGCCCAAGCCGCTACGCCGGCTCCGGGCTACTCGCAGTTCGCGGGATGCCCCACGAAAGCGGAATCGCCGACCACCGCGGCGTGCCTGCGCTCGACCGTCAAGGGTGGGCATTTTCAAATGGGCACGAAAGACGTGCCGATCAAAACTCCGATGGTTTTGACCGGAGGCGTCGATGAAACCGGTGGTGGCCCGGTCCAGAAAGCATCGCTGACGAAAGCCAAACAGCTTGTTCCGGGCGGGGTCATCGGCCTCACCGGCCTTGACTGGCTCGTCAACTTCCTCAGCATCGAATCGCTGCAGCTCTTCGCGGTCACCGAACTCGCCGGCACGCCGGTGGTGGCCGAAGAAGTGATCACGCTGCCGATCAAAGTTCACCTGGTCAACCCGGCGCTCGGCAACAACTGCTACGTCGGCTCGAGCTCGAACCCGATCACGTTGAACTTGACGTTCAATACGACCAACCCGCCCCCGCCGAACAAACCGATCACCGGCGTCATCCCTAAATTCAGCTTCGATGAAGCAACCGGGATCCTCCGCCTGACCGACGGCGAATACGTCGACAACGCCTTCGCCGCCCCTGGCGCGAGCGGCTGCGTCCTGACGTTGTTCGGCTTCATCCCGATCAGCATCAACGGCCTGGTCAACAGCCAGTCCGGCCTGCCCTCACCGGCCGGCACCAACGAGACCCGCCAGATCATCGACATCGAACTGGCGCCAGTGGGCCTGGTCTACCCCTAGGTTCACCCGCAGTGGATCCGAGCGCGGCCGCCATCGGCGGCCGCGCTTCGGCCAAAGATCGTTCGCTTAAAAATGCGTCCGCGGAAAGCGAGCGCACGCGCTGAGCAGGGAAAGTCCCGCGGGGCTCGATCCCCATCGCTCCAATCTTCAGCAACGGCTTCATTTCGGAGCGCCCTTTCGGTTAGGTATTTGGAGCCCTTAGGGCTGCCGAGGAGCGCGAGTCCTCCTTGGTTCATCTTGGAGAAAGGACGACCCGATGGAAATCAGCGTCGAGGGCTTCGGCGAGAGCCGTTGCACAAAGTTATTTGACGGGAACACCCAGAGTGCTGTATACAAACTACGGGTGACTATTGTCGTCAAAAGGGCAGAGACTGGCCTGGGCCGAGCTGGGACCACAGGTCTGTCCATCCTCTCTTCGCCGCTCACCATTGGGCTGCTCTCGGCCCTCCGGTCTCAGCCGCGCTCGGTAACCGAGCTCCGCAACCAGGTCGGGTCGCCATCGCCGACCACGCTGCGCGGCTACCTCAATGATCTCGAGGAGGCAGGCATCGTCAGCCGCCGCAAGCAGGATGCCTTTCCCGGCACCGTAATGTGCGAGCTGACGGCTTCGGGGCGCCAGCTCCTGATCGTCGGCGATGTCCTTCAAGCTTGGCTCAATGCCTATGCCGACGGTCCAGTCGCTCTGGGGACGCCGCTCGCTAAGCGCTTGGTCAAATCTCTCGTCGACGGCTGGTCAGCTTCGATCATCCGCGCGATCGCTGCCCGGCCACTCTGCCTCATCGACCTCAACGGTCTGATCTCCAGTCTCAACTACCCCTCCCTCGAGCGACGCCTGCGGGCGATGCGGATGGCTCATCTCGTGGAACCAGTCGAGAGCGAGGGGCAGAGCACCCACTACGCTCCAACGCTTTGGCTTCGGGCGGCGATCGCGCCCCTATCGGCAGCTGCTCGCTGGGAGCGCAGGTTCATGCCGACCACCTCGACCCCGATCGGCCGGCTCGACATCGAGGCCGCCTTCCTCCTCGTTGTCCCGATGCTGACCCTGCCCGAGGAACTCTCAGGCCGCTGCCGCTTCGCAGTCGAGACGAGGAACGGCAACGGTGGAGGCATGACGGGCGTTCTGGTCGAGGTCGAGGCGGGGCAGGTTGTGTCCTGTGTCTCCCAGCTACGAGGCGAGGCGACGGGCTGGGCCTGCGGATCCGCCGGCGCCTGGCTGCGGACGGTGATCGATTGGGAGCCAGCGGAGCTCGAGATAGGCGGCGATACCCGCCTCGCCAAGGCCTGCCTCGAAAGCCTTCACCAGTCCCTTTTCCGCGTTCGTTCTCTAACGCCGTAGACGATCTCGTACCTTGACAGCGCCTTCTTCATTCCAGTAGCGTCCTTCTCAACCTGGGGATACCAGGAGGAATAGGTGGGGCCACCGATTTGGGGACCGGGGGACGGCAAAAGAGAGTTCACCCCCCGCAGGGCGGGAGACTCGCGCCTGTCAGGTACCCGTCCAACGGCTCCCACCGCGACAAACAGGGAGACTCACCATGATCTCGAGACTTCACCAGAAGCTGGGAACCGCCGGCTTCGTAATCGCCTGCGTGGCCCTAATAGCCGCCCTGGCGGGAACCGCATTCGCAGCCGCAGGACTCAACTCCAAGCAGAAAAAGGAAGTAAAGAAGATCGCCAAGCAGTTCGCCGGCAAGCCCGGCAAGGACGGCGCCCCGGGCCCCGCCGGCCCGGCCGGCAAAGACGGGACGAACGGGACCAACGGTACGGACGGCAAAGACGGCGCGCCCGGCAAAGACGGCAAAAGCGTCATCACCGTCAGCTTCGGCGGCGGCGCCGAACCCACCGGCAACCCCTGCAACGAAAACGGCGGCATGAGCATCGAAGTCGAAGGGTCCGGCACCAAAAAAATCGTCTGTAACGGAGAAGAAGGCCTCGAAGGCCCGAAAGGCGACGAAGGCGACCCCTGGACCGCGGGAGGCACGCTTCCGTCAGGAGAGACGGAGACGGGGGCGTGGGCATTTGGACCCGCTTCGGAATCCACCTTCGAAGCCACTGTCCCAATCTCCTTCTCCATACCCCTGCCCAGCGCCCTGGGCAGCACCGGCACCTGCAACGTGGACGCCCCGAACCAACCGAGCACCTGCCAGGTCCACTACATCAACCCCGCGGGTGACGAGGTGACTGGAGAAGAAGAAGTCAAAACGTCCACCTATTGCGATGGCTCTGCGGCGGCACCAACTGCGGACCCCGGCCATCTTTGTATCTATGCTGGGAAAGAACAGGAAGTTCTCACCGCTGATTTCTTCATCATCAGGGCCGACAGCGAGCTGACCGGGGCATCGACCTCCGGTGCTGTCGTCACCTTCTTCAACCTCGGCGCGGGCCGCGCAAAGGGAACGTATGCTGTAACCGCCCCTTAGAGCGAGTTGTCTCTACCGGTACCGAAGCCCGGGCCCCGGCCCGGGCTTTTCTTTGACTAGAGGCGGACAGCCCATCTGTCGCAGTGCACGATTCTCGCGCACGCACGGCTCTGATTCACAGCGTGTCCAGCGAATATTGCCCTCCAGTAGTGCTGCGAGCCGCCCGAGCCAGCTTTCGACGCAAAGTTCTTGACCAAACGCCTCTCCTTGCGTAGATGTAAGCGCTACTCGGGGTCCACGGGTCCCGAGTCGCAAACACATCGAAAGGGAAACATGACTCGCATTCTCAAGAGCCTTGGCCTTGCCCTGGTGGCGATGGCCGCATTGGGCGCCATGATGGCGTCAGGTGCTAGCGCTCAGATCCAGGCAACAACGTTCAATACAAATACCAACGTTCATGAAGCAGCCACGCAGTCAGTGTCGACGATAGAAACGTCTGTGTTCCGGATTGTGGCGGGCGGCGTTCCGGTCACATGTGAAAAAGAGACGTACACCGGTACGCTCACTGGGACAGATCCAAACCCAACGGTTAAACCCTCGTACGAAGGTTGCCACGCGATTATCGGTGGTGCAACATCAAGCGCGACCATCGAAACCCATGGATGCGAATATAAATTTTCGGCGACCGCAGGCAGTGCCGACAAATTTACCGGCACCGCTGCGATCGTGAACTGCTCCAAAGAATTTCCGAGTATCACAATTACCACCGGTACGGGCTGCGTTGTTCATGTTGACGAAGCCAACAACACGGCCGTCAACGGGGTAACCTACGAAAACAACACAGCGACCAAACCCACAGATGTCACGATTACTCTCAACGGCACCAACGTGCACAGCGAAGTGACAGGTGGGTTGCTGACCTGCGGAACCAGTGCCGGCACAAAGACCAACGGCACGTTCGTCGGCAAGGTAACAGTCAAAGCTACAAACGCCGCTAAAGAACAAATCGATCTGACAGTAATGAACCCATAGAGAGTTCATTATTGCGCACGAGGGTGGGTAGGCAGACCCTCGAAGTGAGGGGCCGGGAGAGATCTCGGCCCCTCACCTTGCAAGGTGTCGTCACCGCTAGCTTCACCGGGACCTGAACCCACCGGCAACCCTGTAGTGAAAGCGGTGGGACGAGCATCAGACAGCCCATCTGTCGAAGTGCACGATTCTCGCGCACGCTCGACTCCGAATAACAGAAGATCCAGCAGATTATTCCCTCCCGCAGTGGCGCGAGAAGGCCGGCCCGGCGTTCTCCGAGAAGTTCTTGACCAAACCTCTATCCCTGCGTAGGTGTAAGCACTATTCGGGACTCACGGGTCCCGAGTTACAAACACATCGAAAGGGAAAACATGACCCGTATTCTCAGGAGCCTCGGTCTCGCCCTGGTGGCGATGACCGCGTTTGGCGCCGTAATGGCCTCGGGCGCTAGCGCACAGGTTATCCAGGCCACAACGTTCAACACAAATAGCAACCTCCATGAAGCAGGCTCCGTCAGTGTTACGACGGAAGAAACTTCCCTTCTCCGGATCGTAGCAGGTGGTGTGCCGGTAACATGCGAAACCGAGACGTACAGCGGTACGCTCACCGGGACAGACCAGCATCCAAAAGTGAAACCAGCGTACAGTGGCTGCCACTCGATCATCGGTGGCGCGACATCGAGTGCAACTATCAACACCAATGGATGCGAAATTGAATTTACGGCGAGCACCGAAGTCAGTGCCGATCAATACACTGGCACTGCTGCGATCGTCAACTGCTCCAAAGAAAGTCCGAGTATCACAATTACCACCGCTACCGGCTGCGTTGTTCATATTGATCAAGCCGGAAATACGGCCATCAACGGGGTAAGCGTCGAAAATAACACAGCGACCAAACCGACAGATATTAAGATCAGTATCGCGGCGACTAACGTTCATAGCGAAGTAACAGGCGGCTTACTCTCCTGTGGCACCTCTTCAGGAGTGAAGACCAACGGCACGCTCACCGGCAAGCTAACAGTCAAAGCTACAAACGCTGCTAAAGAACAGTGCGATCTAACAGTAATGAAACCGTAAGGAAAACTGCTGACGCGTGTAGGTAGTAGATCCTCAGTGGGCCGGGGGAGATCTCGGCCCCTTTTCTTCGGTACAACGAGGGTGGACCCTATTCCGCGGACGCGGACGTACCTTGACAAACACTGCCTAGTGCTTCTATCCTTGTCCGATGCGGGCCTGAGGGTCCTTCGAGCCAGCGCGAGGGGAAAGGGAGAACGGGAAGAAGATGCGAGGGAGCGCGTACGCCTTTCTAAGTCGATGCCTGCCTATATTGGCTCTCGTCGGCATGCTCGGGATCACTGCCACTGCCGCTGGAGCGAAACAGCCGATTTTGTGGGAGTCATGTCACGCAGGCGAAGCCGCGGGCAATTGCAAGATCCCTAGAGGGATTGCCACGGATCCGAAAAACGGCCATCTCTTCATCGCGGACCAGAAAAACCTGCGAGTGAACGAGTTCACGGCCTGGGGGGAATTTGAAAAGTCTTGGGGTTGGGGAGTAGCCGACGGATCAAACGAACTACAAACCTGCGAGTCGTTATCGGGATGCCGGGTTGGCATAGCTGGCGACGGGCGAGGTCAGTTCAACTTCGCCGGAGCTCAAGGTGTCGCCACCGATTCCGGGGGTGGCATATACGTAGCGGATGTAACGAACCATCGAGTGCAGAAGTTCAACCGCGACGGCGACTTTATTTGGATGATCGGTCGTAACGTCAATAAAACCAAGGTGGAAGCTGTCGCGCCGCAGGCTGACCGGAATCTCTGCCCGGTCGATCCCGGAGATGTATGTCAGGCAGGTAGTGAAGGGACCGGCAAAAGCGAGTTTTCAAGCTGGACTTTCGGAAGCTTCATCGCGGTTGGACCCGAAGATGCGCTCTTCGTGGCGGACAAAGGGCGGATACAGCAATTTGCCGTAACCGGAGTATTTGAGACCGAAATCGATCTGCCAAAAGACGAAGAAGTGGGAGCTCTTGCAGCCGACCCGGTATCGGGCGATCTCTATTTCAGTTACACCAACCTTTCTCTACTCGTCCTTACTGAGGCAAACCACGACGTATTTCGGCTCGACGTGGATTCCAAAGCGGTGGTGAGCACGGTGGAAGTCGCGATTCCTCAAGCATTGGCGACCGGACCAGATGGGAGCCTCTTTGTCTTCGATGAAGGATCGACCGTCGACCTAAATGCGAATCACAGATCCCGAATTTTGAAGTTCAGCCCGGCCGGGGTGTTTGAAGAAGAAGTGGTCGCCAACGCCAGTCAGGCCGATCAGGATGAATTCGAATTCACTACCGGTCTAGCCACGGGCTCCGTGTGTTTTCAAGGCTCTTATGATCTTTATCTGAGCAATTCGACTGAAAACAGCTTTGTCAAAGCTTATGGCCCCCCACCGAATAACCTTACGGGCAAAGGCGAAGTGTGCGCGCCGCCGGAAGAAGGGCCGACGATCATCAGCCAGTATGCATCTGCGGTGGGTTCGGACAACGCGACGCTTGGCGCCTCGATCAACCCCCATTTTTGGGCCGACACCCGCTACTTCGTCGAATACGGCACCGCCAAATGCTCAGAAGGGGGCTGCACGACCACCGTCCCCGCGGCGCCGGGGCAGCTCCTGGGCGCTGGGATCGTAAACAAGCCCGTGACTACCGCGGGCATCGACCTGACCGGCCTCAGCCCTGGCACGACCTACTACTTCCGTTTCGTCGCGGCGAGCGGCGGCGGTGGACCGACTGTCGGAGACGAAGGGTCCTTCATCACCTATAACGCGCCTGTCGCCTCTGCGTGCCCATCGAACCAAGGCTTCCGAATCGGTGCCTCTGCCTCCCTGGCCGACTGTCGGGCCTACGAGATGGTCTCGCCGATCGACAAAGAAGGCGGCGACATTGTCGGTGGCGGCGGAGAAGAGACCGGCAGCGGGCTTCCGTTGTCTCAGAGCTCGCTCAGCGGCTACTCCTTCACCTACTCGTCCTACCGGGCCTTCGGGGACCCGAGCAGCTCCCCCTGGGCCAGTCAGTACATGGCCCGCCGTGACTCGCAACGGGGGTGGCTCAACGAACCGATCTCGCCGCCGCAGGAAGGGGCGCCCTTGTCCACCGAGATCGGCGCCGTACAGCTCGACAAATTATTCAAGGCGTTCTCCCCCGATCTCTCGGTGGGGTGGAACGAGACGATCACCGAACCGGTTCTGGGGCCAGGAGGAGTAGCAGGCTACTCCAACCTGTATCGGCGTGACAACGACACCGGAAGCTATGAAGCCTGCACCACCGCCGCACCGATTGAAGCCGAAGGGGTGAAGTACCCGCCCGAACTCGAGGGAGTCACTCCCGACCAGCAGCACGCGGTGTTCAAGCTGAGGGCGAAGCTAACCCCGGAAGCGAGCAAGACCGTCGACCAGCTTTACCTCTGTAGCTTCGAACCAGGAGGAGCGGCGATCGACCTGGTCAGCGTTCTGCCGAATGGGACCGCGAGCGCGGCTCTGGATAACGCAGTGGGAACCCCTACCCTTGCTCAGAACTCGGTCAACCGGATCCTCTCCTACTCCTGGCTGGACAACGCCATCTCCGATGACGGTTCGCGGGTCTTCTGGTCGCTCGTGACCAAAGCGGAAGTCCCGGAAGCCCTCTACGTCCGCGTCAACGCCACGCAGGAACAGAGCTCTTTCTCGGGCGGTAAATGCAACAAATTCTTCAAAGCCTGTACCTACGCCCTCTCTGCTCCCGAGGCCGGTCGCTTCTGGGGGGCGACGCCGAGCGGCTCCCAAGCCCTATTCGCGGTCGAAGCAGGACCCCAGAGCGGCAACCTATACCTCTTCGACGTCGCCAAAGCGATCGCGGGCGAAGAACCTCGAACTTTGATCGCCGGCAAAACGGAAGGGGTCCTAGGAGTCAGCGAGGACCTTGATCGCATCTACTTCGCCTCGCGCGAAACGATCGGCGGGGAGGGCACCGCGGGTAAGCCCAACCTCTACCTCTACGAAGCGGGCTCAACGGCGTTCATCGGGACGCTGAGCGAGATCGACACGAACGAAAAAGAGATCCCGTCGCCAGTCAGCACGGCGCCCGTCTTCCACCTCGCCCATGTGACGGAGGACGGTGGAGTTCTCGTCTTTAGCTCTGACAGCCCGAGTCTGGCCGAAGAAACCGCGGACTATGAGAACACTGACCTCACCAGCGGAGAGCCGGCCTCCGAGATCTACCGCTACCAGGTCGGCGGAGGACTCACCTGCCTGAGCTGCGATCCGAGCGGGGTACGACCCAGCGCGGCGCGCCATATCGGGACCAAAAACGCTTCCAAATACCTTGCGGCGGCGCTCCCCACCTGGACCAGCTCCCTATATCCGGGCAATGCCCTCTCCAGCGACGGCTCCCGTCTCTATTTCGAAAGCTTTGTTCCGCTCGCGCTCGGTGATGTCAACGGCATGGGGGACATCTACCAGTGGGAGCTCTCGGGCACGGGTGGTTGCGATGAAGCGTCCCCGACCTATGTAGAAGCCTCGGGCGGCTGCCTTGACCTGATCTCTTCGGGCCAGAGCGCCTGGGACTCCAAGTTCATGGACGCGAGCGCCTCCGGTGACGACGTCTTCTTCACCACCGCCGAGAGCCTCGTCTCCCAGGATCCCGGCTCGATCGACGCTTACGACGCCCGCGTGGGTGGCGGCTTCCCCCCGCCTCCACCACCGAGGCCCGATTGCGAGGGCGACTGCCAGACCCTAACCCCCCCGTCGGCCGATCCACCGCCCACCTCGAGTGAGTTCCACGGTCCCGGCAACCTCACCGAAGGAGCCAAGCCCAAGCACTGCCGCAAGGGCACCCACAAGGTGAAGCGCAAAGGCAAGGTCCGCTGCGCCAAGAACAAAAAGCACCATAAAAAGCACAAGCAAGGCCAGAGCGGGAGGGCAGGGCGATGAGGCAAGCAAAGGCCCTAGTCGCACTCTCCCTACTCGTCCTCTGCGCGGCTCTCGCGCCTGCCTCGTCCGGCGCCTTTGGCCTCACCGAGATCGAAGTCCGCTCGCTGGACGCCGAAGGCCACACCCAGGTCGAAGCGGGCTCCCACCCCGATACCTTCGAAACGAGCTTCCAGACTGAAACCGAGGAAGTCCCGCCGGGCTCGGGCAAACTCTTCCCATTGGGGGAACCCAAGGACCTGCGGATCTCATTTCCACCCGGTTTCCTCGGCAACCCCTCGGCAACCCCTCGCTGCACCGCCGCCGAGTTTCAGGCAGGGGATGAAAGCCAGTGCCCAAACGCAAGCGCCGTCGGCGTAGCCCGGATCGAATACGGCGACGGGATTGAGATCGAAAGCACCGAATCCCCCGTCTACAACCTCTACCCGACCCCCGGCTACCCGGCGAAGTTCGGCTTCATCATCCAGAAGATCGCCCCAGTCACGATCGACGCCGCGATCAACCCCAACCCCCCCTACAACGTCATCGCCGAGGTGACCAATGCCTCGCAGGCGGCCTTCCTGATCGCAAGCGAAGTGACGATCTGGGGCGATCCGGGCTCCCCGGCCTACGACACTGAACGCGGCAGCTGCCTGAAAGGTGGCGGCAACTGCCCGGTCTCGATCGACCCGATCCCCTTCCTCACCCTGCCAACCGACTGCTCGGAGCCGCTCACCTTCGGCTTAGAAGCCGACCCCTGGGAGGGGTCGGAACCTTTCAAAGGGCAGGCCTCGATCGAAGACGAGTCCCTCCCCGCCGGCGCGCTCAGCCCGACCGAATGCGAGAGCCTTGAGTTCGGCCCTCAATTCAGCGCCGAGCCGACGAGCTCACAAGGGGGGAGCGCTAGCGGCCTCGATGCAAACGTCGACGTTACCGACGCAGGGCTGGTGAGCTTCGGCGGTCGCGCCTCGTCGACGATCAAAAAAACCGTCGTCACCCTGCCGGAGGGGATGACGCTAAACCCCTCCCAGGCAAACGGCCTCGGCGCCTGCAGCGAGGCCGAGCTGGCCCGCGAGAGCGCCGATTCCCAACCGGGGGACGGTTGTCCCTTGAACTCTAAGGTCGGCTCAGTGGAAGCCGAAACGCCGCTGCTCGAAAACACCGTCCTGCACGGCTCCCTCTACGTCGCCACCCCCCATGAGAACCCCTACGGCTCCCTGATCGCCTTATACATGGTGATCCGCGACAAAGAGCTCGGGGTCTCGGTGAAGCTGCCGGCCAAAGTCGAGGCAGACCCCACCACCGGACAGCTCACCACCACCCTCGGCGAGGGCGCCTACCCGATTCCCCAGGTTCCGGTCTCCCACTTTCGCTTCCACTTCCGGGAAGGCCCGCAGAGCCCCCTCGTCACCCCCGAGCAGTGCGGCAGCTATGAGATCAAAGCGAGTTTTACCCCCTGGTCAGATCCTACGAGCACGTTCGAGGAGAGCTCTTCCTTTGACGTTACCTCGGGCCCGACCGGCGGGCCCTGCACTACGGACCCGGACCCCTTTGGCCCGGGCTTTGAGGCCGGCTCGACCGACAACCACGCTGGGCGCTACTCGCCGGTCTTCATGCGCTTAACCCGCTCAGACACTGAACAGGAGCTGACCCGGCTCTCGGCGACCTTCCCGCCCGGCTTGGTCGGCAAGATCGCCGGCCTCGGCCGCTGCGGTGAGGAGGCGATCGCTGCGGCGAAGGCAAGGACGGGCGCCCAGGAGCTCGCCTCGCCCAGCTGCCCGGCCTCCTCGCAGTTCGGCCGCACCCTCGCCGGTGCGGGGGTGGGCGAGGTCCTCACCTACGTCCCCGGCTCCCTCTACCTCGCCGGCCCCTACAACGGAGCGCCGCTCTCGATCGTCGCGATCACCCCCGCGGTTGCCGGGCCCTTCGACCTCGGCACCGTGGTGGTCCGCCTGGCGCTTGACTTAAACCCGATCACCGCCCAGGTCGAAGTCAACGGGGCCGCCTCTGACCCGTTCCCCCGCATCCTCCAGGGCATCCCCCTGCGTCTGCGCGACCTGCGCGTCTACGTAGACCGCCCGAACTTCACGATCAACCCGACGAGCTGCGTGGAGGAGTCCTTCTCCGCCCTTCTTTTCGGAGCGGCCCTGGACCCCTTCTCGGGCGCCGATGATGCCTCCGTCCAGCTCTCTGACCGCTTTCAAGCCGCCGACTGCGCCTCCCTCTCCTACAAGCCGAAGATCGCCCTG
>Ga0209152_10000059_pt1 | contig 55579 bp, 48 predicted proteins | sample GraSoiAngelo_107_FD_185873 | JGI IMG/M metagenome (GOLD analysis project Ga0209152, IMG submission 185873) | Grasslands soil microbial communities from the Angelo Coastal Reserve, California, USA - 14_0903_09_30cm (SPAdes) (version 2) | ecosystem: Environmental > Terrestrial > Soil > Grasslands...
ATGCGAAGTTCGGCATGTTTATTCATTGGGGACCGTACTCACTCGCCAGTGTCGAAGCCTCGTGGCCCATCATGACTCCAAAGCCGGGAGGCATCACCGAAGCGGAATATGTCGAATTGCCGAAGCGCTTTAATCCGCAAAAATTCGATGCACCCGCGTTCGTGGACTTAGCCCGCTCCGCGGGTCAGCAGTACATGGTATTCACCACCAAGCATCACGACGGCTTTTGCATGTTCGACAGCTCATACACGAACTACAAAATCACCAACACTCCTTACGGAAAAGACATCGTGCAGCAGCTTTCTTCAGCGTGCAAGGAGGCGGGCATGCCGCTCGGCTTTTACTACTCCCCTCCCGATATGCATCACCCCGCCTTTCGTGACACCTCCAAGCCGGCATCCACGAACTGGAATGGCGAGCCAATGCGGCCGGAGTGGCCGCTCTACCTCGATTACATGCAGTTGCAGTTGACCGAGCTGCTCACCAGGTACGGGCCGGTTGTGTTGATCTGGTTTGATGGCTTGCATGAGCAGCAGAAGTACGACGGCCAGCGTTTCATCGAACTCATACGACACCTGCAACCGCGAACGTTGGTGAATGATCGCATTGGCGTTCCTGGGGATTATCAGACTCCGGAGCAATTCATCCCTAAAGGGATTCCTACGAAGGACCTGCGATTCGATGCCGTCAACACCAGCATCAACGAGAAACTCAAGTCTGTGGTTCCGAAACCTGAGGACTTTCAGCTTTGGGAGACCTGTATGACCATCAACAACCAATGGGCGTACAACGCCAACGATCGCGATTTTAAATCGGCGCAGTTTCTGATTCGAGGTTTGGTCGAAGTTGCGAGCCGCGGAGGGAATTTCCTGCTCAACGTCGGACCGCGCCCGGATGGAACTATTCAGCCGGAGTTTCAGGAACGGCTGCGCGCGATGGGTGATTGGCTCTCGATTAACGGCGATTCGATTTACGGCACTACCTATGGGCCTGTGCAAGGAATGGCTTCGATTCGCACAACGGCAAAAGACAACAAGATCTTCGTTCACCTCCTGGAATGGCCAGCCGCAACGTTGGAAATCAGGGGTATTAAACCGAAGGTATTGTCCGCACGCCTGTTGGCCAACGGGCAGCCACTGAAGTTCACGCAAACGGAGGAAAAGCTCAGATTAGACTTGCCGTCGCAAATGCCTGATGCCAACGTCACGACAATTGCATTGATGACGTCATGATTCAGCTGCGCTTCTTTGTTGTACCGGTGTTTCAACAGTAAGCCGTCAGGGGCCGCTCGCGCGCAGTGTTTTCCAACCAGACAATTGCTGCCCCACCCATTCGGCATTTTTCTCGGTGTGGCACAGTAAGCACGCGTTTGGACTCTCTCCCTGCCCGAATCGCTTTGTCATGTCCGCGTTCGGAATATCGTCAATCTGGTGGTAGCGCGCCCGGAAAAGCAAGGCATCCATGATGCGGGGCATGTGACAGGATACGCAACGGCTGCCTTCTGATTCCGCCGCGTGGTGAGAATGCCGGCTGAGAGCGGCCGCGTCTCTGAACTGGCCGTGACAACCAGTACACATCAGGTCCGGTTCGGCGCGAAATTTCAGCGCCGTTGGATTCGAAGCCGAATCGCGGGTATGCGGATCATGGCAAGTCCCGCAGCTTACTTCGGCCTGCTTGAAACATCGCGAGCGTTCCAGCGCTTCGACTATGAACGTTGTCTGCCGAAACCTCCCGTCTTTGTAAAAGCCCTTTCGGGAGAACTCGCCGAACGGCTGCCGCAAGCGGGTTCCGAAGAACTCTCCAGAAGAAACATAATTCAATTCACCGCTGGGCCCAGAATTGCGGATTGCCGATTGCATGTGGCACTGCGCGCAAATGGCGACAGACTTTCGGCTGTCGATCTTGTGAAAGTTTACAGGTGGATCCAGCGGTTCCTTCGGATGGTAGTCATGCTCACTCATGTCTATGACGTGACCACCCGAAGGACCATGGCACATCTCGCAATCGATTCCGGGCTCCTTGAATTCCACATTATTGACGTCGAATCCCCCGCCCTTGGTATTCCGCAACTGGCTGGTATGGCACACCGCGCAACTTGCCTGATAGCTGGTCGAGGCGTCGAGTCGCTCCCAGGTACGCGGGTCAGCGCGGTCGCTTCCCGGACCGTCAATCACTCTCCAAAAATTGATCCACTGTTTGTGCTGCACGTTGTATTGAATCGGGAACACGTGGATTTCCCCGTTCGGCAGTTTCGTGGCATACGCCTGCTCAAATTTCGAGCCTATGGTGTAGTCGACAGGATAGCTGTGCCACTTGCCGTCAGACTGTAAGATGTCGAAGTAGTGCCGGTTTTGGCGGAGGGCCATCCTGGCAAAGAGACGCCGGTCCCGAGCACGCTTCAGTTCGAACTTTCCGTCCCGATAGACTGTTTCATCTCCCAGATAGAATTCATTGCTGTTCTTGAAATCTCCCACAACGTTTTGTGGGGCGTAAGGACGAAGCATCTTTGCCATGCCGCTTTCTGACCAGCCCCTGTAAAGTTCGGAATGACAAGGGCGGCAGGAATCGGAGCCGAAATACATCCCTGCGGGCTCTGCGTGGCTTTTCGTGCCGGTGGCTTTGTTCGAGTTCTGGAGCACGGTTGTCCAGCGGTCAGTGGCCTGTTGCATGAAATTCTCGAACGAAGTGGATGCGCTGGGATAAAGGAGACGATATATCGTCCGAAGATTGTCTAGCGCTTTGGGAGCGAGCTCACTGCCCCCACGATAGACGGCGGCGAAACTGTTGCTCGCCTCCGCCCCTTTACCGAAACTGAGTTGCGCCAGGCCCAGCACATAGGCAATCTCCAGATCCTGATGGTTAAAGTGCAGTGCTTCGAGCAGCGACGCCTCTGAGTTCTTCAGCAACTCCCGGCGCGTTTCGCCCACCGGCTGCGCGAGCGCTGCTTGCAATAGGGCTCGACCCTTCGCGAAATCCGCGGTTGATTTCAGCTGCTCCTTTACATTGGGCCAATCTTCATCGCGGACGGAGGAAGGCCCTGTGAAGCGATCGAGGTCATCGAGTGCCTCCCTCGTATGGGCGATAGCCGCGGAATTAAGATTTTGACGCGCTTCCACATCGGCAACAGCGACCAGCAGCAATGGATTCTCTGGAAGTAGTGCTAGAGATTTTTGCGCGTAACTGAGTCCGAGCTCATATTCACCCAGGTCGAAACAGCCACGGGCTGTCACTTCATAGGCTTGCGCCAGGAACGCCGACTGACGAAAGCGACTGCCGAACACCTCGGCCCGCGCACGCATCTCGGCCGGCGCGGCTGGCTTGAAAAGTTGCAGGAAGGCAGAGCGCTCCGCGGGATCGGCTATCTCATCAGCGATGGAAGCCAAACTGCGCTTCTGCACAGACGGAACTGAATCGATGTCCTGCGCCGCCAAAAAACTAAACGACCACAGCAGAAAGCCGACAACCCGCAGCCGCTGAAACATGGCTCTACACTCTACAACATTTCATCTCCGGGCAGTTTGCGCGATGTGAATCGCCTTGTCGATATCCGGGTCCGCAGGCGTGATCTTTTTTGCTTCGCCCAGTTCCTGGAGTCCATTCTTTGTGTCACCTGAATGGAGATAAATCAGCCCAAGATCCTTATGCAACTGGCCAAGCGCGGTGCAACTGCCGCAGACCCGGATCCCTTCCTTCAATTGTGAAATAGCCTCCGGCCAATCGTGCGCGGCGGCGGACGCCAACGCGAAGTTCCCCAAGGTCTGGGCCCGATCCATGACTTGTTTCTGCGCCTGCAGGGCCTCAAAGCGCGATTGCAGGCGCTTGGACTCGTCCGGATCAGATTGCCCTAGCTGGCGCGAGAGGTTGTAAAGGGCTTCGCCGTGCTCGGGATTGATCTCAGTTACCTTCCGCCATTGCGCGATTGCCCCGGCCCGATCTCCCGCGTGAAAAAGCTCCTGACCAAGCACGAAGAGAGTGTCCGGATTTCTTGGATCGAGTTCTGCCGATTTTCGAAGTGCGTGAACTGCCGCAGCGGGATGCCCGGCCGATTTTTCGATTAGCCCAAGCAAGTACCACGGTTCCGCATAGTGAGGGTCGAGACGCACGGCAGTCTCAAGTTCCGGCTTGGCATCCTGATCACGCCGCAAATCGAGAAGAACTCGCCCTTTGTTGTAGTGCGCGGGCGCAGAATTGGAATCTAGTTTCACAGCATCAGAAAACTCTGCCAGCGCGCCTTCCAGGTTGAACTCGTCCGCGTAGGCAATTCCCAGATTCAAATGTGCGCCTGACGACTTCGGTTCCAGTTCTATGACCTTTCGGAAATAGCTGATGCCCTCTTCCGTCCTCGTCATGCGCGTGAGTACCATCGCAAGCACCGTCAGCGCCTGGGAGTTGTCGGGACTGATCTTGAGGGCGTTCCGTATCGGCTGCTCCGCCTCCTGGAAACGCGATTCACCTGCGAGAATCAATCCAAGATTGATGAATGCCTGCGTGTACTGCGGATTGTTCTCTGTCGCCTGACGGAAAAGACCTTCTGCTTCCTTGTTTCTTCCTTGCTGCCCGTATAGCACGCCGAGGTTGTTTTGCGCCTCTCCATAACCCGGGTCCAAAGCAATCGCTGCTTTCAGTTCTTTTTCTGCTTCGGCCTCCTGGCCAGCTTGAAGGCTGATGACGCCGAGCTGGTTATGCGCACGAGGGATCGTAGAATCAAGGCTAATGGCCTTCTGTAGAGCCTCGCGCTCCTCCGCGATTTTGCCCAAATGATCAAGGGCTAAAGCCAAGTCGTAGTAAGTGTGCGCATGCCCAGGGTCCTGTGCCAGCGCCTCGTGATAAACATCCACGGCGCGTTGGTACTCGCCGGCCTGAAAATATTCGTTGGCCTGGTTGACCTTCGTCCCGGCTACGTTCTCTTTGACACTCTGCTGTTTCCTTTCTTGAAAGTCTTCCAGCTCTTTGCGGGCTCTCTGCTCCTGGCCCAGGCTTCGCAGCACCGCTGCCAACTGAAATCGCGCTTCGCTCGACGCCGAGTTCAGCTGGACTGCCTTTTCCAGGTGAATTAGCGCTTCTTGCGGCCTGCCCAGCTTCGCAAGAACAAAGCCCAGGTTGTACCGGCTGTCGTAATGATTGGGGTTCAGCGCCACTGCTTGTCTGAGCAAAGGTTCAGCAGTTGCATAGTCTCCAAGCCCGCGGTCGACCACCCCCATCAAGTACAGCGCGTCAAAGTCGTGCGGCTTGCGCCGAATGTAGTTCTGGATCTCGGGCAATGCCGATTGGAACTCCGCCAGGATAATCAAGGCTTTCACATAGGACAGTCTGGTGACATCATTTCCTGGATCGAGGCGCAACGCCTCGCGGAATTCATCGAGTGCTTGTCGGAACTGAGATTCCTGCGTGTAGGCAAGGCCCAACCTGGCGTGCCGGTCCGCTGAAGAAGGGTTTTGTTGGACTAACTGTGCCAGCAGCTTGACCGCCTCCGCCACGTCACCGTTACTCGAGTAAGCCACCGCGAGGTCATCCTGAAGCACAGAATCGGCAGGCGCGTCTTTCAAATATGCAATGGCGGCGGAGTAACGCTTCTGGGCAATCAACGCTTTCGCCAACCCGTCCAGAGCAGGTACGGACCTCGGCGCCGATTTCAGAGCAAACTTAAATTCTTCGATTGCGGCTTCATTTTGCCCCAACTCGCCTAATGCTTCGCCGAGTGCGATGTGTCCCAACGGATCACCAGGGTTGATCCGCACCGCTACTCTTAATTCACGAGCGGCCCGCGCGGCATCGTGCTTTTGCAGAAGCGCTAAAGAAAGATTGAAACGGGCCTCCCAGGAGTTCGGGTCCTGGTGCACCGCAGATTCAAAAGCGGCGATCGCGCACGACAGTTGCTGCCGCTGGCCAAAGTAGGCGCCCAGTGCATCATAGGCACCCGCCGAAGGATGAGTTGCAAGTACCTGCTCCAACTCCGCTGGACCTCTGCAGCTCGCAGGCATTTGCCCCAACAGGTTGAGACTGCATACCTGCACAGCCAAGGCGCAGAGCGCGATTTGGGCACGCCGCCACATTTCGATAGCCTGACCGTGTAATTCTCGCTTGCGCTCATGGTAGCAGACAAGTCGCGGAGTGACGTTCGGTCGAATGTTATGATCGCGGAATAATGCGCGTGAGAGCCTGGCGGTTGCGCAAATTCAGTTTCGGTCAGCTGTTTCTTTTTGTCCTTCTCTTACTCCTTGTGCTCGTCCGCCCTCATCCCGCGCTCGCGCAAGGTGTAGCAACCGGCGGTACCGCAGTTCCGGCGCGGCCACTTCCTGCCGGAATGAAAGCTCCCGCAGTGGAATATCGAGATATCGCGAACCAGGCAGGGATTGTCGGCGTGAACGTCTCCGGTTCAGAGACTTCAAAGCAGTACATCGTGGAAACGACCGGCAACGGCGTCGCGATCTTCGATTTCGATAGCGACGGCCTGCCCGACATCTTCCTGGTCAACTCGGGGCGACTGGAGAAAGACGCTGCCCCACCCAAGCATTTCCTTTACCGCAACTTGGGCGGATTGAAATTCGAAGACGTTACCGACAAGGCGGGAATCAAGCCCACCGGATGGGGGCAGGGAGTCTGTGTCGGAGACATCGACAATCATGGATATCCCGACCTGTTCATCACACAGTGGGGCCAGAACGTTCTCTATCGCAACCTCGGCAATGGCAGATTCAAAGACGAGACCAGGGAGCGGGGGTTGCTTTCACCAAAACCGCGCTGGAGTACAGGCTGCGCGTTCCTCGACTTCAACCGAGACGGATTCCTGGACCTTGTCGTAGTCCACTATGTGGATTTCGACCTGGCCCACACGCCTCACCCTGGCCAGACCAGCCAATGCCAGTGGAAAGGAAAGCCCGTCATGTGCGGCCCGCGCGGTCTGCCGCCCGAAACGCTCTCGTTCTATCAAAATGACGGACAGGGAAATTTCACTGACGTCTCGGACCAGGTTCACGTTTCAGGTCCCAAGAACTACTACGGGTTTGCTGCGCTCACTGGAGATTTTGACAATGACGGCTGGCCGGACATCTTCGTGGCATGTGACTCGACTGCAAGTTTGTATTACCACAATATTGGCGGAAAGAGGTTCGAAGAGATCGGAGTCCGCGCCGGCCTTGCGTACAACGAAGATGGACGCGAACAAGCTGGTATGGGCGCCGCTGCCGCCGATTTCGACGGCGATAGTTTACTCGACATTTTCAAGACAAACTTCGCCGACGACACCCACACGATGTACAAGAACCAGGGCGGAAACAATTTCGAGGACGATACCATCGGCTCCGGTCTCGCGGTGAACACAAAATATCTGGGGTGGGGGACGGCGTTCCTCGACTTCGATAATGACGGATGGAAAGACCTGATCGTTGCCAACGGGCACGTTTATCCGGAAGTAGACACCGGCCGCACTGCCGAAAAGTACAAGCAGCCGCGACTTCTGTACTGGAATCGCGGCGACGGACAGTTCTTTGATCTGTCTTCGCAGGGGGGGCCGGGGATATCCGACGTTCACTCGTCACGCGGTCTGGCCGTAGGCGATCTGGACAACGACGGCAATGAAGAAATCGTGGTCATCAATATGGGTGAAGCGCCATCGCTGCTGAAAAACTTTCGCACTGGCGGCAATTCGCTTCTTGTTCGCGCCCTTACCTCGGGGCGAGATGCTATCGGCGCGCGCATTAACGTTATTGCCGACGGCCATAAGCAAATTGACGAAGTGCGCAGCGGGGGCTCCTACATGTCGCAAAATGATCTTCGCCTGCATTTTGGCCTTGGCAGTGCTACCACAGCGGACATATCAGTCCGGTGGCTCGACGGCAAAGTGGAGAATCTCAGGTCAGTGGCCGCAGGTGAAATCGTGACCATTGAAGAAGGCAAAGGCGTGGTTCGAAAACAGCCTTACATCTCGGCAAGGAAATAAATTTTCATGTACCTGCAGCGTTGCGTCGTCAGGAAGAAGGCCGGACGGGCGTAGGCGCCGCGGCGGGCCGCGCGAACTTCGTCTCATCGACCGGCACGTTAAACTTCGCATTCTCAATCTGAACTGTCAAACGCGAGTTGGGCCGCGCAATCGTCTCTTGGAAAGGAACCTTGAGGCCATCCAGCACGCGGAAATCCGCATAATTCACCTGTGTGGGGTTCTGGCCCAGTGGAGATTTGGTATACCGTAAAATGCGCACCAAATATCCCGATTCTTTGTCGAAATAAAACTTGGCGGCGATTTCACCTGAATTCATGCCTGCGACGACGTAGCTCTCGCGGTCAACGATCTTCTCCGTCGCCACCGTCTTAACTTCGTTGAACAATTGCTTCATATGCAGAGGCAGTTGTAGGTCCACTTCCGGTTGCGCAGATGCCACTTCAAGCGCAGGAATCTCGCGCACCGGGCGGTTTGGCGCCGAAGTCCAGCCAGACGTTCCGTCGTACGCCGTAAGGCTGTCACCACTGGGCAGGTGAATGACGGTAAGCTGTTTCCCGCCAATCTTGCTGAGAATCTCGATCGGCAGATTTCGGCCACTGATGTTAATTGTCCCCTTCGCATGTCGTGTGCTGACCTTTTGCAGGGCTGCTACTCCTCCGATCGCCTCGACGTACTTCGCGATGATCTCGTCGGCTGGGGGAGTATTGGTTGTCGAGACGTCCTCCCCGAGGGCGCTCTCGACAGCGGGTCTGGGGCCGCCCTCAGCAATTATGGGTACGGCTACCGGATGCGGTGTGCCACGATGGCAGGAGTTGCAGGTGACCGCTTGCTTGGAATCAAAGTTGTCCCGGTTAATGGCAGCCATCATCTGCATCATCCTCCGCGCGGTCTGCTTGGGTTTCTTGTCATCTTTCTCCAGAGCCCCTTCCACGTGGCAATAACTGCATTCCACGCCCAGAGAGTAAGTGATGAACTGCATGGCCGGGACTAGTTGATCAGCCGGAATTTCCTTCAACACCTGGATATTCTGATACGCCTCTACTGCCGACCTTTCGCGAGGTGGAGATGTGTTTCCAGATGCCATTTGCCCGCGCGAAGGCTTTTCTGAAATCCCCACGACGGTAAACGCGATCCCGAGCATGCATAAGAATTTTCTGTACATTAATGTTCTCTCCCAAAACGATTTGACTGGAGAAGCAGCGCATTGCGCTGCCGCTTCATCGTGAAGCTCCTCGATCGGATCAGCCAACTCAGCTCAAGGACTCTTTTGGATTGCCCACACCACCGATCGCTTCCGAGAGCGCACAACTGGCCTTCCCGAGGACCTGTTTCACCGTGGAAGAAGTTGTAGTATCCCCAATTCTTTGAAGGAATGGAACGCTAAGGGCAGCGACGCCGTACCCGCGATCGTCCAAAACAGGAAACGAGATATTGATTACACCCTCTACCTCGTAACTTTTTCTCTCATCAAATCCGCGCTGTTTGATCTTGGCCAAATGTTGGCCCAAATCGCCCGGAGGGCGCGTTCCATTGTTCTTACACCAGAGCTTTATGGCCCGAGAAGAGACCTCGGGGATCTGATACGCCGGGATTACCTGTCCCGTTGTCGAACGCATGAGGTCGCCAATACCACCGGCTTTCACGTAAAAGCCGCTGCTGCTGAGCGGAGAATTAACCTGGGCGATGATTACGACACGGTCTCCGTCGAGCACTCCCAAATGGCACGATTGGTTGATTTGACGCGCGACCTGCCGCATGATCGGCAAGGCTTCGGTGGTCAGGCGCTCAAGGGGGGGATGCTGGTATGCCAGCTTATGCAGGGTCAGTGAGTAGCGCTCATCGCCACCAGATCGAGCAATATAACCTCGCGTCTCAAGACACACCAGCATCCGGAAGACCTCCGAAACCGTGCGACCGAGCCTGCGAGCAACAGCGGTTTTTGTAAGCCCGTCCGACTCGCTCGCAAGAAGTTCGAGCACATCAAGACCTTTTTCCAGAGCTGGCGTCGGATAGCGGCGAGCGACTTCAGTTCGTCTCTTCACGTCCATTCCAGAATCTTCGGTCGCGTTTCAAAGAGGGAACATATCAACTGTTTCGCGTGAAAATGAAGAATCACATTGCCTGCGATGCAGTGGGAAAATAGCCGGCGAGAACTTTCATTCCGTGGCGTGATCACCTATTTCTCTCCACACCGGGCCGTCCGGATAGCTGTGAGATACAAGGGTCTCCGAGCGAATTTCAGTGCTGTATCCCGGTTGCCGCGGCAGCAGGTAGTGCCCATTGACAATGCGTACAGGATCAGCGAAATGTTCATGCAAGTGATCCACAAACTCAGTGACACGGTTTTCCAGCGACGTCGACACGCACAGATAGTCGAAGATTGCCAGGTGCTGAACGCATTCGCAAAGACCGACGCCGCCAGCATGGGGGCAGACCGGGATATCGAATTTGGCAGCCATGAGGAGTACGGCAAGGTTTTCATTGACACCCGCCAGGCGGCAGCTATCAATCTGGCACACGTCGATAGCCCCTGCCTGCATCAACTGTTTGAACATCACGCGATTGTGGCAGTGTTCACCCGTCGCGATACGGACAGGCACTTCCCGGCGGATGCGAGCGTGTCCTAGAATGTCGTCCGGACTGGTGGGCTCTTCCATCCACCAGGGGTTAACCTGGGCAAGTTCATTCGTGCGCTGGATGGCTTCATCCACTTCCCATTTTTGATTGGCATCTATCATCAGCTTGTTGGTAGGCCCAATTTCCTCACGAACCAGACGTGCCCGACGCAAATCGTCGGCGGGATCCCCTCCAACCTTCAATTTGAAATGGGTCCATCCTTGGCGAAGGCCTTCGCGGCACAGCCGCCGAACCTTGTCGTCACTAAAGCCAAACCAACCCACAGAAGTGGTATAGGCCGGGTACCCATGTCGCTCCAGGGCCGCGAGGCGCGTCTCTTTGCAAGAGGCCCGCTGTTTGAGAAGTGCTAACGCCTCACCCGGAGTGATCGCGTCCGTGATATAGCTGAAGTCAATTGCACGAATAATTTGTTCGGGTTCAAAATCGGCAAGCAGTTTCCAAAGTGGCTTTTTCTCGGTGCGCGCGTAAAGGTCCCACACCGCATTGATAAGGGCGGCCGTCGCAAGATGGACCACACCTTTTTCGGGACCAAGCCATCGGAACTGGCTGTCTCGCGTCAGTTGTCTCGAGAAGGCCGCCATGTCGTTAGTAATTGAAGAGAGGCGACGCCCACGAACCAATCGACCTAGAGACCGTATGGCAGAAACGCAGAGTTCAGTCCCCCTGCCGAGAGTGAAGGTCAGACCATGTCCCTCCATGCCCGCATCGGTTTCGAGGATGCAGTAGGCTGCGGAATAATCGGGATCTTTATTGACTGCGTCCGATCCGATCTGCTGCAGGGAAGTGGGGAAGCGAAGATCGATAACGCGTATATCGGTAATCTTAGGATCGTTCACGTTCAGTTTCTCCATCGCGCCTACGCTACCCGGTGCTCAGCGAGAGACGCATCACCGAAGGAGTGCATAGTGATTTCTATTTCTGAAACGCTCCATTTGTCAATAAACCGCAGGGCCCGATTCCAGCGCCTCAATTCAGCACGGAGGACTTGATCGCACACGTGAAGGCCAACCTGGAACACCAAGCCGTCACGACGATCAATGTCGGAATCTACCAGGACGGCACGATTGAGCAGAGTTCTCTTGACATGATGCGCCAATTGCGACGCGCAGTCAGAGAGACGTAAGGCAAGTGTTCGCAACGATATCGGAGTGAATTTTGCACATACGTGGACCGCAAATGCAGCCTACCTCACTACGCTTCCTCAATCGAGATGAAACACTTCTTCCATGCCGGCCCACCATTCGCCGGAGGCGCGGGACTCAAACGGACGTTGCATCGGTCCCATTATCTTCCACCACTCTTGTGTCTTGGGATCAGCCGCCATCTTCGCCATGTCCGCCTGAAAATCTGTACCATGGTATTCCCAATAACCGAACAGCAAATCATCTTTGAGGAAGATGGAATAATTGCGAATATTGCAATTTCTGATCATGTTCAAAACCTCGGGCCAAACCGCCGAATGAAACTTCTTGTATTCCTCGATTGCCTCCGGCTTCACTCCGATTACCGACCCGTAGCGTTTCATTGCGATTCCCTCTTGATGATCGACTCGCCCGAACGTGCCCGCAGAGACCTTTTCGAGGCGATCGAGGTTGCGCGCAACCCAAGCGCTTCAATATAGTCGAAATCTCATTTTGTCGGAAAAAGAATCTGCTTTTGCAATCAGGTACTGATATGGACGAGCGAATCATCGCGGTTGAAACGAGGGATGTACGCTTCCCGCTTCCCGAGGGCGCCGGCAGTGACGCCGTACACTCCGGCTCGGACTATGCGTTCGCGACTACACTGCTCGTGACTCAAGGTAAAACATTTGGCACAGGGATTGTGCTAACCCTGGGTAAGGGGAACCAACTCGTGTGCCGAGCGATTGAAATGTTGGCCCAGGAAGTCATAGGGCGCGACGTCGAAGAACTAATGGCCAACTTCGGCGAGATCTCAAGGCGATTGGCAAACGACCCCCAACTTCGCTGGCTCGGACCACACAAGGGTGTGGTGCATCTGGCCCTCGCTTCCGTCACCAATGCTTGCTTTGACCTGTGGGCAAAGTTGCGCGGCGTTCCGTTATGGCGCCTCTTGCTGGATCTCACTCCTCAGCAACTGGTGAACCTTTTGGACCTCAGCTATCTCGAAGATGTTCTTACCTCTGCAGACGCTCGATGTATTCTTCAGAATGAGATGTGCGGACGTGCGGCACGAGAGGGCATTCTGCAGCAAGGCTATCCTGGCTACGATACATCAGTTGGATGGTTCCAGTACGGCGATGACAAAGTAAAATCTTTGGCGCAACAAGCTCTACAAAGTGGGTTTCGCGCATTCAAACTCAAAGTCGGCTCCGAAGAGGGCTCTCGTGATTTGCGGCGCGCCTTTATGTTGCGCGAACTGGCAGGCCCGGACGCAATGATTATGTTGGATGCGAACCAGCAATGGACGCTTCCAACTGCTGTGAGAATTTGCCGTGAACTCGCGTCGATGTCACCTTATTTCGTGGAGGAACCGACCCATCCGGACGATATCGGTGCCCACAAGAAACTCGCGGATGCGATTGCGCCGACTCGAATTGCCCTTGGCGAGCATGTTCCCAACCGCGTCATGTTCAAGAACATGATGCAAGCCGGTGCGGTGCACTTCGTGCAAGTCGATTGCACCCGCGTTGCCGGAATTTCCGAGTTCATCACCGTCAGCTTACTCGCGCGCAAATTCGGGCTGCCGGTGGTTCCCCACGTGGGAGACATGGGCCAGATTCATCAGCATTTGGTGCTCTTTAATCGCGTCGTGCTCGGGCACGATGCGTTGTTTCTTGAATGCATCCCGCACTTGCAGGAACATTTCGTGGCCCCGGCCAAGGTACAGAATGGCGTCTATCTCACACCCGGTCTGCCGGGCAGTTCGTCTGATCTTCGCGGCGTTAGGCCCTGAAATTGGTCCACAGCACTGCTGTCTCAATTAGCCGGCGAGCCGATTAACCGTCGCTGAAATCAAAGCACATAATACGACTTCCCAGAGTCTGCCCCGGGGCAGGTTGGCCATCGTGAAATGCGGTTCTGGACCGGTATGCTGTCTAAGTGGACAGGATGTGTAGCTCCGGGGCAACTTCCCATACTTCTCCGGTGATGCGAAGACCCAGCACGTCGCCGCCTTCGATGCAGTAAACAACCAGATACTCGCCCACTGGAAAAGTTCGAAAGCCAATCCCCAGATCTTCCTCGCGAGAACCTCCGAGGTGCGGATGTCTGGATAGTAGAAAGAACCGATCCGTGATCGAATCAATGAGATGATTGGCCGTTTCGACGCTGCCGCTTTCCTTGGCAACGTAATACCAAATGCCGCGAGGTCGGCTACGGCCTGCGACGATACGCGATGAGCCATCAGCGAGGCTTGGATTGCTCAGCTGTTCGACGGGACTGTCCGCGCTGTTTTACTTCCGTGGCAAGTTCACGCATCGACCACATTGATGTGCAGCCCGATCCGCGGTCGAAAAACCCACTCCAGGCACTGAATACCTTCTCGCCCAAGTGGCGGGGTTGCGGTCCGCAGAGAGTGGGTTCGATCTCACGCGGCGACCTTGCGGCCCGTGCGAATGCGAATCCGAGGTCGTCTCTGACACCCCCTTGGATGAGATTTAGCGCACCTTGGCCTTCGTCAACAATGGTGGTTCGCGGGGCAAAGCAGGAGTCAGGTGCAAGTCAGTACGAAATTGACTTCAACCGTCGTAAGGAAAGTTTTTCTCTCAACGACAGTGGGCGTGATTCAATGGCCTCGCCACTCAGCGCACAAGAGTTTGCCGGTAACGCTACTTTCCGAATCGAACTCCGTCTGAAAAAAGACGCAAATTCATGGTCGGTGGCCGCCAGTCGCCGCCCACACCCGTGAATTCAAGGCTTCGGCCAACTCGAAAATTTAGCTCAAACACAGATTTCCGGTTTGCATCCATCGCTAGCAGTGATAGCATTGACGGTATGGCGACATTAACGATTCGACAACTCGACGAGAAAACTAAGACCCGATTGAGGGTGCGTGCTGCCCATCATGGACGTTCGATGGAGGAGGAGGCCAGGGAGATTTTGCGCTCAGCCCTAACCGTTTCCTCACCGGTAAAGAGAAACCTGGGGGAGACCATTCATAGACGATTTGCAGAGTTTGGCGGTCTTGAACTTGAGTTGCCCCGACGAGACGCCATGCGTCAGGCTCCGGAATTTGCCGAATGATCGTTCTCGATACGAATGTGCTCTCAGAGCTGATGAGACTCAAGCCCTCTCCTCGGGTTCTGGCGTGGGTTGCGAGACAACCAGCAACCGAACTCTTTACGACAGCCATTACTGAGGCGGAAATCTTCTATGGAATTGAGTTGCTCACCAAGGGCAAGCGTCGCGAGGGGCTCTTGGCAGCGGCGGAAGCGGTTTTTGCCGAGGATCTGGCGGGGCACATCTTCGGGTTCGAGAGCGACGCAGCGCGCGTTTTTTCTAAAATCGCCGCTCACCGCCGTGCGCGCGGCCGACCTATCAGCCACGCCGATGCGCAGATAGCGGCCATCGCCCAAGTCCGGGGGGCTAAGCTCGCGACTCGAAACGTTGCGGACTTCGAAGACTGCGGTCTTGATGTTGTTGACCCATGGAATGTTTCGTAAACTGTGGCGTGAGGAAGAATTTGCGCGTCGAAAGTGTGCCGCATCTAAGAAATCTCGGTTGTGCTCCGCAAGAAGTCCAGACGCACATAAAAAGGTGCAACTTTCGCGAGCTACGCTAACGTAAACTGTCACCTTCCAGCCGCAACTCGAAGGTTTCGTCGCCAACCGTTCATGCCCAGAACCGCACAGCTGCTTCGATCCTTGCCTTCTATCCTTAGTATGAGGTCCTTTTTATCCTCCTGCGAGTCCTGTCAATATCATGACGCCTATGACCAAGGCTTTACGTGCGCTCACCTTCGCGCTTATCGAGTTCTTGGGCGGCATGGCAGTTGTCCAGTTGTCCGAAAGGTTGTTCGATGGGAAGATGATCCATGAAGGCTGCTCTCCCGCAGTCACCAAATCAAGACATTTGCGTTAGCCGGAATGGGTATTTGCTGGCCAGAAAGGCTATTTATCGGCTAGAACGGCAGTCCTACAGAATTCGACGTCGAGTCCTATAAGATAACGAGCGTGTCTGGGAGGGAGTCTGTCTGTAGGTTGCCTTATAGTCTCTTACGAAATGGCTCACGTCATTCCATCCCACCGAGGCGGCGACTTCTTTGACTCTCAAGAATGTGGTTCGCCCGCCCGGACAATCTGCGATATCCGTGCACATCGGTGGCCGCGCTTGAAATCTGTGCCAGAAGTCACTTCGGAGTGGTCGCCCCAAGTTGCCGCAGTTGCTGCCTGGCGATGTTGGCACGAGCATCCTTGGGCGCCTCGCTCAGAAACTGTTGGTATTCCTTTATTGCTTCGTCGGGCTTGCCGGAAGATTCCAATGCCGTGGCTGCGATCATGTGAGCGTAAGCATAAACAGGCGCGTGGTCGTTGAAATCATGGACACGACGCGCGGTCAGGATCGCGTCTTCGTATTTTTTGTTCGGCGCCTCGGCATAGGCCAACAGAGTAAGCGTCTTCAGGTCTTTCGGGTCCAGGCGGTTGGCATCGTGCAGTGGAGGTTCTGCGGCCGCGTAGTCATGCTGCTGGATTTCCAGCAATCCTAGGTTCTGGAAGGCGAGACTCAGTTGTGGGTTCAGCCTGCATGCGGTCTGGAATTCCTGGCGCGCGTGTGATTTCGATACTCTGATTTGGCCCCTTTCGATACTTTGATTTGGCCCCACCCTACTGAAAACCGTATACCGTGGACTCTGCTTCGGGCTTAGCCGCCCCAAGGGAGGACTGGTGGACAGGAGAGCCAAGGTGGAGCTATACGAGCAGATTCGACGGGAGTACGAGCATGGTGGTGGAACGATCCGAGGAATCGCTAAGAAGTTGGGGATTCACCGGCGGATGGTGCGTGAGGCGGTAGTCAACGCAGTTCCGGTAAAACGCAAAACACCGGAAAGAGAGAGACCGAAACTAGAACCGGCGATGGCCTTTGTCGATGCGGTTCTAGAGGCGGACAAGACGGCACCCCGGAAGCAACGGCACACGGCGCATCGGATCTGGTGTCGAATCCGGGCGGAGATGCCTGAGGTGGAAGTGGCCGAGTCCACCATTCGACGTTACGTTCGGGAACGGAAGACCCAGTTAGGGTTGCTGCAGCGCGAGACTTTCATTCCGCAGTCCTACGCTTGGGGGCAAGAAGCGCAAGTGGACTGGTACGAAGCTTACGCCGATATCGGCGGAGAGCGAGAGAAGGCATACGTATTTTGCATGCGCAGCATGGCCAGTGGAGGAGCGTTCCATTGCGCGTTTCCGCACTGCAGTCAGCAGGCATTTTTGGAAGCGCACGAACTGGGGTTTGCATATTTTTTGGGGGTTTTCAAAACTCTTCGGTATGACAACCTGAAGAGTGCGGTGAAGAAGATACTGCGGGGACACCAGCGAGAGGAGACGACACGATTCATCGCCTTCCGATCACATTGGGGTTTTGAGTCGGAGTTCTGCACCCCCGGCGAAGGGCACGAGAAGGGCGGAGTGGAAGGAGAAGGGGGGTATTTTCGTCGGAATCACATGGTGCCGGTGCCACAGGTGGCCAACTGGGAGGCCCTGAACCTGCACTTGCGGGAAGAATCCAGGCGGGACGAGGAGCGTTGGATCGGCGAGCGGAGCCAGTCGGTAGGCGCAGGAATGGCGGTGGAGCGAGAACACCTGCGTGCCCTGGCGGAGGAAGGCTTTGATCTAGCGTCGGTACATTTTCCGCAGGTGAACGGGAGCGGATGTGTGCGAGTGCTGACCAACTTCTATTCGGTTCCCGTTCCGGTGGGCCTGGAAGTGCAAGCCAAAGTGCACTCGGCGTACGTGGAGATCTGGCACCAGGGGCAGTGTGTGGCCCGACACGAACGCTGTTTCAACCGGCAACAGAAGGTCCTGAACTTGGAGCACTACCTGGAGGCGCTGACCAAGAAGCCCGGGGCTCTCGCGGGTTCGACACCGCTGGAGCAGTGGCGGGCACAGGGGCGCTGGCCGGCGAGCTTCGATCGTTTTTGGGAGGCGCTGAAGCAGCGCCGCGGCCAACAAGATGGAACCCGAGCCATGATCGAGGCGCTGCTGCTGGGCCGTCAGTATGGCTATCCAGCGCTGAAGGAAGCGCTGGAAAAGGCTCTGGATCTGAGTTGTTTTGATGTCGAGGCCTTGCGTTTGCTGTTGACCGCGGAGCGAAGTGGGAAGCGCGAACCGGGAGAAGCGGTCGAGATCGGGGCCTTGCAATCTTATGACCGACCGCAACCCACCACCAAAAACTATGACCAGCTGCTGGAGAACTATCCGGCGAGCGGGTGATTCAATGAGCGCGGCCACAGTTCCCGTACAGCAAGCCACAATCCGGCAGTATGCCAAACGACTCCAACTAGGTGACGATGGCGGGACAGTTCGCAACGGTGGCGGACCAGGCCATTAAAGAGAACCAGAGCCATCTCAGCTATCTGGAAGTGTTGTTGGGGATGGAAGTGGAAGAGCGAGAACGCAATACCGTGGTGCGACGCATCAAGGATGCGCACTTTCCTAAAGTGAAGACGCTGGAGGGGTTCGCGTTCTGCGATGCTCCGCACATTCCGGTTGCTCTGGTGCGGAACCTGGCCGAGGGCGGCTATTTACAGCGCAGTGAGCCGATCATTTTTCTTGGGGAAGCCGGAACCGGCAAGACCCACTTGGCGACGGGACTGGCGGTGGAGGCTTGCCGGCAACGGAAGCGGGTGCGTTTCACCACCGCGGCCGAGATGGTGAACGAACTGACGGAAGCCAAGAACAACAGTGAACTCAATCGGGTCACGCGGCGGTGGACACGATACGAACTGATCGTCATCGACGAGATGGCGTATGTGGCGATGCCGGAGACCGCCGCGGAGTTGTTGTTTCAGATCATTGCCGGAAGAGCGGAACGAGCGGCCGTAATCGTCACCACGAATCTGCCCTTCTCGGAGTGGACCACGATGTTCCCCAACGCGCGGCTCTGCAAAGCGATGCTGGACCGGCTGACCGATCAAGCCCACATCATCGAGACCGGCACGGAATCGTATCGCTTCCGAAGAACCCTGGAGAAGAAGAAAGGCGGCAAGCCATGACTACGAAGCAATGGTATCGCGCGCACCTTCGTTGGGCCGTAATGGTGGAAGGAAAAGAAGGGTTACGTGGCTGGAAGGAATCGGTTTACCTCTTCTTAAGTCAGGACCACGATACGGCATTGCGCCGAGCTCTCGAGATTGGACGAAGCCACTCAGGACGAGCATCAAGAAGGACGAAGGTGGGTAGAAACCAGGCCGACATCGTGACCTTAGATAACCTGGGAAGCAATCCAATCGAGTTCGAGGTCAACTTGGGTACCAAGAAGCCCGTCTTGGGTACCAAGAAGCCCCGTCGAACACCTCCCGTTTGAACACGTGTTCGATCCGGAAGGGGCAACACCGCCGACGATGTTCTGAGGTTTGACTCGGGCTAGCAGTCCGCAGAAGTTAAGTGACGAATTCATGATTTTTGCAGAAACAAAAACGCGGCGGCCGCCGGGCTGTGGAAAAAGCCGGTCCGTGGAAAGCGAGGAAAACCAAAAGCAGGTTTTCCTCCCTTCCCACCGCCCTTGGAAATCGCGCACAACCCGCGCGATTCCCATTTTTCCCACAGCCCCGACTGCTGCTGGTTTCTCTACGAGCCTAACAACTAAGGTTGGGGTGGGGCCAAATGAGACGATCAAAAGGGGCCAAATCAAGTTGACAAAACCAGCGTGGCCGGCGTCCTTCAGATTGAGTTCGGCAACGCCCAGATTAAGGCGCGCGGACGCGTAGTCCGGATAATCGGCAAGCGCGGCCTCGTACTGCTGCTTGGCCTTGTCGAACTGGTCCTTGAGCAGGAACTGGTTGCCTTTTTCGAATTTTGAACGGGCCTTGCCGGGAACTCTGTCGCCTGTACCTCCGAAAGGAACTGCCAGAAAAAGGTCATTGGGATGGACGTTGACGTAATCGTTGCCAAAGCGCGAATAGGCACGCATGTTCTCGGCTATTAATCTCGTTTGGGTCCTGGGCAAACGCGGGGATGCCCGCCAACACCAGAAGTGCGAGAAGGACGCCCAGTCGATCAAGCATCATGACCTCCTCGGTGGCACGCCGAGAGTATACCTCCGATTTGCAACCTTCTAGGCCGCATCCGCTTTCTGAGGTGTCACGACGCCCTGGAATTCCAATGGCAGATGAGCATCCATGAGGGACGCGCCTCCGTCCACATCAATCAGTTGCCCGGTGATCCAGCCCGCTTCTTCCGAGCACAGCAACGACACGGCGTTGCCGATGTCCGCAGGAGTTCCCAGGCGGCCCATGGGCGTCCAGCCGCGTTCCTGCCACTCGCGCAGGCCGTCTTGAAAAACCTGGGGCAGGCTGTTCAACACGCTATCCTCGATCCAACCCGGACTGATGGTGTTCACGGTGATCCCGCGATTGGCCAGCGCCACTGCAAAATAGCGTACCAACACTTCCATGGCGGCTTTGGCGGCGCCCATCGCGACCCAGGGTTGCCAGCTTCCAAAACGTCCGCCGGGCGCAAAGGTGATGGCGATGATTCGTCCGCCTTGCGACATTAGCGGCGCAGCTTCGCGCACTCCCACCATGAAAGCTTTGGCTTGCGAATCCACCGCGGTATCCCATTTGTCGAGCGTGATCTGCATGGGCGGCTCGTAGAAAGTTGGCGCTTCTGTGCGCGCGTTACTGACGAAAATGTCGAGCGCGGCAAATTCCGATTTGACGCGTGCGAACATGCGCTGGATTTCCTCGGGCTTGCAGACGTCGGCCTGCACCAGGAGACCATCCGAGCCGAGTTCGCGAATTTTAGCGAGGGTGGCCTCGGCCGCATCGCGATTTTGAAAATAATGAACCCCGACCCTGGCTCCCTGTTCCGCCAATTTCAAGGCAATCCCGCGACCGATACCCCTCGAACTGCCTGTGACCAGGGCCTGTTTCCCTTTGAGTGCCATAAGCACCTCCCCACCGGGCGGGAATGTTACACCGTTTCTCGCTGTCTGAAGCTGTTCTGAATGGCGCTATTGACATTCGCCTTTTATTCGCTCAGAATCGATCTATGGCGATTACACGGCGTCAGCGGCAGGTCTACGACTTCATTTCTCGGTTTGTTGCGGAGAAGGGATATTCGCCGTCTTTCGAGGAGATTGGCGAAGGCTTGGGACTGAACTCTCTTGCCACGGTGCACAAGCACATTTCCAACCTCGAGAAGAAAGGCCTGCTCACGCGTGACTACAACCGCAGCCGTTCCATTGACCTGCTGCCGCCGAAAGGCAGGCTGAAGCAGGCGATGTCGGTGAATACCGCAGTGGTTCTGCCGCTTGTGGGACGCATTGCCGCGGGCCAGCCGATTGAAGCAGTGGAGAATCCTGAAACCATTTCGCTGGCAGATTTCGTTCAATCCAAGGAAGTTTTTGTTCTCGAAGTCCGTGGCGAGTCAATGCGGGACGAAGCTATCCTGGATGGCGATTACGTGCTGGTGGAAAAGACCAAGGCCGCTCACAACGGAGACATTGTGGTTGCGCTGGTCGATAACACCGATGCCACGCTGAAACGCTTTTACAAGGAAGGCGATCAGATCAGGTTACAGCCGTCGAACGCGAACATGGCACCTATCGCGGTGCATGCCTCCGCAGTGCAGATTCAGGGAAGAGTGATCGGGGTGTTGCGGAAATATTAGCGGGGCAGGTCAAAGACTCGAAAAGCAAACCGCCTGGCGATTGCCGGGCGTTTTGGTCATCGATGAACAATCAGCCAATATGTTTATCGAGCGCCTTCTGGATGGTCTCCTTCGGAACATATCCCACGATCTGTTCCTTGACCTGTCCGTCCTTGAATACCAGCAGCGTGGGTATGCCGCGCACGCCGTAACGCATCGGCGTGGCGCTGTTCCGGTCCACATCCATCTTCGCGAACTTGACCTTGCCCTGATAGGCTTGCGCAACCTCGTCCACGATTGGAGCGAGAGCGCGGCAGGGGCCGCACCACGTAGCCCAGAAATCGATAAGCACGGGCTGCTCCGACTTCAATACGTCTGCGTCAAAGTTCGCGTCTGTGACTTCCATAATTGCGTTGCTCGCCTTGGCATCGCTCGACATCGTCCCTCCCGCCCTTATCCTAGCACTTTCATTAGATGCGATGAAGCGTGAGAAGTCGCAAGACGGGCCCCAGGCGTCAGGTCTCAGGAGGTCTCAGGTGCCAGGACTGAAGGGGTTGCCAGCAACAAGCGTGGAGACTCCACACTCAGCTTCCTGAGCCCTGAGATCCGCGACCTGTAACAAAAAGCGCCCCGAGACTTTTCAGTCACAGGACGCTCTCGGCAGCCCCCCCAGAACTGCCTGACTACGAGTTGGATATTAGGGCCGATGGGGTTGAGTGTAAACGTAACCTCCGTAATTCGGATTTCTAGCGGAGCAGTCCAGGAGTTGGTCTCCAAAGTAATCATCGCGGCGAACGCTGCGGAACTCTATTCCCGGTCCGTGCGCGCAGCAACCCCTTCAGAAGGAGCCATTAAGACTTAGAGATTCGCCCCGGGCAGGGGACAGGAGCGGCAGGTTACCCCACCCATACTTGATCTGGCGCCCAATTTGGGAAGATTGCAAAACCGGAAATTGCCTACTGTTTCTGCCAGCTCTTTCCGCCATCGGAAGTGACCAGCGTCGGGGTCTCCGTGATGGTAAGTTTGCCGTGAAGGGAATCGCTGAATTCGATTCTGAGGATGTCAGCCGTTAGGGCAGCACCTTCGACCATGGGGGTGACGCGCGTCCAATGCAACCCGAGATCCGCGGAATGATAGAGCAAGCCACTTCGTCCGCCTACCCACACGTCGAAGCCCTGTGCCGAGAGAGCACGGAAGCCCGTGGTGTGATCTACCTGAACTTTTTCCCAGGTGTTACCTCCATTGAAAGAACGTTGAGGAAGTCCGTCGTCCGATAAGCTCCAGCGGGTCGATTTCAGGTCACGCAGCAAACCGGGGGCGTTCGTGGAGGCAGCGGTGCTGGCCAGCCTTTCGGAGGCAAAGGCGGCCTGGGTCCCGGTGACATCGCTATCCACTTGCTTGGCCAGTTTCTGGTTACCTTCCTCGTTGTTCTTGCGCTTGGCGGACTTAACTTCTTGGGCTGGCATTTCAGGCGTCACTGCCACGAGTTCAGCGGCAACCTGATCGCTCTTGGTTCGCTCGTCCTTTGCCGCCATGTCGCTCAGTGCAGGCTTGGCAGCTACAGCCACACCAGCGGCAGGTACACCTTGGTCCGCAGCAGGCGGTGCAGCTTGCAGCTTCTCCGAAGGACGCGGAGCCAAGGCTTTATTTTCGGCGCTTAACGCCAACCGATCTGCTGGCGCAGGGATCTGAACAGCGGGCGGAGCGGCTGGTGCCGACCCAGCGAGGTTGTAGAGGTTTTGCGCCTCGTTGGCGTGGGTGCTCGGTGTAGGAGCTTTCGTTCGAGGTGCGATGGCGCGCAGGTTATCCCCACGTCCGGTCCTCGTCTGAGGCGTTTCTTTGCCTGAAAGCGCTGCCGGTTCTTCGGCTTCTGCTTGCTTCGGTACGTCTGACGCAATCAAGCTCCGCTCGTCGATCACTGGCTGCATCCGAGGATGCGAAAACCGCTCGCGGTAGAGCAATGCCATGGCGCTCACCACGACGACAAAGGCGGCCAGGGCCCCCCAGCGCAGCACAGGCCAACGTAACCAGTTCGCGGTCGGCCGGACTGGTTGTGCCTCGGCAGGTCCGCCGGTCGTCACGGGTTCAGGACACACCACCGCGATCACGCCGCGACATTCGCGGCAGCGCGAGAGGTGCTCCAGAACCTGGCTGCGCTCGCTCTCGGTTAGCGATTGCTCGACAAAAGACGTGAGCAGGTCAGGATCGGGATGTTCGCCAGCTCGGCTGGCCTGCAATCTCTCTCTCGCGATTTTGGGAAGCTGTTCCATCAGTCAATTGTGACGTCCCTATGGGACTCGTACATTCCTTGATGATTTTTCCAGCGCTCACGCGCTGGGCTGCCGAATAACGCCCCCTTTGGGGCTTGCGTCAGGGCGGGTCCAGAGACCCGCCGCCACACAGTTCTACTCTTCATCCGAGTACTCAATCCTGCCCCTCTCCGGCGCGGATGACCTTCTCTTTAGAGAACGCCGCGCCAGACGAATCTTGCGCCAATCGGCGACGAATATCCACTGTCAGATCACGAACATCCGCTTCAAGCGCTTCTTCGGCCTGGCGCCGGCTCAGACCCCTGTCTGTGAGTCGCCGGAAGATTTCCTTGCGTAAAGCCCGCACCAGCTTCTCTAACTTGCGGCTGACGGTTGACTCATGCACCCCCAGAATACTCGCGATTCGCGCCAGGGTGAGATGGTCGAGGAAATAACAGGAAAGGATGCAACGATCCTCTGGGGATAGCGCGGCCAGAGCTTCATCGGTCACAGCATTCAAGCGAGGATCAACTTCGGAAACCGGCTCCGGATCCTCACCCGCGAATTGCTTGCCTGATTCAGCTTCTTCTTCCAAGCTGACGTTGCGCCGCGTGCCACGATATGCATTGACATGCGATTGCGCGAGCACCGTGCGCAGCCAGCCTTCCAGCGAGCCGCGGCCGCTATAATAGGAAAGCTTAGAGACTCGCGCGCCCTCGCGATTATTAGCGCCATAAAGGTCGGCATAGATCGAGCCCGCGAGTTCGCGAGCTTTGGAGTCTTCGCGCGTGATGCTGAGTGCTGCGTCATGCAGCTTCTCCCGATAGCGGAGCATGAAGTCTTCCCAGGCTTGCTCGTTTCCAGCAGCGCAGGCACGGGCAAGGGCAAGCTCATTCACGCGAAGGCTGAGATAGAAATCTCGAACTCCTGCTTCATCAACATCGGCGGAGAGATATCTCTGAGCAATGGCAAGGAGAATGGCGGCAAAATCCTTTTCGTCCATAGCGTACTTGCGCGCTTCGCTCTTTTCGTACAGCGCCGCCAGCAAGGATTCCAGCTGACTGCGGACCAAAGCGGGATGGGCGCCGCCACTCATAGGTTGGATGGTAACAATTTTTTCGATGCGCGATGCAAGAAAGACGGACAGGTACGTTCCTCCAATAGTCAGGGTGGGAAACGCAACGCCCCGGGCGAGGAGGAGTTGGGCCACCACGCCCGGGGTGTGCCCTGCACAGACCGGGAGGGCAACATGAAGACCAAGCTATTGTTCGCGGTAGTCACCGCATTGGTTGCGATCAGCATGCTTCTTGCGGGGAGAATTCCAGCCAAGGCGGGCGAAATGCATTCCGCGTCGGGCTACAAGGTGCTGGCGCCCATCCGGCATGGGAACCTCACCGTATTTCCCGTCGTCGCGCAGAAAGCTCATGACACCGGCGACTTTCTGACGCTCGATGAAGGGCTGCGCTCCGGCGATGTGGTGGTGAGCGAATACGGCAGCGTGCGGCCAATGATTCGCCGGCGAACGCCTCAGTTCATCCCCAATCCCTCGGGCGGCGCTGAGGTCAACCGGTTGGTGCTGGTCAACAATTCCCAGCGTCCATTGCTTCTACTGGCGGGGGAGATTGTCACAGGGGGCAAACAGGATCGCGTAATCGGCAAAGACCGACTGGTGCCGGCGGAGAGCGATCCCATCGATCTGGGCGTTTTTTGCGTGGAGCCGGGACGGTGGGTGGGGACCAGTTCGAAGTTTGGCGCAGGTTACGGGGGCGGGGTAGTTCCCATGGCCGCGGGGTGCGCAGCAAGGCTATGGCAGACAAGGATCAGACCAAGGTATGGGCTGAAGTGCGAAGAGCGCAGAACCAAGCTGCAGCGGGCATCGCAGGAGGCGCGCCAACGGCCGCCGAAACTGTCGAGGTTCAAAGTACAACATCGTATGCGCGGGTCATGGATAACAAAGCCGTTCGCAAGCAAGTCGACTCCATAGCCGTGCCTATCGAAAACAGCTATCGCGGCCTGATGAAGCAATTGCGCGATCAAAATGCGCTGGGCGTGGTCGTGGCAGTAAACGGTGAGATTATCTGGGCTGATATCTTTGCCAGCACCGATCTGCTACAGAAGTATTGGCCGAAGCTGGTCCGTTCCTATGCTTCAGAAGCGATGGTGACGCGGACCAAGAGCAAGGATGTCGACGAGAGATCGGCGCAGGCGTTCCTCGACAATATGGAAGGGAAGCGTGAGGTCGTCGAAAGCGAGCCCGGCTTGTACCGGCACACCGAGATCACCGGGGAAGACTTCAAGGCCTTTGAATTGACGTCGCTGCTGCCGAAGACCGGGTTTGATCTGCACGTCGCCAAGATGGCTGAGTAGTTGGTATCGAGTACCTGGTACCCGGCAAATGCGTCTAGCGTTCGCGCTGGAAGCGGTAACGTCCTTGGCGTTCGGCGGCTGTCGCTTCTGCGACGGTGAGGAAGGCTCGTGCCGCGTGCGACAGGCTGGCTTGCTTTCGGTAAATCAGGCGCAACTTGCGGTCGAGCTGCAGCTCCCGGACTGGAATGCGCACCAGTTCTCCCCGCGCCAATTCGCCTTCCACGGCGATTTCGGGCACCAGGGCAACTCCATTGCCCATCACGATGTAACTCTTGATGGCTTGCAGGGTAGGCAGTTCGACATCCATGTGCAGGGGCGTCTTGTGGCGGCGAAAGGTCTGAATGACTTTTTCCCGGTAGGGCGAGGGGACAGTGTGAGCGACGAAAGACTCCGCGCCTAGCTGGCTGATGCTCACTTGTTTGGCAGAAGCTAAAGGATGGGCGGGAGGAACCACGAATGCCAACTCATCGAGGTAGATCACGATTGAGTGCAGCAGTGGTTCGTCGGAATCATAAGTCAGCAGGCCGAATTCGACGTTGTGCTGCAGCACGTCATCGGGCACCCTGCTGCCCAGAGCACGCTGCACAGTAACCTTGATCATGGGATGGTGACGCCGGAAGTCGGCCAGAATTGGCAACAGGTAGAGGACAGTGAGTTCGTTGGCGGCAATTACCAACTTCCCGGTCTGCAGCTCGCGCAGTTCGACCAAGGCTTCCTGTGCGTCGCCACGCAGGTGCAGTAGCTTCTCGGCGTACTCATGCAAGACCCGTCCTGCATCGGTAAGGAGACCTTCGCGGGAGGAGCGGTCAAACAAGGGCTCGCCTAGTTCATCTTCCAGTTTGCGAATGGTTTGGCTGACGGCTGACTGTGTGCGGTAGAGTTTTTCAGCGGCACGCGAGAACCGTCCTTCGCGGGCCACCGCCAGGAACACCTCTAATTGCGCGAGATCCATCTGCTGGGAAGTTCCTTATTAATACATAAGTATAACTTATTACAACCATCCTGGCTAATGATAATCGCAGGATTATAAGCTTGATTTATCTCGCCTTCTACGTAGCATAAAGCCTTCACCCCCAGCTTGAAGGAGTGTGAGCATGGAATCGGCACGCATCACGGTATTCGACACCACCCTGCGCGATGGAGAGCAATCCCCAGGATGCAGCATGAACGTGGAGGAAAAGCTGCGCATGGCGCGGCAGCTGGATCGTCTGGGTGTAGACGTGATCGAGGCGGGATTTCCGATTGCTTCGGATGGTGATTTCGAAGCCGTGCAAGCCATTGCCGCGTCAGTTCGCAGGCCCATCATTGCCGGTCTGGCGCGAGCGAAGCGGGAAGACATCGAGCGGGCGTGGCAGGCGCTGCGGCATGCCGCGCGGCCGCGTATTCACGTGTTCCTCGCGACTTCTGATATTCATTTGCAATACAAGCTCAAGGTTTCTCGCCAGCAGTGCGTCGAACAGGCTCGGGACGCAGTTCGGCTGGCCAAGTCCCTTGGCCCGGACGTTGAGTTTTCCCCCGAAGACGCCACGCGTACCGATCCGGAGTTCCTCTTCGAGGTCCTGCAGGCGGTGGTAGATGCAGGCGCTGCAACCCTGAATATTCCCGACACCGTTGGGTTTACAACGCCCGAAGAGTTCAAGACCTTGATTCTCGCCATCCGGCAACGCGTTCGCGGCATTGAGAACGTTACCATCTCAGCCCACTGCCATAACGATCTCGGATTGGCCGTGGCCAATACCATGGCCGCTGTGGCCGCAGGCGCACGCCAGGTCGAGTGCACGATCAACGGGATCGGCGAGCGGGCCGGCAACGCTTCCCTGGAAGAAATCGTGATGGCCATCCGAGTTCGGCCGGAGCGTTATCCCTATGCGACGGGCATTGCAACCGAGCAACTGTTTCCGGCGAGCCAGTTGTTGACTGAGATCACCGGCGTTCCGGTTCAACCCAATAAGGCAATCATAGGCCGGAATGCGTTTGCGCACGAGGCGGGTATCCACCAGGATGGCATGCTGAAGAACCCCTTGACTTACGAGATCATGATGCCACAATCCGTCGGTGTGCCTGACAGCCGGCTGGTGCTGGGGAAGCACTCAGGACGACATGCCCTTGGGCTACGGTGCGAGAAGTTGGGCTACGCGTTCGATCGCCGCGAGCTCGACGAGGTTTACCGGCGGTTTGTGGTATTGGCCGACAAGATCAAGAATGTTGAAGATCATCACCTGTTGCAGCTGATTCGTGAAACTACGGATCAGGCGGTGCGCATGCCTCCCGCGCACGTGGAAACAATTCCCCTGGCCATCGCGGCGTCCGCGAATGCAGCGGCCAACAGTCGACCGCCGGGTGCGAAGCCGTTTCCGGTGCCTCGGCCTCCCGAGCGCAAGGATGCGAAGCTTCCCCTCCATCCCATGGCTGAGCATCATTACGAAGAAGATTATTTGTGGGGAGTGTAGCGGGAGAGCGCCAAAAGCGGGGTCCCCTTTTAGATTCGTCATGCGCCACGGCTGCAGGACGTTCAGGGGAAGGTCGAAACGGTAACCTCAGCGGCCAAAGCCCATACTCAAAACAAAGTCAGTATTGCAGCGCTAAAGCGCTGCGCCACCCCAAAGCAGAATTCTTTCCGCAGCCTGATGTTGCATCGGATAAAACTCGGTAATGTCCAAGATCTACTTCCTTTTTTCTTGCTCATAAGTTCTTCACGAACTTGATCACTTCCGAATCTGCTTTGGTACGATAGCCCAATGTTCCTGAAGCTCACCATCCTGCCGGGCGATGGCATTGGGCCTGAAGTGACCGACGAGGCCGTGCGCGTGCTGGAAGTGATCGCCGAGACTTTCGGGCACCAACTGGGGCTGGGACGCAAGAACATCGGCGGCGCCGCCCTGGTCTCGGGCAACGATCCCCTGCCTGCCGATACGTTACAGGCTTGCCTGTCTTCTGGAGCAGTTTTGCTGGGGGCGGTGGGCGGGCCGGCATTCGATGAGTATCCCCGACATTTGCGTCCGGAAGCAGGTTTGCTGCGGTTGCGCAAAGAGCTTGGTGCATTCGCAAATCTGCGTCCGGCGGTGTGTTTCCCCGCTTTGCAGGAATCTTCTCCGCTGCGTCCGGATGTGGCGAAGGGCACTGACATTCTGATCGTACGGGAATTGCTGGGTGGACTTTACTTTGGCGAGCCGCGTTCAATTCAAGGCTCCGACGGCTCGCGTCTTGCAACTAACACCATGACTTATGGCGAAGCCGAGATTGCGCGTATCGCGCGCATGGGCTTCGATCTCGCGCGAACTCGCCGTCGCAAGCTTGTCTCTGTGGACAAGGCCAATGTGTTGGAATGATCGCGGCTTTGGCGCGAAGTGGTCACGCGGGTTGGCAAGGATTACGGCGATGTCCAACTTTCACATATGTATGTTGATTCAGCCGCCATGTTGCTGGTCATGCGGCCAGTGGACTTCGACGTGCTGCTTACCGAGAATATGTTCGGCGACATTCTCTCGGACCAGGCGGGAGGAATCGTCGGCTCGCTAGGTTTGCTGGCTTCCGCCAGTATTGGTGGTGCCGTCGGCCTATATGAGCCGGTGCACGGCTCGGCTCCGGACATCGCGGGCAAAGGGACCGCCAACCCTCTCGGCGCGATTCTCTCAGTTGCTATGCTGTTGCGGCATTCCTTTCACCTTGAGCGCGAAGCCGCGTGCATCGAGTCGGCGGTATCGCAGGTTCTCGACGCCGGCTGTCGCACCCGCGATCTGATTAAAGCCGGCCAGCCCGCCACCAGCACGACGCAGATGGGCGAGAAGGTTAGGGAATCGGTCAAGCTGCTGGCTGCTCGTCATGAGGTAGCAACCTGACTTGGCAACCAAAAAAGGGCAGCTTCGGTTTTCCATAGAAAACAAGTCTCTCGCGATGGTGTTCGGTAGTAGAATTGTCCGCATCGCATTTCCCTCCCCCCTGGGGATGGCAGGAGGCGCTGTATGCTCTCCAAATGTGCCAACCCGGCCTGCTCGACTCCCTTCCTATATTTGCATCAGGGCAAGCTATTCCGCATTGAAGTGGACGCGAAACCGGATCGCGTGAAGCCAGGCCCGGTCGGAAGCGAGAAGAAGCCCGTGCGTCGCACGGAACTTTATTGGCTGTGTGATTCTTGCTCGTCTCGGATGACGGTGGCTTACGAACAGAATGTGGGCGTGGCTACGGTTGAGTTGCTTTCGTACCGGGCGGCATCATAGGCTGGCCGCGCGGGAGCCAGCGCGCCTTGGGGCGTACTTCCCTGTCATCGCGTTCCAGCGGATTTTCAGCACTTCGAAGAACATACGCGTGCCGTCGCGGAGAGGACTGATAGTCGTCTTCTCATCGTGTGCCCATTGAACGGGCACTTCCACTACTTTGAAACCCTGTTTTTGAGCCAGAAAGATCAATTCCGGGTCGAAGCTCCAGCGCTCAATGGTCTGCAGGGGAAAGACTGCCCGGGCGGCGCGAGAAGTGAAGGCTTTGAATCCGCACTGGGTGTCCTTGTATTTCAGCCCAAGGACGACTCGCAACATCACATTGAATAATCGCCCGAATAACTGGCGGTATAGCGGCTGGCGTTCGGTCTGCAGCTCAGTCTTCATCCATCGCGAGCCGATGGCAACGTCAGCGCCGTTCGCGATCGCCTGAAACAGCTTCGCAGCTTCCTCGATGGGCGAGGACAGATCGGCATCGCTGAACAGGACGACATCGCCACCGGCATTCAGCATGCCGGCACGCACGCTGTAACCCTTGCCGCGATTTCCGGGATTCTCGACCAGCTTCATCATCGAGTTTTTTTCGACGAAACGGCGGACGATGCCCGCGGTGTCGTCGCGCGAACCATCATTCACCACAATTAACTCTGCATCCCAGCCTTGTTCTGCCAGATAGGTCAGAACTTTATTCAGCGTCGGCACAATACGGCGGCTCTCGTTGTAGGCGGGAATGACAATGCTGTATTGCAAAGCGGTTCTCGGTTATTAGTTTAGTTTAACCGTTTGTTCTCGTGATGGAAGCGAAGGATTGAGGCGAACGTACTGGCACACTGAGAGACGGGGAAACCCCCGTCTGTACTTCAGTTCCTGTGGGTAGAGAACCGTTTGCCGCGTCTTGGCAGTATCTTGCCGGGCGGGTCAGAGACCCGCTCCACAGGAGCCGTAAGTATGTCTGGGGTCAGGCCACCAGGCGGTGTTTGGAGAGCATGACGAAGAACTCGTTCACCAGTTCTAGGTCCCAGAGCCCGGAGTGGGCTTCATCGCGCATGACCACGACGGACTGGTCGTGGGTCTGAGCGGGCTTATACGGCCGAGCGGTCCGTAGCGCATCGTACACGTCCACCACCTGGAGTACGCGGGCGAGAAGCGGGATCTGTCCCTTGCGCAAACCGTCGGGATAGCCGCTGCCATTCGGATGTTCGTGATGGGAGCGAATAATGGGCAGCACTAGGCGAAGCGATCTCAGAGGCTTGCAGATCGTTTCCCCGGTCACAGGATGCTTCTTCATAATCTCCCATTCTGCGGGAGTGAGATTGCTGCCTTTTTTCAGGATCTCGTCCGGTACCGCGATCTTGCCTAGGTCGTGCAGATAGCCGCCCCGCCGCAAGGCCACCAGCGACTCCTGGTCCAGTCCGAGATGCCCGCCAAGATCGCAGGCATAACGAGACAGCCGTTCGCAGTGGCCTTCGGTATAAGGATCGCGGGACTCTACGCTCAAGCCCAAGGTACAAATGACGTTCTCCGCTGATTCCAACTCATCGGTGAATTCTTTCAATTTGAGCAGCGACTTAACGCGCGCAAACAATTCCTCTGCAAAGATGGGCTTGTTAAGAAAGTCGTCAGCGCCGGCCTCGATGCCGCGCAGCTTGTCTTCGCGATCGCTAAGACCGGTTATCAGGACGACAGGAATAAGGCGGGTGACGGGATTCTCTTTGATGTCGCGGCAGAGTTCGTAGCCCGATTTGCCGGGCATGACCACGTCGAGCAAGATCAGATCGGGAGGATATCGGTGAATCTCATTTTCCGCCGCTGCGGCGTGGGAAACGGCGACCGCGTCATAACCGCGGCTGGAGAGTAGTTCCTGCATCAGCAGCACCACGTCGGGGTTATCGTCTACAACCAGAACCCGCGGCGAGCGGCGCCGAGCTGAAAGAAGTTTCCCCATCTCCCAATAGGAATCGATTTCAGAGGCGAACGTTGTATGGCGATTCTGGGAATCCATCCGAACCCACTGCGACCCGAAGCAAGCACCCTTAATTGTAGCCAGATTCATTGTAGGACGGCAGGGGGCAAGAATGAAGAATGATTTTGTTGACGCCGTGTGCGTCAAGAATCTTGAACGCGGGACTCGCAGTGCGGGCTGGGTTCAACTCTCTGCTTGTCAGGGGGTTGATCTAGCGCAAGTAGGCACCGGCTGGCTTTGGCGAGGCAAGAATCTAAAGGCGGGGCGGCGGATCTTAGACCCGCCTGGCAAACCGGCCTATAAACTCCTGCGTTCAAGTTCGAGGAGCGCTTGTTTTCGACCCACCCCCCAGCGATAGCCCCCCAAACCACCATCTTCGCGCACAACACGGTGACAGGGGATCGCAACCGCTAGGCGATTTGTGGCGCACGCGCGGGCCACGGCGCGAGTGGCTCGGGGCTCGCCAATCGCCTTGGCAACCTCGCTATAGGAACGAGTTGCGCCGTAAGGAATCAATTGCAGGTATTCCCACACGCGCCGCTGAAAGGCGGTTGCCTGGATGTCCAGAGGCAGCGCCGAATTCAGCTTTTGACCCTGGAGCCGCTGGAGCAGGCCATCTTTCCACATGCGCAGTCGGTCGTCGTCCCGCCTGCGGTTGGCAAATGGAAACTCGTGCTTTAACCCCTCTACCAGCTCTTCGTCTGAATCAGCGAACTGGATGGCACAGATGCCCTTGTCGGTAGCCGCCACCAGCATGCGGCCCATCGGGGACTCGGCGAAAGTGTAGCGAATCGGTGCCGCGACCGCTCCTCGGCGGTACTTGTCAGGCGTCATTCCAAGCTGGGAGGCAGTCCGCTCGTAAAGACGGCTGCTCGACCCGTAGCCTGCGTCATACATGGCCCGAGTGACCGAATGCCCGGCCTGCAGGTTGCGCTTGAGCAGGTTCATGCGGCAGGAATCAGCGTAGGCGCGCGGCGTGACTCCGAGCACAGCCTTGAATGTGCGCTGCAGGTGAAAAGGACTCTGGTGGAAGACCTTGGCCAGGCGCGACAGCGTGACTGGTTCATCCAGATGTTGCTCGATGTACCGGCAAATGCCCTTCACGGTCTCCAGTTGTGTGCTGCCCGTGGCCGCTTTCGGCCGGCAACGCAGGCAGGCACGATAGCCTGCTCGCTCCGCTTCTTCGGCTCGCCGGTAGAAGGTCACATTCTCACGGCGTGGATGCTTGGCCGCGCACGAAGGCCGGCAAAAAACTCCGGTGGACGAGACGGCAAAAACAAATTTGCCATCCTGAGCGGCATCGCGTGCGAGTACCGCCTGCCACCAGTTGTGATCGTCGCTTGGCATTGCTGAGAGCCCCTGCTGTTCAAGTATCGCATTGGTTGTCATGATGAGAAAGATAGGCCTGGTGGGCCTGGCCGTGCTATCCGAATCTTGCCCTCAAACTAAGGTTTGTGCGCTAATGCTTGTGAACCATGAGCTATCCAACGCCAGCATCTTCCTCGGAGGTGATGGCCGCGCACGTCGTCCCTGAGATTGAACTAAATGCCCGCGATCCCGCCAAAGAATGGCAATCAGCTTCCCCGGTAAGCTTTTGCTCCGACTGGCAGGGGAAGAATCCTGACCCGGCGCTCGACACCGAGGTCCGCGTACTGTGGTCGTCGTCAACTCTCTATCTGCGATTTGCCTGCCGCTACCGGGAGTTGCACGTGTTTAATGACGCCGATCCTAACGGCCGCCGTGATCACTTGTGGGAGCGGGACGTCGCCGAGGCTTTCCTCCAACCCGACCCTTCGCGACCTCGCTACTACAAGGAGTTCGAGATCGCACCCAATGGGTTCTGGATCGATCTGGACGTTTCTCCTATGCCCTTGACAGATTTGAAGAGCGGCCTGCAGCGGTCAGTGTGGCTGGATCAAGGCAACGATCTCTGGGCCGGGGAGTTGGCGATCCCGATGAAGTCCCTGACGGCGAGTTTCGATCCCACGGCGGTCTGGCGAACTAATTTCTACCGTGTGGAAGGACCGAAGGAGCCGCGCGCCTATCTAGCCTGGTGCCCCACCAACACGCAGCAACCCAACTTCCACGTGCCCGGCGCTTTTGGTAAATTACGGTTCGACAGTTCGAAATAGTTCGAAATAGTGATGATTGCATCCGCGGTCGGCAAAAAGCCTAACTTCAAGCACCGCTTTCGACAAAGGAGAGTCTCGTGACGACACTGCGGCGTTTCACGGTTGTTCCCGGCCTTGTAGTTCTTTTTCTTTCTGCTGCTCTGGCACAGCAGCAATCCAAACCTGCCGGGGTACTCACCGGCAACGATCTTAAGGCGGTAGTGCCCACCAGCTACTTCTACCGTGGGCAGAGTGCGAGCGTGCAACTGCGGAACTCCGGTGGGATTCGCACGAAGGATGGCAGGTACATTCTTGCCGCCATGGTGGACACCTCGGGATACGCCGCCGATGTGGCGCAGAAATATCAAGGCTTCCTGATCACAGAAGTCAAAGTCAACGTTGAGGGATCGGATTTGGCCCCGGGTCAATATGGGTTCGGTTTTACTGGCGACAAATTTATTGTGACAGATGTTGGGGCCAGCGATGTTTTCAGTGTTTCTTCCAAGCAGGACGAGAATCTGAAACGCCCGGTTCCGTTGAAGATCGTGGAGGAAGGCGGTGCTTACCGGCTATATGCAGGAAAGAAATACGTCAGCTTGAAAGTGGAGTAGAAGAAAGCCACGGATTAACACGGATTTCCGAGCGGCGAAATCCCTGCTTATCCGTGGCCACTTTTGGCAGAATACGGGAAACCGAGATTTCTCGCTTCGCTTGATTGACAAGGCCGGCTAGTGCTAGTGCGTGTAGGGCTGCAGCGTGGTTAACACGATGTCCATGCCAGCGCGCTTTCGTATTTCGGTCAAGAGCGCGGAGGCGGCATTCTGGTAGGTCTTGGCGGGGTCGGAAGGATCGGCCCAGACCGCGTCGTAAATGATCTGCGCTGCTTCTCTCACATCGATGTGCATCGCGGCTTCCATCTGATCGGCCTGTTGCTCGAGACTTTCATAGCAGCCCTTGCAGATGGCGGCCGGTTCGGCGCTCCCTTCATGATTCTCTTCCAGGCTGCAGCGGAAACTGGCCGCGGCGTTGATCTGCATATTGGCAGAAAATAGTTCGGACCTGAATTGCTTCAGGAATCCCTCGCGCTCCTCTTCCAGGTCATCAAGGCTGGGCACGGGTTCAGCAGTCTGCACGGTGGGAGCCGGCGCTGTCGCAGGCGAGACTCGCTGATTCGATTTGCACACCGGGCAAACGGACTGGTCGGCGTCATAGTAGGCGTGACAGTTGGCGCAAGGCAGGCCGTAGCAGATCTGCCGTCCACTGATGGAATCCGATTGCCGGACATTGACGTCGGGTTGAAGAGCCGCTTCGGATAGATTGTTGTTGGCGATGGCCTGCCTCGTACCGGTTGCACCCATTGGATCGCTCCCAACTCGGACTCTACGGATGGTTACTCGTCTTGCTAATGGTCATTCTAGGATTACTGCGCTGAAAAATAGAGACACGGCAGTGCATGTCCTTTAGCCGCATGTGCAACATTGTTTGGCGCGCGAACGTTACCGGGCGTCAGGCCTCATCAATTTGAGCAATTCGTCTTTGCGCGCTCGATACAGGGATTGGGCGGGGTCGATCCGTGCCGCGATCTCCAGCTCTGACAAGGCCTCATCATAGTTACCCATATTGATCAGGCAGGCCGCCAGGTAGTAGTGATTGTCGGCAGAGGGCTCCAGTCTTACTGCCTCCCGGTATTCTTTGAGAGCAGAAGATAAGTTTCCCAGACCTGCCCAGGCGATCGCCAGGTAGTGATGAGCCGAAGTCGAATCGGGGCTGAGCGAGACCGCAATTTGCAACTCGCGGGCAGCTTCCGCTTTTTTGCCTGTGAGCAGCAAAGCTTGTCCTAAAACGCGGTGCTCAGCTGCCCCAGTGGGATTGGCCTGGACCGAGAGGCGCAACTCTCCGATGGCGGCGTCGTACTCATGCCTGGCCATCAGGGCCTTAGCCATGCAGTTGTGTCCGCTGGACCAGCTGGGGTCCATGCGGAACAAGTCACGGAACTCGGCGATGGCGGCATCGTACTCGCCTTTATCACAGTAGGTGCCGCCTAAATTGTTGCGGATAGCCGGCTCTTGCGGCGCCAGGCGCTTGGCTTCCTGATACTCAGCAATCGCCTCATCAAGCTTATTCTGCTCATGGAGAACCAACCCGAGATTGGTGTGCGCCTCCCAGTACTGTGGTTTCAACTTAAGAGCGTGACGATAGTTTTGCACCGCTCCGGCAAAATCTCCTTTGTCGCGCAGCGCACCGCCCATGTCGTAGTACGCCTCGGGATCGTCGGGCAGTCGCTCGAGCGCTTCCTGAAATGCGTGCAGCGCAGCGTCATATTGGCCGTTTGAGGAAAGGGCATGGCCCAGAAATTTGTAGGCTTCGGCATTGTGCGGGTCCATGCTCAGGGCAGTGCGAGCCTCGGCAATGGCATTTTCGGAGTCTCCAGAGCGGTAGAAGAGACCAGAGAGCCGGCTGTGGGTCTCGGGAAAATCGGGCATGAGACGCGCAGACTCGGCGAACTCGTCGAACGCTTCATCCCACTTCTGTTGCCGTTCCAATAGGCTGCCAATGGCGAAATGCAGCGCGGCGGCATCGCTATTGACCTTTACCAGGTTCTGTAACTCCCGCTGTGCCTGCTGATATGACTTCTGTTGAATGAGTCCTGCGATTGGACCGAGTTGAGGTGAGCAGGATGTATCCGATGCAATCTCTACCGGCTTGCCCTTTTGCAGGACGGCAATCAGGCCGGCGTCGGCCCCCGCCGCTCGAAGAGTCTTAACCGTCGAGTCTATGGCAACAAAGCTATAGCCGCGATCTTGTGCGATTCTGGCAACGCGGTTCGTGGAGACGCCTGCCATCAGCCAGGCCGAGAGTTGAGTGCAATCGACGGGTTTGGCATCCGCAGCCTGGGCGCAGGACGCCACTGCAGCCAGCAAGAAGGGAAGCACGAATTTGCGCGACACGCGTACTCCTTGGCGGGGGAAGGAAATTCCGACGGCGCTTTCCCAAAATAGCCCGCGAAGGTAAGGCAGGGTAGGTAACCGAGGTAATGCCGACCTGGTGTCCACAACTTCCTCTCTCCGAAAGAGATACCTGAAACGCCAATCGGACTAGGTCTCGGATCGCACATTAGCAATCCGGAATGGCTTCGGGTAAACTGACACTTCGACTGGGGAGGATTTCGATGTTTGAAGGTCTATTTCAACCGATGCACCTGCTGGTGATCTTCTTTGTAGCCCTGCTGGTGTTCGGCCCCAAGAAACTGCCCGAATTAGGCAAGGGTATCGGGGAAGGTATTCGCGCATTGAAGAATGGGATGAAAGAACCACCTCCCGAGCAGGCAAAAGAGCAGAACAGCACGGAAGGCAAAGGCTAGCGTTTAGCCTCAATTCTAAGCCTCTCGCGAGAGCATGTGGGGCCGGTTCTTCGAACCCCTGACTGGGCGGGTCAGAGACCCGCCTCCACACCGATCCTGCAAGGCGGGAGGCTTGCTCCGCCTATCTCTAGTAAGTGCAACCTGTCCAGGTAAAAACAGAATCTCAGTGCCGTCGCCAGGTGCCGCACCTCTGCGGTAGGACAGAGTTCTCCGAGTTCAAGCTTGGACATTGAAAAGGCTTAGGATTAGTGGACCTTACCTGAGCGAGGAAGGCTGTACGCCTCAGCTTTTGTATCCACTACAGGCCTTGCTGAATCAAGAATAAGATGCCGAGTAGCGAGTTTGTGAAGCATGTGGAAACAGACTCCCACCAACAATATTCACCGCCTTTCCGATCTTCCATCCTTAAAGCTCTAAACGTTGCGGTTCTGGTGCTGGCACTATTGGTTGCAGGTCAACCTGTGGGTCAGATGCCGGGTGCACCGCCGGCTCCGAGTGACTCCGGTGCGCGGCAGAGCAGTAACCGGGCGCCCGTCAGCGCACCTCCCCAAAGTTCGTTTTCGGGCAGTGTCCCGGCGGGCAACGCCAGCAGCGAAATCATCCCCTTGACGTTTAGAGACGCCCTCGATCGCGGACTGCGACAGAATCTTGGGCTGTTGCTGGCGTCGGATAACACGATCGCAGCTCGGGGGCAGAAATGGCGAGACCTGAGTGAGCTGCTGCCGAAGGTGAACTTCAGCGCCGCCGAAAGCGTGCAGGAGACCAGCCTGGCCGCTCTCGGTTTCAGGTTGCCCGGCCTTCCCCGGGTGATTGGACCTTTTGGCTTCTTCGATGGCCGCCTGTTCCTGAACCAGTCGCTTTTCAACCTGACCGACATTCAACACGAACGTGCCGCAACCCTGAATGTGAAAGCGGCTCAATACAATTACAAAGATGCGCGCGAACTGGTTGTGCTCGCAGTTGGCAACTCATACTTGCAGGCATTAGCGGGAGAAGCCCGCGTGGAAACCGCCGATGCACAGGTGAAGACGGCCCAGGCGCTCTATGGCAAGGCGGTTGATCAACAGAAGGCGGGAGTCACGGCGGCTATTGATGCCTTGCGCGCACAAGTGGAATACCAGGCCCGCCAGCAGCAGCTCATCGTCGCTCAGAATAATTTTGCCAAGCAGAAACTGGGGCTGGCGCGCATCATCGGACTTCCGCCTGGTCAGGACTTCACCCTGGTGGACAAGGCGCCCTACGAACCCGTGACCACCCTAGGCCTCGAGCAGAGTCTCGAGCGGGCGTATGCTGCGAGACCGGATTATCAGGCCTTGCTGGCGGAGACCAAGGCGTCGGAACTGTCCCGCAGGGCAGCAGCGGCGGAGCATCTGCCGGCACTCGCCGTGGCTGCGGATTACGGTGATATTGGCGTGAACCCATCGAATTCGAACGGCACTTACCATGTGACCGGCACCATCAACATCCCGATTTTTCAGGGCGGCAAGGCGCATGCTGATGCGCTGGAGGCGGAGGCTACGCTTCGTCAGAATCGGGCGCAACTGGAGAACCTGCGTGCGCAGATTGACTACGAAGTCCGCACAGCCATGCTGGATTTGAACGCTGCCGCGGATCAGGTCGCGGTCGCACGCAGTTCCGTTGATCTCGCCGGGCAGACTCTTACCCAGGCGCAGGACCGTTTTGCTGCCGGGGTAACCGACAATCTCGAGGTAATCCAGGCCCAGGAAGCGCTGGCCAGCGCCCATGAAAACTATATCGCCAGCCTGTACGCTCATAACGTTGCCAAGGTAGAGTTCGCCAAAGCTATCGGGTCTGCGGAAGAAGGCGTGAAACAATATTGGAAAGGCAAGTAATCATGGACCCGGGTACTGACGTGATGCGCGAGGCTCCAGCAGCGAATCGCCAAACGGAGCAGCCCGCGCCGGAGGTCGAAAGAGGTGGATTTCGCGAGCGGCGCCGGTCTGCACTAAGAAACCCGCGAGTGCGCTTGGGACTCGTCCTTGCTGCCCTGGTGGTTGTGGCGGGCGCTGTGCTTTTATGGATTTATTTCAGAAGTTACGAATCGACCGACGACGCTCAAATTGACGGCCACCTGAATCCCATCAGTGCGCGCGTTTCCGGCCACGTCCTGAAACTGAATGTGGCCGACAACCAGTATGTGCACGCCGGAACGGTGCTGGTGGAGATTGATCCTACCGACTATCTGGTTGCAGCGGAGCGTGCCCAGGCCGACTATGCCGATGCGGTTGCCGCGGCCGATGCTGCACGAGTCAATGTGCCGATCACCTCGGTGAGCACCACCGGCCAGGTGAGCGCAGCACGGGCGGATGTCACTAGTACCCGGGCTGGAATCACGGCTGCCAGCGAGCAGTACCAGGCTGCCAAGGCACAACTGCTCCAGGCGCAAGCCAATGATGGACGGGCGCAGAGTGATCTTCGCCGTTACCAACAACTTGTGGATAAGCAGGAGATCTCGCAACAGCAATATGATCAGGCGGCCGCTGCCGCGCAATCCACCGCCGCCGCAGTACAGGCGGCAACCGCGAACGTTAACGCGGCGGAGCAGCAGGTGATTCAGGCACGTGGCAAATTCGACCAGGCCGAAGCGAATCTGCGTACTGCTGGAACCGGTCCCAAGCAGGTCGCTGCAATTCGCTCTCGAGCTGCGGCGGCAGAAGCAGAAGTGCAACGCAGGAAAGCTGACCTCGACCAGGCGCAACTGAACCTGACCTATACGAAAGTAGTCGCCCCAGTCAGCGGTGCTGTTAGCAACCGAACGGTGGAGGTTGGGGAGAACGTGCAGGCGGGGCAGCAACTCATGAAGATCGTGCCGCTCGAGGATGTCTGGGTTACCGCCAACTTCAAGGAGAATCAATTGCGCAACATGCGTCCCGGGCAGACGGTCACGATTTCCGTGGATGCGAACGGGAAAAGCTACACAGGACACGTCGACAGCATTGCCGGGGCCAGCGGAGCCCGTTTTAGCCTGCTGCCGCCGGAGAATGCTACCGGCAACTACGTGAAAGTTGTGCAACGCATCCCGGTGAAGATCGTGTTTGAGCCTGGACACCTGAAGGGACATGAATTGCGGCCTGGCATGTCGGTTGAACCGAAGGTCTGGATTCGCAACTAAAATCTAAGATCATGGCATTATTTCAACGCTGAGTGGCCAACCCGGTCTCTCGCCCACATCAGATCAACACTGCCCTTGGCGATGAGCAGGTCATCGCGACCATCCTCGACACGATGCGTCGTCTGGAAGTGAAGCCCGATCTAAAACCTATGAGCCTCCGCGGCATGCGCTAAGCCAGTACCAGCCTCAGATACGCCTCATCCAGAAACTGGAGGGCCATGTGCGCTGGCCATCTATCGTGGGCACGAACCTGCGCTTGTCTCGCGCCATCTTCAGATAGCTCTGCGGCCACCGCGGAAAAGCTTTTTCCAGGACCTCCGGAAAGAAGAGTTGCATGGCGCTGCTGCTCCACAATACTTCAAATTCCCGGTTGAACGCCAAAAACGCCTGCAGCAGATACTGCTCGGACCAGAAGCATAGATTTTTCAGCACCGCCTCGCGTGGATAATCGGAAGGCAGGAACACATCGTGCACGTGGACCAGAACTCCACTCTGCAGGCGCGGGAGGATGTCCAGGTACTCATAAACCACATCGCTGCCGATGCTCACTACGTGGCTGGAATCGAGAAACAGGATATCGTCTCTTTGCAGGGACGAGAAGATTTCGGGAGGGATCTGCTGCACCGGCCTGGGAATGACTCTCATTCGCCCGTCAAGATCGTTCTCTGGCAGCCGATCGGGGAAGGGATCAATCGTGATGAGTTCTCCCCGATTTTCTCCCGCTTTTAGGTTGGTGCGCAGTGCGGCGGCCATTACACGAGTACTGAACCCGCCACCAACTTCGACAATGTGCGCCGGCCTGCGTTTCCGAACGAACGAGTAAGCGATCTCAGCATCCACCCCCTCGAAGAATCCATTGTTGTAGTGATAGCTACTGCCATCGTCCTCATCTTCCGGGAAGTCCCATTCCTTACCGTATTCGGATACAAAGTTGCGCAACCGGTCGACTTGCTGTTTCAGGCGCAGATCGACTCCCGCCGGGAGGGAACGGACCGGCCAGTCTCGAGACTCCAGCGCTGCCAGATCCGGCACGGGCCAGTAATAATGATTCGGGCTAACGCTGACGCCCAGATTCTGGAGAGTCCGAAAAGCGTGAACTGCCAGCGAAAGCAGGCCATCGTTCCCGTGCAGTTTCCTGGCTACTTTGCAGAGGACGCCATTGTCCCGGTGGTGCGCGGGATGCTGCTTGGCATTTCTGGGCTGATTACTCCCAGGATCGGCAGGGCGGACTGGAACAGCGAAGTTGTTCCCCAGGGTTGTCCCAGAACTCGCAGTGGAATCCAAGTGGCTCATGGCATTCGCTTGAACTGATATTCGGATGACATCAACTCGCGGAGGTTTACAGCAGGGGGAAAGAAATGCCGCAGCAAACGCTGGAGTTCACCGAACATAGTCTTCGGTCCGGGTTGCTGCGGGCGGGAGTTGCCGCCCCGCTATTTAGCGGGCGTGCTACTCGGTCGCGCTTGGGCACTTTGGGGATTGGACAGAGCGTCCTTTGCTGCCTGGGGAAGCTTATCCGCATTCGCTAACAGCAAGCTGACCTGCCACAACTGAGTGTTCAAAAGGGTCTGCTGAAAGCCGGGCATGCCGGTCATACGAATTCCTCCCGAGACTTTCCAGAAAGTCTCTCCGGGTGGATCATCCGTCACGCCCTTACCCTGAAAAAGGTCGGGGGGTTTCGGGTACATGCCCTTGGCAATAGCCGTTGAAGCTTGCCCGGGAAGTCCGTGACAAACAGCGCAATGTTCGCGGTAGATCTGGGCTCCTGCGACTAGGTTGGACTCATTCCAGGGAAGAGGTACATCCTTGGGCATTTCCTTTTCTGCCCGCGCATGGAGTGCCTTGCGAGCGAGCATCTTCTCAAAAGGCATGGCTTGCGCCGACGTGGCGACGGGGGCGCTGCCCGAATCGAAATACACATATACCGCAAGCGGTATGGCGATCAGGCCGAGGATCAAACCGAAGACGAAGGCTTTCACTAGGTTCTCTCCTTGTAGAAAAGCATTTTCTCACGATGACCCGAAAAAGAGGTAAACCCACGGTCTTCAAAAGGTCGAACAAACTTGGGACAAAAAGTCGACCGAACTTGGGACAGTGTCATCCCTGGTGACAGAATATCTCGAAGATTTGCAAGTGTGCTCTGGCTTTTGCTTGAATGCACTCTGCTTGACTTCTAGACTCGATGCCGTTCCCAGCTAGGGGACGAGGAGAGACAACATACCAGTGCGACCAATACCAGTCGAACCAGAAGGGCTTCCTGAATTCTCCAATTAGAAAACGGGTACTAGTTTGTTCTTCTTCAGCAACATGCGCCGGCTGGCCGTGGCCACGACATCAGCAACGCGCGCGCCGGTTACATAGGATGCCAAGCCACAGCTTAGGGCCAGTTCGTCAGCAGAGCGATTTTCTGCATTCCAGCGATCGACCTCGGTCAACAGACGAGCGAGCGCGCGTTCTGCCTGCTGCTCTGCCGTATCCGGCATGACGACCAGAAATTCGTCGCCGCCGTAACGGAAAACCATATCCGATCCGCGAAACGTGTTTTTCAGAAGCCGGGCAGCCTCAGACAAGTATCGGTCGGCAGCTGGCTGCCCGACTCGCGTATTGATGGACTTAAAGTTATCGACATCAAGCATTAGCAGGGTCAGAGCGCTGCCGGTGCGACTGGCTCGGGCGACTTCCTTATCCAGCATCTGATCCAGGGCGCGCCGGCTAAGCAGCTGGGTCAGAGGATCAAGCAACGACAGTCCTTGCAGCCTTTCATTGAAAATGAGCTCCTGAACCAGCGCCTTGCGGGTGGCGTTCAACTCACGTTTCTGGGCAATAATGTAAATGTTAAATAGCAGCACCAGGGAAATGAGACCAAAGAAAAGCTGCGGCAGATAGCGGCCCTCGGCGTGGAACAGAGTTGGTTTCCACGCCAGGTTTGGTGCTATTAGAGCAGCAAAGCCGGCTCCCAGAACCAGTATGACGAGCAAGGAGATCGACCATAATTGCAGGTCGCGGCTGCTGAGAGACTGGAACTGACTCTGGATCTCCTCAGTCCTCACCGAAGCCTGGAACTCCTCGGCGCGATCGTATTTCCCGTTTGGCTTGCCATTGTTACTTTCTGCGTTATTTTCTGCTGGCCACATACTCGTACTCTCCTGCGATCTTTTCACCCCGCCTGCTCCCAGCCGGAACTGACGGCTACTCCTGCCTTTGCTTATTGCTCGAGCGTCACCGTGATGCTGACTTGCTGCTGAATCGCGCTGCCGTTACCTGCTGTTCCCGTGGCGATCACCTGGATGGTGTGCGAAGTTGTCGTCGTCTGCCCCACGCCACAGCCAGTGAGCGCCACCATCATCAGCACCAGCATTATGGCGCTGGCGATTGTTGTTTGCCGGCGCTTCCGCTGAGAGGCTCCCTCGAGCGTGACCAATCCGAACAGCCCGCTTGCGAAAGTCGCCCACAGGGGGAATCCGCGGCCAGGAATGTGCTCAGTTGGGGCGGCGTAACTCATGAAGGTGCGGCTGGCCGTAATCATTAATGTCGTGGCCGCTTGCCCGTTACTCAACGTCAGCGACGAAGGGGCGAACTGGCACGAAAGGCCGGCCGGCAACGATCCACAATTGAAGTTGATAGTGCCGTTAAAGTTTCCGACCGACGTGGCAGTGACAGTTAGAGCGGCCGACTGGCCGGATCGAATGACAGCGCTGCTGGGGTTCGCCGATAACCGGTAGGTCGGCGAAACCGCGTTTACAACTTGCAGAACAGAGCCTGAGCCGGGCATGAAAGTGGAATCACCGGAGTACACCGCAGTTATCACATGGTTGCCGGCGCTCAGGCTCGTCGACGCCGAGAATGAGGCCGTCCCGTTCGCCAATCGTGCCGAGCCCAACACGGCCGAGCCATCCTTGAGGGTGATGCTTCCCGTGGAGGTTGCCGTCACGGAGCGAATTACGCTGGCTGCCGTGACTGTGAAAGTGATGTTCTGGCCGGTAACCGACGGATTGAGCGAGGATCTCACGGTGATCTTTGCGCCGCCGAAATTAAGTAGCGTGGTCACTCCCGAAAAACCATCATTGCCGATGACTGCATCCAGCGTGCCATCGCCATTTAGGTCGGCCATGGCTATGCTGTAGGGATAGCCACCAACCGAAAATTCCTGCGGAGACTGAAAAGTTCCGTCACCGTTCCCGTACATCACGGCAACCGTTGCGAACTGAGAGTTGGTGTAAACCAGATCCAAGAATCCATCGTGGTTCACGTCAGAAATCCGCACTTCACCGGGATAACAAGCCGAGGATAGGCTCCGAGTGCTGCAGGTGTAGTCCTGCGGCGTCTGGAACGTGCCATCACCATTGCCTAAGGCGACCACAATCCCCATTCCCAGGTTGTAATCAGCCACAGCGACAGCCAGGTCGGGCTGGCCGTCACCATTCAAGTCGCCAATCGCGAGACCGGTGGGATAGCTCTTGCCTAGATCGAAATCAGTAGCGGTTGCGAAGGTGCCATCACCATTTCCCATCAGGATGGACACAAAATTAGAGCCTCCCTGTCCGACCAGCAGGTCGAGTCTGCCGTCTCCGTTGATGTCGGCTGCTGTGATCTCGTAGCCATAGCTGGATAGGGTATAGGGAACAGGTGCGGCAAGTGTCTTTGCACCAGTGTTGAGGATTACATATACGTCGCAGGGCGAGGTGGCCACAGCGATATCCGGCTTACTATCGCCATTGAAATCCGCGACCACGATTCCGGCAGCCAGGCCAAGCCCGGTGGCAATTGTCTGTGGCTCCTGGAATGTGCCGTTGCCACTGCCGTAAAATACATAGATGCTGCCCGAGGAGATATCCGAGGCGACGATATCCTGCTTCCCGTCTCCGTCGAAGTCGCCTGTGGCCACAAATTCGCTGTAGCCACCATTGCCGAAGTTGACGCCAGGACGCAAGGTGCCGTCCGAATTCGCCAGGAAAACCGTAACTCCGACAGCGTTGTCACCGGCATTGCCCAGGACGAAATCCGGTATGCCGTCGCCGTTAAAGTCGGCGGATGCGATGCCTACTCCGTACCAGGGCTGGTGTCCCGAGGTCCAAGGTGAGTAATAAGTATTGGCGGCAAGAAATGTTCCGTCGCCAAAACCCTGCAGGTAGGCCAGTCCAAACTCATAATCAGATTGGAATTCGGGCACGATGATGTCGAGCTTGCCATCACCGTTGAAGTCCGCGATCACCGGCGCCGAAGACAAACTCCCTCCAAATGCATAGCCCGTCTTAAGAGTCTCAAAGGTTCCGTCACCTTTTCCGGAAACCTTGCGCCCCAAGAGAACGTTGATATCCCCAGAAACAATATCGGCGGTGATGATGTCGGGCACTGCGTCCCCGTCGGCGTCGACAACGGCAACGGACTGGGGATCAATGCCGGCAAAGATGGACCTACCAGGTCCGAACCCGCCGGTACCGTCGTTTATGTAGATTGTGACGCTGTTGTCTGTACAATCAGCGGTTACGACGTCAGGCCAACCGTCGCCATTGAGGTCGCCCACAGCGATGGTGCCCGGCAGCCAATTACATGTAGACGCCGGCGCCCCCGTGAGCGATACCGGAGGGTCAAAGCCGCCTGCGGGGTTCGCAAGAAAAACCCAAGAGTTCGTGACCAGATCCAGTTTGCCGTCGCCGTTCACATCCGCGAAGATTGCGTCGCTGAAAGAGCCCGGAAGCGAGCCTGAAGATGCGGGAGTCTGGAAGGTACCGTTTCCGTTCCCTAGATACGTCAGATAGGTGGCAGTCGCACCGTTAGCGACCAGGATATCGAGATGGCCATCGCCATTGACATCGGCAATGCCTGCTGCCGAGACGTTCAGACTGCCGCTGCCCGCGTAGGGGTGGAAGGAAGAACTTGCCACCTCAAAGGGAGGAACGATGTAGGCGCTCGCGTATGAAACCGGCGCCGAGAACGAACCGTCGTTGCTGGCCAGCAACACATCAATATAGGAACCGTGAATGATGAGAACATCGTCCAGTCCGTCTCCATTCAGATCCACCGAGTAGATGCGATGTGAGGACCCAAACGAAACCGACATAGAAGTGGAAAGCTGAAAGGTGCCATCGCCAATCCCAAGCAGAACATTCAGTGAGTAGGTTCCACGAGTGCTATCGTAGGATATTGCGGCAATGTCCTGGTAAGCGTCGGCGTTGAATTTTCCTGCGACCAATCCGAGAGCGCCGCCCGCAACCGCAATTTGCCGAGCAGCGAGAAAGCCGGCGTTGGCCGGCCCTAAGGCGGCGTTTAAGTTTACGCCAGCGGGTTGCAGCCGCCTCATAGGCGACGTATCCGTCGGCAGGGCTGCGCGGCTATATTGGCGAGAGTAAACCGGGCCCCACGGCCGGTGTTTCACCCCGGTCATCAGCTGCTGCTGTGCAATACCCGATGCGGGCGTCAGCACCTGAAAGCCAAACAACAACGAGACGGCAATCTGAGTAACCAGTTGTGGGGTACTCATGCTCACCTTTATTGAAGAAAGCATTCGATCCGGCAATCTTGGGGGGAGGGCCTGCCCCAAAAAGGTGCAAATGCTCTGCCACTCCTAAGTGCATGAGACATGAGGGCTTGCTCGCGGTCCGGAGTCCAAGGGCTGGAATCACATCCAACGACGGGACAAGTTTGAGCGGTTTTCAGGTTACTAGTAATCCCCCGGGGTCACTGCGGATATCAGCACGTGCGTCCCAGGCCAGAACGTAGCCCGGGTTCAGAAGCGGAACCTGGCATCAAGCCGCGAGGGGAAGACAGGGTTCGAGATCGCTCAAAGGGGAGAACAGGTTCGGGAGGTTGGTTCAGTTACGAGCCGTTACTTCGACAGGTGGCATCAATTGGCTGACGACTCGTGCCGCGGCCTCGAGTTTATCCAGGTCGGCATGAGTGAAATCCGGCCCTGCGGAAACCGGATCACAACCTTTGCGCGAAATTTGGATAACCCCTATTACGGAGTCGTCCTCATCCACAACCGGAGCCGACATAAGTTTTTGGATGACGCGGAAATCCTGGTCATCTTCTGGGCTACCGGAGCGGGCAACTTCGAATACCCGGAGATGTTTCACCTGCGCGAAGTTGTTGAAACGCTCGGCTCTGCGAGAGGTCACGGTGTGAGTGGCAACCGAAGGACTGGATAGGGGAATACGGCCCGCACACCGCAGGCTTTCGGGGAAGAGAAACTTGAGCAAGCCGTTTTCAATCCACAAGAGCGTAACTTCATGGTTCTTAACCCGACTTTGACAACCGGATTCCTCGCATATCCGCTGCGGCATGGGCCGATCGCCACCGCCGTGCACGTGAGGGCGCAAATCTTCGAGTCCTTTCAGCGAAGCTTGGGCTTGCCTTGGTGGCTCAGGCTCAGCGGAATTGCGGTGTTCTTGATTCACTTTGCTGCCTTGCCCCCACAAGATGTTCACTGGCTCGCCATCACCGACCTCGTTGCCGGCACTTCACCATTGGGCGCGGGCATCATCTGCTCGAGCTGTTCGGATAGCCAGAACTGCAGCGCCTGCGATACCTTGCTGGCTAAGTCTGCAAAATGAATGCCGGAGCGCCCGGCAGCATCCGTCCAGCAGACCTCCCCAGACATAGTCAGTGCTTCTGAGGTGCCCGGGAGTTGAATGCGCAACTTGAGTTTGTCACCCGCCTGTATTCGCGCGGGCGAGGTGATTGCAATGCCTCCTTCACTGATGTTCACGGACGTGGCGGTAAACTCGGGAGCGGAACCCAGGGTCACGAACGTGGAAACCTGCACCGGACAGCGGAAGTAGCGCCGCCTCTCACGAACCATCAGTGGATAGGCCGCTTTGAGCGTTCGCACCACGGAACTGGAAGAGAGCGGCCGCTCCAGCACAAAATTGGCTCCGGCATGGAAGGCGTCTCCCCTCTCGTGGCCAAAATTCAGGATGGCACAAGTCACAGCCGCCTTATGGGACGTCAAGCCGCGCAGGTTGCGCAAGAAATCGAGTGCCGGCTCCTTCTCATTCAGGTCGACAATCACTCCCTCAAATTTTGTGTGGCATAGCTTGCGCATTCCCGATTCCAGATCACAGCAGGTCTCGACGTGCATGGCCATTTGTTGCATGAAATGGCACACGGTCTCGATGGTCTGAATGTGACGACTGATCAATAAAACGCGGACTGAAGCAGATTCCCTGACCGGCATAACATTTTGTCCTGTTCCGACCCACGGCACAGGCCGCGCGTCTGAGACGGTTGTTAGATCAACACGCTTTCCGGCAAATCCATCTCGCGAGCATCGAACGCCTGAACGAATGCCTCCACAACCTTAGGATCGAAGCTGGCGCCTGACCCGGTAGCGATGATTTCTTTCGCCTCGAAGGGAGTCACTGCCCTTCGATAGGGACGATCGCTGGTCAGAGTGTCATAAGCATCGGCCACAGCCAGGACGCGCGCCTCAATCGGGATCGCTTCACCTTGAGTCGGCCGATAGCCCGATCCGTCGTACTTGTCATGGTGCGCGAGGATGATGGGCAGGACGCGCCGCAGGGCTCCTCCCACCGGTTCCAGCATGTCAACGCCCTTTTGCACGTGCCTGCGCATCTCTGTCATTTCTTCAGGAGTCAAGCTGGCGGCCTTGTACAGAATGTCGCGGCTGGTATCCAGCTTCCCGATGTCGTGGAGCAAAGCGGCGGCTCGAACATCATCGATGTGGTCTTCGCCGAAGCCCATTCGGTGGGCGATAATTGCCGCGTACATGGCCACACGATAAGAATGGTTGTGAGTATATTTGTCGTTAGAAATGAATTGCTGCAGAATCGTCAGCACTCCAAAGTAGGTTCTGCGTAATTCGCGGAAATGACTTTCCTTACGCTCGTACAGGCTTCCCATCGCATAGGCTGTGATGATCAGTAAGCCTGCCCACACACACAGGTCGAACCAGCGATCGACTCCTTCCAAGGTTACTGAAGAGCGCACAAATAGCGCAGGATTCCAGTACACAACAACAACTACGAGAAGGACACTGGCCATGGCGGTGAGCACCGCATGACGACGTCCGTACACGTAAGCCGAGAACAATGTAGGCAGGGTATAAAAACCAAGAATCATTCCACGCGATGCCACCAGCCAGTTCAGCAGCCCCGCGATGATAAACAGAGACAACAAGAGCCACAGCTCTCGGTTTACCTCGGCCAACTTGTTCAGCCACGGCGACCGGCCTGCAGCTATTTCCGGTCCGGTTACCTTATTTGTCGAATTCATCCCACTTCTCCTCTGGGTCCGCGGATTCTAGGAGCATCTGTTATGCCACAATAATCGATTTAGATTGAGCAGCTTAGCCCTGAGTAACCGGGCGGGTTTCTGGACTTTCGTCCAGAGCTTGGACGCGAGGGGACGAAGGGTATGCGTTTAGCGCGGTCTAACCGCGGATTCCGTTTGAAAGTGAGAACGGCATCCCCACCTCTAACGGGCGTTAGGATGCCGGTTAAGATAACCTATGGATGAACACCAATCGTGCAATTTGTCTTCCAATGAAATCCCGAAAATAGGCGACAATATCTTCTTTGCTTGCCTCGCGCGGATTGCTGCACTGGATTTCTGGCATGGGTGGCCGTCTGTGACTTGGAATTCTCTCTGAAATTCAGAGGGCCGATGCCAGGAAAATGCCCACTCGGGTGTTGGCGACCTCCGGCTTCGCGGAACTAAACCGTGTTCAGCCCTGGTCGGCTGATTCCATATTGCTTAATCTTGTGGTAAAGCGAACTGCGGGGGATACCCAGCCTCTTGGCGGCAGCTTCCACCCTGCCCCCTTCCAGCAGCAGTACCTCTTCGATGTAGTGCTTTTCCATTTCCTCTAACGTTCTCACGCCTTCGCTTTCGCCAAATGGCTCGAGTTCGGGTACATCGAAGTGCAAGTCCTTTTCGTTGAGAACGCGGCTTCCGCTGAGTAGAACAGCGCGCTCAAGCACATTGCGCAACTCGCGTATGTTTCCCGGCCATTTGTAGGACTGCAAGCTGCGCACTGCGTCGGTGGTTATTTCCACCCGACCCGTACCCAAATCGACGGCCAGGCGATCGAGGATATCCTCGGTCAGAACCGGGATGTCTTCCACCCGTTCACGAAGTGGCGGTGTGGTCAAAGGAATGGTGCTGATCCGAAAATATAAGTCGGCACGAAATGACTTCAGCTTGACCAGCTTGGCCAAATCCTGGTGGGTGGCCGCGATAAGACGGATATCCACGCGCCGGTCGCGAACGTCGCCCAAGCGTCGAAACATCTTGTCCTCAAGCACCTTGAGCAGTTTAGGTTGGACGTTCAGATCCACATCTCCAATTTCATCGAGAAAAACCGTGCCCTTGTGTGCGATTTCCAGGAGCCCGCTCTTGCTCTGGACGGCTCCGGTAAAGGCACCTTTCTCGTGCCCGAATAACTCGGTTTCCAGGAGGTCGCGGGAGAGCCCGCCACAATTCAAGTCCACAAAAGGCTCAGCCGAACGCCGGCCGTTGTCGTGCATCCACCGCGCCAATACTCCCTTGCCTGTTCCGGTTTCGCCTTGAATGAGCACCGGACTGTCGGCGGCAGCGACCCGACCCGCAAGTTCAGCCAGTTTGAGGATCGTGGCACTATTCCCGAGGAAGGGATTCATGGTCCCCCGGGAGTGACGCACCTTCTCCACCATCTGCTTCTGCTGGTTGCGCTGGTTCTCCATGCCCCTCTGGATGAGAAGTACCAGGGCGGAGAGATTGGCCGGCTTTGTAAGAAAGTGCTCGGCACCTAGTTTGACCGCTTCGACTGCCAGGTCAATGGAGCCATGGCCTGTAAGAATAATGATAGGGACGGTGGGATCGATGCTCTTGAGGCGCGGCAGCAGTTCAATGGCATTGCCGTCAGGCAGATCATAATCCAGCACAGCGGCGTCGGGCTCTATTGTCCGCCACACCCGTTCACCTTCGGCGCACGTCCCGGCGGTCGCGACCTCGTAGCCCTTGCTGCTGAGATAATTGCAGATTACTGAACGAAATTCCGCATCGTCGTCGACAACCAGAATCTTGTTTCTAGCCACGACTCCCCCGCTTTGTAGTTGTGGCAGATTACTCTGTCAAGTATTTGTCTTTAACAATCATCTGCACTCTTCGATGCCGAGGGCTCGTCAATTCGGGCTCGAACCAGACGGGCGAGCGCGTCCAGGCTAAAGGGTTTTTGCAGAAAGCTTGCTCCAACTGCCGCCGCATCATCCGCCGATGTGCGATCGGCGTATCCAGATACTAGAATGACGGAAAGCTCCGGCCGCACTTCTCTTGCTGCCTTGGAGAGCTCGACTCCTCCCATTCCAGGCATCACCATGTCAGTGATCAAGACGTGAATCTCACGCTCGTAGCTCTGGCAAATCTTCAGCGCCTCGTTCGCGTTGCCGGCTTCCAGGACGGCATAGCCCTTGGATTCCAGGTATACGCGACTCACAACCCGAAGAGCTAGCTCGTCTTCTACCAACAGAATCGTCTCGGTGCCGCCAGGCGCGATTTTGGCGCCGCGGGAGACGTGTACAACATCTTTGCGAACATCAATCCGAGGCAAGTAGATTTTGAAGGTGCTCCCCTGGTTCAACTCGCTATAGACCCAGATAAATCCATGGCTTTGCTTCACCATGCCGTAAACGGTGGCTAAGCCCAGGCCGGTGCCCTTGCCGGCCTCCTTGGTAGTGAAGAAGGGTTCGAAGATGTGCGCCTGGGTCTCCGAATCCATGCCGGTTCCGGTATCACCGACCGCCAACATCACGTAGTTTCCCGGAGGGACCTCCCCAAGGTGTCCCTGAGAGTACCGGGTGTCCAATTCCACATTCTTGGTTTCAATGGTTAAATGGCCACCTTTGGGCATGGCATCGCGGGCATTGACTGACAGATTCATGATTACCTGCTCAATTTGTCCCCGGTCTGCCCGGACTTTTCCCAAGTCCGTCCCGAGCGTGGTCACCAGCTCGATATCCTCTCCCAAAAGCCGGGGCAGCATTTTCCCAAGGTCAGCGACGACGTAATTCAAGTCCAGCGTGGTGGGCTCCATCACCTGACTGCGGCTGAAAACCAGTAGTTGGCGGACCACATTGCCAGCTCTGGAGGCGGCGTCACGTACCTGTCCGGCATATTGCGTCACCAGCTGCGGATTATGGGGGCTCTCTTCCAGCAGCTGTGCATAGCTGCTGATAATCATCAGGAGATTATTGAAGTCGTGGGAGATCCCCCCGGCGAGTCGTCCGATCGCCTCCATCCGTTGCGCGTGTTCGAATTGTTTCTGCAGCAGCCGGCGCTCGGTAATGTCTTCGACGAAGACTTCGAACCCAAGAGGGTTTCCGCGCTCGTCACATAATTGCCGGCCCGCCAGGCGCACTGTGATATTCGTTCCGTCACTGCGCTTCCATCGGGTGTCACAACGACTGGAGGTGCCGCCCACTTCAAAGGCGGAAATTGCGTTGCTGTATTCCGTGGAATCCACAAAAATATCGGTGGCGGCATTCAGTCCCACGACTCGTTCCCGGTTTTCGTAACCGACCAGAGCGACGAAAGCGGGATTCGCCATGACCACCCGTCCATTCTTGTCAACGCGTAAAATGCCGTAGGGGGCGCCTTCGATAATGGAGCGATACTGCTCTTCCGACTGTCTCCGCAATGCCTCCGTCTGCTTTCGCTGGCTGATATCAAAAAAGGTGACCACGCCACCGACTACTTGTCCCTCGCGGAACAGCGGGTAGGACCAATACTCCACGGGAAAAGAGCTACCGTCCGAACGCCAGAAAACCTCATCGGCGAGCTGATAGGGCACACTTTTGCCCATGCTTCTCAGGATGGGGCACTCTTCTTCCGGGTATGGACTTCCATCTGCTTTGGTGTGGTGCACCAGGGCGTGCACATTCTTGCCCCGTAGCGCATCGGCCGAGTCGTATCCCAGGATGCGAAGACAGGCAGCGTTGGAGAAGGTGTAGCTGCCAGCGGGATCGATTCCGAAGATGCCCTCTGCAGTGGAGTCGAGAAGTAATTGCAGCTGTTCTTTATTGTCCCGCAGTTCGGTCTCGGCCTGCCGCTGTGCGGTGACATCGTGGGCTAGCACAAGCTGCGCATCGACGCTGCCGAACACGATCGGCTGAGAACTGATTTCGACGTCAATGACTGTGCCATCTTTCTTGCGATGTTTCCACAACGCGTTATAGGTCTCTCCGGAGTCCACCTGCGGATCTACACTTTTCAAAAACCGTTCCAGTTCTTCCGGAGGGCGTATTTCCTTCACGGTCATGGAAAGGAATTCCCGCAGAGAATAGCCGTAATGTTGAATGGCAGCGTTGTTAACGGCGAGAAAGCGTAGCGTTTCTGAATCGAAGACCCACATCGGATGGGGGTTGGCATAAAAAAGCAACCGGTATTGTTCTTCCGACTTGCGAAGCTCCTGCTCGGCGCGAGCGCGCTCGTGGCGCATTCTTCGTTCTTCCAGGGTTCTTCGAACGGCGACCGGAAGCCGGTCCAGATTGTCTTTGAGTACGTAATCATCAGCTCCGTTCTTGACGCACTCAATCGCAAGTTCCTCGCCCAGCGGGCCGGTAACCAGAATTAGCGGGATATCGCGGCCGGAAGATCGCAACCACCGTAAAGCATCCAGTCCGCTCCAGTTCGACAGACGGTAATCGCTCAGGACAATGTCGTACGGATTGGCGAGTGCCTTGTCTGTGAATTGCTGGGATGTGTTCACGACATCTACATCGACCGGCAATCCCGAGCTCGTCAGTTTGTAAATACACAGCTCGGCATCGGCTCGATTGTCTTCAAGGAGCAGAATCCGGATTGTGCTAGGTTCGCTCATGACGACTTCTGGTACCCATCTGCCCTTGATCACAGTTAATCTCACCTCGAGATGCGTCGGTGCAAATTACCGCGGATCAACTCGCGAACCTTGGTCGAAGTCAGCCTGTCATCTAAATGAGACTTACCTCCTCCTGCGATGTGGGCGCGAATCTGGGAAGCAGGATTGACCGTGCTCTGGTTGTTCTAGAAAACGAACGGCAAGAAGGCGCCCGACCGAATAGCCGAGCCTTTTCCTCCGCGCCATATCCAACCGCTTCCCTGTATGACAGTTGATAAGAAGACTTTCGCGATTTTCGTTCGCGATTGTTCCATTGAGACTGGCGCCGACTCAATGAGGTCCCGGAAGGGCGGTAAAATCTTCGTCTTTCACTGTCAACTCGATGTGTGACGTGTCAAATTCTCAAGCGACAGCCAGAACGCGCTCACAACGCGACCAACTTCGCCCTCGTCCCGAACAGCCCCCACTTATTGTTTCTCAGAGACCGATGGTTTCGTCCAAGAATCTTTCGCTTGTTCCGAATTCGGAACAAGAATTTTGCCCTCAACAGGACAACACTGACATGTTATTGCCCACCGTTTGTAAGTTTTTTGTAAGCAGGCCGTAAGCGCTGTGTAAGCCGTGACGCTCTGTAACCGCCTTTTCAGCTTCAAAGTCGGCCAGCAGGTGGCCTAGACAGAGCGGCTTGCCGCGGAGCAACTGGCCGCCTTACTAAAACGCGTTATGCGCAAAAAAATCCACGATTTCGAGCCGAGGCTTATCGGTCTCTCTGCTCAACATTCGGCAAGAGCCAATTGAGTTGGTCGAGTAGCTTGCTTTCACAGGGAGATTGGCCGAGAATTCATGGCCGTCCTCGTTATTTTCACAAGCTGGCTAAGACGCTTCTTCTCTGTTACTGCATGATTGAAGATTTATCCAACTACCATTACCCGCTCAGCGGCCTCGGTGCCCAGCACGATACGACTGAGTGGGACAGCTATCGCCTTAGCGAGGAGCAGATCGAGTTCTTTCACGAGAATGGCTA
>Ga0209152_10000062_pt1 | contig 53903 bp, 52 predicted proteins | sample GraSoiAngelo_107_FD_185873 | JGI IMG/M metagenome (GOLD analysis project Ga0209152, IMG submission 185873) | Grasslands soil microbial communities from the Angelo Coastal Reserve, California, USA - 14_0903_09_30cm (SPAdes) (version 2) | ecosystem: Environmental > Terrestrial > Soil > Grasslands...
TGGCGATCGACGGACCGACGCTCTCGATCCGCCGCTTCGGCGCCTCCCGGCCCGGCCCGGACGAGCTGGTCGAGCTGGGGACCTTGACCATCGACCAGCGGCAGCGGCTGGAGGCGGCGGTGGCTGGCCGCCGCAGCGTCCTCGTCAGCGGCGGCACCGGTTCGGGCAAGACGACCCTGCTGAACGCCCTCTCCAGCTTCATCGGCGCCGAGGAGCGGGTGGTGACGATTGAGGATGCGGCCGAGCTGAGGCTGCAACAGCCCCATGTCGTCAGGCTGGAGAGCCGGCCGGCGGGGGTGGAGGGGCGCGGTGAGGTCTCGATCCGCGACCTGTTGCGAAACGCGCTGCGGATGCGTCCCGACCGAATCGTGATCGGCGAGGTGCGGGGGATAGAGGCGCTCGATCTGCTGACCGCGCTCAACACCGGCCACGACGGTTCTCTCTCGACCGTCCACGCGAACTCGCCCCGTGATGCACTCGCCCGCCTGGAGACGTTGGCGCTGATGGCAGGGGTCGGCCTGCCCCACGAGGCGATCGCCGAGCAGGTTCGCCGCGGCATCGACCTCGTCGTCCACCTGCAGCGCGAGGCCGATGGGGCGCGGCGGGTCACCGAGATCGCGGAGGTGAGGTGACCCCCGCCGCCCTTATCGCGGCAGCCGCGGGAGGACTCGGGGCGGTGGCTGTGCGGGAGGCGCTGCTGGCCAGCCCCGCCGCCGCGGCCTGGGTCCGGCTCGCGCTGGAGCCGCTGCGGCGCGTCGATCGCGAGGGCTACGCGCCATCGAGCTTGGAGCGTCGGCGGCTGGCGGCGCTCGCCACCGGTCTAGCCGCCGTCTGCGGTTGGTTCTTCGCTGGGTGGGCGCTGGCGCTGCCCCTCGCGGTCGCCGGACCGGCGGCAGTGGGATCGGCGATCGCCGGCCGCCGCCGACGTTACCGCCGGCGGGTCGAGCGCTCGCTGGCCGAAGTGGCGACGGCGGTCGCCGACTCGCTCAGCGCCGGTCGCTCGCTGCGCGGCTCGCTGGCCAGCGCGGTCGGCTCGCTCGACGGCCCGGCCGCGAGCGAGTTGGCGCAGCTGGCCGGTGAGCTGGAGCTCGGTGCGGCGACCGGCGACGTGCTCGCCCGCTGGCGACGGCGGATGCGCTCGCAGCGGGTCGATGCGCTGGTGGCCGCCCTCCTCAGCCAGCGGCTCGCCGGCGGCGACCTTGCGGGACTGCTGCGGCGTTTCGCCGCCGCGGCCGCCGAGCAGGAGCGCGTCGCCGAGGACGCCAGGTCGGCGACGGCACAGGCGCGCTTCACCGGGCTGCTGGTGGTAGCGATGCCGACCGGCGGGGCGCTCTTCGCCGAGCTGCTGGAGCCAAGCTTCCTCTCCGGGCTGCTGGCCTCGCCCCCGGCGACGGTCCTTCTCGTGCTGGCGGCGGTGCTGCAACTGCTCGGCTTCCTCGGGATCAGACGGCTCTCGCAGGTGATCGAGTGAGCGGAGCCGGGCTGCTGGCTGCGGTGGCGGTCCTGTTCGGCGCGGCGGGGGCCAGGGAGCTGGCGCCGAGTCGGCTTGTCTCGTCGCTGGGTCTGCGACTGTCGCTTCCGGATCTGCTGGCGAGCAAGGCCCTGGGTGCGGTGGCTGGTGGTGTCGTCGCCCTATTCGCCGCGCCCGCAGCGCCTGGCCGGACGGTGATCCTGGTTGCAGTTGGCCTGCCGCTCGGCGGCTTCCTCGCTCCAGACGTGCTGCGGGAGCGCCGAGCTCGGCGGCGCCACCGCCGTCTCGTTGCGGCGCTGCCGGATGCCCTTGACCTGCTCGCGGTCAGCGCTGGATCCGGACGCGGCCCCGCCGCCGGCCTCGAAGAGCTGGCGCGGGCGGGGGAGGGTCCGCTGGCCGAGGAGATGCGCCTCACCCTTGCCGAGATCTCCTGCGGGACGGCGCTCGGTGAGGCCCTCCGCTCCCTCCGGACCCGCGTTCCCGGACCCGAGCTGGCGCGGCTGGTCGCGGCGATCGAACGCTCGCGCCAGCTCGGCTCGCCCCTCGCCGACCAGCTCCGCCGCCAGGCCACCGCCCTGCGCCGCGACAGTCGCCGCGAGGTGGAGGATCGCGCCGCCCGCGCCGCCCCGAAGATTCAGCTCGTCGTCGCCCTCGTGCTCGTCCCCTCGGTGCTGCTGATGATCACCGCTGGCCTGATCGCCAACGCCGGCACCTTGCTCAGCGGGTTCTAGAACTACTCCAGCGCCTCTTCGCGCAGCCGCGTCGCGACGGCGCCGGTGGCGACGGCGACGCTGTCGAGACCCTCGGCGTCGTCCTGGTGGCCGTTGACGTAGCAGCAGAGGTTGCCGTCGACCAGCTCGAAGGCGAACTTGTCCGGCGCCGAGTCGGTCAGCCAGACGATGAAGGTGGGCGAGAAGAGCCGGCGCAGCCAGACGGCGTCCTGCTCGGTGCCGGCAAAGATCTCGTACTTGCGATCGAGGACCTCACTCTCCAGCTTCACCCGCTCTTTCTTGGTGCGGAAGACGTCCTCGAACTTCTCCAGCGCCCGCAGCCCGAACTTGCGCTGGCAGTAGAGCTCCGGCACGCGCTCGGCGCACTCGTCGACCTGGGTGAAGCCGACGGTGTAGCGGTAGTAGTTGGTCTCGCTCTGTCCCTCGCTGTTCGTCGTCTCTTCCTCGTAGGTGAAGAGGGCGAGGGTGCCGTGGACGCTGTCGGCGAGCCGCCCGGTCATGGTTCGCTCGGTGTAGCGGTCATCGCCCTTGCGCAGCAGCGGCGTCGCCTGCGGCAGCCGCCCGCGCTCGTGGATCAGGGTGAGCCCCCGCTGCTCCGCGTAGACCTCGAAGAAGTCGTTGGCGGCGCGCTGGTCGGCGATCACGAAGACGATCACGACCCCCAGCAGCAGGGTGACGATCGCGCCCCCGGCTCCGACCAGGGCGCCGATGAAGATCAGGCAGGCGACGAAGACGACGGCCGTCAGTGCGGCGATCAGGACCAGCGTCAGCGGCGTCCGCATTAGGCGGCTGAAGTGGTAGCCGCGGAGGTCGTCGGCGTCGTCGGGCACACCGGTGGCGGCGACTTCGGTGACGGAGGGCTCGGTCTCGGGGCTACCCACGGGCGCAACCTACCGCGCAGGCAGGCGGATGCAAACGGGGTTGCAAAGGGGGATCGTGTTGCAAAGTGGGGGACAGTGGGTTATTGTGGCGATCGAGTTGAAGCCCAGGACCGGGGTGGTGAGGCTCCTCCCACCTCATCACTCCGGTCCAACTCTTTTCAGCCCTCCCGCTCAGAAAGGACACCGCCGCAGTGGCGTTCAGGGGTCTCTACGAGCACAGCCTCGATTCCAAGGACCGGCTTACGGTTCCTTCTCGCTTTCGAGCCTCGCTGGCTGACGGAATCGTTCTCTCCAAGGGCTTCGACCCCTGCGTCTGGGTGCACACGACCAGCGAGTTCGAGCAGCTCTCCGACCGCTTCCTCTCGCCCCACAGCCCCTTCGGCCGCGACGCCCGGGCGCTGCGCCGCCGCTTTCATGGCGGCTCCTTTGACGAGAAGCTCGACTCCGCCGGCCGCATCCGCGTCCCCAAGCCGCTGATCGAGCACGCCGGCCTCGACGGCAACTGCGTCGTCATCGGCGCCGGTGAGTACCTGGAGATCTGGAACGCGGACGCCTGGGCCAAGCAGGAGGAAGAGCTCGACGCCGCCGCCCCCGAAATCGCCGAGGGCCTCGCTTCCGCCGGGAGCGCGTGATCATGAGACTGAATGCGAGGCAGATCGAATATGTCGAGCCGACCCACAGGCCAGCGCTGCGAGCCGTCGAGGTGGTCATGAGCGAGCACGAGCCCGTCCTCGCGCCGGAGCTGGTCTCGCTGCTGGCGCCGGAGCCGGGGCAGACCGCGGTCGACTGCACCTTCGGCGGCGGCGGCCACGCCCGCCAGGTCGCCGAGCTGATCGGACCGGCGGGGACGCTGATCGGAATCGACCGCGACCCCGCCGCGAAGGAGCGCTTTAACCGCTTCGCCGCCGAGGTCCCCTGCCGGACCCTCTTTATAAGCAGCGACTTCGCAGCAGGACTTCGCGCCTTGCAGGGCGAAGGGATACGCCCAGACATGGTTTATGTAGATCTGGGGATGTCTTCGATGCAGGTTGATGCGCGCGAGCGGGGCTTCTCCTACTCCTACGACGCGCCGCTCGACATGCGGATGGACACGCGGCAGGAGTTCACCGCCGCCAACCTCGTCAACGAGTGGCCCGAGGCGCGGATTGCCAAAGTTTTGCGCCGCTTCGGCGAGGAGCGACACGCCGGCGGAATCGCCCGCGAGATCGTCCGTCGCCGGCCGCTGGCGACCACCGGTGAGCTGGTCGAAGCGATCAAGGCGGGAATGCCGGCCTCGGCTCGCTTTGGCGCCGGCCACCCCGCCAAGCGCAGCTTCCAGGCGATCCGGATCGCCGTCAACGGCGAGCTCGAGGCGCTGGCCGAGGCGCTGCCGCTGGCTTGGCAGCAGCTGAAGCTCGGCGGCCGCTTCGCCGCGATCTCCTTCCACTCGCTCGAGGACCGGCCGGTGAAGCAGTTCCTGGCCGAGAAGGCGCGCGGCTGCGTCTGTCCGCCCGAGCTTCCGGTCTGCGTCTGCGGCCACGAGCCCGAGGCCGAACTGCTGACCCGGCGGGCGATCTCGCCGAGCCCGGAGGAGGCCGAGAGCAACCCGCGTTCGCGCTCGGCGCACCTGCGGGCGGCGCGGAAGATCGCCGAGGCCCAGCCCGTGGGGGAGACCGGCTGATGGCCGTCGCCGCCCCCGCCCGCCGCAGCACCGCCGCGCCGGCTCCCGCGCCCTCGCGGACGAAACCGCCGAAACGCAAAGCGCCGGCGCGCCAGACCCCGGCGCGCAAACCGGCGCCGAAACGCGCGCCTGCCACCGCCCGTCCCAAACTCGCGGTTGCGGCCGGTCGCACCGCCGTCGCCGTCCGCGGGCTCCCTGATTCGAGCCTGATGGTGCGGATGACCCGCGGCCGCGCCTGGATCGGTGTCCTCGGTGTCCTCCTCGTCGGCATCGTCGCCCTCAACGTCGCCACCCTCAGCTTTGCCGCCTCGGCTGGCAAGATCGACGAGCAGATCACCGCGCTGGAACAGGAGAACTCGATGCTCGGGGGACGCGAGGCCGAGCACTACAGCACCGCCCGTATCCGCGGCGAGGCCGCTTCGGCCGGGCTTGCGATGCCGACTACGGAAGACCCGAAGGTCATCGAGTACGAGCCCGCCGACCTCGCCACGGCCGCCGCCCGTCTCGCGGCCGCCGGGGGCTAGGTTCCGCCGCCGATGCGCTTAGTCGAGCGTCGGATCGGGCTTCTCTTCGGCGGCTTCCTCCTCTGTTTCCTCCTCATCGTCGGCCGGGCCTTCTGGTTGCAGGGGGTGCAGGGCGCGAGCCTCGCCTCGCAGGCGTCCTACCAGCAGACCGAAGTCGTCACCGTTCCCGGGTTGCGCGGTGACCTCCTCGACCGCAGCGGCAACAAGCTCGCCGCCTCCGAAGACGCGGCGACGATCTTCGCCACCCCCTACCAGGTCAAAAACCCGCCGGCCGCGGCGGCGCGCCTGGCTCCGATCCTCGATCAGCCCAAGGCCGACGTGCTGGAAGCGCTGACCGCCGAAGGGGGTTTCTCCTACCTGGCGAAAAAAGCCGACCTCGGCACCGCGGCGAAGGTCAAAGCGCTCGACATCGAAGGGATCGGCCAGCTGCCCGACAGCCGCCGCGCCTACCCGCAGGGCGAGATGGCGGGCCAAGTAATCGGCGCCGTCGGCTCCGAAAACGAGGGGCTGACCGGCCTCGAGGCGGGCGAGGAAGACGTGCTCGGCGGCGAGGACGGCGAGCGGCGAATTGTCAACGACGCTCTCGGTGAGCCGATCCGGCTGGAAACCGTCGACGAAGCCGAGGACGGCGAAGACGTTCAACTCACCCTCGACCCCTTGATCCAGCGGGAAACCGAACGGGCCCTCGCCGGCGTCGGCGAAGCGTATTCGCCGAAGGGGGCGACGGCGATCGTCGTCGACCCGCGCACCTCGCAGGTGCTGGCGATGGCCAATTGGCCACCCGTCAACCCCGCCGACCTAACCGAAGTCAGCAACGAAGACCTGCTCAACAAGGCGACCGGCATGACCTACGAGCCCGGCTCGACCTTCAAGGCCTTCACCGTCGCCGCGGCGCTGGAGGAAAAGAAAGTGACGCCGGCAACCGAATTTGTCCTGCCGCCGGTGCTCCAGGTCGCCGACCGGACGATCGAAGACTCGCACCCGCGCGGAACCGAAACGATGAGCGTGGCGACGATCCTCGCCCACTCCTCGAACGTGGGGGCGGCGACGATCGGGCTCGAGGTCGGCGCCGAGAAATTTGACAAGTGGATCCGCCGCTTCGGCTTCGGTCGCCCGACCGGGATCCAGTACCCGGCCGAGGAGCAGGGCCTGCTGCTCGACCTCGACGAATACTCCGGTTCGACCCTCGGCAACGAGGCGATGGGCCAGGGGCTCTCGGTGACGCCGATCCAGATGGTCGCCGGCTACACCGCGATCGCCAATGGCGGGATGCTGCGGCCGCCGCAGCTGGTCAAGCAGATCGGCGACGAACCGGTGCACGAGCCGAAGGGCAAGCGGGTGATCTCGCCGCAGAACGCGGCCGATATCCGGGAAATGCTCGAGGGCGTGCTGGCACCGGGCGGAACCGCGTCGGAGGTCAGCGTCCCTGGCTACACCCTCGCCGGTAAGACCGGAACGGCCGAGAAGGCCGAAGACGGGGGGTACTCGGAGACGAATTTCGTCGCTTCTTTCATCGGCTTTGCCCCGGCGGCGAACCCGCGGCTGCTGGCGGCGGTGATCGTCGACGAGCCGCAGGGGGAAATTTACGGTGGGTCGGTGGCGGCGCCGGCGTTCGGGCAGATCGCGGAATTCGCTCTGCCTTACCTCGGCGTGCCTCAGGAATGAGGCACCCGGCCCCCTTCCTAGAATCAGGCACTAGATGATGAGGCTGGCGGAGCTGGTTGCGGAGTTGCCCGGGGCTCGAGTCGTGGGGGACGACGCCGTTGAGGTGAAGGACCTTGCTTATGACAGCCGCAAGGTGGAGCCTGGGACGCTTTTCTTCTGTGTGGTTGGGGAGAAGGCTGACGGCCATGAGTTCGGGGCTCGGGCGGTGGAGGAAGGTGCGGCGGCGCTGGTTGTGGAGCGGGAGTTGACGGAACTAGATGTGCCGCAGGTCGTGGTCGGGGACTCGCGGGCAGCGATGGCGCCTTTGGCGGCTCGGTTTTGGGGGGACCCGACGGCGGAGCTGCGGATGGTCGGAGTGACGGGGACGAACGGGAAGACGACGACGGCGTTCCTCGTCCAGGAGATCCTCAAAGCGGCGAACTTTCCCTGCGGGTTGCTGGGGACCGTGAAGCAGGTCGTCGGCGGGGTGGAGAAGGAAGTGGTGCGGACGACGCCGGAGGCGATCGAGCTGCAGGCGACCTTCCGGGCGATGCTCGAGGGCGGCGACGAGGCCTGCGTGATGGAGGTCTCTTCGCACGCGATGACCCTGCATCGGGCCGACGCGATCCACTTCGAGGTGGCGATCTTCACCAACCTCACCCAGGACCACCTTGACTTCCACAAGGACATGGAGGACTACTTCCTCGCCAAGCGCAAGCTCTTCGAGATGGAGCCGAAGACGGCGATCGTCAACGTCGATGACTCCTACGGGCGTCGGCTCGCCAGCGAAGTCGAGTGCGTCACCTTTTCCGCCGAGGGCGCCGAGGCCGACTACAGCGCCCGCGACGTCTCCTTCGACGCCGGCGGCGCCCGTTTCAGCGTTGGCGAGATGGACCTGCGGACGGCGCTGCCGGGGCATTTCAACGTCGCCAACGCCCTCGGCGCTTTCGCCGCCGCAGAGGCGATCGGGGTCGGCTCGGAGATCGCCGCCGCCGGCCTCGCCCGCGCCGGCCGCGTGCCGGGACGGTTCGAGCCGATCGACGAGGGCCAGGGCTTCACCGTTCTCGTCGACTACGCCCACACGCCCGACTCGCTGGAGAACGTGCTGCGAGCCGCCCGCCGTCTCAGCGAGGGCAGGGTGATCTCGGTTTTCGGTGCCGGCGGCGATCGCGACCGCGACAAGCGGCCGAAGATGGGGCGGGCGGGTGCCGAACTCTCCGACCTGACCGTGATCACCTCCGACAACCCGCGCTCCGAGGACCCGGAGGCGATCGTCGCCGAAGTCGCGTCCGGCGCCGAGGGCGCCGCCGAGCTCGAGGTCGTCGTCGACCGTCGCGCCGCGATCGCGCTGGCGCTGGGGCGGGCCGAGCCGGGAGACATCGTCGTCATCGCCGGCAAGGGTCACGAGCAGGGCCAGGAGTTTGAGAACGGGCGCAAGATCCCCTTCGACGACCGCGAGGTCGCCCGCGAGGAGCTCTGGAAGCTGGGCAGCCCGGCGTGAAACTAACGCCGCAGGAGATCGCCGCGGCGATGGGGGCCGAGGTGGTCGCGGAGGGCGAGCCGGGTTCGCCGCGGCGCGCGGTGATCGCCTCCGGCGACGCGGGCCCGGGAGATCTCTTCTTCGGCCTCAAGGGCGCCAGCCGCAACGGCGGCGAGTTCGCTCCGGCCGCAATCGAGGCCGGAGCCTGGGGTGCGGTGCTGGACCAACAGGCGCGGCAGAGCTTGTTGCCGGATGAGGCACAAAACCTCTGCCGCGGGGGTTGGGTCTTAGTGGTTGAGGACGCGCTCGGTGGAATGCAGGCGCTTGCTCGCGCCTATCGGCGCTTGCTTGGGGCTCGCGTGGTCGGGGTCACCGGCTCAGTCGGGAAGACGTCGGTAAAGGACATTTCGCGGGCGCTGCTGCCCGGCCGCGTCCACGCCAACCGCGAGAACCTCAACACCGAGATCGGGTTGCCGCTGACGATCCTCGAAGCGCCCGAGGACACCAACCTGCTGGTGCTGGAGATGGCGATGCGGGGAAAGGGACAGATCGCGGAACTTGCCGCGATCGCCGAGCCCGAGGTGGCGGTGATCACCAACGTCGGCCCGGTCCACGTCGAGCTGCTCGGCTCGGTCGAGGCGATCGCCGCGGCGAAGGCAGAGATCCTCGACGACCTGCCGCCCGGTGGCACCGCCGTCGCACCGGTCGAAGCCGGGGAGCTGGAGCCCCACCTGGAGCGGGCGCCGAAGCTGCTGCGCTTCGGTCCGGGCGGGGACGTTGAGGCGCGCGAGGTGAACGTCGTCGACGGCGTCACCGAAGCCTCGATCTCGACCCCGCTGGGCACCCAGACCTTCCACTTTCCTTTCATCGAGGCGCACAACCTGACCAATGCCCTCGCTGCGATCGCCGCCGGCGTCGCCCTCGGCGCCGACCTTGCCGGGATGGCCGACCGCGCTGCGAGCATAGGATTCAGCCGCTTCCGCGGTGAGCGGCTCGAGCTTCCCGGCGGAATCGTCCTCGTGAACGACTGCTACAACGCCAACCCGGTGTCGATGCGCGCGGCGCTCGACCATCTCGCCGGCCTCGGGGCCGAGCGGACGGTCGCCGTCCTCGGCGAGATGGGCGAGCTCGGGCCGGGCTCGGCCGGCTACCACCGCGAGGTCGGCGAGCACGCCCGCGACGCAGGAGTCGATTTCGTGATCGGCGTCGGCCTTCCCGCCCGCGACTACGACCCCGACGAGCTCGTCGCCGACCCGGATGAGGCCGCCGAACTGCTGGCGCAGCGGCTGGAGCCCGGCGACGCCGTCCTCGTCAAGGGCTCGCGCTCCGCGGGTCTGGAGGCCGTCGCCGAGCAGCTCCCCGAACTCGTCGCCGCGGAGCAGGGCTGATGGGCGAAGTCCTGATCGCGGGGATGGCGGCGATGCTGATCTGCATCTTCCTCGGGCCGAAATTCATCGAATACCTGCGGGTGAAGGAGTTCGGGCAACACATCCGCGAGGACGGCCCGCAGGAGCACCACACCAAGGCGGGGACGCCGACGATGGGCGGGCTGATCGTCTTCGCTTCGATTTGCGTCCCCTTCCTCGTCCTCTCCGACCGCGATGCCCAGAGCCTGGCCGTCTTCGGGGTGGCGATGGGCTGCGCCGCGCTCGGCTTCGCCGACGACTACATCAAGATCGTCAAACGACGCTCGCTCGGGCTCGCCGGACGCTGGAAGCTGATCGGCCAACTGCTGCTGGCGCTGGCGCTGTGGTGGGTGGCGCGGCACGAGGTCGGGCTGGAGCCGACCCTGTACTTCCGGATCGGCGACGGCAGCATCGACCTCGGCCCGGCGCTCTACCTCGTCCTCGTCTTCCTCGTGATCGCCGGTACTTCGAATGGTGTCAACCTCACCGACGGCCTCGACGGCCTCGCCGCAGGCTCCTGCGCGATCGTCCTCCTCGCCTACACGGCGATCACCTTCGTTGCGAACGAGCAGCAGAACCTGGCGCTGCTCTCGGCCTGCCTGGTCGGCGCCTGCATCGGATTCCTCTGGTACAACGCCTTCCCGGCCTCGATCTTCATGGGGGACACCGGCTCGCTCGGCCTCGGCGGAGCGATCGGGGCGCTGGCGGTGATGACCCAGACCGAGGTCCTGCTGATCATCATCGGTGGAATCTTCGTGATCGAGGCGCTCTCGGTCTTGCTCCAGGTCTTCGCTTTCAAAACCTTCCGCCGCCGCGTCCTCCTGATGGCGCCGCTCCACCACCACTTCGAGATGATGGCCTGGTCGGAGACGAAGATCATGCTCCGCTTCTGGATCATCGCCGCCGTCTGCTCGGGGATCGGCTTCACCCTCTACCAGCAGTCGATCGGCAGCTAGGCGGTGCCGGAAGTAGAGGTAACCGCCGGGCGGATCGCCTACCAGGACACGGGTGGCGACGGGCCGGTCGTGGTGATGATCCCCGGGCTGCTGATGGACTGGAAGCAGTGGCGCAAGGTGATCGACGAGCTGGCGCCGGAGTTCCGATGCGTCTCGCCTTCGCTGCCGACCGGGGCGCACTGGAAACCGATGAGGCGCGACGCCGACCTCAGCCTGATCGGGATGGGACGGATCGTCACTGAGTTCCTCGAGGCCGCCGACCTGCGCGGCGTCACCCTCTGCTTCAACGATTGGTGCGGGGCGCAGGTGATGATCGCTGACGGGGGGATGGACCGGGTCGGCAAGCTCGTGCTGGTCTCCTGCGAGACCGCCGGCAACTACCCGCCCGGCCTCGCCGGCTTCGCCGCCTGGCTCTCAGCCAAGCTGCCCGGCGGCTACGTCGCCACCCGTTCCCTGCTGCTGCAGCCGCGGCTGCGGAAGCTCCCGTTCGTCTTCGGCCAGATGACTAAGCGCGGCGTCCCCGACGAGCTGATGCGCGACTGGATGGAGCCGCTGCGCAAAAAGGAGATCCGCCGCGACCTGCGCCGCTACGCCGGCGACGCGATGCGCGGTAAGCACGACCTCGCCCGGGCGAGCGCCGCGCTCCCGTCCTTCCAGAAGCCCGTCCTCGTCGTCTGGGACAAGGAGGGGAAGATGATGCCCAACGAGGCCGGCCGCGCCCTCGCCGACTCGTTTCCGAACAGCCGCTACGTCGAGCTGCCCGACTGCTTCACCCTGATCCCGGAGGACCAGCCCGAGGCGCTGGCTGCCGAGATTCGCGCTTTCGCCGCCGCCTGACAGGTCCGCCCGACTCGATCGCGAAGCTTCCGAAGAATGGCTGCGCCACCCCGCAAGGAAGTTCGCCCCCCGCTGCCGAGAGGGCCGTTTCTCGTCGTCGGCCTCGCCCGTTCGGGCCAGGCGGCGGCGCGGATGCTGGCGCGGCGTGGGTACCAGGTGCGCGCGGTCGATTCCGGGCATCCCGAGGGGGCAGCAGGGCTGAAGGGGGCGGGCGTCGAAGTCTTCCTGGATACGGATGGACTGGCGCAGCTCGAGGGGACGCATACCGTCGTTAAGAGCCCGGGTGTACCCCGGGAGGCGGCGGTGATCGCGGCGGCGCTGGAGCGGGAGATTGAGGTGGTGGGGGAGATGGAGCTCGCTTGGCGGGCGCTGCCGAACCGCTTCATCGGCGTCACTGGAACCAACGGCAAGACGACGACCGTGGAGCTGCTCGGCCACCTCTACCGCAGCGCCGGCGAACCAGTCACGCTCGCGGGGAACGTCGGTACTGCCCTCGCCGGTCTGGTCGACGAGGTCGACCCCGAGGTGACGGTCGTCTGCGAGTGCTCGAGCTTCCAGCTCGAAGACACGGTCGCCTTCGCTCCGGAGTGCGCGGTCTTCCTCAACCTCGCCCCGGACCACCTCGACCGCCACGGCGACCTCACGCACTACCTGGCGGCGAAGCTGCGGATCTTCGCCAACCAAGGAAACGATGACGTCGCCATCTACAACGCCGATGACCCCGCCGTCGCCGGAACCGATCTCGGCGGCTGCGCCCGCCGTATCGCCTTCTGCGTCGGCGCCTCACCCGAGTGCGAGGTCGCGCTCGCCGAGGGGACGATCTTCTACGACGGCGAGCCGCTGCTCCCGGCCTCCGAGCTCGGCCTCTTCGGCGAGCACAACGTGTCCAACGCGATGGCCGCCGCCGCGGCGGCGCTGGCGATGGGGATCAACCGCGACGCCGTCCGCGAGGGCCTGCGCAGCTTCGCCGGCCTCCCGCACCGGCTCGAGCCGGTGGCGGAGATCGACGGCGTCCGCTTCGTCAACGACTCGAAGGCGACCAACGTCTCCTCTGCTGCAGTCGGGATCCGAGCTTTCGAGAGCGGCGTCCACGCGATCCTTGGCGGCAGCGAGAAGGACAGCTCCTTCGACCCGCTGATCGAGCCTCTGGTCGAGCGCGCCCGCGCCTGCTACCTGATCGGAGCAACGACCGAGCGCATGGCCCGCGAGTTGGCGTCGGTCGTCGCAGCCGGAGTCGAGCTGCACCGTTGCGCCGACCTCGAGGACGCGGTCCGCCGCGCCGCCAAGGCAGCGGCGCCGGGCGAGGTTGTCCTCCTCTCGCCCGCCTGCGCCAGCTTCGACGCCTTCAAGAATTTCGAAGCGCGCGGCGACCGCTTCCGCGAGGTCGTCGGGGAGCTGGCGCGATGAGCGCGAAAGTGGCAAAGAGACGGCGCAAGAGCCCGAAGAAGCGCAGCCGGCCGCTGCCGCCCGAGTACAACATGCTGCTGACCGCGACGCTCTGCCTGCTCGCGCTTGGGGCGGTGATGGTCTTCTCCGCCAGCTCGACGACCCGGATCCTCCAGGACGGCGGCCTCTCCGACAGCGCCTTCTACCTGAAGCGGACGCTGCTCTTCGGTGCGGTCGGCCTGGTGATCATGGTCCTCGCCTCCAAGCACGGGTTGCGCGTGGTGCGACAGCTGACGCCGATCCTCCTTGCCGGCTCGATCTTCCTCCTCCTCGCCGTGCTCGCTGTCGGCACCGAAGTAAATGGGGCGACGCGCTGGCTCGGCGGCGGCTTCCTCCAGATCCAGCCCTCGGAGCTGGCGAAGGTGGCGTTGATCCTCTACGGCGCCGACCTCCTGGCGCAAAAACCAAAGCGAGTTCGCTCGCTGGAAGGGTTGATGCCCTTCCTCCTCGTCGTCGGCGCCTCCAGCTTGCTGATCATGCTGCAGCCGGACATGGGGACGACGATGGTGATCGCCTTTTCGGTCGGCGCTACCCTGGTCGCCGCCGGTGTGCGCCCCGCCGACCTCGGCAAAATCGGCCTCGTGATCGGGGTCCTGGCGCTGCTGATGGCGGTCGTCGAGCCCTACCGGATGGCCCGCCTCACCTCCTTCCTCAACCCGAGCGCCGACGCCGCCGGGGCCGGTTTCCAGGCGGCGCAGGCGAAAATCGCCCTCGGCAGCGGCGGCATCTTCGGCGAGGGCCTCGGCAACGGCGTCCAGAAGGCCTTCTACCTGCCCGAGGCCCACACCGACATGATCACCGCGGTGATCGGCGAGGAGCTGGGGCTGGTCGGGATCGCCGGCGTCGTCGGGCTCTTCGCGATGTTCGGCTACGCCGGGCTGAAAACCGCGCAGAAGGCGAAGGACGTCTACAGCAAGCTGCTGGTCACCGGCCTCACCTCGCTGGTCCTGGTGCAGGCGATCATCAACCTCTTCGCGGTGATGGGGATGGCGCCGCTGACCGGCGTGCCGCTGCCCTTCGTCTCCTACGGCAACAGCAGCCTGATGGCGAGCCTCTTCGCCGTCGGCCTGATCCTCAACGTCGCCCGCGGCGGCGCTGCCGCCTCGGCGCGCAGGGCAACGCCCACCGGCGCTGGCAAACTGCGCGCCATCGATGGCGGGCGCTCGCCCGCGCGCGAAAGGAGCAGAGCAAACGGTGCCAGGAAAGCCAAGAGTGGTGGTGGCGGCGGGGGGAACCGCGGGGCACGTCGTGCCCGCCATGGCGGTCGCCGACGAGCTTCGGGCTAGCGGCGCCGAGGTCAGCTTCCTGGGCGCGCGGGGACGGATGGAGGCCGAGCTGGTGCCGGCCGCCGGCTATGAGATCGACCTCGTGAAGGTGCGCGGGATCGACCGCCGCAACCCACTGAAGGCAGCACGGGCGGGAGTCGAGGCGCTGGCTGCCGTGGGTGCGGCGCGAAAGGTGCTGCGAGCGAGGGGCGCCGACGTGGTCGTCGGCGGCGGCGGCTTCGTCGCCGGGCCCGCGGGCATGGCGGCGACGCTGACGGGGACCCCGCTGGTCCTGACCGAGGCCGACAGTCACCTCGGCCTCGCTAACCGGCTGTTGGCCGGGCGGGCGCGGCGCGTCTGCCTCGCATTCCCGATCGAGGGCAGGGAGGGGACCCGCTACCTGGTGACGGGGCGTCCGGTTCCCAAAGCCGTCCTCGAAAGCGACCGGGCGCAGGCGCGCCAGCGCTTCGGCATCGCCGAGGACGCCCGCTGCCTGCTCGTCGTCGGCGGTAGCCAGGGCGCCCGCTCGATCAACTTCGCCGCGATCGAGGCCTTTGGGGAGGGAGCCCGCGACTTCCACGTCCTCCACATCGCTGGCAAGCGCGACTTCGCCGAGATCGAGGCGCGGCTCGCGGTTGCGCCCCATCACGACCGCTACACGCTGCTGGAGTACGAGCCGAACCTGGGCGATGCCCTTGCCGCCGCCGACCTCGTCCTCGGTCGCTCGGGCGGCTCGATCTTCGAGGTGGTCGCCGCCGGCCGCCCGGCGATCCTCGTTCCCTTTCCCTACGCGACCGCTGACCACCAGACCGCCAACGCCGAGTGGATGCGCCAGGGCGGGGCCGCGAGCGTGATCGCGGACTCGGACCTGGAGGCGCAGCGGCTGCGGGACGAGGTCGTGGCCGTGCTCGCCGACGACGCCCGGCTCGAGACGATGGCGGCGGCCGCCCGCAAGCTGGCGAAGCCCGATGCCGCGCGCCGGATCGCCGACGAGGTCCTGGAGGCAGCGGCGTGACCGACTGGAGCGGTCGGCGGCTGCACTTCATCGGCATCGGCGGCGCCGGGATGAGCGGTCTCGCCCTCGTCTGCGCGCGGCTCGGCGCCACCGTCACCGGCAGCGATCGCAGCGAGTCCTCTTATATGGGGCGGCTGCGGGAGGCGGGGCTCGACCCTGCCGTCGGCCACGATGCCGCCAACCTCCCCGAGGGCGCCGAGGTGGTGGTCTCGACCGCGATATCCGCGGACAACCCGGAACTCGCCCTCGCCCGCGAGCGCGGCATCGAGCCGATCCACCGCGGGCAGCTGCTCGCCGAGCTCTGCGCCGAGAAGCGGCTGATCGCGATCGCCGGCACCCACGGCAAGACGACGACGACGGCGATGACCGTCTGGGCGCTGCGCGCGATCGGCGCCGACCCGGCCTTCTTCGTCGGCGGCGAGGTGCCCGGCCTCGGCCCCGATGGCGGCACCGCCAACGCCGGCTGGGGCGAGGGCGAGTGGGTGGTCGCCGAGGCCGACGAGAGCGACGCCAGCTTCCTGCGCCTGCGGCCCGAGGTGGCCGTCGTCACCAACGTCGAGATGGACCACCACTCGCACTGGGGCTCGCTCGCCGAGCTGCACGAGGCCTTCGCTGCCTTCGCCGGACCCGCACGCGGGGTCGTCATCCCTGCCGACGAGGAGATGGGCTGGCTCTCCCGGACCGGGGATGAGGTTGCCCGCTTCGACGGCCGCTCCCCCGGTCCCGAGGAGCTGAACATGGCGGTCCCCGGCGAGCACAACCGCCGCAACGCCCGCGCCGCCCTGGCGGCGATCGGGCTGGCCGGGCTGGACATGGGACCCGCGGCCGCGGCCCTGGCGTCCTTCCGCGGCGTCCATCGCCGCCTCGAGCTGAAGGGGGCGCGCGGCCCGGTCTCTATATATGACGACTACGCCCACCACCCGACCGAGGTGCGGGCAGCTCTTTCGGCCCTGCGCGAGCTGAAGCCCTCGCGCCTCCTCGCCGTCTTCCAGCCCCACCTCTACTCGCGGACGAAGGCTCTTGCCACCGAGTTCGGCGCCGCCCTCGCCCTCGCCGACGAGGCCTTCGTCCTCGACGTCTACCCGGCCCGCGAGGCGCCGGTGGGCGACCTCGCCGGCGTCAGCGGCCTCCAGGTTGCCCAGGCGGCGGCGACCCGAATGGGGGGCGGGCCGGTCTGGTGGCTACCGACGGCCGAGCTGGCCCAGCGCGCCCTGGCTTCCCGCCTCGACGAAAACCCACATGCGTACGGCGAGGGGACGGTGCTGGTGACGATTGGCGCCGGCGACATCTTCAGGCTCGGGGAGCAACTGGCGACGGAGGCAGTGACGTGAGCGCGCCGCCCGAGGGGCTCAAGCGGGACTTCCCGCTGGCGCGGTTGACCACCGTCCGCACCGGCGGCGCCGCCGATTGGTTCGCTCGCCCCGACAACGAGGAGCACCTGATCGCCGCCCTCCGCTGGGCGGACGAAGAGGGGCTGCCGGTCGGCGTCATCGGCTCCGGCTCGAACCTCCTGGTCGCCGACGACGGCTTCCACGGGCTGGCGCTGAAGTTGGACGGCGACCTCGCCGGAATCGAGCGAGAGGGAGACCGGGTCATCTGCGGCGGCGGCTATCGCTTCCCCTCCGCCGCGGCCAAATCGGCCAACTGGGGCCTCTCGGGGCTTGAGTTCGGGGTCAACATCCCCGGTACCGCAGGCGGGGCGGTGCGGATGAACGCCAACGCCTACGGCGGTCAGCTGGCCCGGGTGCTCGAGTGGGTCGAGGTCTGCACCGCCGCCGGCAGCGAGCGTCGCACTCCCGACCAGCTCGGCTTCACCTACCGCCACTCGAACCTGCGCGAGGGGGAGGTCGTCGCCCGCGCCTCCTTCGGCCTCGAGCCCGCCGATCCGGGCGAGATCAAGGCGACGCTGGCGAGCATGCGCGACCGCCGGCGCGAGGCGCAGCCCTCGGGAATCAAGACCTTCGGCTCGACCTTCAAGAACCCCGAGGACGAGCGGGCGGAGGGGCGCTCGGCGGGGCAGCTGCTCGAGGCCGCCGGCTGCCGCGGTCTTCGCCACGGCGGTGCCCGCTTCTCCGAGAAGCACGCCAACTTCGTCGAGAACTACCGCGGTGCCACCACCGCCGACGTCCTCGAGCTGATGGCCGAGGGGCGGCGCCGCGTGCACGAGCGCTTTGGGGTCGAGCTCGAGCCGGAGGTGCAGATTCTCGGCAAGGTCAGTTGGCCAGATGGGTGGGAGCTTTGAGCCGGAATCGGATCCTGACCCTCCTCGCTGCCGTGCTGGTGGTGGCGGTGGGCATCTACTGGTTCGTCATCCGCACCGACTCGGCCGACCCCCACGTCTCCGTCCCGCAGCTGGTCGCGACGATCGGCGAAGGGGACGAAGCGGTGGGTGTATCCAGCGGCGGCGCCGTCGTCCGCTGGCTGCCGCTACCGGAGGAGCGCCCGCTCCCGCAGCTGTCCCTGGACGAGGTGCCGAAAGGCGGCCGCGTCCGCGGCCCGGCGCTCGAACAGGTACAGGTCCTCGCCGCCGTCCCGGACCAGCTGGAGTCCTACGTGTCCGGCAGCTACTACGGCGAGAGCGGGGTGGACGTCGAGCTCACCACGGGGATCGAACTGCGCTTCGGCGACGCCTCGCAAGCGCAGCGAAAGTGGCGGGCGGCGGCGGCGATCCTCGCCGACCCCTCTGTTACCGCGCTCAATTATGTAGACCTGGCCTCACCAGCCCGACCCTCTTACGACGGCGAAGAATACGAACTTCCGCCGCCACCCTGAACCTTCTCCGAGGCCCGCGAAAGGGCTTTGCCATGCGGCGTCGAAAAGTCTCGACCTGAGGGTGAGAGTAGGTCAACCCTCAAGTAATGGTTGAGATATCGATGCTGCATGAAGGTTGCCGGGCGTTTGACAGAGGGGACGGAATCCCCTACGTTGAGCGCAATTTCCGCGCTTGAGGCAACGGCTGGAACCCTAGAGTGTTGCTAAAGGCTCGGACGGAACAAGGGCTCAACTCAAAATGGAATCCACTTACCTCGCGGTAATCAAGGTCGTCGGCGCGGGCGGCGGCGGCACCAATGCCGTCAGCCGGATGATCGACGCTGGAATTCGCGGCGTCGAGTTCGTCGCCGTCAACACGGACGCGCAAGCGCTGCAGGCCTGCGACGCCGACATCAAGCTTTCGATCGGGCAGGAGCTGACCCGCGGCCTCGGCGCCGGGGGCAACCCCGAGGTCGGCGCCGGCGCGGCGGCCGAGAGCCGCGACGAGATCAAGGAGGCGCTGAAGGGCGCCGACATGGTCTTCGTAACCGCCGGCGAGGGCGGCGGCACCGGCACCGGTTCGGCCCCCGTCATCGCCGAGATCGCCAAGGAGGAGATCGGCGCCCTCACCGTCGGTGCGGTGACCAAACCGTTCGAGTTCGAGGGCAAACGACGGATGCAGCAGGCGCTCGAGGGCATCGAGAAACTGCGCAACAAAGTCGACACTCTGATCATCGTCCCGAACGAGAAGCTGCTGCAGGCCGTCGAGCGCCGCACCAGCGTCCTCGAGGCCTTCCGCCAGGCTGACGACATCCTCCGCCAGGGCGTCCAGGGCATCACCGACCTGATCACGATCCCCGGCCTGATCAACCTCGACTTCGCCGACGTGCGGACGATCATGCGCGATGCCGGCTCCGCCCTGATGGGCGTTGGCTCGGCCTCCGGCGAGGCCCGCGCCCTCGACGCTGCCAAGGCGGCGATCACCTCGCCGCTGATCGAGGAGTCGATCAAAGGCGCGACCGGGATGCTGCTCAACATCACCGGCCCCGAGGACCTCGGCCTTTTCGAGGTCAACGAGGCCGCGCAGCTCGTCCAGGCCGAGGCCGACGACAACGCCAACATCATCTTCGGCTCCGTCGTAGACCAGTCGATGAAAGACGAGGTCCGGGTCACGGTCATCGCCACCGGCTTCGAGGGCTTCGAGCTTCTCGCCCGCTCGCCGCAGCGGGTGCGGCGGCGCTACGAGAGCCGGCCGCGGGTATCGGCCGAGGACACGGAGATCAGGAAACTCCGCGTGTCCGAGGACGACATCGACGTGCCTGGGTTCCTTAAAGAGTAGAAGCGACCTCTTCAATAGATTGGCCGTGTGAGCGACGCGGCCACCGCCACCCGACGCACCCCTCTCTACGAGCGGCACGTCGAGCTGGGCGCGAAGCTCGTGCCCTTCGCCGGCTGGGAGATGCCGGTGCAGTACGAGGGGATCCGGGAGGAGCACTCGGCGGTGCGCAGGCACGTCGGGATGTTCGACGTCTCCCACATGGGCGAGGTCGAGGTCGAGGGGCACGACGCGCTTGCGTTCTTGCAGCGGGTCCTCTCCAACGATGTCGCCAAGATCGAGATCGGCGGCGCCCAGTACTCGTGTCTCTGCCAGGAGGACGGCGGCGTGCTGGACGACCTCTTCGTCTACCGGCTCGGCGCCGATCGCTTCCTGATCGTCACCAACGCCGCCAACCACGGGACCGACCTCGCCTGGCTCGGGCGCCAGAGCCGCGAGTTCGACGTCATCGTCCGCGACGTCGCCGACCGCTACGCGATGCTCGCCGTCCAGGGGCCGCACGCGCGGGCAGTGTTGACCTCGGCGTTGGGGATCGAGCTGCCGCCGCGCTTCCACGTCTCCCACGTCCGCGTCGGCCGTCGCCCGGCCCTCGCCTGCGGCACCGGCTACACCGGCGAGGACGGAGTCGAGCTGCTGATCGACCCCGAGGTCGCCTCCCCGATCTGGGCCGAGCTGCTCGACGCCGGCGTCGTCCCCTGTGGCCTTGGCGCCCGCGACACCCTGCGGCTGGAGGTCTGCTTCCCGCTGCACGGCAACGAGCTGACGCCTGAGCGCAATCCGATAGAAGCCGGCCTCGGCTGGTGCTGCAACGAGGCGACTGGCTTTATCGGCTCCGAGACGATCGCCCGCGCCCGCGCCGAGGGCACCGCCGAGACGCTCGTCGCCTTCACGATCGAGGACAAAGGGATCCCGCGCGAAGGCAACCCTGTCCTCCGCGGCGACGAGCAGGTCGGCGCCGTCACCAGTGGCACCTTCGCCCCCTCGCTCGAGCTCGGCGCCGGGATGGCCTATGTCAGCGCGGAGCTGGCCGAGCCCGGGACCGAGATCGAAATCGACGTGCGCGGCAAGCGACGCCGCGCCCGGATAGCTTCCAAGCCCCTCTACGCGAAAAGGAGCTGAGCCTTGGCACCGGCATCATCCGAAGGCACCTACCCCGAGGACCTGCGCTACCACGAGGAACACGACTGGGCCCGGATCGAGGGCGACCAGGCGACGATGGGGATCACCTGGTACGCCCAGGACTCGCTCGGCGAGGTCGTCTTCTTTGACCCGCCCGAGGTCGGGGCGACGATCCAGAAAGACTCCTCCTATGCCGAGGTCGAGTCGGTGAAGGCGGTCTCCGACGTCATCGCGCCGCTTTCCGGCGAGATTGTCGAGGTCAACGATGCATTGCAGGACAACCCCGAGAAGGTCAACGAGGACCCCTACGGCGAGGGCTGGCTGGTCAAAGTCCGGCTGACCGCGCCTGAGGAGGCGGAGACGCTCCTCGGCGTCCAGGAATACCGCAAGATGCTGGACCGCTAGGCGAGAAGCCCGCCCTCCCCGTTCCCTAGCCTTAGCCGGGTGACTCGCTACACCTCCGCCACCCCTGACGACCGGCGGGAGATGCTGGACGCGATCGGCGTCTCCTCGGTCGACGAGCTCTTCGAGCAGATCCCCGAGCCGCTGCGCCTCGGCCGGCCGCTAGCGCTCCCGGACGGGATGGGAGAGGCCGAGGTCTACGAGCGGCTGGCGGCGCTCGCCGAGCGCAACGCCGACGCCGAAGAGCAGGTCAGCTTCCTCGGCGCGGGGATGTACGACCACTACGTGCCGGCGATCGTCGACGCGATTACTTCGCGCAGCGAGTTCCTGACCCCGTACACGCCCTACCAGCCGGAGATCTCCCAAGGTGGGCTGCAGGTGATGTTCGAGTTTCAGACGGCGATGTCGGAGCTGACCGCCCTGCCCGTCTCCAGCGCTGGCCTCTACGAGGGACCGTCCTCGGTCGCCTCCGCCGGTTACCTGGCGATGGGCGCAACGAAACGGCGCAAGTTCGTCGTCTCCCGCGGTGTCCATCCCCACAGCCGCGAGACCCTGCGCACCTACTCGGTCGGCTATGGCGCCGAGGTGGTCGAAGTCGGGCTCGAGGGCGGGCTGACCGACGCTGCGGCGCTGGCCGAGGCGGTCGACGGCGAGACGGCCGCCGTCTTCCTCCAGACTCCCAACTTCCTCGGCGCGGTCGAGGACGTCGAGGCGCTCGGGGCGGCGGCGAAGGAGCACGGCGCGCTCCTGATCGTCGCCTGCGACCCGATGACGCTGGGGATCTTGAAGCCGCCGGGCGAGTGCGGTGCCGACATCGCTCTCGGCGAGGGCCAGCCGCTTGGCAACCGCTTGGATTTCGGCGGCCCCTCGTTTGGCTTCTTCTGCGCGACCGAGGCGCAGATCCGACGCATGCCGGGGCGGATCGCCGGCGAAACCGAGGACGTCGACGGCCGCCGCGGCTTCGTCCTGGCGCTGCAGACGCGCGAGCAGCACATCCGCCGCGAGAAAGCGACGAACAACATCTGCACCGCCCAGGCGCTGAACGCGCTGGGGGCGATGGTCCACCTCGCCTGGCTCGGTCGCGAGGGCTTCCGCGAGATCGGCGAGCTGCTGGTCCAGCGGACCGCCTACGCGCGCGAGCGTCTGGCCGGGGTGAGCGGGGTCGAGCTGCTGCACGAGGCACCTGTGGCGCGCGAGTTCGCGGTGCGGCTGGAGGCGCCGGTCGAGAAGGTCCTCGACCGCGTCGCCGAGCGCGGCATCGCCGCCGGCTACCCGCTCGGCCGCGAATACCCCGAGTACAAGGACGGGCTGCTCGTCGCGATCACCGAGCGCCGCACCAAGGCCCAGATCGACGAGCTCGCTGAGGCACTTGGAGCCGCCGTCGCCGCCGAGCGCGAGGGGGTGACTGCCTGATGGCTCTGACTGAGACGCCGATGCAGGCCGAAAAGGCGCAGACGATCTACGAGAAGTCGAAGGCCGGTCGCCGCGCCGCGGCGCTGCCCGCGGCCGAAGTGCCGGAGAAGCCGCTCGCCGAGCTGATCCCGGAGAACCTGCTGCGGGCCGAGCCGCCGCGGCTGCCGGAGATCGCCGAGCCGGAGATCGTCCGCCACTACAACCGCCTCTCGCGCCGCAACTTCGACCTCGATTCGGGCTTCTACCCGCTCGGCTCCTGCACGATGAAGCACAACCCGCGCCTCAACGAGCGGGTCGCGGCGCTGCCCGGCCACGCCCGCCTGCACCCGGCGCAGGACGCGCGCCGCGCCCAGGGAGCGCTGGAGCTGATGTGGCTGCTGCAGGAGTCCCTCAGTGAGATCTGCGGCTTGCCCCACGTCAGCTTGCAGCCCAGCGCCGGCTCCCACGGCGAGCTCGCCGGCCTGCTGCTGACCCGCGCCTACCACGCCGATCGCGGCGAGGTGCGGACGAAGGTGCTGGCCCCCGACACCTCGCACGGGACTAACCCGGCCTCGGTGACGATGGCCGGCTACGAGGTGGTCAAAGTCGCCACCGACGAGGTCGGCGGGGTCGAGATGGCAGACCTGCGGGCGAAGCTGGCCGAGAACGAGGGCGAGGTCGCCTGCCTGATGCTGACCAACCCGAACACGCTTGGCGTCTTCGACGAAAACATCGCCGAGATCGCCTCGCTGATCCACGAGGCGGGGGGGACGCTCTACTACGACGGCGCCAACCTCAACGCGGTGATGGGGAAATCGCGGCCGGGAGACATGGGCTTCGACATCGTCCATGTCAACCTCCACAAGTCCTTCAGCCAGCCGCACGGCGGCGGCGGCCCCGGCGCCGGCCCAATAGCAGTCTCCGACCGGATCGAGCCCTTCCTGCCGCGGCCGCAGGTCGTCCGCCTCGAGGGCTCCAACGGCCACGGGCCCAACTTCGACCTCGACTTCGAGCGGCCGAAGTCAATTGGGCGCCTGCGCGGCTTCCAGGGCAACTTCGGCGTCTTCGTCCGCTCCTACGCCTACATCCTCAGCCTCGGAGGCGACGGTCTCACGGAGGCCTCGGAGACCGCGGTCCTCAACGCCAACTACCTGAAGGCGCGCCTCGCCGAGGGTCGCGCCGGCGATCGCCTGCCGATCGCCTTCGATCGCCACTGCATGCACGAGTTCGTCCTCTCGGGCAAGCCGATGAAGCGCGACCTCGGCCTCGCCACCCTCGATCTCGCCAAGCGCCTGCTCGACTACGGCTTCCACCCGCCGACCGTCTACTTCCCGCTCCTCGTCGACGAGGCGCTGATGGTCGAGCCAACCGAGACCGAGGCGAAAGAGTCCCTCGATGCCTTCGCCGAGGCGATCGAGAAGATACTCGCCGAGGCCGAGACCGACCCCGAGCTGGCGAGGAACGCTCCCTACACGACCCCGGTCCGCCGCCTCGACGAGGTCAAGGCGACGCGGCAGCCGGTCGTGCGCCAGCAGTTCGACTAGCTCTTCGGCCGCACTACGCGGAACCCGATCGAGGCTTCGGGGGATTCCCCGTTCTCGTTGTAGGACCTGAAGAAGGCCCGGTAGCGCCCGGCGCCGAGAAACTGGATGCCGCCCTTCGGCTTCGGCAGCTTGCCTTCGAAGCGGATCCTGTTCTTGCCGGTGACGCCGGCGCGGCTGAACGCTCCGCGGCGGACCAGCCCACCGTCCCTACGGACCTGTTTGAAGACGACGCTGAAGGTCGCGTTCTGGTTGATGAAGAAAGAGAAGACCGTCCTCCGCGGCAGCTTCGAACGCGTGCTCTTCGGCGTGTTGGGCGCCAGGATCGTCCGCTCGGTCATTTCCAGGCCCGTCAGGGAAGGCGGCGTCCCCGGCGGCGGCGGTTCGGGTGAAGCGTGCGCGACCGTCGCCGCGAGGGCAAGGAGCACTATCGAGAGCGCCGTGATTCGCATGCCTTTTCAACCCCGCTACGCAATCAAAGCTGCGGCAGCTCCTGCTCCAGCTCCAAAACCGGCGCGAAGAGGTCGCCGTGCTGCTCGATCCGCTCCAGGACGTCGCCAGCCTCGAAGACGAGCTTCGAACCGTCGCCCGAATCGGCCACCGTCTCGACCTCGTCCCAGGTGACCGGCGTCGAGCAGGTGGGGCGTTCGCGGGCCCGCAGCGAGTAGACGGAGATCGTCGTTTTGCGTTCGTTGTTCTGGTACCAGTCGATGAAGACCTTGCCGCTGCGGTCGGTCTTTTTGCCCATTTTCGCGAGGATGTTCTCGGGGTCCCCTTTGGCTATCAGCTGTGCCAGGGCCTGCGCGAAGGGGCGGGTCTCCTCGTAGGAGGTCTTGGTGTTGAGGGGGACGTAGAGCTGCATCCCCTTCGAGCCGGAGGTCTTCACGAAGGACTCGAGCTTGAGCTGGGACAGCACCTCGCGCAGCCGCAGCCCCACTCGCGCGCAGTCGACTACGTCCGCCGGCGGCCCCGGATCGAGGTCGAAGGCGACGACGGTCGGCCGTTTCGGCGCCCGGCTCTTGGAAAGCGAGGGGTGCAGCTCCAGCGCCGCCAGCTGCGCCATCCAGACCAGCGTCGGCAGGCTGTCGCAGACGCAGAACTCGATTACCCCGGCCCGCGGCCCCGCCTGCACTTTCGCCGTCTTCACCCATTTCGGACGGTGTTTCGGGCAGCGCTTCTCGAAGAAGGCGGCGTCGAGGTCCTCGACCCCTTCCGGGAAGCGGCGCAGCGTCACCGCCCGGCCGCTCAGGTGGGGGACGATCGCCGGCGCCACCTTGGCGTAGTAGTCGACCATCTCGCCCTTGGTGAACCCCGCCTTCGGGTAGAGCACCTTGTCGAGGTTGCTGAGCTTGAGCTCTTTGCCCTCGACCTCGACTAGCCGCGTCTCGCCCACGGCTTAGGAGCCTATTTGGAGGCTTTGGCTTTGGACTTCGAGCTGGAAGAGCTTTTCGATTTCGCTTTGCTCTTTTTCGCGGCTTTGCCGTTCGATTTCGATTTCGCCCCGTCGTCGGCGCCGTCGCCTTTGACCGCGGCGATGCTTTCCTCCAGCGCCGCCATCAGGTCGGGGGCTTTGGTCGCTTTCGGTTCCTCGGCTTCGGGGGCGACGATCTCTTTGCCTTCGGCCTTCTGTTCGATCAGCGCCATCAGCTGCTCGCGGTACTCGTCGCGATACTGGTCGGGGTCAAATTCCGTGCTCAGCGAGGCGATTAGCTGCTCGGCCATCTCGCGCTCGCGTTTGGCGACTTTCGGTTTCTTGTCCGGGACGACGTCGAGCTCGCCGGGGGGCACGACCTCGTCGTGGAAGCGCATCGTCGTCAGCGTCAGGACGCCGTCGGAGGCGCGCAGCGCCGCCAGGTGCTCTTTGTTGCGGAAGACGAAGCGGGAGATCGCTGCCTTGCCGCTGCTTTCCATCGCCGCGGCGAGCAGCGAGTAGGCCTTCTCGGCGCCTTCGGCGGGGCCGAGGTAGTAGGGGCTGTCGAAGTACATCGGGTCGATTTCCTCGATGTCGACGAAGTCCTGGACGTCGATCGCCCGCGTCTTCTCCGGCGCCAGCGCGGCCATCTCGTCTTTGCCCAGCGGCACGTACTGGCCGGGGGAGAGCTCGTAGGCCTTGACGATGTTCTCGTAGGGGACCTCCTCGTCGGTCCCTTCGGCGACGCGGCGGTGTTTGATCCGGGCGCTGTCGGACTCGCGGATCTCTCGCAGGGCGATGTTGCGGCGGGCGACGGCGCTGTAGAGGCGCACGGGCACGTTCAGTAGCCCGAAGCTGATGGTTCCACTCCAAATCGCTCTCGCCATACGCAGGTTCCTCTACCCAGATTCTTTCAGCCGAACTCACCCTCCCTACATAAGCCGCGCGGTTCGACAACTATCTTGCGTCCGGTGCTCTTCGAGCTGCGAGAAGTCGGTCTCGACCGCGGAGGGCGCGCCGTCCTCGACTCCTTCAGCGTCGCGATTCCCGAGGGCGCGACGGCGATCGTCGGCCCCTCCGGCGCCGGCAAGTCGACGCTGCTGCGGCTGCTGAACCGGCTCGCCGACCCCGACCGCGGCGAGATCTTCTACCGCGGCCGCCCGCTCGGCGATTACGAGCCGTTGGCGCTGCGGCGCGAGGTCTCGCTGGTCCCGCAGCTGCCGGCGCTGCTGGAGGGAACGGTTGAATCGAACCTTCGCTACGCGGCGGAGCTGGCTGGCGAGGAGCTCGACGTCGAGGAGACGCTCGCGCGCGCCGGCCTCGACCCGAGCTTCGCCGGGCGCGACGTCGCCAAGCTCTCGGTCGGCGAGCAGCAGCGGGCGATGCTGGCGCGGGCGCTGGCCCAGCGTCCCGCCGTCCTCCTCCTCGACGAGCCGACCTCGGCGCTTGACCACGCGGCTCGTGACGCGGTCGAGGCGACGCTGGCGCGGCTGCGCCGGGAGTCCGACCTCTCGCTGGTGCTGGTCAGCCACGACCCCGAGCAGGCGCGCCGACTCGGCGACCGCGTCGTGGAGATGCCGGCGTGAGCACGACCTCGATCCACGTCGAGCTCTGGCAGGTCGCCGCCTCGCTGGTCCTGGTGGCGCTGGCGGCGGCGATCTCCCGCTGGCAGCGCGCCGACCTCGAGCGCGACATCGTCGTCGCCACCGGCCGCTCGATCGTCCAGCTGACCCTGGTCGGCTACGCGATCAAGCTGATCTTCGAGGCCGACACGATCTGGCTGGTCTTGGCGCTGCTGGCGGTGATGGTCTTCTTCGGGGCGGTCACCGCCCGCCACCGCGCCGACAAGGTGCCGAGCTCCTTCGGCCCGCTGCTGATCGCCCTCGCGCTCGCCGGCGCCAGCACCCTCGGCCTCGTCGTCGCGCTCGGGATCTTCGACCCGACCCCGCGCTACCTGGTCCCGGTCGGCGGCATGGTGATCGGCAACGCGATGACCGCCAGCGCCGTCGCCCTCAACCGGCTCGGCGACGAGATGGCGGATGCGCGGGCGCGGATCGAGGCGACGCTCGCGCTCGGGGCCACCGCCCGCGAAGCCGCGGCGCCGACCGTCTGGCGGGCACTGCGCTCGGGGATGATCGCCCTCGTCGACTCGACGAAGACGACCGGCCTGATCTTCTTCCCGGGGACGATGGTGGGGATGCTGCTCGCCGGCGCCAGCCCGACCGACGCCGTTCGCTTGCAGCTGATCCTCCTCTACACCCTGCTCGGTAGCGTCTCGATCTCCGCCCTCGTCGCCACCCTCTTGGCGTATCGAAATTTCTTCACCCCCGCGGCACAACTGCGCGAGCTCTAGCGCTGACAGCACCAGCCGTCGACTCGGGGGAACGAGGCCGCTCGACCGCCCGGGGCGAAGGCGCGGGAGATGTTCGCCACCGCGCTTTCGCGGCCGCGGCCGAGCGGCAGGAAGAGCCACTGGTCGACGGCGGGCCAGGTGACGAGGAGCTTGCGCCCGTCCGGGGACCAGGCGATTTCGCCGAGGCTGCCCGGGACCGTCAGCAGGCGCTGCGGCTTCGTCTCGCCAGGCCCGTAGACGACGACCGAGCTGCGGGTGCCGTGATCGCGCCAGTCGGTGAGGACGGCGGCGACGGTCTCTTGCTCGGGTGCGAGCGCGGCGTCGACCACCGTCGCGCCGGCCGGAACCGGCAGCGAGTGGGTGAACTCGATCGCGGGGTGGGGCTGCAGCTTCCGCGGCTGCACCTCCCGCAGCCGCAGCGCCTGGCGCGAGGCTTCGAGGATCGACTTGCCGCCGGCGGCCCATTCGATCTCGGCGACATCGTCAAGGGCAGGAGCCGCGGCGAGGTCAGCGAGGCTCTCGCTGTTGACCAGCCGCAGCGCGCCCGCGCCGGAGACGTAGGCGAGGGTTGGATCCCCCAGGGGCGACCAGGCCGGGGTGATCTGAGCACTGCTTCCGGCGACCATCCGATCTTCGGTCCCGTCGCCAGCGATCACCCGCAGGGTCTGGCCGGAGCGGTAGGCGATGCGCGTGCCGAAGGGCGCCCAGCGCTGGTCGGAGACCCGGGCCGGCGCGGTGAACGACCAGTGCGGGGTCCCGCCCGGCTCGACCGCGCTCAGGGTCCGGCCCTCGGCGACGCCGACGTAGAGGCCGCGCGGCGACCAGGTCGCTTCTTCGTAGTCGCCGAGCAGGCGGCGCGAGCCGTCCGGCTGTACGACCCAGGGACCGGCTGCGCTCTGGATCAGGAGGCGGCCGCCGCCGGGGATCTCGCCCAGCGTCGGCTCGGGCCGCGGCGTCGTCGCCGTGAAGACGTCGTCGACCCAGCCGCGGACAGAGGCCCCGGCCGGCGAGAGCAGCAGCGCCGCGAGCAACGTCGCCAGTCCCAGCCCGAGAGCGAGCCGGGGGAGCGGCCTTCGACTCCGCCTCTCCGACGTTTTGGGGGTCCTGGCCCCCCAAAGTTCGGAGGGGCCGACCTGGGCGCTGGTCGTTCGCTCCGCGAATGCCGCTTCGACGATTCGCCGTCCACGCTCCTCGGTTCCGGCCGGCTCGGGGATCGGTACCTCCCGCAGTGCCTCGGCCAGTGGGTCGCGCGGGCTCATCGTCGCCCCTCCGCAGCCGTCCCAAGCTCCGCCGTCTCCCGCAGGCGGTCGAGCCCCCGCCGCAGCCGCGAGTTGACCGTCCCGCGCGGCAGGTCGAGCATCGAGGCGATCTCTCCGGGCGTGTACTCGAGCAGGTGGCGCAGGACGACGACGGCGCGCTGCTCGGCCGGGAGCTCCTTCAGCGCCGCGATCATCTCGCCGCCGACCTCCTCGGGCGGGGGCAGCGGCTCGAAGACGGACTCGGTGCCGTCGACCCGCCGCCGCAACGCCTCGCGGCGAGCCCAGTCGAGAGCACGGTTGACGACGATCCGGTGCAGCCAGGGAGCGAAGGGGCGGCGGCGGTCGAAGCGGTCGAGGGCGTCGACCGCGGCGAGGAAGGCGTCCTGGGCGACGTCCTCGGCAGCGGCGGCGTCGTGCACGACGAGGTAGGCGGCGCGGTAGGCGCGCCGCCAGTGCAGCGAGTAGAGCTCGGCCATCGCCGCGCTCGAACCGGCCTGGGCTTCGCGGACAAGCTTCTGCTCGTCCGCACCGCTCTCACTTCCCAAGCGCCACCCCTTTCGGACATCTCAATCTTCTCGCACCCATCGGCCCATCCGCACGATCGCCTCGTTCAGCCGCACCCGCATCTTCTGGTCCAGCTCTCCCCGCGGCAGCTCGACGACGAAGGCGGCGCCTCCGAAGTGGTGGTTCTGCCAGTTCGGGGCGGTGCCGGCGAGCCAGCGCATCGCCCGGAAGGGCATCCGGGCGAGGCTGGCGAAATGCCGGCCGCCCTCCATGCTCTGCCCCCAGGCTCGGACAAACGGACGCCGGCCCCGGTACTGGTGGAACCAGATCGTTGCCGCCGGTCGCACGGCGCGGATCACGTGCGCGGCGAGGCGCGTTTCCGGCTCCGAGAACGGGCGCGGGCCGGAGTACTGCGGGCTCCAGCGCTTCCCGATCCGCTTCCACTCAGAGGGGAAGTTGCGGTTGAGGTCGACGCCGCGTGCGTTCAGCCGCGATCCCGCGGTCTCGCCGTCGGGGGCCAGGTTCGGCACGAAGTAGATGTCGGAATCGGGATCCGGGCAACCCGCGCTGAGGCTCGATACGGGTTGGACCTTGCTGGCGGCGCACTCGTCGCCGTGGATGCAGCCGAAGACGAGTAGCTCGCCGTCCCATTTCGGATCGCCGACCTGGCGCATTTCGATTCGCCGCCCGGCGGTCGAGTGCCCGAGCGTTTTGGTGCGGATCCCGGGCCCGGAGAACGCGTGGAAGAAGACGAGGGGATCTTTGGAGGCCGTTGCCCGCACCGGCTCGTGAACCTGGAAGGAGTCGGTGTCGATCGTCAGCAGGGGGCCGGTCCCCGCGTTCTTGGTGTCACGGCTGCGGACGACGATCCTGCCACCGGCTTTGTCGAGTCCCAGGCGCAGCTGGAAGGGTTCGCGCAGGTCCTCGAGCTGGGGCAGGTCGACGCAGACGGCCCGCCCGCGGACGGTGTCGAGCGCGTGCAGGAAAATCTCCTCCTTGCCGGCGTAGAGCGTGTACGCCCAGCGCCCATCGGGGCTGGAGACCCGGCTGACCGGCGAACCCTGCATCCGCTCGTCGGGCTCGTCGGGGTCGACGATCGCTCCTGGTCGCAGCTTGCCGCTGGCGGTGTCCAGCGCTCGGACCTCGTAGCGCCCGACACGTCCGCGGCCGAAGAAGTTGTGGATCAGATACATCGTCGAAGCGTCGGGGGAGATCGCGTCGAACCCGTAGGCGCCACGGAGGCTGAACCGAGTGATCGCGTGGCGCGGCGCCTGTCCCGTCTGCGGGTGGCGGAGGAAGAGGCGGGTGTCGAGGACCGCGAACCCGGTCCGCTTCGGCGGGTAGCGGCGCGGCGAGGTCGTGAGGACGAGCCTGCCGTCGGCGAACCCGGCGGCGGTGCCGTCAGCGGCGACCGCGGGCAGGTACCAGTTACCGCGCAGGTACCACCAGCGGTCGATCGTCGAGTCCCGCATGTCGATTCGCTCGACCACCGTCAGAGGATGGCGGGCTCGCGGCGAGAGGACGACATAGCGGTAGGGCGGGTCGTCGAGGCGATGCGCGGCGCCGAGGAATCCGAGGCCGTCCCCGGCGGCCGCGGCGGGAGTTACTGCCATCGCCGCCAGCAGCGTCACGATCGCGGTCGTTGCTCGTCTCATGCCCTGTATACGGACGAGGCCCGGCCAGAGGTCCCGGGCCCACCCAATCCACCTGCCAGACTCACCCGCGTGTCTCGCTCGCAGCGCTTGACCCTGATCGCGACGATCCTCGGCTCGACCGTCGTCTTCCTCGACAGCACCGTGGTCAACGTCGCCCTGCCGGCGATCAGCGACGGGCTCGACGTCGGCCTCGCGGGCCAGCAGTGGGTGGTCGAGGCCTACACCCTGGCGCTGGTATCGCTGCTCCTCGTCGGCGGCAGCCTCGGCGACCAGTTCGGGCGGCGGCGGATCTTCGTCATCGGCCTGGTCGGGTTCGGCGTCACCTCGATCCTCTGCGCGATCGCGATGACCGAGGAGCTGCTGATCGCCGCAAGGGCGCTGCAGGGGGTGACCGGGGCGTTGCTGGTCCCCGGCTCGCTGGCGATCGTCGCCTCGACTTTCGAGGGCGAGGCGCGCGGCAAGGCGGTGGGGATGTGGACGGCGTGGACCGGGATCGCAACGGTGGTCGGGCCAGCCGGCGGCGGCGCCCTGATCGGGTTCACCTCCTGGCGGGCGATCTTCTGGGTCAACATCCCGCTGATCGCGGCGACCGTTGCGCTGACGCTGCACTCGGTCGAGGAGAGCCGCGACGAGGACGCCTTCCTCGGCATCGACTGGGCCGGGATCGCCCTCTCGGCCGTCGGTCTCGGCGCCCCGACCTTCGCCCTGATCGAGCAGCCTTCGCGCGGCTGGGAGGACCCCATTGTTTGGGGCTCGATGCTCATCGGCGTCCTCTGCTTCGGCCTCTTCATCCTCCGCGAGGCGACGGCGCGTCACCCGATGCTGCCCCTCGGCCTCTTCCGGATCCGCAACTTCTGGGTCACCAACCTGACCACCTTCTCGACCTATGCCGGGCTGATCGGCGGCCTCTTCTTCGTCGGCCTCTACCTGCAGCAGGTGGTCGGCTACTCGCCCCTGGAGGCGGGCCTCGCGACGACGCCGATCTCGATCCTGATGTTCTTCCTCTCGCCCCGCTTCGGGCGCATGGCCTCGGGCACCGGGCCGCGGTTGCCGATGACCGCCGGCCCGATCATCGGTGGCATCGGGCTGCTCTTGCTGATGATGGTCGACGTCGATTCGAACTACCTCGTCGACGTCCTCCCGGGACTACTCGTCTTCGGCGTCGGGCTCTCGGCGACGGTGGCGCCCCTGACCGCGACCGTGCTCGACTCGGTCGACGAACACCGGGTCGGGATCGCCTCCGGCGTCAACAACGGCGTCTCCCGTGTCGCCGGGCTGCTCGCGATCGCCGTCCTCGGCGCGGTCATCTCCGCCAACTTCGGGGCCAAGCTTGACGACCAGCTCGGTGAGGCGCCGCTGGCGGCGAGCGCCGAGGCCGCGGTGGTCGAAGCGAAGGAAAAGCCGCTAGCGGTTCCGGCCGCGGACGGGCTCCCTACGGCCGAAGCCGATCGGGTCGTCCAGGCGGCCGAGGAGGCCTCGACCTCCTCCTTCCGCCTCGGCACCGGTATCGCCGGGATCCTGATGATCCTCGGCGGCATCGTCGCCGGCTTCGGGGTCCAGAACCCGCGCCGCCGGGTCGAGACGGTGCCGGCGCGGGGATCCGCCACGGCGGGCGAGTGCGGCCACGGCAGCGACGCCGACTGCGCCGAGCGCAAGCGCGCCGAGGAGGCACCCGAGCCCGAGCCCGCGTAGGGCCGCCGCGCGCAGGTAGGGGCTAGGCTGCGGCACCCATGTCGAAGCCGATCATCTTCTCCGGCATCCAGCCGACCGGCCGCAAGCACCTCGGCAACTACATCGGCGCGATCCGCCAGTACGTCGAGGGGCAGGACCGGGGCGATCCGGCGATCTTCTGCATCGTCGACCTGCACGCGATCTCGGTCGCCTACGACCCGGTCGAACTGCGCGAGCGGATCTACGACACCGCCGCGATCCTCCTCGCCGCCGGCCTCGACCCCGAGCGCTGCATCCTCTTCCGCCAGTCCGACGTCCGCGCGCACACCGAGCTCACCTGGCTGCTTTCCTCGGTCACTGCCCACGGCGACCTCAACCGCATGCACCAGTTCAAGGAAAAGGTCGGCAAGGACCGCGACCTGGCCTCGGCGGCGCTCTTCTACTACCCGGTGCTGATGGCGGCCGACGTCCTCGCCTACCGCGCGACCGAGGTCCCGGTCGGCGACGACCAGCGCCAGCACGTCGAGCTGATGCGGGAGATCGCCCGCCGCTTCAACGAGCGCTTCGGCGAGACCCTCGTCGTCCCCGAGCTGCTGGTCCCGAAGGTCGGGGCGCGGATCATGGACCTGCAGGAGCCCGAGCGGAAGATGTCGACCACCGGCGGCACCCAGAACGGGACGGTGCTGGTGCTCGAGGAGCCCGACGCGATCCGCAAGAAGTTCGGCTCGGCTGTGACCGATTCGGAGCGGGAGATTGTCCGCCGCGAGGACAAGCCCGGCGTCACCAACCTGATCGACATCCTCGCCGTCGCCCGCGGCTCAGACCAGGCCGAGGTCGAAAGCGAGTTCGAGGGCGCCGGCTACGGCGACTTCAAGAAGGCCGTCGCCGAGGCCGTCGTCGAGTACCTGGCGCCCGTTCGCGAGGGCTACGCGGAACTGCGTCCCGACGAGGCGGAGCTCGAGCGGGTATTCGCCGCCGGTGCCGAGAAGGCACGGAAATTGGCCGATCCGGTGGTGGCCGAGGTCCGCGAGCGCATGGGCTTCGGCCGCACGTCGCTCTAGTCTCCTCCAGGTGGCTATAGCCGACCTCGACCTCGATCTCGACCTCGAGCTCTTCGCCGGGCCCTTCGACCTGCTGATGGCGGTCGTCCTGCGCGAGGAGGTCAGCCTCCTCGACCTGCAACTGGGTGAGGTCGTCGTCGCCTACGTCGAGCACCTCGAGCGCGAGGGCGAGCTGGAGCTGGAGGTGGCGACCGAGTTCCTCGTCCTCATCGCCGCGCTGCTGGAGCTGAAGTCGCGCCTGATGCTCCCCGGCCCCGAGGAAGAGCTGGACGAGCTCAAACCCGAGGAGGCGGTCGAGGAGCTGATCGCGCGGATGCTCGAGTACCGGCGCTACCGCGACGCCGCGGTCGAGCTGTCGGCGCGCTTCGAGTCCGAGCGCGGCTACCTCTACCGCTCGGCGCCGCTGCCGGCGGAGCTGCGGCGGGTCGCGGTCGAGGCGGCGAGCGCGGTCTACGACCCCGACGCGCTCGGGACGGCCCTCGGCGACCTGCTGACCGAACCGCCCGACGTTGACCTCAGCCACATCCGCCCGACCGTCTCGCTGGAACGACGCCTGCGGGCGCTCCGCGACGCGCTGTTGCGCCGCAAGGACTTCGACTTCGACGACGAGTTCGGCGGCGAGGACCGGCTGACCCAGGCGGTCACCGTCTTCGCGATGCTCGAGCTCTACCGCAAGGGCGAGGTGACCTGGGAGCAGAGCGAGTGCTTCGGCCCGATCCGGGTCAAGAAGGTGGCGCCGACCAACATCGGCAAGGGCGCATGAGCGATCTCTCCCGCACCGTCGAGGCGCTGCTCTTCCTCTCCCCGCAGGCGGTCTCCGCCAAGGAACTGGCCGAGGCGACGCAGGCGAGCGAGGGTCAGATCGAGGAGGCGATCGAGCTGCTGCGCGAGGACCTCGCCGAGGGCAAGCGCGGGGTGGTCCTGCGCGAGGTCTCCGGCGGCTTCAGCCTCGCCAGCGACCCCGGTAGCGAGGAGGCGGCGCGGCGCCTGCTGGCCAAGCCGCGGACGCCGCCGTTGACCCAGGCGCAGGCCGAGACGCTGGCGATAGTCGCTTACCTGCAGCCGGTGACCCGGCCGGAGATCGCCCGCATCCGCGGCGTCAGCTCCGAGTCCGGGGTGACCAGCCTCGCCGAGCGCGGCCTGATCGAAGAGTCGGGTCGCTCCCAGTTCGGCGCCGCGATCTTCAAGACGACCGAGCTCTTCGAGCGCCTCTTCGGCCTCAGCGGCCTCGACCAGCTGCCCGACCCGTCCCGGTTCGACCCGAGCCCCGAGGACGAGCGCGAGCTGCGCGAGCGCCTGCTGAAGGCGGGCGAACAGCGGGCGGAGTGAGGCTCGCCAAGTTCCTCGCCCACGCGGGCGTCGCCTCGCGGAGGAAGGCCGAGGAGATCATCGCCAAGGGCTTGGTAACGGTCGGCGGCGAGGTGGTGACCGACCCGGCACGGGATGTCGGCGAGGGCGACGACGTGCGGGTCAATGGCGCACCGGTCGGGGCAGAGGCGCGCGAGGTCTGGGCGGTCAACAAGCCGGCGGGGGTGGTCTCGACGGCGCGCGAGCCCGGGAGCCGCCCGGCGGTTGTCGAGCTGGTGCGGACGGAGGCGCGGCTCTACCCGGTTGGGCGACTCGACGCCGACTCCACGGGCCTGTTGTTGCTGACCAACGACGGCGAGCTGGCGAACCGGCTGACGCATCCGCGCTACGAAGTGTCGAAGACGTATCGGGTCCAGCTGCGTGAGGCGATCTCCGATCGGGACCTCGACCGGCTTTGTAAGGGCGTTGAGCTCGAGGACGGCCCGACCGGCACCGCCAAGGTGAAGCGCCTCGGCAAGCGCGAAATCGAGATCACCCTGCGCGAAGGGCGCAACCGCCAGGTGCGGCGGATGCTGGAAGCGGTGGGGAACCGGGTGACCTCGCTGCGGCGAGTCAGCTTCGGGCCGCTCAACCTCGGCGATCTCCCCGAGGGCAAAGCGCGGCGGCTCTCGGACGGGGAAGTAGCTGAACTGCGAGACGCTTCTCGATAGGGGCCGCCTCACCCTCCTACTTTGCTGGGTGGGAGGGTGAGGCGGCCCCTACCAACCGGGTTAGGTACTTCCCGAAGGACGGGAGCGGGCGAGAAACACGGCGATCGTTTGCGCGACGGCGGCGGCTTCGCTTTCCGCTTCCTGGTGGGTGACGCGGTAGGTCGTGTAGCCGGCGTTGAGGAGTTCGCGGTCGCGCCAGCGGTCTCGCTCGAAGGCGAGCGGGGTGGAGTGGAAGGCACGGCTGTCGGCCTCGACGACGAAGCGGTGGTCCGGCCAGAGGAAGTCGACCTCGATGCGGCCTTTGGCGATCTGCACCGGAGCATTGAGGAGCGGGGGAGGGACGTCGCGCGAGAGGATCAGCGGCAGCACCTTCGCCTCGAGCGGGCTCTTGAGGCGACCTTTCTTCGCGACGGGAGCGGCGCGTCGCCAACCGTCGGCCAAGGAGCGCAGCGACTTCATCCCCCGTCGCCCGGGATCCAACGACGCCTCTATCGCCGGGATGTCGAGGATGCGCCGCTGCGCCGCCCGCTCGAAGCAACTGCGCAGCGTCCAGTCGCCAACGGTGCCGGCGAGGTCGACCAGGGTCCGAGAGGGGCTCGTGCAGGGGATGCCATCGACGCTCCCGCGCTCATCCTGTCGAAGCGGCCGCACGCGATGAAAGCGAATGCCATCGATTGCTCGCCCCCGCGACGGTGGCGCGATCACGTCGATGACGGCAGGCCCTTTGTCGAGAAGCCCAAGTAGAGCTCCCGCGCTGCGATGAGAGATGACGGCGCCGAGCCCACAGGCGAGTGCCGCTGCCCGCAAGCGCCCTCGCTCGCTAACTGACTGGCGGCCGAATGCGTAGACGCCGCGGAAGATCCGATGGAGTCGCCACGTCTCGATCGCGTGGTCGATCGCCCTGTCGCTGAACCCGATCGCTCGCATTTGCGCTCGCGACGCCACTCCATGCTGCTGAGCTGCCAGGTGATGCAACCGGTGCTCGCGATCGGTGCGACTTTTCCCCGCCATAGGGTGGATAAGTCGCACCGCTGAGGTTTTCGCCCCCCTGGCTCTGGAAAGATGCGGTTTGTGAGCCAGAACGGTGAGATGGAGCGGGGGCGCCACGAGGGCCCGCAGGAGCGCCTTTTTGCGGTCCGCGGCGCTGTCCAGGCCGAGGCGAATGAGCCGGCCGCGATTCTCTCTGCGACCGAAGAGCTGATGCGGGGGTTGATCGAGCGCAACGGCTTGGAGCCCGAGGCGATGGTCAGCTGCCTCTTCACGACCACCGAGGACCTCGACGCCGAGTTTCCGGCCGTGGCGGCTCGGGACCTGGGGCTGACAATGGTGCCCCTGATGTGCTGCCGCGAGATTCCCGTCCCCGGCTCGATGCCGCGGGTGATCCGGGTGATGCTGCACTTCTACGCGCCGGCGGAGCACGAGGCTGCCCACGTCTACGTCGGCGAGGCTCAGAAGCTGCGGGCCGATCTCGAAGCCGCTCAGTAGGCCTCAGCAGCTTCCGTCACAATCGCCGGGATGACGATCACTTTCGCGGAGAAGCTCGCCCGCATGCCGGGCTACCAGGCCGGGGTCCCGACGGGGCAGGCTCCTGAGGCGATCGCCTCCGGGAACATCGCCCAGCTCGCCTCCAACGAGTCGCCGTTCCCGCCGCACCCGAAGGTGGTCGAGGCGATCCAGCAGACCGCGGCGGCGATGAACCGTTATCCCGACCCCGACGCGACGCTGCTGCGCCGGCGCCTCGCCGAGCGCTACGAGACCGAGCCCAGCCGCGTCGCCGTCGGCAACGGCTCCTGCGAGATCCTCCTCGCCGCCGCCGAGGCGCTCTGCGAGCCCGGGGCGGAGATCGTCTACGCCTGGCCTGCCTTCTCGATGTACCCGTACCTGCCGGCGCTGACCGGCGCCCGCGAGGTTCGCGTCCCGCTTGCCGAGGGCGATGTCCACGACCTCGACGCGATGGCGGAGGAGGTGACGGCGGCGACGCAGCTGCTGATCGTCTGTAACCCCAACAACCCGACCGCGACGCACATTCCCGCCGCTGAGATCGCCGCCTTCCTCGAGCGGATCCCGACCCACGTCACGGTGATCCTCGACGAGGCCTACGTCGAGTTCCAGACCCACGACGACCCCGACGCGACGCTCGACCTGCTGGCCGACTTCCCGAACCTCGTCGTCCTCCGCACCTTCAGCAAGTGCTACGGCCTCGCCGGCCTCCGTACCGGCTACGCAATCGGCCCGCCGAAGTTTCGCGCCGCCGTCGACGCCGTCCGCCAGCCCTTCAGCGTCAACGCCCTCGCCCAGGCGGCGGGGGCAGAGGCGATCCGCCACCAGGACGACGTCCTGCGCCGGGTCGAGAGCACGATCGCCGCCCGGCTCACCGTCGAGGAGGGGCTGCAGGGTCTTGGCCTCGCCACCTCGGACTCCCACGCCAATTTCTCCTGGGTCGACCTCGGCGACGCCGACGAAGCCGCGGTGCTCGCGGGGTTGGCAGAGCGCGAGATCGCGGTGCGTCCCGGCAAGGCCCTCGGCGGCCCCGGTCACATCCGCGTCAGCTACGGAACCGCGGAGGAGAACGAGCGCTTCCTGCGTGGCCTATCGGAAATACTTGACTAAAGCTGCGCCCGTGATACAACCCACTGCAACGTGAGGTTGGACAAAGCCACATCCGCGACGGGCACCGCTGCGTACGAAGCTGCCGTCGCGCGCGGCTACCTCACCTATTGGCGATTTAGCTAGGCGTTCGGCCCGGCGCTAACCGCCGTGCGAAGACCAGTTCTTCCGGCCGGGCGCCAGCACCAGTCGACGTCGCGTGCGCGCCGACCATTCCCGGCAGCCAGCGACCAGAAAGTACGATTTCCCTGGTTTGGAGAAAGGCGAAGGCAAAATGTTCATCGGCATGGAGGGGGCGAAGAGAGACGGCGTCCGCGATCAGCGGATCGCGAAAATCGTCGAGCTGGCACCGCCGCAGCGGCTGCTGGCGGAGCTGCCGCTCGGTGAGGAGCGCGGCAAGGCGGTAGTTCGCGGCCGCGAAGAAGTCCGCGACGTCCTGCAGGGGAAGGACCCGCGGCTGATGGTCGTAGTCGGGCCGTGCAGCGTCCACGACCCGAAAGCGGCGATGGAGTACGCGACGAAGCTGAGCGCCACCGCGCGGAACCTGCGCGAGGAGCTGCTGGTCGTGATGCGCGTCTACTTCGAGAAGCCGCGGACGACGACCGGCTGGAAGGGGCTGATCAACGACCCGCACCTCGACGAAAGCGGCGACGTCAATGCCGGCCTCCGGATCGCGCGCAAGCTGCTGCTCGAGGTGCTGGACACCGGTCTGCCGATCGGCTGCGAGTTCCTCGACCCGATCACCCCGCAGTACATCGCCGATTGCGTCGGCTGGGGGGCGATCGGGGCGCGCACCTCGGAGAGCCAGACGCACCGCCAGCTCGCTTCCGGGCTCTCGATGCCGATCGGGTTCAAGAACCGGACCGACGGCAACATCCAGATCGCCGTCGACGCGGTGCGGGCCGCTGCGGCCTCGCACGCCTTCGCCGGCATCGACGACGCCGGCATGCCGGCGATCCTGCACACGACCGGCAACCCCGACTGCCACCTGATCCTCCGCGGTGGCCACGGCGAGCCGAACTACTACCCGCCCGAGGTCGAAGACGCGCTGGTCACGCTCGGCGTCGCCGGGCTGCCCGAGCGCCTCGTCATCGACGCCTCGCACGACAACAGCGGCAAGGACCCGGAGAAACAGTTCTTCGCCGCGGGCGACATCGCCGACCAGGTCGCCGACGGCAACAAAGCGATCGTCGGCGTGATGCTGGAGTCATTCCTGGTCGAGGGGCGCCAGAACCTGGTCCCCGGCGAGGAGCTGACCTACGGGCAGTCGATCACCGATGCCTGCATCGACTGGGAGGACACCGTCTCCGCCCTGGAGCGCTTCGCCTCCGCCGTGGAGGCGCGCCGCGGTTCATGAGGAGCGCCACCCGCCGATGAAGATCGCTGTCCTCGGGGTGGGCCTGATCGGAGGCTCGATCGGGCTCGCCGCGCGGCAGCGCCTCGACGCTGAGGTGATCGGCTGCGGGCGCAGCCCCGAGCGGTTGCAGCGGGCGGTTGAGCTGGGGGCGATCGACCGCGCCGGCTCGTTGGCCGAGGCCTGCGCTGAGGCCGACCTCGTCTTCTGCGCCGGTCCGGTGGCGGCGCTGCCCGAGCAGGCGCGGGAGGCGCTCGCCGCGAGCGGCCCAGAGGCGGTCGTCACCGACGTTGGCTCGACCAAGGGCGAGCTCGTCGCGGCGGTGGGCGAGGACGAGCGCTTCATCGGCGGCCATCCCCTCGCCGGCGCCGAGACCGCCGGAGTCGAGAACGCCCGCGCCGACCTCTTCGAGGGCGCGCGCTGGTACCTGACCCCGACAGAGCGATCCAGCGGCCTTCTCTACGACCGCCTGCAGCGGGCGCTGACGGGGCTGGGGGCGCGCCCGCAGGCGATCGACCCGCGAGGCCACGACCAGCTGATGGCGACGGTCAGCCACCTGCCGCACGTCCTCGCCAACGTCCTCGCGGCCGAGGCAGCGCAGTCGCTGACGACGGAATCCGAGCGGCTGCCCGATGTCGGTCCTAGCTTCCGCGACGCGACCCGCGTCGCCGGCTCCAACCCGGCGATCTGGGCCGACATCTTCGCGGCCAACCGCGAGGCGGTTGCGGAGTCGGTCGACTCGGTCGCGGAGCGGCTGCGCGAGGCGGCGGAGCTGATCCGCAGTGGCGACCACGAGGCCCTGGGGGCCTGGCACGGCGCCGCCGGCGAGGCCCGCCGCCGCATCCTCGAAGCCGAGTCCGAGGCTGGGCCGCTGCGCGAGCTGCGGATCGTCGTCTCCAACAAGCCCGGGACGATCGCCGAGCTGGCGCTGGCCCTGGGAGAGGCCGGGGTCAACATCGAGGACATGGCGCTGCACCCGGCCCCCGACATGACCTCCGGCGCCGTCTCCCTCTGGGTCGGGGGCGAAGAGCAGGCGCGCAAGGCTGAGAGCCTAGTCCGCGAGCTCGGCCACACGGTGTCCGTGGTCGGCGACGGCAGCCCCGAATAAGCTCGCGCCGATGACCCGCTTCGATCCCTCCGGGCCCTTGCGCGGCTGGCTGCGACCGCCTTCCGACAAGTCGATCTCGCATCGCGCTGCGCTGATCGCGGCGATGGGGGAGGGGGAAATTGAAATCACCGGTTTCCTCGACGCCGCCGACACCCGTTCGACGCTGGCGGCGGTGGAGGCGCTGGGAGCCGGAGTGAGGACCGGGACCGGCTCCAGATCCGTCGCGGTCTCCATGGGACCGGAGTGGGACGGTCCCCCGCCCACCGCAGATACCCAGGATTTGGGCCTGGTGATCGCCATCCGCGGGGTCGGCCTGCGGGGTCCCAGGCCGGCTCAGATTGACGTCGGCAACGCCGGCACCCTGCTGCGGCTGCTGCCGGGCTGGCTGGCCGGGCAGGAGGGTGGGGAGTGGACCCTCGACGGCGACGAGTCCATCCGTCGTCGGCCCGTCGATCGGATCGTGGCGCCGCTGCGCCGAATGGGGGCGAATCTGCACGCTCGCGAAGAGCGGCTGCCGCCGTTGCACGTCGAGGGCACCGCCCTCCACGGCGCCGTCTACGAGATGCCGATCGCCAGCGCCCAGGTCAAGTCCTGCCTTCTCTTCGCGGGCCTACTCGCGGGCGGTCAGACGCGGGTGGTCGAGCCGTTGCCCAGCCGCGACCACACCGAGCGGATGCTGGCCGCGGCCGGCGCCGCGATCGATCGCGACGGCGACGCGGTTGTGATCCGCCCGGCCGAGCGCCTCGAGCCGATCGCCTTTTCGGTGCCGGCCGACATCTCCTCGGCGGCATTCTTCCTCGTCGCCGCTCTGCTCGTCGGGGGCAGCGATCTCGTGCTCGTCGACATCGGCGTCAACCCGACCCGCACGGGAGTGCTGGCGATTCTCGAACGGATGGGGGCAAAGATCGAGCGGTTGATGGAGCACGAAGTGGGCGGAGAGCCGATCGCCCTGCTGCGGGTGCGCTCGTTGCAACGAGATCGCGGGTCGGCCCCCTTGCGGGGCACCGAGGTCGGCGGCGCCGAGATCCCGCTGGCGATCGACGAGCTGCCGCTGGTCGCCCTAGCTGCGTGCTTTGCCGAGGGGACGACGGTGATCCGCGACGCCGAGGAGCTGCGCCGCAAGGAGTCCGACCGGATCGAGACCGTGACGGCGGCGCTGCGGGCGCTCGGAGGTCGGGTCGAGCCGACCGAGGACGGGATGGTGATCGAGGGCTCAGGCGGCCTGCGTGGCGGGTCGATCGACTCCCACGGCGACCACCGGATCGCGATGCTCGGCGCCGTCGCAGGCCTCGCCTCCCGAGAGGGCGTCGAGGTCCACGGGATGGAGGCCGCGGCCGTCAGCTACCCCGGCTTCGAGGCCGACCTCGCCGCTTTAATCGGCCGCTGAATACGCTGCGCCCATGGTGATCGCGATCGACGGGCCCGCCGGGGCCGGGAAGTCAACGGTCGCGCGCGCCGTCGCCGGCGAGCTCGGCTTTACCTACCTCGACTCCGGGGCGATGTATCGCTGCGTGGCCCTGGCGGCGCTGTGGGACGGGGTCGACGTGGATGACGGTGAGGCTTTGGGCGAGCTGGCCGAGCGCCTGGAGATCGACTTCGACGGCCCCCGCGTCCTCCTCGGTGGGCGCGACGTCAGCGGTGAGATCCGCACTCCCGAGGTCAGCGGCGCCGCCTCCCACGTCTCCGTCCACCCGCGGGTCCGCGCCGCCCTGGTCGAGCGCCAGCGTCACCTGATCGAGACCGCCGACTACGTCGCCGAGGGGCGGGACATCGGCACCGTCGTCAGCCCCGACTCGCCGCTGAAGATCTTCCTCACCGCCTCCGACGAGGAGCGGGCGCGGCGGCGCGCGGGGGAGACCGGGGAGGACGTCAAGGCGGTGCTCGAGGCGCAGCGCCAGCGCGACGCGCGCGACACCGAGCGCGAGCACGGGGCGCTGCGCGCGGCCGAGGACGCCGTCGCGCTCGATACGACCGGCCTCGGCCTCGACGAAGTCGTCGCCCGCATCGTCGCCCTGGCCCGGGAGCGCGGCCTCGTATGACCCTTCCGACCGTCGCCGTCGTCGGCTTCCCCAATGTCGGCAAGAGCACCCTCGTCAACCGTCTCGTCGGCGGCAGCGAGGCCGTCACCTCGCCGGAGCCGGGCGTCACTCGCGACCGCAAGCGGCTGGCGACGGAATGGAACGGAGTCGCCTTCGAGCTCGTCGACACCGGCGGCATCGACCTCGGCGACGAGGCTGAGCTAGCGCGCGACGTGCAGGCGCAGGCGCGGCTGGCGATCGCCGAAGCCGACGCGATCCTGCTCGTCGTCGACGGCCGCGCCGGCCTCCGCGCCGGCGACGCCGAGCTGGCGAAAACGCTGCGCGGCGCCCCGGTCCCCGTCCTGCCCGTGGTCAACAAGGCCGATCGCGCCGACGATTACGCGATCGCCGCCGAATTCCACGCCCTCGGTCTCGGGGACCCGCTGCCCGCGTCCGCCACCCACGGGCTCGGCACCGGCGACCTCCTCGACGCGATCGTCGCCGCGCTCGGCGAGCGGGATCCCCAGGCCGACGAGGACGAGTCGGTCCGCGTCGCGGTGATCGGCCGCCCCAACGTCGGCAAGTCCTCGCTCGTCAACGCCTTCCTCGGCTCCGATCGAGTGATCGTCTCCGACATCGCCGGCACCACCCGCGACGCGATCGACACCCGGCTCGAGGTCGACGGCCGCCCGGTCATCCTCGTCGACACCGCAGGGCTGCGGCGCCGCTCCAAGGTGGCGGGCACCGTCGACTACTACGCGCAGCTGCGCTCCGAACGGGCGGTCGACCGCGCCGACGTCGCGATCGTCGTTTGCGACGCGTCTGAGGGCGTCACCGCCGAGGACCTGCGCGCGGCCGAGCTGGCGATGAAAGCCGGCTGCGCCACCCTACTGGTGCTCAACAAGTGGGACATCAGCGAGACCGACATCGATGACGCCCGCGCCCGCGTGGAGCGGAAACTGCGGCTGCGCCCGGCCGTGATCACGGTCTCGGCGAAGCGCGGCCGCAACGTCGGCGCGCTGCTGCCGCGGGCGCTGCAGCTGGCCGACAAGGCGGCCGAGCGGGTGCCGACGCCGGAGCTGAACCGCTTCCTGGCCGACACCGTCGCCAAGAACCCGCCGCCTTCGCGCCGCAACAAGCGCCTGCGCCTCTACTACGCCGCTCAGGTGGGGGAGAGCCCGCCGCGGGTCGCAATCCAGGTCAACGATCGCCGGCTGATCACCCGCGACTGGGCCTACTACCTGGAGAACCGGATGCGGGAGACCTATGAACTGGAGGGGGTCCCGCTGATTATCGATTTCGTCCCCGCCTCCGGCCGCCGCCGCTACGGCGAGTGAGACCGACACCGGTCTAAATTCCTCTAGGCTTCCCGCATGCCAAGCAAGCCGCTCGCCGAGGGCGAGTACCTCTTCACGTCGGAGTCAGTCACCGAGGGCCACCCGGACAAGGTCGCCGACCAGATTTCCGACGGCGTTCTCGACGCGATCATGCGCGAGGACCCGGGCGGCCGCGTCGCCTGCGAGACGCTGGTCAACACCGGCATGGCGGTCGTCTCAGGGGAGATTTCCACCAGCGCGCACCTCAACATCCCGGACATCGTCCGCGACACCGTGCGGGGGATCGGCTACCAGGGCGGCAGCTACGGCTACGACTGCGACCACATCTCGGTCATCGTCTCGATCGACGAGCAGTCGCCCGACATCGCCCAGGGCGTCGACCAGGCCTACGAGACCAAGGTCGACCCGGGCGACACCGACGAGCTCGACGTCGCCGGGGCGGGCGACCAGGGAATGATGTTCGGCTACGCGAGCGACGAGACCGAGGCGCTGATGCCGATGCCGGTCCACATCGCCCACCGCCTGGCGGAACGCCTCGCCTTGGTGCGCAAGGACGGCTCGATGGGGTACCTCGGCCCTGACGGCAAGACCCAGGTCACCGTTCGCTACGCCGATGGCCGCCCAGTCGCCGTTGAAAAGCTCTTGATCTCCACCCAGCACGACGAGGGGATCGACTCCCAGAGCCAGATCAAGCCGGAGCTGTGGGAGAACGTCGTCCTCCCGGTCCTCCAGGCCGAGGTCCCCGGCCGCTTCGACGAGGCCGAGCTGCAGGGCGAGTTCCTCGTCAACCCGACCGGGAAGTTCGTAATCGGCGGCCCGGTCGGCGACGCCGGCCTCACCGGCCGCAAGATCATCGTCGACACCTACGGGGGCATGGCCCGCCACGGCGGCGGCGCCTTCTCCGGCAAGGACCCGTCCAAGGTCGACCGCTCCGCCGCCTACGCCGCCCGCCACGTGGCGAAGAACGTCGTCGCCGCCGGCCTCGCGCAGCGCTGCGAGGTCCAGGTCGCCTACGCGATCGGCGTCGCCCACCCGGTCAGCCTGATGGTCGAGACCTTCGGCACCGGCAAGCTCCCCGATGCCCAGATTTCCCAGCTGGTGGAGAACGAGTTCGACATGCGCCCGGGGGCCTTCCGCGAGTACCTAGACCTCCACCGCCCGATCTTCCAGAAGACGGCGGCCTACGGCCACTTCGGCCGCGGGGACGACGACTTCACGTGGGAGAAGACGGACCGCGCCGACGCCCTGCGCAACGCGGCGGGCGCCGAGACCGCCGCGGCGTAGCCGCAAACTCCAGCCGGTCAGGCAGCCCAGGCCGCATTAGAGGGGCGAATCAGGGTCGTTTCCAGGCTTTTCCTCGTCATGGCGAGGAGGAATGTGGAAACGACGAGCCGGCGGGCTTGGGACTTGGCGCGTCGGCAGCACGGCGTGGTGACGCGTGCTCAACTACTTGGGCTTGGGTTCAGCAAGGCCGCGATCGAACATCGGTTAAGGCGTGGGAGGCTCCACCGGTCATCGATGAGCGGTGTCTATCTGGTGGGCTGGCCCCGTCTTACGAACGAGCGTCGATGGATGGCAGCTGTGCTTGCTTGCGGGGAGCAGGCGATGCTGAGTCATCGCAGCGCTGCGGCCCTCTGGGGATTCGGTGAGGAGACTCCTGGCGTCATCGACATCAGCATCGCCCGACACTCGTCTCTGCGGCGCCCGGGGATCCGCTTCCACGATCGAGCTGGGCTCTGGAATCGAGACTTCGCGACCCGCCTTGGTATTCCGCTCACCAGCCCAGTCAAGACCTTCCTCGACCTCACCAACGTCGCAGGCCCCAAGACGGTCGAGCGGGCGATCAACGAGGCGGACAAGCTCGACGTGATCGATGCGGACTCACTGCGCCGCGCCCTCGACGACCGCTCGGGCGAGCCGGGCGTCCGTCCGCTGCGCGAAATCCTCGACGAGCACACCTTCCGCCTCTCCGACGACGAGCTCGAACGACTCTTCCGCCCGCTCGCCGCAGCGGCCGGCCTGCCGGTCCCGCTCACCAAAGTCATCGTCGACAAGTTCGAGGTCGACTTCTTTTGGCCCGAGCTAGGACTCGTCGTTGAGACGGATGGGTGGCGCTATCACCGCACGCCGTCAGCCCAAACGCGCGACGCATTGCGGTTCCAGCGCCATGTCGCGTCCGGCCTCACTCCGCTTCGTTTCTCCCACTACCAGGTCAAGTACCAACCGCGGCACGTAGAAGACATCCTCAGAAAGACCCTCTCGAACTTACGCGGCCACCCTGCACCCTCACCAAGCAAGTAAGGGTGCAGGGTGGCCGCGCCGAAGCGCGTCAAGTAGGGAAATGCGGGCCGGCAGTAAGCCTCTCCGAACTTGTGGGGGCTATAACCCCCCGAACCTCGGAACGGCTACCGCGGTCCCGGGGATTGCGCCTCGCCGAGCCCGTGCGTGCCGGCTGAGGTGACGCCGGTCGCTTTGTCGACCGCTTCCACGACCTCGCCGGGGTTCGCGACTCCGTTGAAGACGAAGTTGTAGTCGTCGCTTGCCGCGGTGTCGAAGTCGACGTCGCCGATCTGCATTAGGCGCTGATAGACGCTCTGGCGGTAGTTGACGTTCTGGACCCGCTCCAGGCGCGTCTCTTGGACCTCTTTGGAGACGATCCCGCGCTTGATGTTGAGGCGGCGGTCGGTGATCGTGTACGTCGTCGCCACCCTTTTGACAAAGCCGATCACCAGGGTCAGGGCGAGGACGACGAGGATGACAATGAAGGCCGAGGCCCCGCCGTCGATGAGGTTGGCGATGAACCCCAGGACGATGGCGACGAGGACGCCTTTGAGGTAGAAGCCGAGGATCGCCCGCCAGGAGGGGTGTCCCTCAAAGAGGACGCGCTCGCCCGGATGGAGATTGAGGGTCACGCGGGCCAGGATATGGCCTCAGACGGCGGCCGCGCAACGGAAGCGACCGAGAGAGCGGGAACTCCGCGCCGGACCATCGTCCCCCGCCCATAACCTCGGACGATGGCGATTTTGCGGGTCGAGCCGCTGACCACCGCCCGCGCCCTGCGCGGTCCCTTCGATTACCGCCGCCCCGAGGCGATGGCAGACCTCGGCGTCGGCAGCGTCGTCCGGGTGCCGTTCGGGCCGCGGCGGCTGCTCGGCGTCGTGGTTGAGGTCGCCGAGGCCTCCGAGCTGCCGCCCGAGCGCCTCGCCGAGCCGATCGAGGCGCTGGAGGCGGGAGCGACGCCGGAGCTGGTCCGCCTCGGCCTCTGGGTCGCCCGCGAGTACTGCTCGACGCCCTCGCGCGGGCTGCAGCTGGTGCTGCCGCCGGGGACCGGGACGGGAAGCGCCGGGCGAACCGTCCGGACCAAGACCGAGCTGCGGGCGGCGATCCTGCCGGCGGGCGAGGCGGCGCTCGAGGACGGCGAGCGCCTCGGCTCCAAGCAGCGGGCGGTGCTGGAGGCGCTGCGGGCGGGCGAGATGTCCTCCGGTGAGCTGGCGACGGCGGTCGGCTCCGACCGCGCGACCCTGCGACGGCTCGAGGGGCGCGGCCTTGTCTCCACCCACAGCGCCGCCATGCGCCGGATCCCGGGCGAGCCCGGATTGGCGGCCGCAGCCGCCCGTCCCGAGCTGCTGCCCGAGCAGACCGAGGCGGTCGCGGCGATCGTCGCCGCCCTCGACGGCGAGGCCGGCTCCGATCGCAAGATGCTCCTCCACGGCGTCACCGGCTCGGGCAAGACCGAGGTCTACCTGGCCGCGGTCGAGGCGGCGCTCGAGCGCGGCAAGGGCGCGATCGTCCTCGTCCCCGAGATCGGGCTGGCGCCGCAGGCCGTCGCCCGCTTCCGCGCCCGCCTCGGCGACCGCTTCGCGGTGCTGCACTCCGCCCTCTCGGCGGGGGAGCGCTACGACGAGTGGCGCCGCCTGCGCAGCGGCGAGGCGAGCGTCTGCGTCGGCCCCCGCTCCGCCGTCTTCGCCCCCGTCCGCGACCTCGGCCTGATCGTCATCGACGAGGAGCACGACGCCTCCTACAAGCAGGAGGGCGACCCCACCTACGACGCCCGCGCCGTCGCCCGCAAACGCGCCACCGACACCGGCGCGGTGCTTGTCGCCGGGACCGCAACGCCGCGGCCGGAGAGCTGGCTGGAGCTGCCGCGGCTGGAGCTGCCCAACCGCGTCGACGGGCGCCGGATGCCGCCGGTCCACCTCGTCGACATGCGCGAGGCCGACCCGCGCTCGGGCCCGGTCCACGCCGAGACCTGGGAGGCCCTGGAGGGGGTGCGCACCGCCGGCGCCAAGGCGATCGTGATGATCAACCGCCGCGGCTTCGCCCCCTGGCTGACCTGCCGCTCCTGTGGCCACCACTGGGGCTGCCCCAACTGCGACGTCTCCCTGATCGTCCACCGCCACAGCGGCCGCCTCGTCTGCCACCACTGCGCCCATTCCGAGCCGCAGCCGCGTGCCTGCCCCGAGTGCGGCTCGACGACGCTCTCGCAGGCGGGCGCCGGGACCGAGCGGATCGAGAAGCTGCTGCGCGAGCGGCTGGCGCCGATGCCGGTGCTGCGCCTCGACTCCGACACCGCCTCCGAACGCGGCGCCCACGCCCGCATCCTCGCCCGCTTCGACGCTTTGCCGAGCGCCGTCCTCGTCGGCACCCAGATGGTCGCCAAGGGCCACGACTTTCCCGAGGTCACCCTCAGCGCGATCCTCGACGCGGACGCGACCCTGCGCTTCCCCGACTTCCGCGCCGAGGAGCGCACCTTCGCGATGGTCGCCCAGCTCGCCGGCCGCTCCGGTCGCGGCGAGGCCGGGGGAGAGGTGATCGTGCAGACGCTGGCCCCCAACGCCGCCAGCATCGAGCACGCGGCGCGCCACGACTCCGCCGGCTTCCTCGAGCTGGAGCTGGAGCGGCGCGAGGTCCTGCGCTACCCGCCTTTTTCGCACCTCTCGCGGGTCAACTTCGCCTCTGAAGACGAGGAAAAGGTCGACGAGGCGGCCAGGACTGTTGCGCGGGAGCTGCGGCTGGGCCTGCCGAAGGGTTCCGAGCTGCTGGGGCCGGCGCCGATGTTCCGGGTGCGCAACCGGCATCGGCGGCGGATCCTGATCAAGGCCGAGGACCGGGCCGGGATGATCGTGGCGATGCGGGAGGTAGTGGAGGGTCGGGCGGCCGACCGCTCACTGAAGGACGTCGCGATCGGCGTCGACATCGACCCGCAGTAGGGCGGCCGCGGCCAGCGCTCCGGCAGCCGGTGGATGGGTGGCGAGGTAGAGGTTCGGCTCGATCAGCTCCAGCTCGATCAGGGCCGGACTGCCGTCGAGGTCCTCGACTAGGTCCACGCGCGCGTAGAGGGGCGGAGTGTCGAGGAACGCGAGCGCCGCTTGAGCCACCTCGACCTGCTCGGCTTCTGCCTCGGCCGGCTCGACGGTGCCGCCCCAGATGCCCTGGACGCGGAAGTCACCCTCAGCCGGGCGCTTACGCACGGCGTGACTGAAGGCCCCGTCGATATAGATCAGGGAGATCTCGCCTTGCTCTTCCAGCGAGGGGAGGAAGGGCTGGACGATCGCGTCGTGCCGGGCCAGGACCGTTGCAAGTGCTTCCTGGGCGCTCCCGTCTCCCGCCCGCGCCCGCTGAAGGTTCTTAGCGCCGAGGTCGACGACCGGCTTGACCACCACCTCGTCCCAGCCCTCGCGACCAAGGATCTTCTCGATGTCTCCTGCTGACCCCCGCTCGACCCACACGGTCGAAACCGTCGATACACCCGCCTCGGCCAGCTCCCGTAGGTAGGTCTTCTCGCTGTTCCAGGCGATCAGGTCGGCCGGGTTATGAAGCGCCGCCGCCGTCTCGACCTCTCGCGTCCAGGCGAGGAACTGCTCGTGCTCCTCGTGGTAGTCCCAGGTCGAACGCACCAGACAGAGGTCGGTGTCCTCCCAGCTCGTCCCCTCCTCGTCCCAAACCACTGACCGGGCCTCGGCGCCGCGCGCCGCCAGCGCCTCACGGAGCAGGCGGTCATCGGCCTTCAGGTCCTCGTACCCGACGCAGGTGGCGATTGCGATCCGCGGTCGGCTCTTCCTCATCACGCAGGAAGTATCAGAACGGTGGCGATATTTAGACTCAGGCCCGGATGAGCGACGAGGTGAAGATGGAGGAGCGCGAGGCCGAGGAGCGCCGGCTCGAAGTCGAGATGCTGGAGCGCCGGGAAGCGGCGCTCGCCCACGTCGTCCAGTTCGGCGACCCGGTCCTCAAGAGCAAGGCCTCGCCGGTCACCAGCTTCGGGCCGGAGCTCCGCTCCGAGGTCGAGCGAATGTTCGCGATCATGCGGGACGGTCTCGGGATCGGGCTCGCGGCGACCCAGCTCGGCGCCCTGCGGCGGCTGCTGGTCTTCCAAGCGGGCCCTGAGAGCGAGCCGACCGCGCTAATCAACCCCGAGGTCGAGTACCTCTCCGATGAGCTCGCCGTCGCCGAGGAGGGCTGCCTCAGCTTGCCGCGGGTGACGATGGACGTCGAGCGCCCGCTCTACGCGCGCTTCAGCGGCCGCGACGTCGAGGGAGCGCCAATCGTGCTCGAGGCCGCCGGGCTCGAGGCGCGGGTGCTGCAGCACGAGATCGACCACCTCGACGGCGTCCTGATCCTCGACCGCACCCCCCGCGAGCAGCGCAAGGCGGCGCTGCGGGCCCTGCGCGAGGGCGGCAGCTACAGCCCCTCTTCCGAGGAAGAGATCGACGAAGAGGGCGAGCTGCGCGAGCCTCGCACCGACGCGTGAGGACCGCCTACCTCGGGACCTCCGACTTCGCCGCAACTGTCCTGCGGCGCCTGGCCGACTCGCCCCACCGCCCGGCGCTGGTGGTGACGCCGCCGGACCGCCGCCAGGGTCGCGGCCGCAAGGTGAAGCCGCCACCCACCGCGCGCGCTGCGCAAGAGCTGGGGCTGGAGCTGGCGCAGGCCGCGAACGTCAACGAGGAGGCGTCGCTGGAGCGGATTCGGGCCGCGAAGCCCGAGGCGGTCGTCGTCTGCGCCTTCGGGCAGCTGATCCGCGAGCCGTTGCTCTCCGAGTTCCCGATCCTCAACGTGCACCCGTCGCTGCTGCCGCGCTGGCGCGGCGCCGCCCCGATCGAGCGGGCGATCATGGCCGGGGATGAGCGGACCGGCGTCTGCATCATGCGCCTCACTGAGGGGCTCGACTCCGGCCCCGTAGCCCTCCGTGAGGAGGTGGCGATCGCCCCCGTTGAGGACTTCGAGGCGCTCTCGGCGCGCCTCGCCGATCTCAGCGGCGAGCTCCTCGTCCGCGCCCTCAACCTCCAGGCCGAAGGCCAGCTCGAGTTCGCCGAGCAGGACGAGGCCGGCGTCACCTACGCGGAGAAGATCGAGTCGGGGGAGCGCCGCCTCGACCCCGAGCGGCCAGCCGCCGAGCTGGCGACCAAGGTTCGCGCTCTCAACCCGCACGTCGGCACCTACCTCGAGCTGCCCGACGGCGAGCGCCTCGGCGTCAAGCGCGCCACCGCGGTTGAGGCGAAGATCCCGGCGGGCGAGCTGGCCGAGCGCGAGGGCGCGCTCCTGCTCGGCACGGGCGACGGCGCGCTGCGACTGGAGCTGGTCCAGCCGCCCGGCGGCAAGGCGATGGCCGCCGACGCCTACCTGCGCGGCCACCCGCTGCCGGGCTCGTGAGCGCCGCCGAGGCAGCCGCCGCCCCCGGCCGCGTCTCCCCAGCGCGCGCCCTCGCCTTCGCGACGATCCGCGCCACCTTCGAGGACGACGCCTTCACCGAGCGCGTCTTCCGCGCCGAGGCTGACCGGCTCGGGCTCGGCGGCCGAGACCGCGCCCAGGCGCAGCGCCTCGCCTACGGCGCCGTCCAGCGCCGCGGCACCAGCGACGTAGCGATCGAACGCTTGGCCAGGCGCTCGATCCGCCTGCTCGACCCGCCGGTGCTGGCGGCGCTGCGGCTCGGCCTCTACGAGCTCCTCTTCGCCGACGCCACCCCAGACCACGCCGCCGTCGACCAGGCGGTCGAGCTGACCAAGGGCGGCGGCGCTGCCCACGCCTCGGGCTTCGTCAACGCCGTCCTGCGCCGGGCGATCCGCGAGCGCGCGCAGCTCGTCGCGCAGCTACTGGAGAACGATGTCGACCCGGCCGCCGCCGCGGTCGCCGACTCCGTCCCGAAGTGGCTGGCCGAGATGTGGTGGAAGGAGCTGGGCGCCGAGGAGGCGCGCACGGCGCTCGCCGCCTGCAACCAGCGGGCCGAGGTCGCGATGCGGGTCAACCTCCTGCGCAGTGACCGCGACGCGGTGCTGGCGCGGCTGCGCGAGGCCGGGGTGGAGGCGCGCGCTCCCGAGTCCCCCTGGCCGCTCGCCGCGCCGGAGTCGATCGTGATCGCGGGACGCACCGGCGAGGCGATCCCTGCGGCGGTCGTCGCCGGCGAGCTGACCCCGCAGAGCCGAGGTTCGGCGGCGGCGGTCGAGGTGCTCGACCCGCAGGCAGACGAGCACGTCCTCGACCTCTGCGCCGGCCCCGGGATCAAGACCGGCCAGATCGCCGAGCGGATGGGCGACCGCGGCGTCGTCATCTCGGTCGAGCTCGACCAGGCCCGGGCCGGAGAAGTCGCCGCCCAGGCGACCCGCCTCGGCCTCCGCAGCATCACCGTGCTCGAGGAGGACGCGCGCAAAGCGGGGCCGGCCGAAGGGTTCGACCGCGTTCTCCTTGACGCCCCCTGCTCAGACCTCGGCGCCCTCGCCTCGCGGCCGGACGCGCGCTGGCGCAAGTCGCCGAAGACGATCGGGCGGCTGACCGAGATCCAGGACGGGCTGCTGCTGGCGGCGGCCAAAGCGCTGCGAGCGGGCGGCACCCTCGTCTACTCGACCTGCACGATCTCCCGCCGCGAGAACGAGGATCGGGTCGCGGCCCTCCTCCGCGCTTCCCAGGCCGGCGAGGCGCCGCCGCTGCAGCTCGAGGACCTCGGCGCCCGCGCGCCCGAGCTCGCCGCGCCGGCCGAGCGCCGCTGTCTGCAGCTACGGCCCGACCGCGACCGCACTACCGGCTTCTTCATCGCCCGGCTGACCAGAACGACGTAGCGAAACTTTCGCTCCTAGCGCTGGTTTTCGATACGCCTGCACGACCAGGCATGATTAGCCCGATGAGTGAAGCCGACCAGTCAACTCCGGCGGACTCCAATCCGCTGAACCGCGCCACCTGCCCCAAGTGCGGGGAGCCTTGGCTGCGCCCGACCCAGCTGCCGGGCCGCCTGCGCTGCGTCAACTGCCTCAGTCGCTTCGAACTCGTCTCCCAGTGCCCCAACTGCGGCGAGCACCAGACGATCGCCCGGATGAGCCACACCGCCGACATGGAATGCCAGTCGTGCGGCTCGTCCATGCTCAAAGAGGCGTAGCCCCGTCCGCAGCGCCTGGGTAGGCTCCCGCCAATGAGCGACCAGATGCGTGAGCTTTTGTCGGAGCGGCGAGTGGCGCCGTCGATCCTCTCCGCCGACATGGGGCGACTCGGGGTCCAGGTCGCAGAGGTGATGGACGCCGGCGCCCGGGTGATCCACTTCGACGTCATGGACGGGCACTTCGTCCCCCCAATCACGATCGGGCCGCTGGTCTTGAGCGGGATCGCCGACCAGGTCCATGACGCCGGCGGCGTCGTCGACGTCCACCTGATGATCGAGGCGCCGGAGCGCCAGATCGCCGACTTCGCCAAGGCCGGTGCCGA
>Ga0209152_10000064_pt1 | contig 53417 bp, 52 predicted proteins | sample GraSoiAngelo_107_FD_185873 | JGI IMG/M metagenome (GOLD analysis project Ga0209152, IMG submission 185873) | Grasslands soil microbial communities from the Angelo Coastal Reserve, California, USA - 14_0903_09_30cm (SPAdes) (version 2) | ecosystem: Environmental > Terrestrial > Soil > Grasslands...
AGGTGAAGCCCGGAACCGGTGGAGGCTCAACTAGCTCAAAGTCTGCTATCGGCACGTCAGAAGCCTCGTCGGACGAGCAGAACGAAAAGTCGGAAGGTGCGGACATTGATGCTGGGGTCGAGAAAGCGGCCAGAATCGCCAAACACAAACAGCATTTCTGGAACAAGTTCAAGAAGAGCTAGATCAGCTGTATCGATAGATTGTCCAGGATTTTGACTCTACGCTAAGTTCAGGCGCCGGGAGTGGGATTCGAACCCACGAGGGCGTGACGCCCAACGGCTGTCGTGTCCTGGCCCTTATCACTTGAGATCTCGAGGCCGTCGCTTTAACCACTCAGCCATCCCGGCGTGAAGCGCTCGTAGAATGCCGGTCTTAAACCACTTTCGAACTGGAACGGAATGGCAACGATTGTTGATAGATCCTGTCTAACGATCAGCATGTCTGGGTTGCAGGATGGTAAAACACGGGCACGTGGAGTCCAGGTTTGAGGGTTGAATGCGCCGAGTTCTTTCTATTTTCCGCCTGAAAGGGTTGCCCCAGGATTTTGCGCGAAATGCGCAGTGTTGGGGGTGGAGAATACCGGATCGTTTCGTTGTACGCGCCTCGGATATAGATGGTCCGCGACTACTCGATCCCTGAGAAGGACCATCCTGTCTCTGAGAGAGTCTTGATAGGAGAAGTCCGCCCTGACCTGGTACTCCTGACATAACAGGGTCATTGTCCGGTAGATGAGCACGCGTGCGCTCGCCCCGAGAGAATCCATTAGGACTGCGACAACATCGTCAAACCGTGAGGATATTTCCGACTGTTCAATTCCTTTCTTTGCAAGTAGGTCGTAGATTACATCGCGTACTGTCGGGCCCATGCCGTCAAGTGCGTTTCTAAAACAATCGTTGACGGTTTCGTGGAATAAGGTAGAGATCTGTGTGCGCAATCGTCGGTGGCCTGGAAGATAGCATGACCTGGGTCGAACGGATACGTGTGTTGTAACAGCCATGAAGCTTCTCACGGGACTGGGAGCGCCTACGATCCAGCTGCGATTTTCATTAATCTTGGCTGATGGGAAATGGGATGGGAAGAAAAGGTAGTTTCGGTTATTGACCGGCTAAGTAACATGCAATAGCGAGCCCTGGTCTACAGGACCGAGGGCGAGAGCTGTGTCAGCATACTTTTCGGATTCAACGGTTTTATATGCCGTTAACAGGGGCTCTTGAGGAAGGATTAGCCGTGGCGGATGGAAACGTTCGGAAGCTCATCGAAGACGCTAGTTTTCCAAATCAGTGGCCCACAAAGGAGCAGCATCTTGGGCACAAGATCCTGTACAAGAATGGAGTGAGCAAGGAGTACGGGGTTCACGGGAGCAACGTAGGTGTGGACTTTGACATTTGCATCGCCGATGGTATCTGTATTACCGTCTGTCCTGTAAACGTGTTCGACCGGCTTGAACTTCCCGGTGAACAGGAGAAAATGGACAAAGGAGTTACCAATGACAGCGGAAAGGCACCGTTGGCGAACTGGAAAGCTGATCCCGCCAGAGAACAAGACTGTATCTTCTGTCGAGCTTGCGAGATCCAGTGCCCAGTTCAAGCCATTAAGATCACCGAGCCTTAGAATACGGTTCGGAACTTCCAAGGAAAAATAGGGCTGCCTCATCTAGCCGGCCTGTCTTCGAGTCAGCGCAGTTTCGTCCTGTCTGAACTGCCCGCTCATGCGACGCGGGGACGGTCGCTTAGAACCCCCCCTCGTCCAGAGAGTATTTGCTGTCTGACGGTGATTATTGGCGAGACGGCAATTCAGGCACTGTAGAGGCTCGGATGGTATGGCGTTTTGTCGAGGCGTCAAGAACGATTTGGTAGGAAATCTGGGGAAGGGCTCCTAGAACCGAGATCAGGGCTAAAAATGGGCGGGTTCTGACTCGAGAACTATATGCTAAGTCCGGATTCGAATCGCTAGCCCGATGGGATGGGCTTTGCTCCTGCTGAACCGTTGGACGAACCTGATGATCTTGTAGGACATTCCGTACTTTTTCTTTAGGAGAGAGAAGACGTGTTCGGATGATTCTGGTTCGATCATTCGAGCCTCTCCGTCGACCCATATGCCTTTGACGGTGCCTCGCGCGTTACAGGGGGCGATGCGAACTCGGGAATTGTTACGGATCCGCTTTATCTTTCCAGTACTAGAATCAGTGCGGACGAACAGCTCTCCATTCTCTTCGATAAACCAAACAGGGGTGCGCACGGGGTCCCCAGTCTTCCGATATGTTTCAAGACTGATATGTTTCTGGCCTGCGAACTCCGACAATTTGTCTCCTGCGAGGCTCAACCTAGGGTGCTCCACGGTCGAGGCACCGCTAGGGGACGCCGATCGTGTTTCCTACGCCCACTAGGATAATGTTGTCGCCCGGCTTAGACTTTGATCTGATCTCGTCCTGGACCCTGCTGACTGCAGCGTCGACCCCCGTCTTGACAAGAGGTGTGATGGACGATATTGCTTCCTTTGAAGACATTTTCACAACTACTGCGAGGAGCGGAATCTGGTTCTTCGAAGCGCTAGCTTCGATGTGATACCGTTCTGTTCCGGGCCCGCCAATCGCGGCACCGATTCCTTCCGCGACATCTCCGCTGGGTTCTCCCTCGAACTTCAATGCCGCATCAACTGTAACTACTAGCCCAATGGGTCCTGATTCCTGGATCAGCTTCTCAACTGCAAGACCCGGTTTTCCGACGTTTCCTCCTGGACCCTTTGCTCGGACAACCCAGACTCGTCGACCTTCAAAGTCGACATCGTAGACCATTGTGTCTTTCACTAGCTCGTTTCCTTGTCGTCCAGCAGTGATCTGGCTTACGACTAGGGGTCCGACCCCATCGCCTATAGGTTGGGCTTTCGCAAAAGAGTCAATGGCGGCGCCATAGGCTTCGGCCTCTTCCATTATCATCGGGAGAGCCATCTGAAGCTGTGCGAGGGCCATTATTCCTCCAGTCTTCTTCGCAAGGAGGTAGAAGTGACGGACCAACCGGAACATGCCGTCCAACCCAATTGAGATCTCTAGCTGGTTACTGAGAGTGTTCACGTCAGACTCTGTGGCGTTGGGAGCAATGGCCTTCACTTCCATTTTCAAATGATCATCATAGGTATCTAGAACATGTTCCAGTTTTCCGACTATCCCAGAGGGATCGAGGCTCACGGGGGCTATAGTGAAGGAGTTATTGAGTCGGTCAATCTTGGTTTCGACCGTCTTCTTATCCGTCTGGAATCGGGATATCGAGTCGACAAATTTTTGGCGAGCAGCCGTCTTGCTTCTCTCCAGTTTTCCGAGGCTCCGCTTGACGCTGACGAGCTGCCACTGCACCTGTAGACGTTGACCGTAGAAGAAGATCAGAAAGAATGAGGCGAAGTAGACTAGGTTTACTATCTGGCTTAGATCAACTAGGGCCATGTTACTGTTCTACCCTTCCCTTGAACTGGACACTGCTATAGGTGATTCCTTCAATCTCAGTAAAGCCTTTCGTTTTGCATTTAGCCGTATGAAGCCCACCTCAACCTCCTCCTTTATCGCAAGTTTCGACAATGCCATCAGGATATCTTTCATCTGTTTGACCGCGTGGGAACCGATTTGTATTATCACATCGCCGACTCGCATCCCTGCCTCATAAGCCGGTCCTCGCGAGTCGACTTCAACCACCAACACTCCTGAGTCTGCTGGGAGATCGTATCTCCGGGCGATCGCCTGGTTCATGTTAGCTCCTGATATTCCAAGCCATGGTCGAATTACTCGTCCCTTTTCGAGGATCTGCTGTACAACCCATTTCACGGTGTTGACGGGGATGGCGAAGCCTACACCCTGGGCGAAGGGAATCATTGCGGTGTTCATTCCTATCACGTTTCCTCCTATGTCTGCGAGGGGTCCTCCGCTGTTTCCCGGATTGATCGCTGTATCCGTCTGGATGAGTCCTTCAAAGATGAAGTCCGTGCCGGGCAGGGGCCTTCCTAGTGCGCTAACGACTCCCATGGAAACCGTAGGTCCCCCTTGAAGCCCGAGGGTGTTGCCAATCGCGAGAGCGATTTGTCCAACCCTCAGTTTCTCCGAGTCTCCTAGGCTAGCTCCGGGGAGGTTGTCAGCATCCACTTTGATCACGGCGATGTCCGTGGAACTGTCTGAGCCGACGACTTCGCCGAGCAATGTTCTACCATCTTTGAGATGGACCTGAACTCTTGTTGCTCCGTCGATGACGTGATTGTTGGTGATGACGTATCCGTTGCGGTCGATTATTAGTCCGGAACCTTTTCCTTCGATTGGTACTAGACCATAGCGAAAGTCTCTAGTGACCCGTACACTGTCTATGCTGACGACGCTCTCGCTCAGCCGCTCGACAGCCTCGGTAACCTGGTTCTCTAGCGCAGATAGTGTTGTTGTCATGTTTAGAGTCCCCAGCTTATCTTTCCTACCGGTGTGATTCTGAGATAGAGCTTAGCGTCCTTCTCTTTGGTCTCAACAAGACCGGTGACCTCGATTCCACGGGGAATTAGTCGATTGGCAGACTCCAAGTCATCGACGAGGAGAGTGATCTTTTCCTCGTCCAGGTCCTGGAATCGCAGGCTATATTGTAGGTTCCAGCCGCTGAGGTAGAGGTAGCGACCGTCAAATTCGTAGATTACGGGGACGATGTGAGGTTGAGAGTCTTCGCAGACAAAGGCGATTCTTGCAAGGCTTCTCTCCATCAGGTATCGATATTCTCTCTCGGTGAAACCTCTAACATCTTCTTTATGTCGCGTTGCTCTGTCAGTTTGTCGGCTGCTGATCATTTTCATTCACCTATGCGTGAAATAGTTCTCCTGCGTGTCTATGTTGGTAGTCATCACTCGATGAAGCCCAGTCCGAGGGGCAAGTTATGGGCTCTGGCCCGAAAGAGCTGACTGGGCCAATGCTGGGTAATAGGTTGCCCTGATCAAGGCGTAAAACCCTGACTGGCAAACTGTCTGGCAGGTCTGTTGAATGCCAGGCGAGGGCCGTGAGGTTCACGGCCGTTGCGTCTGCAGGTGAAGCAATGGTACAGGAACCCCAGACTGAGGGCAATCCTGAAAGTCGATGCAGATGAGTCAAGTCCCATGTCAGACTAGGACCTGACAGAACCTGTCGCATCATGTCTGAACTACCTAGGGCCCAGTCACGCTTATATACTTGGTAGTCCAGGGAAACTAAGTGGGTATTAGTTAGTTGAGTAAGTTAACTCAGGTTAACCAAGACATAACGAAAGAGCAGTCCGATGAATGCAAGCTGCTACACTCCGCCTGGAACGACCTTACCAAAGTCTGGACCCTTCCTGTGATCCACGCTCTAGGCCTCAAAGAGCCAGCAAGATTCAACGAGTTGAAACGGAGGATACAGGGGATTAGCGCTACGAGCCTCGCAGAGAGACTGAACGAGCTGGACCAGAGAATGATCATCGAGCGAAAAGTCTACCCAGAGACTCCTCCCCGAGTGGAGTACTCGCTCACCAAGAAGGGGATCGAACTGCATGCTCTTCTCGGCGACCTCGCCGAATGGGTGAAAAAGTGGGATAAACCAGACATTGCTGGTGCGGAAAGGGTTCGAGAAGAGAAGATTCGGCCACTTACCCGCGTTAAATAATCAGAACCCTATCTGCTAACTGAAAGTAACGGCCTACCTTCGTCCCATTTCTCTGCATCAAGCCTAGTCACGAGGGGCTGGGAATCCCTACATACCAAGTTCTTGCCTTGCCTTCATGGTCTTCATTAGATCTCCGCGGGTGACCATTCCAGCAATCTTGTCTCCATCCATAACGACCAGTCTGCCTACCCCATTCTTGGCCATCATTTGCAAGGCGTCGATGGCTGAGGTTGTCGGACTCACCGTGATCGTTCGTTCATAGGGAACCATTGCCTGGCTGACTCTCTCGATCTCCCTCTTCTCGCGAGGAATCGACCGAACAGACGACATCGTGACAACCCCGAGCAATTTCCCGTTTGAAACGACCGGGTAGCCTCCGTGGGGATGGACGAGGAAGAAGTCGGAGACCAGCTGTTGGACAGAAGCATCAGGAGAGACAGATAGTAGTTCTCTAGTCATGATGTCTCCGACGCTGACGCCTGCCAGAGACTCGGTCAATCTCGTCTGTCTCAAGCTTGTCTCTGCGCCCGATCTGATGAACCAGCCAAGAAAGATGATCCATAATCCATTGACGAAATCCCCGAAGACAACGAAGAACAGCCCGACGGCCATCATCAGTAGAGAGATCGCTTCGCTAACTCGTGTCGCGTTCGCGGTGGCACTGAGAAGATTCTTCGATCGACTCCAGAGACTTCCGCGGAGGACTCTGCCTCCATCCAGAGGGAAGGCGGGAATTAGGTTGAACGCGCCTAGAACTCCGTTGAGGAGCGCCGCATAGTAGAGCGTTGCAATAACCGGGACCGGTCCGTTTACTAGTCCTGTCAGATACCAGGAGGCGCCTAGGACAATTGCGATCAGAAAGCTTGTGAGGGGGCCTGCGGCTGCCATGCGAACTTCCAGCGCCGCGTCTTTCGGCTCTTCGCTCATTTCTGAGACCCCTCCGAAGAAGAACAGGGTAATCCTTGCGATCGTTAGGCCATTTTTCTCGGCGATATATGAGTGGGAAAGTTCATGGAGGAAGACTGAGACGAAAAGAATGATGGCGGATACGATTCCTATTGCCCAGTAGGTGATCACACCAAGGCTGGGATAATGCTGAGGCATGTAGCCTTCAGCAAGTGACCACGCGATTAAGAGAAGAACGAGCCAGAGAGTGTAGTGGATTCTGACGGGAATCCCTATGATCCTCCCGATGTTAAGCGACATCCGCCTTCCTTCCTATCTTCTTCCCTTTCTTAGGCTTGTCACAGACCCTCATGTCAACGGGAAGGGATTACAAGGGAAAGATGCGACAAAACATCACTGGCCAATGTGCTTTCGCCGAGTTTGGATGACGCTAGCTCCCCCGCACGTCCAACCATGAAGGCGGCGACTTTCGCGGCGTCGAACGGGTTTCTCCCCCTCGCGAGATGAGCGCCAGCGACTCCCGCGAGGAGATCGCCGTACCCTCCTTTCGTCAGATAAGGAGACCCTCGACGGTCGACGTAGGTTCTTTTCCCATCAGAAATCACATCCGGAACCCCTTTTACAACAACTGTTGCATCGTACTGTCTCGCTAGATTTTCGACCGCCGTTCTCTTCGCCTCAAGAGTGGAAGGCCAGGAGGCCCTGGAGAGAACTTCGTATTCTCCGGCGTTTGGTGTCAAAAGCGCTTTCTTTCCTTTAATGATGTCTGTTTTGGCCGCTAGGCTGTGAAGGGCTTCAGCGTCTAGAACCATCGGTGTCTTGCACCCTTGAATAATGTCCAACAGTGCCTGATGCGACTCTGCAGTTCTAGTAACACCGCATCCAATGACTAGGGAGTCAGCATTCTCTAGCGATTCAATCGCGACATTCGGTTCTGGGTAAGGAGAATCACAGGGCACGGTAATGAGATCAGGGGAATATCCTGCGACGATGTCCGCAGCTCGTCTAGGTGCGACCACTATTGCAAGATCTGCCCCAGCTCGCAGGGCGGCCAGTGAGTTGAAGGCCAAACAGCCAGCATATCGGTCACTGCCTCCACAAACGACCACCCGACCAAAGTCGCCTTTCCGAGCGTTGACTGGTCGAGAAGGGTAGAATTCCTTTAGACTTGGCTCTTTGTTCAGGCCTTGATTGTATGAGACTCGACGGGCTCGGCGAGAAGGTGGACTGGAGGGCATTTGAAAGAGTCCGAAGTCAAGAGATAGGAAGATAGAGTTTCGGGTGACGTTCTAGGTCATGCTCTTGCTAGTCTAGAATCGAGCTACTGCTCTTTCGGCCCTTGCTGGGAGGCGACGTCGGGACGGACTGTCACGGGGTTTTGTCATGAGCCTCTTGATTTTCAGTCCTATGTTTTCGAAGGCCTCTTCGATGGACCAGCCCTCTTCTCTGAACTCGACCTGGTGTTTGGGCATTCTTATCAATACATGAACCTCGAAATGCTTCCTCTCCTTCCCCTTGGAGAATGCTTTGACGGTGGCTCTGGCCTCCCCGAGCTCAGGGTAGAGGTGGCTAAGAGATTCTATTGACCTTTGGAATTTTGTTTTGGCTAGGGAAGACTCGATATCATTGTCGTCGAGGCCCACGATGTACACGGGCAATGGGGCTGAGACTTCCCCTGTTGGCTTCATGTGAGAAGCCTCACCTTACCACTAGAACGGCGCATTGAGCGTGTGTGACAACACCGCTCGAGACACTTCCAATGAGCATCCTCTTGAAACCCCCCATTCCACGTGTCCCCATGACGATTAGGTCAATCTTCTCGCTGGCAGCGTAGTCAGTTATTGCTTGAACAACGGACCCAACAGTTTCGCTAGTTTGAGGCTTAGCCTTCACGCCCTTTTTCTCAGCCATCGATAAAGTCAGCCCTACCACTTCCAAAGCAGCTTTTCTTGCGTACGATTCGTAAGCCTGGATGGCCTCGCCGGATGGAGATGGAGCAGAAGGAAACAAGGTCATGTACTCGGGGTAACCCCGGAACACGTTCAATACGAAGAGTTGGGCGTTGAATCTCTCCGCTAAATCCACCGCGACCTCCGAAGCTCTAGCCGAGCCTTCAGAACCGTCTACAGATACCAATATCCTCTCGAACCGCTGTCCCGACTCGTGTCTCGAACTCTGCTTCCCAACGATGCTCATTGCCAACGCTTTCTTCCCAAGCGGACAATTCTCGCCCCATGCTATTTAGATGCAGTGTCCGCATTCAACTCCCCGCCTGCATCTTCGAGACTGACGCCCACCGCTAGAAGACGTAGGACACTATCCAACAGACCGCTCGCCAAGAGCCCCAGATAATAGGATATCGACTAAGGGATGAATATGGTGTAGAGCAGGAAGCTGTTGAAAGCCAGGATCAAGGCGACGGTAATTATTGCCAGGACGATCGTACTCCTCCTGTTGACAAAACCTGCCATGAACTTCTTCTTCGATGTGTAGTAGACGATGGGTATCATAGGAAGAGGAATCATCAGGCTCAAAATTACCTGACTGTAAACGAGCAGGCTGAGCGGGTCGAGTCCAAGCAGTATTGCGAACGTGGTTGGAAACACGTTGATGAATCTCGTTACTATTCGTCTTGCCCATACATTCCAGTGTTTCCCGATCAAACCCTCCATTATGACCTGTCCTGCGATGGTTCCAAGTGCTGACGATGATAGCCCCGATGCAAGCAAAGTCAGAATGAAGATGACGGCGATCGCCGATCCGAATAAAAGGCCGATCCCGTGGACAAAGTCGCTGACCGTAACGTTTGGCTTTGGATAGAGCGGGATTGCGACTAGGAGTATTCCCGCGTTAACCACAGACGCAATAGTCAGAGCCAGTACAGTTTCCTTGAGATGGAATTTCCTCGTTCTTTCTATCTCTCCAGTCGAAAATGCGTGATGATTGGCCGTCCGTTTCATCGATTCGGTAACTGAATTACTCAGGTTTCCCCCGTTGACCTTTCGTCCGATTAGATCCATCTTGTTTTTTGACAGCCACGAGTGTACAAACAGCGCGTGCGGCATCACGGTTGCGCCGATTATTCCCACTACAATTAGGATAGCAGCGTTGCTTGACGCGATGGGCATTACGGAGTGATAAGCGACCTCTGCCAAGTCGGGTTTGACCACGACAAGGTTGTAAAGAATCCCGAAGACGAGAACACTGATCAGTATCGCAAAGTATTGCTCAATAAGCCGGAACCTTTTCCCCATCATGGCGAGCAAGAGAATGACATCTAGCGCACCGAATACTGAAGCATAGAGAAGAGGGACCCCAAAGAGCAGATTGAGACCCAATACCGTCCCCAAGTATTCTGCCAAGTCTGTGGCTGCGACTGCGGCCTCGGCCGCAAGCCAGTAAGGAACAACAAATCTTCGCTTTACAAGCGACATTCTGACCAGTTCAGGAAGCGAATACCCGGATGCAATTCCAAGCTTACCCGAGAGGTACTGAAGGAGCATAGCCATGCCTCCAGCAAACCAAGCGGCCCAAAGAAGGTCGTACTTGAAACCGGCACCTGCTGCGATGTCTGTTCCATAGTTGCCCGGGTCCATGTACGCTATTGATACCATGAGTGCTGGCCCAAGCCAGAGCACGAAGTTACGCAAAGAAACTCCCTTCCCCGTCTGCTGAACGGAGGCCTCCACGACACCCTGCTGCTGCGCCTTTGCACTACTCTTCCATGGGAACCGCATTGTAAGACTACCGATTGAGTAGAATACTCGCAACAGGGATTTAGTAGATACTAATAAAGATAGGCGAACCTAAGATTTGCACGAGACGTAAAGGGAATGACACCCAGAAACCTATAATTCCAGACAACAAAATCGGCAAAAGTGTTTTCGAGGTTACCAACATGACTATTGCGGAAGAACTGAGCAAATATGCATATGCTGTAAAGTATAGCGACATTCCAGAGAATGTGATTCATGAATCGAAGAAAGAATCATTGATGCCTCGGGTGCGGAATAGGAGCTTTCTGGCTTTCATGCCCAGTTTCTGAACCTGGCGCACAACGGCTACTTTATCCTCCAGCCCCAAGGCGCGAAGACGCTGGACACTTCGACCATGTCGAACTCCAAGGCCTTGCAATCTTCCAAGTACCTGTCTACGATAGCCGACCCTTCTACGATGACCCGCTCGACGAAGCCACCCGTGGAGACATACACACCGTATTCATGGCATAGTCTGATAATTTTCCTAGTCGTCTCTCGCGGCAATAGTCTCATCGAGCCTCCTGCAAATTTGTAGCCGTCTAACTGCCCCAATCATCAAGGAGATCTCTCAGGTACCCGTAACTGACAGAGGAGTAGTAAGGTCCCCGGATCTCGATTGCTCCCTTGTTCCAAGGCTTCGGCTTCAGCTCAACTAGCTTGACTAAATCGAAATTCTTGGCTTGGACGCTCATGCTTGTCAGGTCGAAGCGTTGATCTGCCTACCGCTATCAAGTAGCACTCTAGAGTCTACACGCATCTCACTGATCCGCTAATCACATGAACCCAAAGAGTTCGGTAAAGAAACGTCTAGCGAAGAAGGTTCTTATTCCTCATGTGGCACCGCGGGCCTCATGAGTAATCTGAAAACAGAATTGGAACACATCAAGCACCACATCAAATACCCGGCGAACAAGACACAAGTCATGGCAGCCTGCAACAATATGTCAGACGTCCCGTCAATCGACAAAGACTTTGTCGCCAAGTCTCTCCCCGAGAGCAACTACAAGGGCCCAGAAGACGTCGTAAAGGCCCTACTCAACAAAGTCTAAGCACCCTCAACCTTCTCCCTTTTTTCTAGTCTCCCAGCATATTCTACGCCCCGCTCTTCGCCCGATAGGTGTGGTGATAAGACCAAGACGAGGATTCAGGGCAGACACCCTCCACATATTAGGGGTACCACGGTAGGCGCTTCGCATGCAGTACATGTTCGAAAAGGCAGTTGACCTGACCCATGAGCTTCACAACGGTATGCCGATCTATCCCGGAGATCCATTCCCAAGCTTCGTCAGCTACGCTACACTAGAAAAGGATGGGGTGAACATGACCAAACTAACCCTCGGCTCACACACCGGTACCCATATCGACGCTCCCCGACATTTCATTCCGAATGGAATCAGTATAGACCAGATTCCTACGACCAAACTTTTCGGAGAAGCATACGTGACCGATATGTCCAGCAAGCCAATTGGCAGTGGAATTACGGGCCAAGACCTTTGCCAGAATCTCGATGGAAGAATACTAGAGGATGACATCGTGATCATATACACTGGCTGCAGCGAACACTGGGGAGAGGAATCAGTACGATCGAACTATACCTATCTTACCGGGGACGCTGCAGAATACCTAGTCTCGAAGAAGATCCGTGCGATAGGTATCGATTTTCTCAGCGTAGAGAGATTCCGAGCACCAGACCCTGTGACCCACAAGACCCTTCTTGGCAACGGGATCTTCATACTGGAATCCCTCAGCCGCGCGACCAGACAGTTTGTGGGAAAAAGAATTCTAATGATTTGCATGCCCATCAAGCTCCAAAATGGAGATGGCGCCCCTTCACGGGTAATTGGGGTGCCAATTAGTGAAGACTAAGCACATGAACTTACGCGGCTCATGTACGACTTTACCCGTCTAGTCATTTTGGAACGGTAATGAACAATAATTCCCTAGGCTCCTCCCAGGGTTACTAACAAGTCAGTAAGAAAACCAGCGCACAACCCGACGAAAATTCCTATCATGAGAATCTGGTTCGTTGTCTGTTTTCTTCCTGAGTTGTACATTAGCATCGCAACGTAGAGAATAGCTCCCCCGGCGAGGCTTAGGAAGAGTACGTACGTGAAAACGGATGTCCAGAGACTCCCAACCACCGTACCGACGAATGTAGGGCCCCCGCCAACCAGCCCGGCTACCGCCAGAAATCGCGCCGTAGGTCGCCTAATAAGTCCGGCTAGTGGACCAGCTATCCCGAAACCCTCTGTGGTGTTGTGAGCCCCAAAACCAACTATGAGGAGTAACGCCAGCCCAACGGATCCTGCGGCGTAGGATTGACCGACAGCCAGCCCTTCACTGAAATTGTGGGCTCCTATGCCGATCGCGATCATCATTGCAAGCCTGTAAGGGCGATGCTCTTGGAACATCTGGATCTGCTGAGCTTGCTCAGCGGCGCTCAGCTGAGATGTTTCTGGTCCATTCTGCAAACGAGCCTTTACGATCGGAGGCGCCTTTGCCATATACTTCGACTCGTACGCTACCAATCCCAACAGTCCTAGGGCGAGTCCTCCGAAAACGGCGAAAAGATCTATAATGGCGTCGGCAACGGACCAATTCACAGCGCTCGCCCCTGACAGGACACACGTCGCAGCATTTCTCGAAAGGGCGCTTGAGGCAACGCACGTCGCGGTCTTCCATGCATGGCTGAACACATCGATCACAAGGAACAGAAGGATGCCAATTGAAAGGGCATTGAGGAAGCCCTTCTTACGCGAACTCACGTTTTGAAGAATTGCCAAAGGGAGGCCAAGGAAAATCGTGAAGCCAGCTATAGCACCCAGCAAAAGAAGCTGTGCATAGTCAATCAACCCACGGCACAGGATACCGCACCGTCGACCCCCATGTTATAACTTATCTGAGTTGACCGCCTGCTGAAGCATGCGAGCTCTTCAGAGTCTCTCCGTCTCTCTTGCATAGACTTCATCGAGTTGCTCTTTGGGCTGAATCAGTACCAGCCCTTCGACTCTGCATTTTGAGAGCCGAAGTGAGAATGGAGGGACGTTGAGCTATGTTGAAAGCCGCATTGACGTGCGCATTCCCAACTCTTCCACAGTTTGAACACTTGAAGAGATTTCCCTGTCTAAGACCTACGCGTCCACAACGAGAACAGTCTTTAGACGTGCCTCTCGCATCAACGTGGGTTACTGGAACACCTTCGAGTCTTGACTTGTAGAGGATTTGTTGTTCAAGTTGAAAGGGGTTCCAAGAATGAAGACGACCGCTCCTCCAACGAGAACTGTTACGGATACCACGTAGCCACTCTATCTTGATGCCAGCGTTCTGAGACTTGGCAAGGTTTACAATTGAACGGCTAACTTTGTGTGTTAAGTCTCGGACAATCCGACTCTCTCTGTTTCGAATCTTTTTGACGACACGATAGAGTCCCTTCTTCTGAAGATTGCGACGAAGCCCAAGATACTTTTGATGAATGTGTGGAATCTTAGCCCCAAAGACCCAAGCTTTGCTGTTAGAGGGAACTACCGGCAACAGCAACGTGTCCGGTAGTGTTACGATCTACACCAATCCAACTCGAAGGCTTGTATTCTGGCTTATCTTCAAAGGTGCAAGAGAAGAAAGCGTACTTGCTGTCGAACTCTATCTGGTTAATCTTTTGAAATCTCTCACGATAGGGCTTAGGAATAGAAAAACGAGCTTGACATCAGGAATCGACACATTCCATTCGTTGTCTACAGAGAAACCGGTTGGGTTATTGATGGTTAGTTTGACAGAGCCGACTTCTTTGAGCTTCTTATTGCGAGAATACTTTCGGAGAATACCCTGAGCAATCCGACTCCGAAGACCGAACTGTTTCACATCGGCCGTGGAGAGAGTTCGAGTCTTGAGGGCAAACTCCGCAACTTGACGTGCCTTCCGCAAGTCTAACTCCAAGTCCAAGCTGTGTTTCAGTTTGAAAGTCTTAATCAGTCGATGGGCCTCCAACTCGCCAAGCGTCGCGGCTTCTCATCGGTTCTGTGCAGATCCCCTGTAACCATCATCAAGATTACAATTTTAGCCTGAGGCCCGCGAAAGTAAGACACCAGCCAACTGATATTTTCTTGAGCATCTCTCGCGGTTAATCTAAGCCTGTAAAGCCGTGTCTCCGTCAATCCCGACATTTCGGTCGCTTGATTAACTAACTAAGACGTTCCCACGCTGACTAGAGAAAAAATGCTCGCTATCGCCCTTGGTCTCCCTTACGAAGGGGCTAACTAAATACCAGACCCAACCTTCCACAGGAGGAGCTTACCCTTGCAAGAGATTCTTAGCCCTGACCTAGTCAGGCTCGCTGCCAAGTCTGCAAAGGACGAGTACACAGATGGCGCTGTCTACCAGATGCTTAGCCGTCACGAAAAGAACCAGTCGTTCAAGAAGGCACTAGAAGATCTGGCACGGGGTGAGCAATCGCACTACGAGTTCTGGAAAGCATACACGTCCGCTACCCCTGTTAAGGTGAACAGGCTCAAGGTCTACTTTACCCTCCTCCTCCGCCTCACCCTCGGCCTAACCTTTACCATGAAATTCCTGGAAAGACACGAGGACGTGCTTCACGAACGCTACCGGCAGATGGTGAAGAACATCCCACCGGCGAACAAGGCAAGGTTCGAAGCCATGATGGAAGAAGAGGAGCATCAAGAGAGCTACTTGATGGGCGAGATTCACGAAGGACGAGTCAAGTACATGAGCTTCATCGTCCTCGGTCTCGCAGACGCGGTCGTCGAGATATCAGGAATCCACGCCGGCTCCCTCGGAATATACGCGAAGACAGAGCTCGCGGGCCTAGCGGGCGTAGTCGCGGGAATGGCCGCGTCCATCGCCATGGCATCCGCCGCCTACGCCCAAGCCAAACAGGGCTTCGAAGGATCAGCGAAATGGAGCGCGATCTACACGGGCGTATCATACATGTTTACCGCGATATTCCTCGCACTACCATACTTCCTCACCGGTTCAATGGTCACCGCCCTAGGGGTCTCCTTAGTCGTTGGAGTTGCCCTAGTCGCCGCGATGACCTACTACGATACTGTCATATCAGCGAGAAAATTCAAGAGACAATTTGCAGAGATCGCAGGGATCATAATGGCCGCCTCATTTGCCCTCTACATAGCAGGAACCCTAATCAGACAACTATTCGGGATAGTAATCGGATAGGTGCATGTTACGAAGCAACCTGCCTCAGATGCGCTATAAGCACCATGCCTCGCCTCAAAGTCCCCAGCGATCCCTTCACCGCATCGTTCTCTGTGAACCTAGCGGACCCGTCTGGCTTTGACTTCCCGCCGAACACAAGAACTGGAACCGGATCATCGCTATGCCCCTTATCCTCCACAGGCGTAGAGTGATCACACGTAACTGCCACAACGAGATCCTTCAACCGAGGCGATTTTGCCAACACGGCGAAGAAACCCTTGTCAATCTCCTCAATCCTCTCCTTCTTCAGATCGGACAATCCATCATGCCCCGGCTCGTCAGGGCCCTTCAAATGAACATACACGAACCCAAACTTTCCCACAGAATCTAAGACAAGCTCAGCGCGCTTACGATAATCATTGGGTCGTGTCCCAGGCTCCAATTCCCTAACGTCCATCCCAAGCAATCGTCCAATACCTAGCTCAGCAGGAAGATCCGCGACCATCAAAGGGTCGAGACCCCACTTCCCATGGAACTCGTCGACATGCGGCTTGGAAGTTCCAGCATCCCTCATCAAAACAAAATTCGCCGGAACCATACCCCTTCTCCTCCTCGCCTCGTTCATAGGATGACTGTCCAGAATCTTTCTAGCTTTGAATCCGAACTCGTTCACCAAGGCCGCGGAAACAACGGCTTCGTCAGATCCATCTAGCGGCTCGCACTTGGGAATGTCATACTCGTTCACGCCGGGCTGAGCCAGACTGATGTTGCCCTTCCTAACATAGGCGGGATCAAAGTTGGATATGTTCGATGAAAACCGACGCCCATCTGCACGGAAAACAACCACCGCTCTATGCCCCACAGTCGGCTTGAAGACAAACCTGACACTCGACTTGAGATGAAGTTCTTTGTTCAGAGCGGTTCCGAGCTCTTGAGCCTCGGGAGTCGAGAGGTTTCTGCCAGCCCTCCGGTCCACAAGCCTGTCGGCTTTGACGGTCGCAAAGCCGGCCCTGAGTGCAAGATCACCATTATGAAATTCGACACCAGCACCAAGAGCCTCAACCACGCCTCGGGACAGATGAGTCTCAAGCGGATCATATCCTAGTAGGGAGAAAACACCAGCGTCACTCTCGGGAGCAATGCCTTCCCCAACGGTATACATCCTTCCCATGCTACCTCTCGCTGCCAAAGCGTCCAGGTTCGGTGTGGAAGCCTCCTCCAGAGGCGACTTAATTGCGCCAACCCTACCGCTCGCGCCATCCAGCACGACCATGACGATTGGGAGCATTATCCGAAACGCCTTCGATTTCGATGTTAGGAATTGGTAGAAAAGGTCCTGTCAACTTATCGTCGGATACCTCTCTAACGTATACGGAGAGTTTTGGCTCTTGTTCTTCGTTCTTAGCTGTCAAGTCTTTCTGGCAACATCATGCCCCAACGCGAGACGTGCTAGGATTACTCGAAGTGTTCAGGAGGATGATTAACGAGTCATTACGGATTTGTCTAGCCAACAATGGTCTTCGCTGAGAAGGCTTTCAGGCTCAACGATAGATAGAGTAGGAAGCCCGATGGGTTGGACTACCGGTTATCCATTTGTCAATGCGTGAGACCAGAGGTTCCAGTAGTACTTGTCCGAGATGCGGGGAGAGACTCCATCGGACAAACGACTAGAACGCAAGCTCTGGTGCAGTAACTGTCGGAGAGTAACGGACCGGGACAAGGTAGCGGCCATCAACCTGGCCCAGCGGGGACCGGTGAGGTTCACACGTTCCCGGCCTCCCATCGTCGAGTCACAAGGCAGGGCAGTTGAAGCTATGAGGGGGAATCCGACACCTATGTTAATCCCCGGAGTCGATGCCCCAAAGCTAACTCACCAGAGGAAGAGTTGACAGAACCGTAGAGAAAGAAGCCCTAAATGAACAAGCACCCCGTTCGTTTTCAAGCTGAACAACCCTGTCCAACAGCCCAACCAGCCATGTCTCCCATCTCAAGCGGACAGCCCTTACCTCCCAGCTCAAAGAACACATGGACAGGGATGTCGTTCTAGCCGGCTGGGTTCACGATGTCAGAGTCCTAGGGGGAATATCCTTCATCCTTCTCCGCGACATGACTGGAATCGTTCAGGTGACTGCTCCCAAAGCAAAGGTCAGCCCTGACATTGTCAAGGAGATCGGCACACTCCATCAGGAAGACGTGATCCTCGTCAAAGGCAAAGTCGTCTCCAGCAAGATCGCCAAGAAAGGAATCGAAGTCATCCCCGAACAGCTCGAAGTGGTGAACAGAGCTGAAACACCACTACCCCTCGACCCAAGAGGCGTCCAGAACACTCTGCTAGAGACGAGGCTTAACTGGAGATTCCTAGACTTCCGCAGCGAAGAATCCAACGCCATCTTCAAAATCCAATCGAAAATTCTCCAAACCTTCCGAGAATTCTTCGCAAGCCGACATTATGTGGAGATACAGCCTCCAGTAATCATCGCCTCAGCAAGCGAGGGCGGAGCCGAACTCTTCTCCCTCAAATATTTCGAAAAAGACGCCTACCTAGCCCAGTCACCACAACTCTACAAACAAATGTGCGCCATATCATTCGAGAAGGTCTACACCGTTCTACCAGTATTCAGAGCGGAAAAGTTCGAACAACCCACCCATCTCAATGAGGTCCGACAGATGGACATAGAACAAGCATTCTCAACAGACGAAGACGTCATGAAGATCCTTGAGGAATTCCTCGCCGAGTGCATCAAGCAGATTAGCGCGTCATGTAACGAAGAACTGGAGAAGATCGGTCAGAAGCTCGAACCACTCCACCTGCCACTCATGCGAGTACAATACAGAGACTCGATCGAACTTCTGCGCAAGAACGGCGAAGACATACAGGTTGGAAACGACTTTTCCAAGACGCAAGAGAAGAAACTCTGGCAGCTTCTGAAGGGGGAAGCATTCTTCATTATTGGTTGGCCACCGGAACAGAAAGCATTCTACGCAATGCCAAACCAAGACGGCAAGACATCTAGGGCCTTTGACCTCATCTATCGAGGATTAGAGATAGCGTCAGGGACCCAACGCATACACATGCCCGCTCTGCTGATTCAACAGCTCAAGTCGAAAGGACTGAATCCTGAGAACTTCAAGTTCTACGTCGACTCTTTCAGGTACGGCGCCCCACCTCACGCGGGCTGGTCGATTGGCCTGGAGAGATTGACTATGAAGATGACTGGTAGAGATAACATCAGGGAAACCACGATGTTTCCAAGAGATAGGACGCGGCTAAGCCCTTAGCAGGTGCTCCGCGAGCTTAGGCGAACGTTTCAACTCTCTCTGCCAGAGCTCGAAACCGAGCAGCTATAGGACCTTTGGGCACCTTCAGAGTCAGACCCGGGCCCTAGCTTGGTTAGAGGTTCCGGAAAAGCATGATACCAACTACTAGTATCAAGATCAGAGTCACCCTCAGCAGACGCCTTTGCAACTGAAGTACAGAAGTACAGCCTGCGACATTTCTAATGATTTTGGACGTGGAAAGAGTGAAGGTTTAGGATAGTGCAACCACTGGCATTGTCTCTTGTTAACATGGAAGAAGACTACCGTCAGTGCATGTTTGGCGCTGGGAGATGATCGGAGCTATGCTCTTTGAATCTAGAATTGCCTCTTTCAAGGAAAAGGTCATTTGTCAAGAGAGTTCGTTCAGGCTCTTCTTGACTATGGTTCGCTCCCTGAGAAGATAGTAGGTGGCCTGCCTTGATCTGAGACTTATCTTCGCTATTCCTTCGGTAACAAGCCGGATTAGTTTGGTTGGATGAGTATCTACATCATGCCACTGCCATCCTTGGCCGTCAGAGGAACCCGCGGACTCCTCATGAGCCACCGCTAGTCGAAGGGTCTTCGCGTATTCCGGATACCGTCCAAGAAACAGCTTGACCTTCTCATGAGATGCCGCTCTGTCTCCTTCCATCTTGGTTTCCAACTTCGCCCGTTACCTCACATCTGGAGGAGTACATGAGCGGAGATAAACCTAACTCGACATATTGTTAAGATTCCGCTCGCCAAATCCCCTTCAGAATAACATAAGTTAAAGGCTTATCCCATACTCTGCGAGGTGATTCTTGATGCCTGATGGAGGCGATCCAGGTCTGCCAACTCCAAAGACTATCCCAATGTAGACAAAACCTTGAAAAGTTCCGAGTGCCCCCTGTCTTCTTCGGACCATATTTGAGCCATATCGCCCCAGAAGAGTACTTGGAGAAGATCAATCGCTTCGTCTCCTTTTTGGACCACCAAAACGTCAAGATCATCATGGCGATGAGAAAATATGGCCTAAGAAACCTCCAACTCATAGCTGACAAGACAAACATTCCCCGACCGACAGTCCACACGAGAGTCTCCAAACTCGAAAAAGAAGGATTGCTTCGAACCTGGATCCATCCCGACTACGCGAAACTAGGTCTGGTGAGAGCCATGGTCTTCCTCACAACAAAGCCAGGCAAGGAACTGCTTGCTCCAGAAGCGCTCCGGGTTCCTGGATACTGGTTGAGACTCATCAGGTGCATGGGAGAATGCAACGGCTACTACTCGACTCACGCGATTCCCCTTGAGAAGCGCTGGGATTTTGAACAATACCTTGAAAGGATAGTCGCGTCGGGAATCGCAACGGAATACCGGCTTTTCTGGCTAGAAGAAGCGGGGTCACCACTCCCGGATTTTAGTTATTACGATACCAAAAAGAAGACGTGGACATTCGACTGGCCGAAATGGCTCGACGCTTTAGCCGCAAAACCAGTTCAAGCTCAACGTAAGGAAACCTCTCTGCCCAGTCCATTCGACAAGAAGGACCTGATCATTCTCAAGGAGTTGATCAAGGATGGCCGAACAAAGCTGACTGAACTTGCGCAGTTGTTAGGTATGACAGTCCCAGCAGTCAAATATCGTTTCGACAATCTGGCGCAATCTGGGTTCATACGTGAATACGTTATCGACATGCTGCCCTTCGCTCCTGAAATCTCCGACCTCTATGAAATGGTCCTGGATTTCCAGACGCGGGAAGGCTTGGGCCTTGGCGAGAAGGTATTGAGCAGTCTTCCAATGGTCTTGACTCTTTCCCGGGTGGAAGGTGCCAATTCCGTTGCCGTCAGAATCTATCTTCCTCGGACCCAGATGAACAATCTACTCACGATGTTCTCCGCGCTAACGCGAAGAGGAGTCCTTGCAGGATTCACCTACGTCTTGCTTGACCCCATGACTATCAGAACGCAGACCTTCGCGTACAAGTTCTATGAAGATAGCACTGGATGGCGCTACGACAACTTGGAATACTTTGAAGAGCTTAGGAAGGTGTCATCTGCATTTGATAAGGAGGATGGTATGCGGGTAATTTTCCAAACTGCGCCGGTCCCGAGCTTTCAATAGCTAAGTGCTAGCGCTGAACCAGTCTCAACAACCAACCAATCCGGATTAGAATACGGCTACATCATGCTGACAGGCAGGCCCTTCGACGGCTGGAAGGTAACTGCTGAATGTTCAGCCTTGTCGAAGGAGGATGCAAGCTTGCGGAGAGCGGCTAGGTAATCGTGGTTGTCATAATGCCATCCCGACTTGTCGTCGAAGGCCTTGTAGTGGAAGGTCTGAGATTGGATCGTCATAGGATCGAGAAACATGTATGAGAACCGGTCTATCGCGCCTCCCCTGACGAGGGCCGATAGCAACGTCAAGAGATTGTTGACCTCCGTTCTCGGAAGGTAGACTCTGAGGGTTATCGAGTTTGTCCCTTTTATCCTCGAATAGTTCAAGACGAACGGTAGGCGTTTGAAGAAGTTCTCCTTTGCGATCATCGCCTTGTGTTCCCCGAAGTCTAATCGAACCTCGTAAAGGTCCGATATCTCCGGTGGGTACGGCAGAACTTGGATAACGTAGTCTTGTAAGAATCCTCGCCTGGCCAGGTTGTCGAACCGGTACTTGGCTGCGGGAAGCGTCATTCCGATTAGCTGGGAGAGTTCGGAGAGTTTCTTTCGAGCATCCTTCATTAGCTCTTTGAGAATCAGCAGGTCGTTCTTGTCAAAGTCATCCTTTGATGACTCTTTTTCCTCGGGACCATTCTGAACACTCTTGCCTTTCATAAACAAGCTGAGCCATGCTGGCCAGTCGAATCTCCAGGCTCTTTTTTTGAAATCGTAGTATTCAAAGTTGGGAATGTGAGAGTGGTAGTCGCCAAGCCAGAAGATCCTGTAACTTGTTGCGAGGCCCGATGAGACTATCTGGTCTAGATACTGAACAAAGTCTTGTCTGTTTTCAACAGGAACAGCATGTTGCGAGTAGTATCCGTTGCATTCGCCCGTGCATCTTGCGATCCAGAGCCAGTAGCCGGGAATCTTCAGGGCTTCGCTAGCTATTATCTCTCGACCTGGCGAGGGAGTTAGTAGAACCATCGACCGGGCCAATCCGATCTTGGCAAGGTTGGGATAGGTCCAAGTGTCGAGCAATCCCTGAGTACCCAGCTTGTTAACGCGAGTGTAGACCGTTGGATATGGGACGCCAGATTTTCGGGCAATCGACTGGAGGTTTCGAGGCCCGAACTTCTTCATCGCGCCAATAATCTCTACATTCTCATCATCTAGCAGTGACATTATCTGGTGAATCCGCTGGAAATACTCGTCTGCCAACTGGTAACTCAAGGTGAAACCGGGATACGGGAGAACTGGGGGTTTATAGAAACTTTGGAAAACCCGATAATTGACTATGGCTGGATTGAACTTTAGCTCGACCTAGTGAAATTAGAGCAACAATTGTAAGAATGCCAAGAAAACGCGCCCAAAACGTAGTCCAACTCCTCAACAACCAACAACACCTTCTCAATTTGCGAGCTGGTTGAAACCAATTGATCGTTCTGAATAGAAGCGCGAGATCTCCTAAGATTTATCCAACTGTCTGAGGAGTAGATCCATTATCATAACTCTCTCCGCCTGCCAGCGCCCGATCAATGATGCCTATCATGTTCTCGGCGAGTTCTGCGAATCTTCGGGTGAGCGGATCCTTCTGATGTTCAAGAACGAATACTCCTCTGCTGAGGTTTTCGAAGACGTCCGAGTTGAAGGGTAGAGCAGTGAGGACTTGGAGATTGAAGAGGCTTGCGATTTTCTCTCCAATCTTCTTGGATTCCTTCTCTCCTACGCTACTAGGTATCATGTTGAGTATCAAAACCACTGGCTTCCTCAACTGGCTCGCTACTTCGTTCATGACGCCGCTTCCGAACATGTCCTGGTGATCAACCCGGGACAATAGAACTACGACGTCGCAGACCGCCATGGATAGGATTGTGTCTTTTTCTATTCCAGGATGGCTGTCTATTAGGAGATAGTCAAGCCGGTATTCCGTGGCTAGGTTGTAGAGAACTGCTTTGAAGCGGCTGAGATTGAAGCCGGTGTCGACCATTTTGAGAATCTCTTCAAGCCTGTGGCCTGCTGGACAGAAGAGGAGGCATCCCGATTCGATTTCAAGCCTATGAGTTAGATCAAGAACAGCATCCCTAATGGGAATTGCAGATTGGAGAACATCGTTTATCGTCACCTTGATCTCAGCGTCAGATATTCCGAAGATCACATGCAGCCCGGGGCCTTCCAGGTCAAGGTCGATCACAGCAACCCTCTTGCCCAGTTTGGCGAGTGTAACTGCAAGGTTGGCGCTGACCGTGCTTTTACCAGTTCCGCCCTTGAAGGATTGAACGGCTAGTATCGTTGCTAAGCCTAGTCACCAGTCCGACCGACACATCTCGGAATCGTCAGATGACGCGACGAGAATGTACCACTCAACTAAAGCTACACGTTACTAATCTAGAGAGGTGATAGTAGCTTCCAGCCAAACCACGCTCGTTCTCACGGCTCCAGCACAGACACGAACACACACTCTTTACTCTCCAGGCACCATGTGGACAAGACATAGAGTTCCGAAATCCCGAACTCGACGTTCCGGCAATTACTTCCTTGGAAGATGTGACTTGACCCAGAGCGTGAAACCGTTATTCATCAAACAATCAGCGTACCTTCGAGTTCCAAAAGATGTCGCAGAGCTAATTGACATAATGGGCGCGCCGACGGGGGCCGTCGAGCTCCGGATCGATGAACAAGGCTGCGCCCTCGTCTACACTTTCGCGAAGCAATCCCGAGCTATCACAGAAGAGCCCGAACCAGTCGAAGTTCTGGTAGCGGCCCAATAACCAACTCCAACAACCACGGGCGACCGACCTCCCGCAAACAAAAAGCGTTTTTCCAATCTCACATGTTGACTACAGAAGTGCTACTAGGTGATCTGGCGAAACGTCTCGCCTCAATCTTTGTGTAGACCGAGGTGGAGGGGATTGCTCCTAGGCCGGCAACGCTATAGGCTCCAAAGAGGCCTCAATCGAACGCCTTCGTGATTCTAGCCAGTTAGGAAGTGTAAGAGACTGACCGAGCGCTTCCATGGGCTCATCAACTCCGAACCCCGGAGGGATAGTGGCGAGTTCGAGTAGGATCCCATTCGGTTCGCGGAAATAGATCGACTTGAAATATTTTCTATCCAACACAGGTGTCACATGGATACCACGGGCTAGCAAACGCTCCCGCCACTGCAACTGCACGTCTTCATCTTCAACCGCGAAGGCGATATGATGGACTGTTCCAATGCCCACTGTCCCATGAGGAACCGATGGTGACTCCACGAAGGATAACATAGAGCCTGGGCGACCGCCTTCAAGCCCGAAGACCTGCTGAGCGGTCCCTGACGACCCTCTCTGGTTAGCCTTCACCAGCTCCATGTTCAAGATTCTCGCAAAGAATTCGCGTGTCTGCGAGGATCCATGAGCGAGAGCTGTTACGTGATGTAGTCCCTGGAGCTTCATCTCAATGCTAATCTCCCGAATCTGCGGAACATGTGGTTTGACACTCGGTGTATCGCTATCAAACGGGAGAATCAACTCCGAATGGGGCGCGTCCGAGTAATCTACGCCGTTTCCTGGAGTCGCGATCTCGAGAACCAAACCATCAGGGTCACGAAAATAGAGAGATTTGAAAGAACCTCGATCGAAGGGTCCGAGTACGCTGACCCTGTTTTGTTCCAGCCAGTCTTTCCAAGTGGCAAGAGACCCGTGATCCTGGGTTGTGAATGCAAAGTGGTGAGTTACGCCGGCGCCTACTTGTCCAAAGCCGATACTCTTTCCCCAGTCAAAAAAGGTGATTAGGGTGCCCGGGTTTCCTTTCTCGTCCCCAAAATAGAGATGGTAAGCCGAGGGGTCGTCGAAGTTGACAGTCTTCTTGACCAGCCTCAACCCGAGAACTCTTGTGTAGAAGTTGACAGCTGACGAAGCGTCAGACGTGATCGCAGTGATGTGATGCAGTCCCTGAATCCTCGGCTCCATTGATATTGACAAAGGACTATTGGCTCCGTTAAATCTTTCCAAGGAGCAAGGAGTTCTCTCGGAAACTGGCGAGAGAATATGTTATGAACGAATTGATTCCCGATGAGCATAAGGTCGCGAACAACTGACAGCGAAGGCTAACACCATTGCAACTAAGATCGTGTGTACGATCGGACCAGCGTCAGACTCCCCTCGAATACTGACCCAGCTCATCCACTCCGGGATGGATATTGCCCGGATCAACTTCTCGCATGGAACCTATGATCAACACGTTCGCACCATCAAGACGATTCGACAAGTAAGCGAACGTCTCCACCGACCCGTAGCCATACTCCAAGACCTGCCCGGACCAAAGCTACGAGTAGGCAAACTCGCTGCTGAGCCCCTTCACCTTCAGAAGTTCGATAAGATCAGCCTGACAACTAAACCGACCAACGCCAAATCCAAGATCCCAATCGCCTATCCTGACCTCCCCAAGGCCGTCAAAAAAGGCGATACGATATTCCTCGCTGACGGGACAATCAGAATCGAAGTCCTACGAACCAAGAAAGATGAAGTTGAAGGACGCGTAATCAACGGAGGCGATCTGACCTCAGGAAAAGGAGTCAATCTTCCCCGACTTCGAATCCGGGTTCCTGCCATAACGGGCGAAGATAGAGAACATATCAAGTTCGGATTAGAGAACAAAGTCGACATCATTGCCGTGTCCTTCGTCCAGAAAGTCGACGACATAAGAGCAGCAAGAAAGGTCGCTGAGGTCGACGGCCAGCAGATATTCATTGTCGCGAAAATAGAGAAAAGAGAGGCAGTCGACGATCTCGAGGAGATCGTCCAGGAAGCAGACGGGATCATGGTTGCGAGGGGCGACCTGGGAGTCGAACTCAAACTCGAGCTTGTCCCGATAATACAGAAGAGAATCATTCACGAGAGCAACCGGCTCGGAAAACCTGTCATAACCGCGACTCAGATGTTAGAGTCAATGGTCTCCTCACCAACACCGACCCGAGCGGAGGTGACAGATGTCGCAAACGCGATCATTGATGGCACGGACGCGGTAATGCTCTCAGAGGAGACAGCGATCGGAAAGTACCCCGTCGAAGCGGTTCGGATCCTGGGAAGAGTCGCGGAGGAGACCGAGCGATTCCTCCCGAAGGAGATCTCAGCCCAACGTAGAACATGGTACGAACATGGCCAAGCAGACGCCCTCGCACTCGGAGCTTGCGAGACAGCCCTCCAAGTCTCCGCCTCGGCAATCGTCGCCCCAACCCGTACAGGTCGGACAGCGCGTCTTGTCTCGAAATACAGACCCCCGCTCCCGATCATCGCCCTGACATCCCATCCAGAGGTCCAGCGGCAACTATTACTCTCTTGGAGAGTTCAAGCTCTCCTGACGAAAGAGTTCAGCACGAGCGAAGAAATTTTCCGCGAAGCCGAGAAGACGGTTGTAAGAACGAGACTTGCCAAGAAGGGTGACAGGATCGTCATAATTGCCGGCGACCCCAAGGGCCCGTCTGGCAAGACGGAGATTCTCAAGGTCCAGACGATAAGCTAGGCGATATCGACACTGATTGTTTTCAAAATGCGCCTGTGATCTCCAAAGGCTTTATTGGTACCGATTCAGGATGAGACGCTTCCCTGCCAAGAGGACTCTTCAGTGCGAGACCACCGACCTACAAACCCGGAAATGCTCAATACGATAAATTATCTCAAACGCGCTGGCAGACAACACCAAGCCCCGCTCTGGCTGACAGTCGCAAGTTTCCTGGGCAAATCGCGAAGAACCAGAATTGTTCTCAACCTTGGGCAGGTATCGAGACTCGCCAAGTCAGGAGATGTGATCGTTGTACCGGGAAAGGTTCTCGGGTCAGGAATCCCGAAAGAAAAGCTCACAATTGCGGCGTTCAAGTTCTCTCCAAGAGCACTTGTGAAGATAGAGAAGGCAGGGGGAAGGTGCATTCCCTTGTTCCGTCTCATAGAAGAGAATCCTCAAGGTACGAATGTTAGGCTTCTCCGATAGAAACAACGATTACGATTTTTCCTTTCGAAAGATGAAATATAGTCGCCTTCCAAAGCCACCTCATAGGGCCGGTAGTCCAGCCTGGTACGCATACTGTCGCACAGAACGGACGTCGCCCTCACACGGCGAAGGTCGTGGGTTCAAATCCCTCCCGGCCCACCACAAGAAACTACGAACCAGCGTGAATAGACGACGACACAATGACATCCATAGACGCGTTTCTTTTCGACCTGCTGAAGGCAACTGTGGCCTTGTTTGTAATCGTCGACCCACTAAGTCCGGTTCCTATTGTTGCCGGTCTCACAAAGGAGATGAGCCTCGATCAGAAGCGGAAGACTTTCAGAACGGCCGCGATTGTCGGGTCTGTACTGCTAGCCGTTTTTGCCCTTGTGGGCCGAGAAGTCTTGCTATTATTCGGAATTTCTCTACAGAGCTTTCAGATCGCGGGGGGCCTAGTTCTTCTTTTGCTGTCGATCGAGATCATTTTCCGCGGAGAGCGTTTCGATAAACTTGCTCTTGTTTCCGCCGAGGAAGCAGCCGTCTTCCCAATAGCATTCCCGCTACTGGTAGGTCCTGGAGCGATAACATTGACCATGATCTCGATTCAATCGTCCGGGATCACTATTGCCCTCCTAGCCATCGTAATCGTCATGTTTGTGAGCTGGGTCGTCCTAAGGCAAACCGATCGCATCTACCGTATACTGGGCAGGACTGGTGTTGCCGTCATCGCCCGAATAATGTCGCTTTTCATAGCGGCGATAGCTGTGCAGTACATTCTTGCCGGGATACAGTTCTACTATCCTCCACGGTAGGGGTTGAGCTAGAGGCTAGATCTTTGCGAAGCCTGCTCGTTTGAGCTGTTTGTATAAGAAGAAGACGACTATGGCGATGATGATGAAGTATAGGACTTGAGAGATGAAATCGCCGTAGAGGAAGGCTGCTGGTTTCTGTGAGACGGGGGATGTAACGGTAGCATTCAGCGAGGATAAATTCCCGCTTGGAAGGAAGATACCCACAAGCGGATTTATGAGATCTTTGACGAGCGCGTTCACAACCGCGGATGCTGCGGCGCCAATGATGAAGGCGATTGCGAGGCCGATGATTCCGAATGTCTGAAGAAAATCCATGAACTCTTTAACGAAGCCCTTCTTCTTCTCCGAAGCCTTCTCCATCTTATCCAATCAATAAAAACCGGTTTAGAGACCAGTTCCCAGGCTATTTAGCGGTTAACAGCCAGGTGCCCTCCCAAGTCGAGGAGCCCCGGTCCGGTTTCAAAACCGAACATTTCATTTCTAGTCCTTGTCCTTCGTTTCCCAGCCTTCCGGATCGACGACTACTTTCTCATCCTTCTGCCCTCCGGGGGAAGCACGATGTCGCCGACGTTGTTTAACTGCGTAAATACCGAAAATTGAAACTCCAACAGCAAGTACTAGAAAAGCAAAGGAGGCGGTTGAACTGCCACAGTTGAGGATTAAGTTCTCGGAACAGTCAGAGTGTCCAGAGAGGGGTGCTCTCGTGTTGAAGTTCGCCTGAAGGTTCTCAGCAATGAACGAACCTCTCCCGTAACGAGAACCAATAATCCACGACCCGGTCAAAGCCCTGTGGAGCGAAGATCTTTCGACAAACCCAGAACCTAGGGTTAGCGAACCAGTCAGAGATCTGAAGAACGAATTCTGCTTAGCAATACTCGAAGTTGAGCCTAGGGAAGCACTCAAGTAAATTGCGCGGCCTCTAAAGAAGGAAGCTGCGGAGCCCAATGAATCACCCAGAGACCTGAAGAATGATCGGTTCTCAGTAAGACCTGGAACAGATCCTATGGAAGAACTCAGGTTTACGGTGCGACCTCTAGACAGGGAACTCGCAAAGCCAAGCGAACCAGTCAGAGACCTGAAGAACGAACTTCGCTCCAGAAGACCAGAGCTTGAACCAAGCGAAGCGCTCAGAAATCTAGCAAGACCCTTAGTCTCAGAACCAACAGGGGTCAACGAGGCACTCAGAGACCTGAACAGCGAACTCTTCTCCGCAAGACCAGATGAGGAACCTAGAGAGCCGCTCAGACTCTTGCCGAGACCTTTAGTTTGAGAAACAATAAGAGACATTGAACTAGTTAAGGACCTGAAGAACGAAGTTTTCTCAGCAAGACTCGTGGATGAGCCAAGCGAAGCGCTCAAGTTTACAGTACGACCCCTAAAGAAAGAACTCACAAGACCGAACGAGTCACTCAGCGACCTGAAGAATGAAGACCTCTCAGTAAGACCTGAAACAGATCCTATGGAAGAACTCAGGTTTACAGTGCGACCTTTCAACATGGAAGCTCCAAGCCCTTGGGAGCCAGCAAGAGACCTAGATAGCGAAATATGCTCCATGAAGACTGAGACTGTTCCCAGCGAACTGGTCAAAACCTTAGCAAGACCTTTGGTCTGAGAACCACTCAAAGTTAGCCCACCGCTCAAAGACCTAAACAATGAATTCTTTTCGGCAAGACTCGAAGCTGAAGTAAGCGATGCACTCAAAGACCTGAACAGCGAAGAATGATCGGCAACGCTCGAAGCTGGACCGAGTGAAGCACTCAGAGACCTGAACAGCGAACTCTTCTCAGCAAAACCGGAAGGCAAGGAGAACGAACCGATCAGAGATCTGAAGAGCGAAGATCTGCCGGCAAGACTTGAGGCGGAGGCAAGCGAACCGGAAAGGGACCTAACCAATGAAGTGTGCTCTACAAAAACTGAGGCTGAACTGAGCGCGCCAGTCAGAGCCCTGAAGACCGAAGTATGCTCGGCAATGCCTGAGACCGAACCTAGTGAGGTGCTCAAGTTCACAGTACGACCCCTGAAGAAAGAAGCTGCAAAGCCCAACGAATCAGATAGAGACCTGAAGAGTGAAGTGTGTTCCACCAAGCTCGAGGTTGAACCCAATGAAGCACTCAAGTTCACAGCACGACCTCTGAGGAGAGAACTTCCAAGACCTATAGAACCGGTGAAGGACCTAAACAACGAAATGTGCTCCGCAAAACTCGAAGTTGAACCTAGGGAAGCACTCAAACCCTTAGCAAGACCCTTACCCTCAGAACCGACGAGATTCAACGAGGCACTCACAGATCTGAAGAACGAAGTTTTCTCAGCAAGACTCGTGGATGAGCCAAGCGAAGCGCTCAAGTTTACAGTACGACCCCTAAAGAAAGAACTCACAAGACCGAACGAGTCACTCAGCGACCTGAAGAATGAAGACCTCTCAGTAAGACCTGAAACAGATCCTATGGAAGAACTCAGGTTTACAGTGCGACCTCTAGACAGGGAACTCGCAAAGCCAAGCGAACCAGTCAGAGACCTGAAGAACGAACTTCGCTCCAGAAGACTAGAGCTTGAACCAAGCGAAGCGCCTACAGATTTAGCGAGACCTTTCATCTGAGAAGCAGTGAGAGAGATTGAACTAGTTAGAGACCTGAAGAACGAAGTCTTCTCAACAAGACCTGAGGCGGACCCCAGTGAACCAGTCAAAACCCTAGCAAGACCCTTAGCCTCAGAACCGACAATACCCAATGAACTAGACAGGGATCTGAACAATGAATTCTTCTCGGCAATATTTGAGGCCAAAGCCCATGATCCACTTAGAGATCTAAACAACGAAGTCTTCTCAGCAAGACCTGAGACAAGAGAGAGCGAAGTACTCAGCGATCTGAATAACGAAGTCTTCTCAGCAAGACTCGTGGATGAGCCCAGTGAAACGCCCAGGTTCGCAGTACGGCCTCTGAAGAAAGAACTAACAAGACTCAAGGAGTCACTCAGCGACCTGAAGAATGAAGACTTTTCGGCAAAGGCTGAGTTTGAACCCAGTGACGCAGTTAGGCTTACAATCCTTCCTCTGAACAGGGAACTCGCCATACCTAGAGAACCAGACAAGGACCTAAACCACGAAGTCTTCTCAGCGAAACTCGAGGCCGAACCAAACGAACCGGTGAGAGACTTGATAAAACTCTTAGTCTCCGAACCAACACGAGTCAACGAGGCACTCAAAGTACGGAACAGCGAACTCTTCTCAACAAGACTAGAGACCGAACCAAACGAAGCGCTCAGAGACCTAGCAAGACCCTTAGTCTCAGAAGCAGCCAGAGACACTGAACCAGTCAGAGACCTGAAAAACGAGCTCCGCTCCATAAGACTCGAGGTCGAACCAAGCGAGCCAGCCAAGGATCTAAACAAAGAACTCTTCACAGCAAAACTGGAAGCTGGAGCTAGCGAACCACTTAGAGACCTGAGGAAGGAAGTCTTCTCAGCAATACCCGAAGTCGTAGTCCACGAACCGGTTAGGGATCTGAAGAGCGAACTCTTCTCAGTAAAACTAGAGGCTGGACCCAGAGAGCCAGTCAGGAATCTAAACAGTGAACTCTTCTCAGCAATACTTGAGGCTGGACCCAGAGAGCCAGTCAAGAATCTGAACAGTGAACTCTTCTCAGCAATACTTGAGGCTGGAGACAGCGAAGCACTAAGAGACCTGCGGAGCGAAGATCTTTCGACGAACCCAGAAGCTGAAGTCAGCGAACTGCTCAGGGATCTAAACAGTGAACTCTTCTCAGCAATACTTGAGGCCACAGTTAGCGAACCAGAAACCGATCTATACCACGAGGATCTCTCAGCAAGACTCGAGGATGAACCCAGCGACGTACTCAGGCTTATAGTGCGTCCTCTAAACAGAGAACTCGTCAAACCTAGAGAACCAGACAAGGATCTGAAAAACGAGGATCTCTCTGCAAAACTTGAGGCCGCACCAAGCGAACCGCTGAAAGACTTGAGCAAACCCTTAGCCTCCGAACCAACAAGATTCAACGAGGCACTCACAGACCTGAAGAGCGAACTCTTCTTAACAAGACTAGAGACCGAACCAAGCGAAGCGCTCAGCGATCTAGTAAGACCCTTAACCTGAGAAGACACAAGAGACAGCGAACCAGTCAGAGACCTGAAAAACGAATTCCGCTCCGTAAGACTCGAGGTTGAACCAACCGAACCAGTCAACGACTTGATGAAACCCTTAGTCTCAGAAGTCACCAGAGACAACGAACCGGACAAGGATCTGAGGAGCGAAGTCTTCTCCGCAAAGACTGAGTTTGAACCAAGTGAAATATTCAAGGATACAGTGCGACCTTTAAACACGGAACTCGCCATACCTAGAGAATCAGACAAGGATCTAAACAGCGAGGTCTTCTCTGCAAAACTCGAGGATGAACCAAGCGAACCACTCAAGCCTACAGTGCGACCTCTAGATATAGAACTCGCAAGATTCAATGAGCCAGAAAAGGACCTGAAGAACGAACTCTTCTCTGCAAGACCTGATGAGGAACCCAGAGAACCGCTCAGACTCTTGGCCAGACCTTTCGTTTGAGAAGCAATGAGAGATATTGAACTAGTTAGAGACCTGAAGAACGAAGTCTTCTCAACAAGACCTGAGGCGGACCCCAGTGAACCAGTCAAAACCCTAGCTAGACCTTTAGTCTCAGAAATAGCGAGAGATAGCGAACCTGTCAAGGATCTAAACAGCGAAATCTTCTCGGCAAAGACTGAGGATGAACCAAGTGAAGCACTCAAGCCTATAGTACGACCTTTCAACATAGAACTCGCCAAACCTAGAGAACTAGACAAGGATCTGAACAACGAGCTCTTCTCAGCAAAACCAGAAGCGAAACCCAGCGAACCGCTCAGGGACCTAAGAAATGAACTCTTCGCAGCTAGACCAGCAGTCGAAGACAATGAATCTGTCAGAGACCTAAACAGCGAGGATTTCTCAGCAAAGCCCGAAGTAGAAGCCAGCGAATCTGTTAAAGATCTGAAGAGCGAGCTCTTCTCGGCCAAGCCCGAGGCTGAACCCAGCGAACCAGTCAGTATTACAGCGCGACCAGCGAACAGAGAACCCGCAAGAGACAGCGAACCAGTCAGAGACCTAAACAGCGAAGACTTCTCAGCAAAACCTGAAGCCCAAACCATTGAACCGGTTAAGACCTTAGCAAGACCCTTAGTCTCGGAAGCAGCAAGATTCAGAGAACCGGTCAGAGACCTGAAGAGCGTGCTCTTCTCTGCAAGACCCGAAGCCGAAGACAGCGCACCAGTCAGAGACCTGAACAGCGAACTCCGCCTGGCAACACCCGAACCCAGATTCCAAGTTGCAGTGAGAGGGGTTGAACAAGAACGAGGACTGGAGTTGCAAGTCAACTGTCCAGAATTCACATCGGCGACCATGTTACCCATTGTGAGCGTGATTGAAGCCGCGAGCGCTTTGAAGATTGAGGTCTTCTCAACAAAACTTGAGACTGAACTCAGTGAGCCAGTAAGCGACTTGAACATAGAAGTCATCTTAGCAAGAGCTGAGGTTGAAGTCAGTGATCCACTAAGACTCTTAGCGTGATCCCATCCGGGAGTTTTGAAGTCCATTGCGGTGCTGATTGTTGTCTCGGTCATTGTAGTAGTCGTAGTAGTTCCAGAGTATTGCCACGCAACCCAGATTTCGAACGCTAAGAAGTTACCACTTGTCCAAGTAATCTGTGACTGACTCCCGGTTGTATATGTTCTGGGTGTTGCAGTTGTCGAACTTGCTACGTTGGTTGCGGTGTCCCAATTCTTCCACAGGAGAGTTGCAGTCGTGCAACTGTTTGTAGTGCAAGACCATGCGGTAACGAAGTATCGAGCAACAGGAGTTCCAGTCGTAGAACCTACTGCTCCGGTTAAGTCGATCTGCCATGTTCCAGATTGAATGTCGAACAATCCGTTCTGGATACCAGCAACATCGTAAACCCAACCCGTCCCACTAAAGCCATTAGCGGCGGTTGAAGGTGTTCCAGTCAATGATGCAGAAGTCTCAGGCTCGATTATGTAATATTTCGGAGCCGACTGAAGAACGATACAAAAGACATCCCAGCGATTTGTACTCGTCGGGAAATCACATGTCTGAGTACCAGTAGTAGTAACAGTCTTATGCTCCATCGCGAGGCTCTGACCCGCAGCGGCAACAGTCAAGTCCAGAGTGAAACCAGTACCAGCAGTCTCAGTCACCGACTGCGAACTACCGAACGCGCCAATAACCATGTCGTCAGCGTTCAAAGTCGCAGAAGTCGTAGTAATAGTCGGAGTACTATTCCCTCCAGAACATTGACTACCAACGTTGTTAAGAGTAGCCGCCTTATCGAAAGGATTCCAAGTGTTCGTCGGGTCATTGGTTCCAGAGAATGCAATGATTTCGCCGCTCGCACCAGCCGGAGTAGTGCTCAATGTGACAGTCGTTGTTTGAGTCGTAAGAGTCGCAGTCGAAAATCCTCTCCACGCAGTAACTCTAAACGTGCAAGAGGCAGGAGCCGAATTCACTGCCGCAGAAGCATCCCAGGTAATTCCAGTAGTTGCGAGACTTGAAACTGTAATCGCTTGAGCGTTTGTAACAATCACTGCAATAAACTCGTCAGCCGCAGTAGTCGTAGACAATCCTGTAATCGTGAAAGTCGTTCCAGAACTCCAAGTCCCAGTCTTCATCGCATTAGCATTCGCATCCAAAGCGGGACCTGAACCAATCGCAAGACTCGTCTCTACAGTCGAAGTCGAACCGGTTCCAGAAGTAGTAGACAATCCTTTGCACAGTGTCCCACATGTTCCAACAGTCGTCGCGGTCGTGAAGAAAGTGTGAACGTTGTTAGTTGCATGACCAACAGGCATGCTTACAGCTGCAACGATTGCAAGGATCAGCATTGCAGTCAGTGAAACTTTTCGCGCTTAGACTCCCCTCCAAATAAAACGCATTGACGCCTACGATGCTTCCATCTTTGAGTGGGGTGTGCTGGGTGGGAATACACGTGTTGTAACACGTAATGTTGTCCTTCGGAACTGGAAGCAAAAGCAAAGTGGCCGACTCTCGCGTGGAATCTCGGAAAAGCTAAAGAAAACTTAGCGGGCTTTCTTCTTGTTATGTTTCGGTCGGCCGACTACCCAACGTATTTCTCTTTGGTCTAGCACCTTATCAAAAAACCTGGTTTCGTACAATTCGTAAGGCTCCGGTCTAGTCGGGGATTCCGGTCTACGTGTATAGTATTCGGTAAAGCTCTATCCACGATCGTGTCTACTCTTGCTTGAGAGAATTGTTTTTCTTAGACCGGAAAGGCTTTCCTCGTTAAGCTGTGTTTCACTGTGGATCCGCCCCCGGAGATAGACCTTTACCTAGCGATCGGTCGACTCTTCCTGCAATATGCGAACTAGCCGGGGCTACCGGGAAGATTGGCCTTTCTTTTTCTGGGTTCTTGACTAGCTGCTGTGGTTGTGGGTAAGGGGTTCCGATAATTCTTCCGGTTATCGAGTATCGTCTTTTGCTTTGACGCTTCAGGCAGGATAGCGTAGGTGGGTGCTGCTGACATGTTCGCAAAAAAAGGGGACCATGCTGGGCGTGGCTTTCTTCCGCTAGTCTGCTGAGATGAAGGAAGATGGGTCTCTGTCTATCAACCAGACTCTATCAGAGTCGAGAGATTCCACGGATTCCACGCGTGGAAACCGAGGAAATAGTTTATCCACTACCCACCAACCCGCTCCCGCCCCTCTAGCGGATTTCTCTCTAAGAGTAGACCATCAATACCATGACTGATTCGGCCACACTACAGCTTCCCCTGCGTGAACTTTTCCTGGCCCAATGCAGATCCAGGGCTAGACGCGCTGCTGAGGGCTCTATCCACCTGCCGAGAACCGCATCCAAATCAACATAGCCCAATTTAGCAGACACCCGAAGAGTTATCGGAGCCGTTTCCCGAGTTCTGCATCAACGACCAGGCTCGTATCAATTACCGTCCTTATCTTTCCCGACTCAATAAACTCTCTGAAGGAAACTGGGTCCTCAGAGTTATAAATGCCGAAATTGAGGCTGATACCGATAGTCATAGTATCAGTTGATGCCGATTACTCGGAGATTGAAACATCCGAGTTTCGGGTTTAGCCTTTTTCAGTGGCGTGCGTGACACGCCTTAGGTCCAAGTCCAAGATATGGTCCATGTTATCTGTATCGTGTCGAGGTTTTGCAACGTGATCGAGGTGAAGGTAGCGGTGGCTAGCTGGAGGTTAGCCGCGTTGGCTGCGGTGGACTGGTTGACTAGGCATGACTTTGCGACAGCTTGCGTGGCGGTGGCGGTGAAGGTGAGAACCACGGTCGAAGACTTTGGCGATGAGCCAGAGATGTCCGTGACTATCCCCACGGCTCGTGCAAAGCCGTTCGTTGTTAGCTCGGTGTCCGTGGGCTTACCACAGTCGCCGTTCGTCGCGCCGCTAACCGAGTCGGTGGCGACGGGTGCAGTGGTGCCCGCTGACATGGCGATATACTTGAAGCCGCAGGTGGCCGACGGCGCGCACACCCCCCCGGTTGGGGTCTCGCCCGATGTGACCTGCTGGACCCATAGTGCGCCAGCGTTGTAGAGCACGTTGTGTTCACTCGTACATGCCTGTACTCCGCTTAGAGTGTGACATTCCTGGAAGTTCGCGTTCAGTATTTGGTAGTAGTGTCTGTTGCCCCATGGATTCAAGTTCCCGGTAGCTATGTAGCCACCGAGAATGAAACTTGTGACAACTAAACCTGTTGCTAAGAGAGCAATAGCACCTCTCTTTTTTGTCCATTCTACTTTGAGAAACTTCATTCTGTTCTCTCACCTCCTTCGCTCTCCATATCTTCCGCGATGCGCGTTGAACGCTTTCTTCTATACTGTGTTACCGGATACGACCAGAAGTGGTACTATCCCGATGAAGCGGTGGAGGATTCCTCCTCTTTCCTCGGAGACTCCTCCCATTCAGCCTCGTCCGGAGGCGTGGACCCCTGACCCGTTGCCGATGATCCGTGTCCAACGGATGTGTTTCTGAAGTGCTTGCGTGCTTCACGAAGGAACCCGAACACGCTTAGACTGATTATGAACACTGACACTGCGAGAATCAGTATTGTCGGTGGCGAGAAGGTTACTCCTGGTGGTGCTGTTGACCCTGAACCTGTGACCGCGCTGCCTACGTTGAGCGGTCTCTCGTATACCATCTTGTCGTAGACGAGAGCTGTCGCGCTGCTGATGAACAGTGCTGAGAGTAGTAAGAGCCCCCATCTGAGAGATACCTTGTGTCTCCGAGCGAAGATCTCTCTGAGACTTTCCATCTTCCTTCCCTCACTCGCTTTCTTTCTTCGGAGATTCCTCCCAGTCATCTTCTCCTTGCACTGAGGGCAGGGATACTGGGCTCGTCGACAATGCTCCTCCTCCACCAGATGAGTTTCTGAAATGCAGGTGCCCTTCACGCAGGAAGCCGAATATGCTTACACTGATTAGGGACGCCGACACTGCCATAATCAGAACTGTTGCGGGAGAGAAGCCTACTTCTCCCCCAGTTCCTAGAAAGGAAGAAACAAGGATGGCCGAGACCATGAAAGTGGGCACTGTCACTGCACCCGAGAGGATCGATGACAGAGCCATCTTCCGACGAACTATTGCAAGATAGACGTTAAGGCCGGCCGACATGGAAACGGCTGAAGCTAAGTAGGCAACGCCTATCCAGAAGCGTGTCGGGTCGGTCGGAACTCGGCTCAATATTCCGCCATTAATGAATGTCTGATTGATCAGAAACAATCCGAGGCCCCCTGCGGCCGCTCCCTGAAAGAGGTATGGGAGAGTCGAAGGCAGGTCGTCATCGAGAAGGGCGCTTAGGAAACTCATTGCGAGGAAAACAAAGATCCCTAGAACGATGAAGAACTCTGGCAAGTAACTCATTTTCCTCTAGGCTCTGGGAAGATGTCCCTAGTTCCACAACTGCGCTGCTAGCGATAATCAGGGCGTAACTGCGAGGCTCGGAGTGAAGTCACAGATTTCCTTGGCGCGGTTTTGGAGCCCTTAAATATGACGTACGTCATGCCGCTCTCGTCGGGCCACGAAAAAGGGGAAAACAAGGCACGTATAGAACCCAAGCGAGAAAGTGAGAAGGATCAGGAATTGAGCCAGCTGGAAATCAAAGACCTGCACGCTTCCATTGAAGGAAAAGAGATACTGAAAGGAGTCGACTTTCAAGTCAAACAAGGCGAAATACACGCGATCATGGGACCAAACGGCTCTGGAAAGAGCACGCTAGCCTCGACTATAATGGGACACCCCAAATACAAGGTGACAAAAGGCGACATCAGTTTTGACGGACAAACGCTCCTGAACCTAGCACCAGATGCCAGAGCCAGGAAAGGCGTGTTTCTCGCATTCCAATACCCGTATGAAGTCCCAGGAGTATCACTTTCCACCTTTCTCCGAACTGCCTACAATTCTGTCCGGCAGGGAGGAAAGCGAGGTGACCTGGGCCAAGAAATGGTCTCGGTTCTCGAGTTTAGAAAGCTCTTGAAGGAGAAGCTCAGGCTTCTCGATATGGACGACTCTTTCGCAACAAGATACCTTAACGAAGGGTTCTCCGGGGGTGAGAAGAAGCGTTGCGAAATACTCCAACTGGCAGTTTTACAGCCGAAAATAGCCGTTCTGGACGAAACAGACTCCGGACTGGACATAGATTCCGTCAAAATCGTCGCCGAAGGCGTGAACAAGCTCGTAGGCCCCGAAATGGGCGTCATGATCATCACACACTACCAGAGAATCCTACGATACATCAAACCCAACCACGTGCACATCCTCCTCGACGGCAGAATGGTAAAGTCAGGCGGACCCGAGCTCGCAGACGTTCTGGAGGCAAGAGGCTATGATTGGATAAAGAAGGAAGTCGGTGAGGTTACGGATTCCATGGTTCCTCAACAGGGTAATGGTCACCCTACCGAATAAGCGTCTTGGGATAAACCGTCTTGAAACAACCCCGTTACCGAACCCAAGCCTTCTTAGAAGGGATTGGGTTAAAAAGGGAGCCCTGAGCTAGCACTAGGTAGAGAATATGGCAATTAGCATAACTGAGAAGGCAGCGGTCAAGGTCCAGGACTATTTGAAACAGGTCAGCGACCCGTCCCTCGCCCTACGAATCTTCGTCAAAGCAGGAGGATGCGCGGGATACCAGTTCGGTCTGAAGCTGGATAAAACCAGCGACAGCGATGTCATCGAGCACAAGAACGGTGTGAACATTGTAGCTGACCCGAAGAGCGCGGACCTTCTCGGAGACGCCGAGATCGATTATGTTGAGACGGAGATGGGTGGGGGCTTCAAGTTCAACTTCCCCGAAAGCTACCTCACATGCGGTTGCGGCCATAGCTTCGTACCGAAAGGCAAGGAACAGGCTACCGGGGCTCGCAGTCCCGAAGAGCACCACGCCCACTACTAAGCTTCCCCTAACTTTTCCCGGACAGCTTGCGCAGAGCACTGTCAGGGGATACGCTACGCAAAAACAGGCGACAGCATACATTCACGGAAAGGAACCGTACGACGTCGAAAAGGTCAGACATGATTTCCCGATCCTCAAACGCATTATCAATGGAAAGCCGCTAGCATATCTAGACAGCGCGGCCACGACCCAGAAACCTCGAGACGTAATCGATGAGCTGACCCGTTTTTACAACGAGTACAATGCTAACGTTCATCGTGGAGTCTACAAGATCAGCGAAGAGGCGACTGCGGCTTATGAAGAGGCAAGGGCCAAGATTGCTCGGCTGATAAACGCGAGCAGTCCGAGCGAGATAATCTTTGTTCGCGGGACGACAGAGGCCATCAACCTAGTCGCCCAGTCCTGGGGCCGGACAAACATTGGTCTTGGAGATGGGATCATTCTTACCGAGATGGAGCACCACAGCAACATTGTCCCATGGCAACTACTCGCCAAGGAGAGAGGTGCGCATCTGAAGTACGTAGGGTTGACCGATGATGGCCATCTGATCCATGACGATTTTCGACTGCACCTGGAATCAGGGGGAATCAAACTCGTTACTATGACTCACGTGTCGAACGTTCTCGGAACGATCAATCCGGTTCGTGAGTACGTCCGAGAAGCACACAAGCAGGGCTGTCCAGTCCTCGTTGATGCTGCCCAATCTGTTCCCCACATCCCGGTAGATGTTCGAGATCTAGATTGCGACTTTCTTGCTTTCTCAGGACACAAGATGTGCGGCCCAACGGGGATAGGAGTATTATTTGCGAAAAAAACGCAGCTCGAAGAAATGCCTCCTTATCACGGAGGCGGCGAGATGATCCGAGAAGTCCACCTTTACGAATCGACCTGGAAGGATTCTCCCTACAAATTTGAAGCGGGAACCACCAACATAGCTGGGGCGATTGGTTTAGGAAAAGCCGTCGATTATGTGTCAGAGCTAGGACTGCGCAACATACAAGGGCATGAACGGGAATTGACAGAATACGCGCATGACAGACTGGGCAAGGTGAAGGGCATTAGAATCTATGGTCCCGAGAATCCGGGGACAAAAGCTGGGGTGATAAGTTTCAATTTGGGGGATGTTCATGCTCACGATATGGCAACTCTTCTGGACGAAGACGGGATCGCCGTGCGGTCAGGCCATCATTGTGCACAGCCGCTGATGGAACGACTCGGGGTCTCTTCCACGACCCGGGCAAGCGTCTATCTCTACAACAATGAGGAGGAAATCGACCGGCTTGCAGAATCTGTGAAACGGGCGGGAAGAATATTCAAGATATGAGCTCTATTTATTCCGAGATAATTCTCGACTACTACCGCTATCCCCGGAACAAGGGCAGCTTGCCCCGTGCTCAGATTCACGCGAGAGACACGAACCCGTTGTGCGGAGACGTAGTCGAGATGCAACTTGAGCTCGACGAGAGGAATATTGTGAAAGATGTGAAGTTCAACGGGCAAGGCTGCGCGATAAGCCAAGCCTCGGCCTCTATGCTGACAGAGCTCGTTAAGGGGAAAACCGTTGATGATGTCCGCAAGATCTCCAAGGAAGACGTTCTATCGCTGATAGGTGGACAGCTTACGGCGGTGAGACTGAAATGCGCCCTATTATCTCTGAAAGTATTGAAGACTGGAGTCTACGATTACATCGGTTCCACTGATGCTACCAAGGAAGAACCATCAATCCTCTAATTCTGTGAAATAACCCCGCGACCTCGTTTACCCCCTGTGGTTACCGTCCTCGCTCCCCACTTTCTGTCGCCTCAATTGCTCCTGAACTTTCTTGAAGAAATCCTGGTTCTCGACCTTTTTCGCCTCTGCGTGAATCGCTTCAAGATCCACTTTCAACACTTTTCTCAGGACTCTTCGCCGTCCGAATATCATCCAAGAAACAAGAACCGCCAGGCCGCCGAGCAGCGCTAACACCACAACTAGAAGATAGTTGAACGTTGAACTTTGTTGCGGTGCACTAGGAATACTAACTAATGTTGAAGTGGATCCTTCTCCCGTGTTGCCGTACGCATCCGTCGCGTTGACTTGTATCTGCCAGATCCCAGAAGGATCAGTTGAGTTGACCATGTAGCTTCCTGCCCATCTGCCCCGGCTCTGGTCGTAGAACAATTGTAGAGGGCTGCCGATCGGGCGTGTGGAATAGTATGTTGTGGCGGTAACTGTTCCGCTTGTGAAGTTATCCCCTGCGGGAGTCAGGACCGATGCGTAGATCGCCACAATCTCAGCGGTGGTATAGTTGTTGGACGCGGTAACAACTGAAACTGTCAAGGTCGCCGGCGTAACTGTAAACGGTTTGAATACGCCCGAAACTGGACCCTTGTTTCCATGTGTGTCGTCGAATGTGCTAGCCTCGATTGTGGCAACCCATGGTCCAAACTGGCTGCTCAGGGGAATCTGGTATGTCCCGTGGAACAGGTTCAGACCAGTACTATAGGACATTGCGACATAATGAGAGGTGGAACCATCAGCCTCGACGAGAAGGAGGCTAGCCCCGCCCGATTTGACCCGAGAACCGTTTGGATACGCTGCTGAGAAACGGAAATCTTCCGTCTGAGACGCCTTCAAAAGGCTCCGGCTCAGCGTCAGGGAGCTGATCGTCACGTTCGCCGGCAAAATGGTGAATGACTGCGCATCAAGTGGATTCTTCGTTGGGGTCCCAGTGAGGGATACGGTCCAATTGCCTGTAGGAATCGACGTGGGAATCGACCAAACATAGGAGAGGTTTCCGTTGCCGTCAGCTAGCTTGTTTGTAGGGAAATTGGGTGCAAGCCCGCTTTGACTGGAAATCGTGATTGTTACGTTTAGACTGGGTTTGTAGCCTGAGGCTCTGATTGTAACGAGGAGAGTCCGCTGATATGTCGTACTGTCGGTTAGGCCCACTTTGAATTGAATAGTCGTCCCGACGCCCGTCGAACCCACGAGAGGTGGCTGAGTCTGATTGACCCATACCGTGTAAATGCCCACCAGATCGAGGTTCGCATTAGCGCCGAATCTCGCTGGATAAGCAACGCTTTCTACGAAAGATGCGGCGTGAGGTGCACTTGTTTGATTGTTAGCTTGAGAAGTGGTCCCGCTTGGGTCTTTCACATGCCACATGAACCCATAGTTCGCCAGGGTGTTTGCGTTAGACACGTTCAGAGTTAGGAGAGCATTTGCCGTGCTACTCTCTTGCAATCGAGCCGTTGACGCCGTAAGAGTGTAAGTTTCGTTTAGCGCGCGAACGGGAGAATTGAACAACGTCATGAACAGAACCGCCTGTAGGAGTGAAAGTAGGAAGTATCGTCTCAGCCGCGACAAGATTACCCTCCTTCCAATTTCCGCCTCGTTCCGCTAAGTCCACATCGAAACCGTTCGGTAATTGGTGTGGGAATCAGGGCGAATTGACTAAAGGGCCATGTAACTTGAAACAGCGTGGGAGGGTAAGAATGGAAGGCAGAAGGGGTCTCGGAATGAGAGAAGTCGATGTGTAGATCTATGCTACTTCGACTAGAATATCTCCTTCAGCTATCTTTACCTCATACCTAGCCAACGGCTTCTCCGCAGGCGGATTGACGGCCTCCCCAGTCAGCAGATTGAACCGCGACAAGTGTAGTGCACATGTGACGCTGTCCCCGGTGAGAAAACCCATCGACAAGTCGTACTCTTCGTGAGTACATGTCCCGTCCCACGCGTGAACAGTTCCTTCAACGTTGACGACGAGGATCCTCTTGCCATCGTGTTCTATCCCCTTCATCGACCCCGGAGGAAGCTCGGAGACTGAACACACCTTGATGAGAGTTCCCAAAGAGTGGCTACCGGTACTTGTAGTGCCTCTCGAACAGATCGGCAGAGACGATTTCTTTCTCCGGCTCTTCCTCGAATTCCGGTAATTGTTCGGGGCTTGGAGGGATTTGTCCTCCCCTTCCCAGCCACTTCTCTTCGATCAGGTACTGTATCGCAGCTCTGACTGTTCTTAGAGGTATGCGTTGGACGGCGGGATGTAAGAATCCGATGATGATCATTCTCTGGGCTTCGCTCTGGGACAAGCCTCGAGACATGAGATAGAAAATCTGTTCCTCGTCCACCTGGCTAACTGATCCCGAGTGAGTAGCCTTCACCTCGTTTGTCATGATCTCGAGCCCTGGTATTGCGTCGGCTCTTGCCTTCTTGCTGAAGATCATTGCGTGTTCTGCCAGGTACGAGTTCGAATTCTTCGCCCCTTCTTCGATTCGTATCATGCCCTTGAAGATTGTACGTGCTGAGTCTCTCAACACTCCCCGCGCCAGCACGTGTCCCGTTGTGTTGGTGGACCTATGTGTAAGATCGGTGACCGCGTCGACTCGCTGAGCCTCTGACCCGAAAACGATTTCGACATCTTCCGCGGCTGCGCCGGGTCCGTTTAGGACACTCTCTACTCTCGAACGTGTGGTCCCGCCGCCTATGTGGCCGATTGTCCAGTTCATGCGAGAATCCTTCTGGCCAACACATCGTCTATTGATTGTTGAATGAACATCGCCTTCGAAGTTTTGGAGGCTGGCGAAGTTCACCTCCGCATCTTCGCCGACGTAGATTTCGGTCACCTCGCTGTAGAGGGCAGGACCATGTTGCCGGGGGTTGAGCTTTGAGTAAGCTTCCTGTAGAAAACTCAGTTTACTGTTCTCTTCGGCAATGATGATGTTGTGAGTGAATGCTGCTTGGCGACGGGTCTTGAGCAGGACGATGTTTCGGAAGGGTATCCTGACGCTGAGTCCTTTCGGGACGTATAGGAATGTGCCTGCGGTGAAGAAGGCGTTGTTTAGAGCTGCAAACTTGTCATCGTCGGGGGGAATCGCCTTGGTGAAGTGAGTTCGAGCTAGTTCCGGATTGTTGGTGAGGGCTGAATTTATGTCTGAGAATATGATTCCTTCCTTCTCGAGGGTCCCGTGGGCTTCTGTGCGGACCATCTGAGAGTCGACCTGGAGCGACAGAGTCGGCTCATCTCTTTCCTTGACGAGATGGGCGATCTCCTGGGGTATCGCTTTGAGTTGCGAGGGTAGACCGGGTTCGAACGAGTCCAGCGTAAGCCCGGATAAAATGTCCACGTACTTTGTGTAGAGCGTAGATTTTTCCAGAGGTAGCTTGTTGAAGTAGTCGAGAGCGACGAATCTCTCCCTGCTGAGATCTTGTGGTTCGGAGAATGACGCTGAGACTTCTTTGATCATGCTTTCCGTGGGACTGGCGAGGGACTTGCCCATGGCTGGCTACCCTGTTGATTGCTGGGCCTGTTAGAAGCTTTGGTTTGATTCGGTGGCTAGCCGACGGCGCCTTCCATTTCCATCTCGATCAGCCGGTTAAACTCGACCGCGTATTCCATCGGTAGTACTCTGGTGAATGGTTCCATGAATCCGGTGACTATCATGCTGAGGGCTTGAGTCTCGGTTAAGCCTCTTGACATGAGGTAGAACAGCTGATCCTCGTTTATCCTTCCAACTGTTGCTTCGTGGGTTATTGTTGCGTCGTCCTCGTTGACTTCCATGTAGGGGTAGGTTGATGTTTTCGATTGCGCGTCCATTAGTAAGGCATCGCAACGAACGCTGGATTTTACTCCAACTGCCCCCTTGGCAACGTGGACTAGTCCTCGATAGGTGGTTAGTCCTCCATCTTTGCTGACGGATTTTGCTGTGATTCTGGAGCTGGTGTAGGGAGCGAGGTGGACTGCTTTTGCGCCTGTGTCCTGCTGGCGGTCCTTGCCTGCAAATGCTACCGAGACAATCTCGGCTTTCGCTCTTGGCCCGACGAGGTAGACAGACGGATATTTCATTGTGAGTTTACTGCCGACGTTTGCATCGATCCACTCGACGCTCGCGTCTTCATAAGCATAGGCTCTCTTGGTGACGAGGTTGTAGACGTCAGAAGACCAGTTCTGGAGAGTTGTATAACGGACCCTAGCTCCTTTCTTCGCGATTATCTCGACGACCGCGGAGTGGAGCGAATCTGTCGAATATACCGGAGCGGTGCAGCCTTCGATGTACTGTACGTCTGCGTAGTCGTCCGCAATGATCAAGGTTCTCTCGAACTGTCCCATGTTTGCCGCATTGATTCTGAAGTATGCCTGCAGTGGCAAATCGACTTTAACGCCTTGGGGAATGTAAATGAAGCTGCCACCGCTCCAGACAGCGCTGTTGAGCGCGGCCATCTTGTTATCTTCTGGCGGAATGATTGTTCCGAAATATTTCTTGACAATCTCTGGATGGAGCTTAACGGCCGTATCGGTGTCACAGAAGATTACACCCTTGTCCTCCAAGTGTTTCAGGAGGCTGTGATAGACAACCTCTGATTCGTATTGAGCGCCTACTCCTGCTAGGAACTTTTTCTCGGCTTCGGGTATTCCGAGCCTGTCGAAGGTCTTCTTGATCTTCTCTGGGACGTCGTCCCAGCTCTTCTCCACCTTGTCGGTGGGTTTTAGGTAGTAGTAGATGTCGTTGAAATCGATGTGGGAGAGGTTTCCGCCCCAGGTTGGCATGGGACGCTGTACGAAATGATCGTAAGCTCGTAGCCTGAATTTCTTCATCCATTCAGGTTCTTTCTTCATATCAGAAATTTGCTCGACAGTCTGGCGAGAGAGTCCCTTCTCGGACTTGAAGATGGGCTTCTGAGTATCCTTGAAGTCGTACTTCGCATAGTCTAGGTCGAGTATACTCTTGTTAGCCATCGCATCCTTCTCTCTTTATGACGTATGTTATACTGGACGGCAGCTATTTACAGGTTCCGTCTCGTTCTGTTAACTCTTGTTTGGTTGAGTTAGCTTCGGGGCATCGACTCCGTGGATTACCGTAGGCGTCGGGTTCCCCTTCATTGCTTCAACTGCTCCGCCTTGCGCCTCGATGATGGGAGGCCGGGAACGTGCGAACCTCACCCGTCCCCGCCGAGACAAGTTGACCGCTGCCACCGTGTCTCGGTCCATCATTATTCTACACTTACTGCACCAGAGCTTGCGTTTCAGTTTCTTGTCCGATTGGAGTCTCTCCCCGCATCTCGGACAAGTCACACTGGAACCTCTGGTCTCACGCCTAGACAAACGGATAACCGGTAGTCCGACCCAGCGCGCCTTGTATTCGATCTGTCGCTGAGCTTCCCCGAAGCTCCAACCGTTCATTCTGCCCCGATACTTTCTTCCCTGACCGTTACCCTTGCGGTAAAGAGCACGTATGCCCTGAATGTTTTCCAAAACGATTGCGGTTCGCCGTTGGACTGCTAGGGCGACGATTGTCTTGGTGGCATTATGGAGCAGATGTCTCGTCCGCGCGGTCCTTCGTCGCCCGTACTTCGACGCTATACCCGCTTTTGTCCTAGCATCGTCGCGTTTGAAAGACCTGGCTATGTGCACTGTGGTGCTGGCTATTCTTACGGTTTCTGACAGGTCGTAGTGACGTGTCTCTTGGTCGTTTCCAACAGTTAGATTGCGCAGATTACGGTCTACGCCGACAGTGGAGATACATTCTATCATGGGAACGTCTAGGGCGATGCAGAGGCAGAGCTTGTTCTGTGTGAGAGTGAAAGAGCGAACCTTGACCCCTGGCTGGGAGATGACATCTAACGTATGTTTGGTTAGCGATATGCTGAGGCGCTTCCCTCTTGCGATCGGAACCTCCAGACCTCCATTCTTTACTCTGAAATTGTAACAAGAGACCAACAGTGGTCTCACAGCGTAAGGAGTCCTGGTGGGAAAGCCTCTCTTCAAAGACTTCTTCCTAGAAGCCAGTATTCCTGCTGCTCTCGAGATGGCGCAGAGCTTGTAACAGCCAGGAGAGTCATAACAGGAAAGCTGGTTGTAGGAGAGTAGAGAAAGCTTTCTCAGCGAAGACGCATCGTTCAATAGACCGATACGTATGGAATCGTTAACCATCCGTCTGAACAGGTCCAGCAACAGGAGAACATCGCCCACTGGAGCGTAGTACTGCCAGACAGACTTGACAGCCAACACGATACGACAACAAGAGCCGGGATCATAGGCATAAGCCAGAGAGGCATCCGACGAAGAGTTAACAGAACCCGTTCCAACTGCTCGACGAGCGTGACTTCGACATTCAAGAAGGCTGAACAAGCCCGTAAATTCACCTGAACAACTGGTCAAAACTATTGGATTATGCCAACGCTATGAACCATAAAGGAGGCAGCAATGAAAACCTATGATTCCAGCAACCGCGTGAAATGTCCTTTCTGCGCTCGACTTGACAAGTGTTACGACCCGGTTGGTCACGACCACACCTGCGGCCTCTGTCATATGACATTCGATGTAGAGAGACTAAGATCGACGAATGGCTCTGCCAGTCTGAGAATCGCGATCCAAACAGTCGCTTAGCCGAACCGACAAATGGACAACTAGACCGTAACTATTTGGTATGAGCGACAGGAAGTGCTACTTTAGTTTTGTCGCAGTTTTTTCCTGAGGTGAGGAAGATAGTCAGTCTTGTAATACTTGCACCTGTCGTTTAGGGGACAGCCCGCACAATGGGGCCCTATCGGCTTGCAGACGAGTTGGCCGAATTTTACGAAGACCTCGTTGAGCGGCAGCCAGTCTTTCCGATTCGCTAGCCGAGTAAGTTCCTTCTCGGTATCCTCTGGCGTTTTGGTCCCAACTACTCCAATCCGGTTGAAGATTCGATGAACGTGAGTATCGACAGGAATTGCGGGTGTCTTGAACCCGTAGACAAAGACGCAGTTAGCAGTCTTACGCCCAACAGAGGGGAGCTCAAGCAATTGATCCATATTCTCAGGAACCTTGCCAGCATACTTGTCGAGCAAGATCCTAGAGATCTTCTTGACAGTCCGAGCCTTAGTATTGTAGAAGCCTACTGGCTTGATGAGTCGCGCGACAGTCCTGGTGTTTGCAGCGGCCAGGCTCTTGACATTGGGAAACCGGGCAAAGAGCCTGGAGGAAGCGAGAGCTGTAACAGGATCCTTGGTTCGATGAGACAGCACGGTCGCGATCAAGACCCTGAACGGATCACCGTCAGTCGAATCGCTAATCTCCTGCAAAGCTGTGGGATCATCCTTTCGCGCCCGGTCGACTGCTCCCGCAGCGTCTTGGATGATGCGGTGAATCGCGCCGGCTGATTGTAAATCAACTGGCGTTTTCATTTTGCTATCTTGCGAACCGCTTCCAAGTTGCCCTTATCACCACGCCTCTCATCCTCAGGCGTTTCCAAAATCCAGGGCAGTTCTCGGATGACTTGGTGATGCAGAATTGCCTTGAACCCCTTTGCCCCGATGTAGCCCATACCAATATGCTCGTGGCGATCAAGTCCGGACCCTTGTCCCCCGCGGGAATCGTTCAGATGAACCACTTTCAACCTGTCAAAACCAATATCTTTGTCGAAACTCGCTAGAGTCTGACCCACGCCCTTCTCGGTATGAAGATCCATACCCGCGGCGTAGGCGTGGCAGTTGTGCGTTACAACGAAAGGAGCGGTGAATGTTCCATTTTCGGTTGTTAGATTGTGGACGATACCTTGATACGTTTCAACCCTCACTTCTCTCACAGGTACGTAAAAGTGTCTCGAGTCTCTTATGATTCGACGTGGGGCGGCTGTGGGAAATTCATATACAAATCCCAGTTTCCGCGCCTCGTGGCTCGCCACGTGGACTGTATACCATCCGAGAGACGTCAAAATCCTTCCTCCAATTGAGCTCTGAGTAGGTCTATGCTTAGAGATAGTTCCACGAACGTCGATTTTCGCCAGGAGATGTATCAACTGGTATGCGACGGTCCTTGAGCTGGTAGTGTATCGTACTCCTCTCCGGTCCTTACACCCATCGCCCAGCAGATAGCCGTGGAGGAAAGCTTTGATGCAGTCCGGAGGTGCTCTCATTATAAGGAGCGGAATTTTCTTAGTCGCAGCCTTGGTCCCGAAGGTGTCCCTGAAGAAGCGGGTCAAGATGTTTGAGCCGAGGCATACTTTCGTTGCGGTTCCGCTGTCGTCGATCCAAGTTTTCAGGGAAAATAGTTCTTCAACGAGATTCTCGACCCGCTCTATGAGAGTGGTCTCGTGCGGACCAAATGCAAAGTACACTTTTCCAATGTCTCCCCTTTCATTGTGCCCCATGAAAGTGAAGCCTTCGGCTAGGTAGAGTCCCAATAGTTCAGCAAAAGCACCGGTGATTGGCAAAACCGAAGGAAAGCTGAATCGCCGAGTCGCCGCCCCGATGTATCGACGAAAGTCTACATGCGTGGTGTAATCGGATGCGAGTTTCGGCATGACTACAAAACAACCTGGCCTCAATTCCTTGACATGGACCCATGTCGGTTGACTGACCAGCCTGATTCTCCATGGTGCCGAGTCCAAGGATCGCCAGCCATTTGGTCTGAGACAGAGAACAGGATGCTCCGAAGTCGCTTGAATCCAAGGCAATCCTTCGGGCTTGATTGAGATAAGATTCCCGGAATATTGTCGTTGCAAAATAGCTACGACTCGGTCGGGTCGTCCATCTGAACTTACCACCGAGTCGAATGGGTTTACTTCCTCGATTGGCGTAGGTACATCATTGCTTAATACCAGTGAACCGGGAGGAAGGCAAGTGTCTAGACAGACGCCCAATCGTTCCTTCTTTTTCACTCCGTCGATGATCTCTCTGATATCGGGAAAGTTGGAGCCCATACTGTTCCTCTGTCCTGCCATATTCTCCAACAGTATCCAGGGATCCTTCTTGACGCGTTTGACAGCTATGTTCAGGGCGTCGGTGATTCTTTGCAAGCCAACGTCTCTTCCCATTCCCAGGTGGCTGCCAAGATGGCAGACGAGGTAAGGTATCCCGAGGGTACCGCAACGGTCTACTTCTGCCAAGAGTGTCGCAGTGGATTTTTCGTAGAGCTCGTCTTCAGGACAGGACAGATTGGGAAGGTAAGGCATGTGGTCGACGACTGGTCCGAGTTTGGATTGGGCTAGTTTTTCCTTGAAGCTCTTGACCTCGTCAGGGTCTAGGTCGGCGAATTTCCAGCCGCGAGGGTTTCGTGTGAACACCTGGAAGGTGTCGCAGCCTTCTTCCTTGGCCCGGTCGACGGCCTGGTCGATGGAACCTGAAATGGAGACGTGTACTCCAACCTTCAAACCCGTGTTCTACAGCCCGCTTGTCAGGCAGGTCTCGTGGTAGATAGCTTTGGCTCTCAGAGAAGAAATGTTCCTGAAGAATTTGGAGACTGGAATAAAATAGAGGAGGAAGCGTTGGTTTGTTTCTGCTGCTGGGTTAGAACGCGGGTCTGGTGTGCCGGTTCTCGTAGAGGATCTTCCGCTCGTACACGCCCATGAACCAGTAGAGTCCCACAACGAGCACTAGCCCGATGATGAAGACGATGTTGTTGGCGTTTGCGCCAAGTCCGTTGTATATCCATTGTCTCGTGGAATCTCCGAATTCAAGTGTCCAAAGGAGGGTAGCCAGTAGAGCAGCAGGGAGGGCGAGCCTGAAGGTCCTGAGCAGGAGGAGCTCATTTTTCGCGGTTGCCATTTTCTACATCTAGAGAGGCTGTTACATGGTCAGGGATTTCATAGCCGTTTTGTAGAAATCTAAAGCTCATCGTCTACGGGGTACGCTGGGCCCAGGGTCGTTTTGTACCCGAGCAATATCATGTTCATTGAAATAACACATTCTGTCCGTTGGAGAAATAGATGGATTAGTGTAACTTTTCAGAGGCAGATTCGACCGGGCAAGCGATAGCATTACCAAGACCAGTGCAAGATTTTGTCGGAGAGAGTTTGCAAACTTACATATTCCTCCATACCAGCCGGTCTCCCGCGTGGCCGCCGTAGCGTAGCTTGGTAGCGCAGAGGCCTGAAAGACGTGTCGAAACGCCTTGGCCTATGGAGTCTCTAGGGCGGGTTCAAAACACCCCTGGTAGGTGGGAAAGTCCCGCCGGCGGCCCCACAATCCAATTGGGAACGATTTCGCGAAGATCCGGGCGCGGGAAAATCGACCACCCCCGGAGGGTCTAGAAAAGCATGCTTATTTTTTGACTCGCGGTCGTCTGATGTTTCACTCAAGTATGCCGCTTCGTCAAAGGCTTTAACCCGGTAGAATATCGGGTTCGGCCGAGTGGGCCGGTAGTTCAGCCTGGTATGCTGACAAGTGTGGTCAGGCCGAAGAACGTCCGGTTTGCAAACCAGTTGATGGTCTAGATTCCGGAAGGCCGCGGGTTCAAATCCCGCCCGGTCCACCATAGACTTCTGACTTCTAAGCCCATTCCGAGGATTCAGAGGCGGGAGCAGCGGTATTAGGAGCGCTGTTACGTTCTATGAAAAAGCGACTTACCCTACACGCCTTCCTTCTTGAAACACGTCCACGATTAACCGCAGTGCTCCGATGTTCTCCAGAGGATTCGCGTCTAGTAAGACCAGGTCTGCAATCTTTCCTGCCTCGATCGTCCCGCGCTCGCTTTCGCCTATCAAAGCAGCTGCGCTGGACGTCGCAGCAATGAGAGCATCGCGCGGCTCCATCCCACACTCGACCATCAATTCAGCTTCTCTAGCGATTCGACCGTGACGTGCAGCTCCACCACCAGCATCTGTCCCCAATGCTATCCTCACACCAGCCTTGATTCCGGCCGTGACAGCTACACGCGAACCTTGCCGCAGATCCTCCGCTCTCTTCCTGCGGGCTTCAGGCCAATCAACTGCGCGTGCGTAGTAGAGCATGGCGTCCCAGACTGACATTGTCGGGACGAGGTACGTTTTGTATTTCACCATGGCTTCAAGATCTTGTGCTTCGAGAAACATCCCGTGCTCAAGCGAATCAACACCGGCATGGGCGGCTATTCGACAGCTTGCGGCGTCGTTGGCGTGGCATGCGATCTTGAATCCTGCCTTGTGGGCTTCTTCGACGGCTACAGCGAGGAGTTTCTTGTCGAATGGAATATCCGGCGCGTCTTGTGGACGTGCGCCCTCATTCCAGCCTGCTAGTGCAACCTTGATGAGGTCTGCTCCAGCCTCAATCTCTGTCTTGATCGCGTTTCGTAGCTCGCCGGCTTCTTTGAATAGCCTTGCGAAGGAAACGTAGGTGCCTCGGTGGGCAATCCAAGTTCCCGCAGCACGAATGTTCGGGGCGCGAACCTCCCCTGCTCGAGCGGCTCGTGCGAGCCTGATGCTGACCCCCTCGGGCGCACCCACGTCACGCGCGGTTGTAACCCCGCTTCGTAAACTCGTCTCAGCTAGTTCAACCGCACGCATAGATATCTCAGGAAGAGGATCAGTAAATCGTGCGATCCATTCGGGCCCGCCTGGACTGCTATAGTGAACATGACAATCCATGAGACCCGGAATCAATGTTCGAGCTCTGCCGTCAACAACTCGAACACTAGTTCGGCTACCTTGCCATTGGGATGCGGGTCCTATCCATTTGATTCGCCCATCACGAATCTCGACGGACATCTTGGGCTGCGCGGGTGAGCCAGTACCATCCCAGAGCTGAACATCATCAATTAGGAGCTGCAACTCTCAACCTTGTTATCGTTCTATTTGTTCAAGTTTTGAATATTCCTCATTCGTGATACATTGGGTATATCTGCTCGACAGAGTGATGGGAGAACGTGCAAGAGAAGGCGGGAGTCGTCTATGTTACGGCTGACGAGATGCGAAGGATAGACGACGTAACGATTCGAGAGTTCCATGTCGATGTTCTCATGCTGATGGAAAACGCGGGCCGAGCCACTGCCACATTGGTCACGCGCATGTTGCCACGGACAACTATCGGGAAGCGCGTCGCCTGTCTTGTCGGAGGGGGCAACAATGGTGGTGATGGGATGGTTGCTGCGAGACACCTAGCGAATTGGGGCATCAATGTCGAGGTAATTGCTGGAACAGCCAAAGATAGAATGAAGAGCGCGCCACTCAGACAGTGGGATATCCTCGAAAAAATGGAAATCCCGATTCTATCAACAGACTATGTTCTGAGGGATTATGATCTGCTGATCGATGGACTCATTGGGTATGGGCTGGAGGGAAATCCTCGGGACAGGGTAGCTATGATGATCAAGAATGCCAACGGAACTGGTCGGCCAATCTTGGCTCTGGATCTTCCTTCAGGGATGAACGCGACGACGGGTGAGATCTATGACCCATGTATCAAGGCGACCGCAACTGTTACTTTGGCGCTGCCCAAGACTGGGTTCCTTTCCCCGAGTGCTTCACCTTATGTAGGGGATTTGTATCTCGCAGATATCTCGATACCTCGAAAAGTTTACGAGAGCTTTGGCCAGCAGAAGACGCTATTTCAGGACGACAGTTTA
>Ga0209152_10000066_pt1 | contig 52448 bp, 39 predicted proteins | sample GraSoiAngelo_107_FD_185873 | JGI IMG/M metagenome (GOLD analysis project Ga0209152, IMG submission 185873) | Grasslands soil microbial communities from the Angelo Coastal Reserve, California, USA - 14_0903_09_30cm (SPAdes) (version 2) | ecosystem: Environmental > Terrestrial > Soil > Grasslands...
AAAGAAACATCCATCATCTCCGAGCCGCAGTCACATTCCCCCCTTCATCGTCCATCGGGTGTCGTCGGGTGTAACTTTGCAGTCCGGTCGTCCGCGATTCATGTATCGTGATCAGGTGCGATCGAAAATCGAGACAGCGAAACGGGACGCGTCGAAAACTCCTCTCCGACCACGCCTTTGTCGTGGCCCCGGCTGTGGCTCTCTCTTTTTCGTCTGCAGCCATTGCGACCATGGCCAATGTTACTGCAGCGAATCCTGCCGAGCAGTAGCTCGGTGCCAGCAACGACGTGCGGCCAACCACCGCTATCAGCGCACGGAGCCAGGCCGATTGAATCACAGCCATCGGCAAAGGGCATATCGCCAGCGGCACGGTCGCTTCTGCGTGACGGATCAAGGTCCCCGATCGATCACAACGCCCGGCGTTATCGGCCCATCTGCACGTCCGAGATGCTCCGTCTGTGGGCGTCAGTGCGACTGGATTGATCCCTTCGGCCCCCTTCCGCCTCGGCACAGGGCCCGATCACCAAGGAGACCCTTCGGCCACGGTTCAAAACGCTACGTTTTCGCGTGATCGATAACATTAAACAGCCCACAGCCCTAGTCCCCTTAGATTACAGGGAGAATTTGCCATGACTTACCGCAAACTCTTCATGTTTGTCCTCGCCATACTCGGCTCACTTCCTGTCGCGACACTCTGCCAAACAGCGACTACGGCTCAGAACTCGCCCTCACCTTTAGGCAAGTTAGTCGACGTGGGCGGATATCGAGTTCATCTCTATTGCATGGGCACAGGAAGCCCAGCGGTCGTTATCGTCGGGGCAGGGTTCTCGTTCAATTGGGGATTGGTTCAACCCGAAGTCGCCAAATTTACTCAAGTTTGCTCCTACGACCATTCGGGAATAGGTTGGAGCGACGAGGGCCCGAAAGATTCGTGCTCGCTTAGGGTCAACGAGGTTCACACGGCATTGAAAAACGCTAGAATCAAAGGCCCGTATGTGCTGGTTGGGCACTCACTTGGTGGATTGGTTGCGCGAGTCTACGCGCGGCAATACCCAGACGAAGTAGCAGGCATGGTTTTTGTGGATCATGCGTTTGCACCCGGTCCTTTGACTTTCAGCGGTACTCCTTCCAGCGATGCGAAGGCCCTGCCTCCGGCGCCGCCTCCAATGCCTCTAAGTCCAAGCGGCGGAGCACCCGTCGCCATTGGAATTGAAGGCGACCCCAACTTCAGCAAGCTGTCTGACCGCGACCGGGAGCTTCATCTTTGGGCCATGGCCCAGCCTCGGAATCAAAAAGCCCTGCAAACAAACCATGAAATCGTGCCGGGATGCATCACTGCTGCCGACGCAAGCAGCAAGGAACATCCTCACCCGCTCGGGATAAGCCTCTCGTCGACATAAGCACAAACGAATTTCGCAGCCCCGATTATGAGAAACTCCAAAACAACCTGCTGTCCCTTTCTCAAAATAGCAAGCAGAGTGTCGCAGAGAAGAGCGGACACTTCATCATCATCGATAGACCAGACGTTGTCATCGATGCGGTCAGGCACGTGGTGGAGTCCGCCAGAAGTAAATCCAAGCTCTAAAACATCGATCTGCCGAAGAATTTGAATGCTTTGAGAATGAAGTCTTAGCGCGTCCACCGAAGTGCCTGGTGAACGCGGTAACTGGTAAAGTACTGGGAACGAAGTTACCGGTAACCGATTTATCGGGCACTTGGACTCAGCTTTCTACCACGGTCTGGGACACAGAGACCGCGCACTCGTGGTCCAATCATCCCGAAGATTCGGGTGAATGTGGATGGTCCTTGGGCCAAGTGCCATGAAAACAATGCGTCTGCCGGGCTTGTTGGTTACTTTGTATCTGCTGCCAAGACAGGCAGCTTGACATGGTAATGAGGAGGACGTTTCCCATGTGGACTGCGCGGTCGGTGTTCATTCGCACGTACAGAAACCTGTCCCTGGCGAATTGCTAAGGCCTAGTTAACGGCAAAACCGTCCAAGTGGGTACTGGCAGCAACTTTTCGCCCTGTCTTTCCTTCCTCCCCATTAGATGTGAGACCATGGAGCCTCACGAAGATCCCGGTAGAAATCCCGGATGCCGTCCAGCCATCGAAGAGGAACTGAAGAAGTCTCCTCCGAAGCCATGGATGAAACACGTCGGAAAGCTAAAGCTTTAAAAAGGACCTCGAGCGAATTGACCGGATCATCGAAGAAGAGTTCGAGAAGATCGATCCTGAGATGTGGGAGTTCAAGGAGCCTGCTTAATTCCGGACTCCTCACTGACAACAATTTGGAGGAATTGTGCGCCTGCTTCCAAGCCCTCGCATTCTGCCAACAGCTTTTCTGTCCGCGGGGCTATCGACCATCTTTTTGCTTTTCCAATTGCACGCGAGCCCTCAGAACTATAGTGCCATCCCCACACAGCTCCCCGGCCACGACGCGATTCTCATGGGCACCGACTGGTATGCCGAACAATGGCCCGCGGCTCGATGGGAAACTGATGTCAGCATGATGGAAGCCGCTCATCTCGCGGTCGTTCGTCTTGCTGGATTCGCCTGGAGCCGCCTGGAGCCGTCCGAAGGTCGCTATGACTTCGAATGGCTCGACCACGCCATCCGTCTGGCCGAAAAGCATCATCTTCTCGTAATCCTCGACACTCCCAGCGCGGCGCCGCCTGCTTGGCTCACTCTCAAATATCCCGACACGCTTCGCATGGAAAAAGACGGACGCCGCGTCACGCACGGCAATCGCGCCCAAGGCTCCGTCACCTCCGCGCGCTATCGCGAATTCTGCAGGCGTATTGCAACCGAGATGGCTCGGCGCTACGGCCACGACCCCAATGTCATCGGCTGGCAAATTGACAACGAGTACGGCTACTCGCAAATGTCCTTCGACGACGACGCCAGGCACCAATTCCGCGATTGGCTTAAAGCCAGGTACAAATCTCTCGACTTTCTCAATCAACAGTGGACGACCGCCTACTGGAGCGAAACCTACGACAATTGGGCTGAAATCCCGATCCCCGACATCCCTCACAATCCCGGCCTCATGCTGGATTGGAAACGCTTCGTCACCTTTGCCTGGGCGAGCTATCAACAAAATCAAATCGGTGCCATCCGCCCGTTTGCCGATCCTCGCCAGTTCATCACCGGCAATTTCATGGGCTACGCCTTCGATGGCTTCGATCACTACACGGTAGCGCGTTCCCTCACGTTCGTTGCTTGGGACGATTACGTCGCCACCGGGCATCTTGATCCCGACAAGAACGGCATCAGCCACGACACCATGCGCGGCCTCAAGCGACAGAATTTTTGGGTTATCGAAACACAGCCAGGTTTCGTGAATTGGTCGAACCTGAACAATGCTCTCAACAAAGGCGAAGTTCGCGCGATGGCCTGGCATGACGTCGGCCACGGCGCCGACGAAGTCAGCTTTTGGCAATGGCGCAGCGCGCTAAATGGCCAGGAGGAAATGCACGGCACTCTCGTCGGCCCGGACGGTGAGCCGGAACCGGTTCTCGCCGAAGTCACGCAGACGGCAGCCGAATTCGCACAGGTTCAAGGTGCGTTTCGGAACACGCGCGTCGTCTCCGATGTCGCGCTCCTGCACGACTACGAAAGCCGCTGGGCCATTAATTGGCAGATTCACACTTCGCGCTACGATCCGTTCAACATCCTCAAGACCTACTACCAAACCATCCGCAAGATTTCGCAGTCGCTGGACATCGTCAGCACAGACGTTCCTCTGGACCAATACAAGCTCGTCGTCGCTCCCAGCCTCAATCTCATTCCTAAAGAACGCGCCGCCCATCTCGCTGACTACGCCAAAAATGGCGGCCACCTCGTTCTCGGCCCGCGCTCGGGCATGAAGGACGAATTCAACGCCCTTCTCCCGCTGCGTCAGCCTGGCTATCTCATCGACGCACTCGGCGGCCGCGTCGAACAGTTTTACGCCCTAGAGCGCGACGCTCCGGTCAGCGGCTTGCTCGGCTCTGGCACTGCCACGATTTGGGCTGAGCAACTCAAAGCCATGGCGCCGGATGCCGAAGTTCTCTTACGCTACGGAGGCAGCAACGGGTGGCTCGACGGCCAGCCCTGCATCATCACTCATCCCTTCGGCAAGGGACGCATCACCTATGTCGGCACCATCCTCGATCCCAATCTCATGACCGCGCTTGCGCAGTGGATGGTCAACGTTAGCGGCGTCACCCCCGTCTTCGGTCCGGTCCCGGACGGCATCGAAGTCAACCGCCGCGTCGGTCCTGGGTCCACCGTCTTTGTCCTCGTCAATTTCAACTCCGAAAAGCAACTCGTTCCTCTTCCTCGACCGATGAAGTCCATCCTCCATCAACTCGACTCGCCGGACGAGCCACAGCTCTCCCAACCCGATACCGCTCAAGCTGAAGTCACCCAAGTCGAACTCTCCCGCTACGGTGTCGTTATCCTCCTCGACCAACGCAAACCCTAGCGCAATTCGTCACTGTGAGGATCCGCTCAGGCTTATTCCCCTAATAAAGCGGCAGGGAGGGCGAATGAAAATAAGCGGAATGCTCTTTCTCATTGCGCTCGCCTTTGTTGGTGTACACTGCGCCGAGGCCAATCGAGTTCAGAGTATCCCCCGTACACCGTGGGGTGGCTATCCGAGTCCTGCGTCGTATGACGCTGGACATTGCCGATCCCGACGTTCACCGCGTCCTGTTTGAGAGCGAGGTTGTCGTGTTCTTGGAGGTGGAGATCCCTCCAGAGCTGGACGTAACGATGCACCGTCATCCATATCCTTCCATGTTCGCCCGCGATACAGGTGCTGGACCGAGCAGCGCAGGCATTTCGCTGCAAGAGCCTCACCTCGATCCAATACATGAAGTATATGCGTTAGCGGTCCTCGACTTCGGCGCTTCCCGCGCGTGAGTCTGTTGATGCCCGAGTAGCCCACGATCCGGTAGAGGAAGAATACCCCGTGATTGATATCCAGGTAACTTTTCGGTGGAGGTGTAAACGACAACTGCGTGCGTGTTTACCCAGTGCTGGTCTACGCTGTTGGAACGCCGGCGGGCTGAGCGCGACGAAAGGAGAGGAACAGTTCACGTTGAGGTAGGGTCGCTCCTCGGCCTTTGCGCCGTTCCTGCAAACTCGTACTCGATCTGCTCCAGCGTCTTTCCCTTCGTTTCCGGAACGCGCCAAAACACAAAAAGGAAGCCCGCGAGACAGACCACGGCATAGATCCAAAATGTGCGGGCGGGACCGAGGATCCGGTGGAGAATTGGAAACGTGAACGTGAGAAGGAAAGAGGCAACCCAGAGCGCCGACACTGAAACTGAAACCGCAAACCCGCGCACACGATTGGGAAAGATTTCCGAGATCAAAACCCAAGTCACCGGCGCAAGCGAGAGCGCGTAGCACGCAATCGTGCAGAGCGTAAGCACCAGTACCGGGAAGCCCTTGGTCCCGGAACGGTAAGCCAGGCCGAGTACGGCGTGCGACACAGCAATTCCCGTGCAGCCAAGCAGCATCAGTGCCCGGCGACCAAACTTGTCTACCAAGCCCAAGGCGACCAAAGTGAACACGAGGTTGATGGTTCCGGTGATCACAATGTTGAAAAGGATGCTGTTCACTTCGTAGCCTGCGTTGCGGTATATCTCCTCCGCATAGTTGAAGATGATGTTGATTCCGCTCCACTGCTGCAGAACCGCCAGACAAACTCCAATTGACAAGAGCTTCAAAATGTATGGGGTGCGAAGTTCGTGCCAAGCAGCAACGCTCCGCCCGGGTGCGTTCAGAGTGCCTTGAATTTCTGCTATTGCTTCATCGCTGTACTTTTCTCCGCCAATGCGCGCCAACGTACCACGGGCACGCTGATTTGCGCCGATCTTCACCAGCCAACGTGGACTCTCCGGAATAAACATTGCGGCGAAAAAGAAGATCAAAGAGGGTACTGCCACGGCGGTGAACATCCATCGCCAGCCATATTGCCCATTCCACGACTGGCGAATCAATTCCGCCGTGGCGCCTTTGGGGACTGGGTCCGCAATCAGCCAGTTGACGATTTGCGCGGCCAAAATTCCCACAACAATGGTCAACTGATTCAAGGTCACCAGCCGTCCGCGCCAGGGCGCAGGGCTAACCTCTGCAATATAAGTTGGGGAGACATTGGAGGCGATGCCGATGGCCAATCCGCCAGCAATCCGCCAGGTAATAAATGACGAGAAGGTGTGGGCCCGCGCGGTGAGGAGAGAAGACACGACAAAAAGCAGCGCAGACAGGATCAGCAGTTTCTTTCGGCCAAAACGGTCGCTGATGCTACCCGAAAGGACCGAGCCAAGAAGACAGCCGATGAGGGCGCAGCTATTTGCCCAACCGATGCTGCTTTCTGAGATGAGTTGGAAGTACTTTTCGTAAAACGGCTTTGCCCCACCGATCACCACCCAATCGTATCCAAACAGCAATCCGCCTAACGCGCCGACCGAAGAAATGACCCAAACATATGCCGCATTGTAGCTATGTGCAGGTTGAGTTTGAGAGTTACGGCAGCCGCTGTCCAAGACGTCACCTCAGATGTGCATGGTAAGCGGGGAACCGCTCGGCTCAGCCAGTAAGTCCGCAGCCATCGAATGACTTGGGTCGAGGCTCAGGACTCGCGTGAGCAGTTCCTGCGCCTTTGCGGCGTCACCAAGCCCTAGCCAGGCTTGCGCCTGCAGGAACAAGGCGGTCATTGTGTTCCGCCTCTGCAGGTCATCTTCAAACAACAGCATCGCTGGAAGGGAGGTAGCAAAATAATCGACTTGGGCCTTTTGCTGCATTAGATTCTCGGCATAGGCGAGTAGATCGCGGAGAAGTTTCTCTGCCTCCCGCGACCTTCCCAGCCGCTTAAGAGCAAGCGCGCTGTGGCAAGTCATCTCCGAAAAAGAACGGACGCTCATTTCTCGGAAATCCCCCTCGTGACTTGCTGCCCGTTCCCACCACTTATGGGCGGCAGGAAGGTCGCCCGCCGCCTCACAGGCCGTGCCAAGCAGGTAGAAAATGTCGCTTTGGTTCGCGAGCAAATGAGCTGCTTCTCCAAGGTTTGCCGGACAATTCAGGGCCGCCTCCATAAACCGGCGGGCCTCAGCTGGCTTGCCATCAGCCAGCGCGCGACGGCCTAACGCCAATTGTGTACGAACATACTGGCCCAGTACCAATCCTTCGCCACCTTCCCATGGCTGAAATCTGCGTGACTCGATCACGGCAAGTGCTTTCTCAGGTTGATTGGTATCGTTGTAGAGAGTGGCTAGTTCGATGGAAAGGTCATCTCGCAGCCGTACAAGATCCGAGAACTTCTCGAGTTCTTCAAGGCGGCGAAGGGGAGACTCTCCCGTCCGTTTCCAGAGCTGGTCACGCTCGTAAAGAACGCGGGCGTCTGTCGGATCGGCCTCCAATGCCTTGTCAAACGCAGCCCGCGCCGCGTCCGACCTGCCGCGCACGTTAAAATAGCCAATTCCGAGGTTGCGCCAGACCACTGACCAGGAGGGATCCAGGCGGGCAGACTGTTCCCAGAGGGCAATTGCCTCATCATGCCAGAGGCGATCATAGAGTAGATTGCCAAGGTAATAGGCGGCGCGCGCATCGCGTGGATCGCCAGCAATCGCGGCCTGCAGAACAATCATTTCCTCCAACCTGTTCGGGAAGCAGTAACTGGGGTCAGCTTCCGCCGCCTGTGAATACGCCCTCTTCGCGGCAATGGCGTCGCCCGTTTGCTGATGCATGTAGCCCAAGGCATAGGAAATCGTTGGGACAGAACCATCGTTCACCTGGCGATCGGCCGCCTTCAGAATCGTAATGGCTTCGGCATAAAACCCCGCGCGCGCGCAGTCCAGTGCCAGATCAAGAAGCAGCCGATTGTCCGAAGGCAATGAACTACCGATTAGGTAGCGCGCCCAAAAATCTGTCGGATCGAGGTCCGCTGTCTCCTGCAACAAACGCGCTGCTTCTGTCTCCCGGCCAAGCTTTCTTAGAACCATCGCAGCTAAATTGCGAGCGTTGAGATTGTCACCATCAAGTCGAAACGAAGACAACAGATGCTCTAGCGCCAACTGCCACCGGTTTTGCTTCGCGTCCAGCTCGGCGAGAGCCATGAGCGCGGCTGCTTTGCGCTCCTGATTCCAAGTAGACTTGTAGAATGCTGCGTATGCTTCGTCGTCTCGGTTCAGGTAACGCAGTGTGAGCCCAAGGTTGTAGTAGGGTTCGCCGTCATGCGGATTCGGATTGCGCAGCGTGAGTCTCTGAACTGCGCGGTAGAAGTATTTCTCGGCCTGCTTGAACTCCCCCCGCCGCAGATGCCAGAGTCCCAAAGCATTGTTGCATCGACTATCGCCCGGATCGCGACGTAGTGCCTCGAGCCAATAGACTTCCGGGTGACGAGTGGCGTGGCGATACTGCTCGAGGTGGAGACCAGTCACGTAAAGTTCGTCGTCATTCGTTATATCTCCGGGTGACGCAGGCTCAATTGCAGGCTCTTGTGCAGGTATTTGTGAGTTCGGCAGCGGCCTGTAGCGCAGTAGTTCCCGTCCATCCTCAGTCTCGATTGATACCGCCAACTCTTCAGATGTTGTGCCTGGTGGCAAATCGACCGTTTGTAGAAATGCACCGCGCGGAGATAAATCGCGCACCGACTCCCAGAGGTTCCTACCTTTCATCTCCAGTCGTATTCTGGCAGCAGGGATTTGCCGCGTTACGCAAACGCCCATCTGCGCCTTCCTCCCGGAAACGCTGAGGCTGACCGCAGCGTTCAAATTGGCTTTCTGCACTGGACCGATTTCGCGGATGGGATACCAATACTGGCTGAATGCTTTCGTTTCCCACGGCGACAAGAATGAGAAATCCGGCTGGTTATCGGTAAAAACGCCTGCCATCAGTTCGATGTAAGGACCGTCGCCGTCAGCCAGATTCCGCTCCCATGCATATCCGAAATCGTGGTTGCCCCAAGTCCACTGCTTCTTGCCGGGCGAGATGTGGTGACTGGCTACATGGACCAGGCCAGCCTTCTGCCGGTGGTCATAACCGCCAAAGAAATCTTCCACTGAACCTGTTGCCATATAACTGGTCGGCACGGGGATATTGGCATACCAACTCAAATCGTTTGGCGGGTAACCCCCGGGGGGGACGAATCTTCGCGGGCGTTCTTCCACTGGAACGCCGCTCCGCGCCCTCTCGCCGTATTGCACTCCGTAGTAGCGCTCCTCGCACAGGGGAAAGCGGCTCACGGCACGCTTGGCGTGGTCAGCGACATACTGCACATCGGGTGGGAAGAAGGACTGATAAAGTTCGTGAACGTGGACTCCAGCGTTGGCCCACCACAAAAATGTCTGTGTGAACGGAGTTCGGTTGTAGAGGCGCACCTTGAGTTCGATGTATGCCTTACCAGGATGCAGGCATATGCCATGTGCGCTTTTGAGGCGGTTCATCGGCTCATGGTCGCTACACCAAACGGTGCGCGTCCCATCAGAATGTTCTTCGATCTGCGCTTGCACCGACATGAACGTGGCTGGCCGATGGTGTTGCGGCCAGTTAAACTCCACTCCGCCTGAGATCCACGGACCGGCTAAACCCACGAGAGCGGGCTTGATCACATTCTGACGATAGAAGAAGTCGTAGCCATTCGACTTGTCCAGTCCTACATGAATTCGCCCGCCAATTTCGGGAAGCACCATGACCCGCAGAAACTCGTTTTCCACATGCACTGCCTGCCAGGCATGAGCTCGTGCTTTCGTGGAGATTCGGTCGGTGAACGGTAGCGGGTAGACTTTCCCGCTGCTGCCTTGATACACGCGATTTTCCAGAAACATCGGGTTCTTGTCAGGGGTGTGCGGGTGGTAGGTGGGAATCACCACCGGCTCGAACCACGCTTTCACAGGGCCGGTCTTCTGGGCGGGTGCTTTGGGGAGTTCAAATTTCATTGCGCCTTTCTTCGCTGGCGGCAGCTTAGCAGCGTAGAGCTTTCAGGAGCTACAAGGGATTATGCCAAACGGCCAGGCTCACTTGATGGTGAACCTTGCTGAAGACGAGTTTAAGACCTATCCCGCACCGCGTTCAGAACACATATGCAAACATTCAGGTGCTGTTGTCGCCGGGCCACACGCGAAATCTGTGGTCATCGATACGCGAAGACGCTGGCGGTGCAGGAGCGCCGGCAAATCTTGCGCTTGCTGGTGAAAGAAATCCTCGTCGGCTCTGATACTCTACCATCCGGCATTCGATTCCCATTGCTCCCAGCAACGGATCTCCAGCAAACGTTCCTGGTTCTGTTCCCTCCAGACAACCCGGCTGGAGCGAACGTAAAGCGGAGGGAACAGCCAGGAAATGTTGCGCCAATATCTCCACGTTATAGCAGGTGGTGATTTTAGCCAGGCAGCGTTTCATGCTTCTCTGCGGTCAGGCCGGCGGCAGGTCTGGAAGTTTGACACGTTTATCGGGCGGGCCCAGCAATCTCAGAAGCCTTGAACTCTAATTGCAGGGTTCGAGGACGTGAGAGTACGAGCTTCAACGCACGATGCCCTACATAGCACTGCAGGTCCCGCAGAAAAAATCAGTGCGCATCTTGCACGAGACGGAAACCGATGGCGCCCGAGCGGTCGATGCTCGGCGCCATCATCAGGAGTTTGCCGTGCTCGGTCAATTTATAAGCTTGCGGGAAATACCAGATCGAACCCTGCGGCTGGTAATAGCTTCCCCCTCGGAGAATTGCCACTCGTGTATGCTCATCGAGAAATTCATCTGTCCATTGCCACATATTGCCCACAAGATCCATCACACCAAAGGGACTGGCACCGTTCGAATGTGCGTCTACTGGATCGGGACCGCGCATTGTGCGGTTCTTATCCGGTTCAGCAACCGCGGCTGCATCCCATTGGTTGCCCCAGGGATAGATGCGGCCATCGGTGCCTTGCGCGGCGTATTGCCACTCCCATTCGTGAGGCAAGCGCTTTCCGACCCACGTGGCGTAGGCGCGCGCATCCTCGATGGACACCCAGGTCACCGGCCGATGGTCCCAGCCTGCGGGGAAGGTACCGTCTTTCCAATCGCGCAGAAAGTTCAGGTCGTCATTGGGATGGTAGCGCGTGGCGTCCAGAAACTGTTTGAACTCGACGTTCGTGACTGGATATTTGTCGATGTAGAACGACTTGATGTGCATGGGATGCTCGTGGAAACGACGCGGTGCATCTTCCCAGGGATACTGCACGTCCACGCCGATGTCATTGGACCCTTCAATTTCTACGCCCGACACTCTAAAGAGAAAGTCCCCTTCGGGAATCTGAATCATGCTTGCGGGAGCGCTGCTACCCGTCCTCGTGGCGGCGATCGGCACGATCTTTTGTTTCAGGACCTCATGTTGGCTCGAGAAGCTAGCCAGCGGTTTGACGGTCATCTGCTTCATCGCTGACATCAGCTTTTGCATTTTCGCGTCGCGTTCGGAATTCGTTGCCAAGACGGCACCGAAACCATTGCTTTCGATGGCAAAACTCAAAACGGATTTGCCACCGAGGTATTTTCGTATCTGCAACTCGGAGCCGCCATAGAGATCGAAATAGTGCATCGCGGGGACGGCGGGAACCTCCATTTGTGGTCCTTCGACATCATATTCATTGCGATTCACGATCGTCCAAACGGTGCTGTCGTTAAGCGGCCAGCGGCTGGCGAAGACTCCGTAGCGCAACATTGGATACATCGGTTCCCAATCGCGGCTCACTAGGTATTCGGCTATGGCGCGCTCGAGAGTGGCGACGCGGCGCGTGGCCTCTGCGTCGCGGGGAGTGACGCCATTCCAGATGCCCCAAATATTCTCCCAACTTTCCCAACCAATTCCGTTGAAAAACGCAAACTGCAAATCGTTGGTCTTGCTGCGGTTCCAGCGATCGGAAATGTTCACCATGTGGCGTGGCTCGAGCCACTTGTAGCGGTCAACGAGCGGAGTAAACGGATATTGATACTGCCCCCAGGTCATTACATTCCAGGCAAGCGCCTCGTCGGAGGGGCCGCCTTCCGGTTCGAAGGCTAGCGGATGGCCGACTTTGTCCGCGGCGAGCGAAAAAACGAGCGGAACTCCGTCTTGGGTATCGCCATTGACGCCGTCCGCCCCGATCTCTGCCATGAGCGAGGCAATCGCTTCGGGCCAGGGTCTTCCCGGGTCGCGTGTTCCCTGATCCCACATCATCATCGGGAACAGAACGCGAACACGCCGCTTGTGAAAGTCCGCGATCATCTGTCGAACTCCAATGACTCCTCCCGGCATGCAGTGGATCATGTCGATCTGGTTCCGATCGTCGATGCCCAGGTTGGGGTACGTCGGCCAAATCAGGACCGCGTCGACGCCTCCATACCGCTTTTGCAGATCATCCAGGTACCGGTCCACGGTGTATTTTCCGGCGATGGGGTCAAAGAAAAAGCGGTCCTGCACCATCATTTGCGGCTGGATGAAGCTGGACTGCGTCCATAGTAGTTCCGGAATTTCATAGCGCGAGCCGTTGTAGCCAATACGGATCCGGCGCTCGTCGCGCCAGTGGGTAATGTCTTTCAGCCATAGCTGATGATCGTCGGCGGCGCAAGGCTTGTAACTGCTGTCTAATAGACCTTTTAAGCTCAAGCAGTCAGGAACAGGAATCTGCTGGTTGTTTGGGCGAAATTTGGAATCCTGGGCCAGAGCGAGGGACACGAATAAAGGACAAGATATCCAAGAAAGAAGAACGCGAATCTTCATATCTGGTCCTCGAACGGAAGAGTAGAGTGCACAAAACCGGTGCAGTATAAAACGGTTCAAAATAATCTTCTAGTCTGCGTATCGCGCCATCGGCCCGTGCTGAGTGTGACCGGAGGACGCGACGTCGAGCTGTTTAAGATGCAACCCGCTTGTGGATTCTCGGGGCATGTCAACCCACGTCATTGTATCGCGATCAGCAGACCGGGCAGTCTGATGCGATTGAGCGACCGCCGCTTCGGAAGCTGGACTTAGGACGCTGCGCCGGACCTGAGAGCGGCTGCTGCTTTCGGAAGGAGAAAAGGCGAGACTGGCTGACGGTCCCGAAAACTGGCTGACATTGGTCGCGTAACGGTTCGTCAACAGCGCCTCTGTTCCGCAGACCTTACTCTTGTCTCAATCAGCCATAACAAAAGGGACCGAGCATTTTTGTCGCCCGGTCCCTAGATCAAGTTTCGCTTGTGGGCTTAACCCCTGCCAGCAGCGGCAGCCGCCTGTTCCAGCAGCGGCGTGGCTTTGCCGATTTCCGCCACACCAAAAATAATGAGTGGTGCGTTCGTGTTTGGGTCGGCTCCACAATAGAAGTAGTTGATGTTGATGCTCGCTTCGCCAAGTTTTTGTGCGACACGCGCCAGTTCTCCTGGTCGGTGTGCAAGGGATACCTTGGCAACATCCGTTTCCGTATAGGTCGCTCGTTCGTTGTCGAGCACGCTTCGCGCTTTCGTTGGATCATCGAAGACGAACCGCGTTGTGCTTTTTCCGGCGACGGGAAAGGACTGCGCGGCGATGATGTTCACGTTGCGTTCGGACAGCGCTCGGCAAATTTTGCCAAGCGTTCCGGGTCTATCGTCCATGGTAAGAGTGAATTCTTTAGCCGTAGGCATACTGCAAACCTCCCTTTGATTTCGATAGGGTGCAGGGCGGGACATCCTAGTTTGGATTAGAGAGCGGGAGCCACATAATACTCCCCGGTTTTCCCCTCTTCAAGATCGCTTTTGGCAAAATCGGCAAAATTATTTTGCATTAAGGGTTTTACCTGAGGGCGAAAATTGGGTCGATCCGAGCGCCTGAATCTAACAGCTTTTTTGATATCCTGAACCTATCCGCGCTCCATCTCCTCTTAGAAAGCTCGACGCGTATTAGGGTGAAGAATCGAACTTCGCCTTTTACCTCATCGCACGGAAGTACGAGGCTTGCGTAAATCACCTGGCGGCACACATCCCCCCCCCCAACTCTCCAGTCCCGCCTTGACGAGTTTCGTCATGAGGACTTGAACTTCCACGCCGATCTCATCGAGCCCTCTACTGCCAAGCCCGGGAGAAAACGGTGAAGGCTTACCCGGCTTTCTGTGTCATCGATCATCTGAAAACGTAGTTTTCTGAACTCCTGCCGGATCACGGCATTTGAATTGCTTATCGCTCCAGGAATAAGGAGCAGCATCATCCCTCCACACATCATCCGCGTCCTCCCGTATCTTCGTGTGTGCGGTGGAGTTTGTCGACTGAGTTGCCTCCGCTCTCACTCATCAGGCGCTCCGGCCGGTTTTCCCTCCGGCCTCGTGCGGCGGGGCAGCTAGGGAATGTTGGCCGGCTCCAGAAAATGCGTTTTTACATGATCGCTAACATTCTGTAACTAGCGGCGAAATCTCGGCAGAGATTTGCCGCCCCCTACCCGGATTTTTGAGGCTGTCTTGGATTTTCTTCGGCTGCCTGTGAACTATTGCCTGCGCATCATCGTCTCATCTGGCGATGTTTCGTCCCAAACATGCGTGGATCGTATGCCAGTGGCTCCGGCTCTCGTATCACGAGGCGGTTAAACTCTGAGTGCCCAGGGTTGATGAGGCAGTTGTGCTCGTCCGGGGCAAGGGCGGAAGGCACCAGGAGTAGACAGTGCTCCCCCCTTCGTAGGAATTCATCGCCGATCCCGGTGAGCTCCGGCGGTGCCGCGGGAAGTCGCCAATTCGCCCGTAGATGACTGACTTCAACCTCTTCCTGGCTCAAATCGTCGGGCACTTCCGCGACCGCTAGAACCAGATCCCTGGGAGTATCATCCTTGTCGAGGTGGACGAAATATTCCAGCATTGCGAGGGACTGGTGTTCTGACGTATAGCTGAGGCGTATGCCGGGGCTCGACCAGCGCCCACCGTATCGGTAAGCGCCCTCGCCGTCAAAAGGAGTACGGGCGTACTTCTTTCGCAGCACCCGATAGACTCGGTTCAACTGATTCCGCCGTAGGCAATCCGGCCCAGAATGTTTTCAACCTGGCGAGCACCCAATTCGGTGTCAAGTGCCGCCACCGGCGCAATGCCACCAAGAGCGCCGTTCGGGCGCTTCAGCCAGCGAATGGCCCTTTCATGGTCACCTAGAAATTCGTCGGCTAAAGCGACGATCCGTGCCAGCCGGTAGAGCCGGTCGGATTCGTAACGCGCCAGTCGGCCGCTACGTCGACGGCGCTGTAAGCTTCGGGTGGACAAGTCAAGAGCCGTCGCGAGTTCTTTCAGCGTTAAGCCGGAAGCCCGCATCAGTACTTCTACCGCTGCCGGAGGAAAGCCTTGCCGAATGGCCTCGCGCATATCGTTTTCGCTGGCCAAAGTTCGACCAAACGTCTGTCTCCCGCCCAATTCTCCAAATACGGCCTGTAGCTCTTGTGCCATTTGTCATCCATCATAGCGACAAATGGCGCAGATGTCAAATGACCGCCGCGGGGTGCGCGGGATAGGTAAAAACGAAAGTTCTGAAATCGTTTCTGGAGAGCGCGCCACTTATTCTCCTAGAATCAAACCGTTGCGGCGAAATGAAACATCTGGTGTTTTCCGTCCATTCCGTCCAAATAACTGCTTTTTGAAGACTTTTTGGACGGAAGTACGAAACCAAGGCGCAATTTCTGGAGCCCACTCCTTGATAAAATGCAGCGGCCTCTCGAACCTTATCGTAGACGAATCGGCCAGTTTTGCTTCGGTCGGGAGGGGAGAAGAAGCGCCGCAAGGTGATTTCTGGGAACACGTTAGCCGTCCAAACCCGGTGTCTAATGAGACACTAATTTTCCACAGGCACAAGGTGAACTTCCTGCTCGAAAAACGCCATGCAAACCCCAAAATACGCCAATTTGCAGCTCAACGGTGCTCTGTCTGTCATTATCCCTGGCCAACGGGACAGGTTGCGCTGATTCATACACTCTGGCACCGTCGCGGCATGACACTGAAGAAAATCATCGTACTCGATCCAGATGCAAGTTTTGAGCGGGCCTCGCGGCACCTGCACAAATGCAGGAAGTGCCGAAATGCCGGGATGGAATGGGCGCGACGGAAAAAATTGTGTCGTCGGGGCCGCCAGTTGTTGGAGGACTTGGAGCGGATAGAGCGAATCTATGAGGGAACCGAGCTTGCGGCCTAACGCGGTCGCCAGCATTTCCAAGTGACAGAATGGCTCAATTTTTTTCTTGGCGAACTGTTCTTTCCCCCGGGTGCCCTCCCTTTCATGCACCGCAGTGGCACAATGAGATCGGACAGCTGGTCCTTCTATGAGCTTGCGCTGTCTGCGACTTCTCCGAGCAGGTGGTGCTCGAGAGCATCCCGATCGAGTTCGTTCTCCCAGCGAGCGATCACCAAGGTGGCGACGGCGTTGCCGGTCATGTTGACGACCGCGCGGCACATGCTGAGAAAGCGATCGATGCCAAGAATCAGCGCCATTCCCGCAACCGGTATCGCAGGGATGACCATCATGGTGGCGACGAGCGCGATAAAAGCGGCTCCTTGCACGCCGCTCGCGCCTTTGGAAGTAAGCACGGCGACTCCCAGGATCGTAAACTGCTGTGTCAGGGTCAGGTGCGTGTTGGTCGCCTGGGCTACGAAAAGCGCCGCAAGAGTCATGTAGAGACTGGTGCCATCGGCATTGAAGGTATACCCGGTCGGAACCACGAGACCGACCAGGGTTTTCGAGCATCCGAGTTTTTCGAGTTTGGCCATTAGAGCGGGCAGCACAGGTTCCGAGGAGCTTGTTGCCAGCACGACGAGAATCTCCTCACGGAGGAACCAGAGGAACCGGAAAATTCCGAAGCCTGCCACATGCGCAATGGCCCCGAGCAAGACCACCACGAACAGGGTGGACGTAATGTAGAGCGTAGCCAGTAGTTTCGCGAGAGGGCCGAGCGACGCCAAACCGTATTTGCCGACAGTGAAGGCCATAGCGCCGAAGGCTCCAATGGGGGCAAAACGCATGAGGATGGCAACGACTCCAAAAACGACTCGAGTCAAACTGTCCAAGAGGTCGACAAGTGGCCTGCCGCGCGAGCCTGCCAGAGACAACGCAAAGCCGAAGAGCAGAGAGACAAGGAGCACCTGAAGGATGTCTCCCCTCGCGAACGCGTCGAAGACCGTGGCGGGGATGATGTGCATGAGAAAGTCCGCAACGCTCTGTGCTCTGGCCTGTCCCGCATAATCTGCCACAGCTCTCGCGTCCAGAGTCGCGGGATTGACATTGAAGCCGCTACCGGGATGCACCAGGTTACCGACAACGAGTCCGATCAGAAGCGCAAGTGTCGAGACAAGTTCGAAATACAGCAAAGCCTTACCGCCGACACGGCCGACTTTCTTCATGTCTTCCATGCCCGCAATCCCGGTGACCAGGGTGCAGAAGATGACCAACGTGATGATCATGGTGATCAAGCGAATAAAGGCGTCGCCGAGGGGCTTCATTGCGACAGCCTTTGCGGGGCTGATATAACCGAGGAGGATGGCCATAGCGACGCCGAGCAGTACTTGGAAAGATAGGCCGGTGTAGAAAGGCTTCTTGCGTGGAGGCGAGGCACTCGCAGTTGCGGCGGCAGGAATCAGCATCGCTCAGCCCTTTTGAAGCGCTTGGCGCAGTTCGCGAATATCGCGTAGAGTTTCCAAAGCTAGCAGCTTGTCAATAAGGGCGGAGCCGCCCGCGGCGCCAAGAACGGGAGTAATTAAGTCGCGAGCCTTGGCAACGATTTCTTCACGAGTCATGGGATTTTCCGCGGTGCCACGGACGTCGCGAACCCACTCCGTGAGCTGTGTGCCATCCGCAAGCGTAAATTCGACGATGGCTTCGCGGCGCGGGCGCCGGGCATCGATGCGCGGGTCGGCAACCACGTCGACTTTGGCACGCTGGCGCAAAACGGTGGGATCCTGCATGCGCGCCTTGTCATGCGCCGAAGCAAAGGTGACCGTTTTGTCGAGGAGCATTACCGCGATCATGTGTTGCAGGCAGATATCGGGCATTTCACGGTTACTTACGGTATTGGCCTCATCGCTGGCGATGTGCACCACGACTTTCTGAACTTCGTCCGCGGTAAAGGATCGTTTCCGGAAGAAGCCAGCAAGCGCGTCAAGCGGCGCTTGAATCGGGGAGCCCACCGTCCACTTCTTGATGTTGGTGCGCGTGATTTCATAGCGCTCGCCAAGTCCGTTGATAAGTTGGGACGGGTCAGCTTTCACGACGCCATTTTCCCTAGGTGCGTACGCCTCGAAAAAATTGTCGGATCCGGAGAAGACGTCATCGACGCCGGTCCAGCCCGAGCGAATGAGCATGGCGGCGGCCACGCCGCCCGCGGCTGGTTTTCCCCCGAAGAGAAAGGCTTTTTCCATGTGTTCCGCGTCGCGCGCCCAGGCGCCGATTCCGGACGTCTGCTGCGCAGCATAGTCGAGCAGAAAACGAAACTGCGGTGCGTTCAAGCCCGCTGCACAGCCGGCGGCCGCGCCCGCAGCAAACGCAGCAACCGTGCCATGCGTACTGCGATGCGTGGCCGCCTGGTAGCCGGGACCGCCGATGCTCATGGTCACGCGCGGCCCGACATCATAGCCGAGCGTGACGGCGCGAAGAAAGTGAGCCCCGCTGATGCCGAACTGCTCCGCAGCAGCGAATGCAGCGGGCACAACCGAAGCGCCGGGATGCGAGCGAGACGGGCCGTGAGAGTCGTCGGTCTCATCGGAATGGGCGAGGACGCCATTGGCAAATGCAGCTTCGAGGGGTCCGCACACTATTCTTGAAGCGACTACGGTTGCGACCTCTTTTCCACCGTACGCTTGCGCAAACTGCAAAGCCGCGCGGCCTGGCGGTAATTCGGAACCTGACGTCATGGCGGCAAAGGTGTCCAGGATGTGATGCTTGGCCTTTTCCACGACTTCCTCCGGGAGTGGGCGCGTCCCAGCCTGGCTCATGTAACTGCTGAGCTTCTCCATGATCGGGCTGGTCGCCGGAGACGACGGAGGCTGGTCTTGCTCAGAAGGTGGTCGGGCAAGAGTCGCGTCGGATGGCAGAGCTGCGGATAGCAGGGCCAAGCCCGCAAACTCAAACAGGCTGCGCCGCGTAAGAGCACGGGCGCTTCGGGCCGGCTCCTGGCTTCTTTGGTTAGGTACCATTCTGTGGTTCTCCTGGCGGGCGGACGGCGCCCGGAAGAAACGGATTTGCGAGCGGCGCCAAGAGGGCGACTCCGCCGGGTACAGACGATATTTCAGCAAAAGATCTAATACCTGAAAAAAAGATTAATTTCTTTTTAGACAGAAGCAGTACCTTGAGCGACCTTGACACTACACGTACCCACTACTCTGCGACTGCCTTCATGACGCGGTCGAGCTCGTTCTTTGTTTCGAAGCCGATACCGGGAACATCCGGCAATCTGACATAACCGTTTTCGACCGGGATGCCGTCCGCAAATCCGCCGAAAGGCTGGAAGACGCCGGGATAGGATTCATTGCCGCCTAGACCGAGGCCTGCCGCAATGTTAAGCGACATCTGGTGTCCACCGTGAGGAATGCAGCGCGCGGAAGACCAGCCATAATCCTTCAGCATTTCGAGGATGCGGAGATATTCCACCAAGCCGTAACTCAGCGCGCAGTCGAATTGCAAAACATCCCGATCGGGCCGCAAGCCCGCGTAACGGATAAGATTGCGCGCGTCCTGCAAGGAGAAGAGATTCTCTCCGGTGGCCATCGGCCCTGGATAGTGGTCAGCGAGCTTGGCCTGGAGTTCGTAATCCAGGGGATCGCCCGGTTCTTCGTACCAGCGAAGACCATAGGGAGCGAGTGCTCGCGCATAGGCGATGGCCGTGTCCGGGTCAAAGCGCCCGTTGGCGTCCACTGCCAGCTGATCTGGAGTTTTCAAGATTTTGAGCACGGCTTCGATGCGGCGCAAATCCTCGGACAGAGGCGCACCGCCGATTTTCATTTTCACGACGGAGTACCCGAGGGCGAGATAGCTTCGCATTTCGTCCTGCAAGGCAGGGAGGTTTTTGTTGGGGTAGTAGTAGCCGCCCGCGGCGTAAACGAACACTTTGCTTTCGAAGTGTCCTTCCCGGTAGCGGTTGGCCAAGAGGCGATGTAAAGGCATACCAGCAATTTTTGCGACCGCATCCCAAACGGCCATATCCAGCACACCGACGGCGACGGAGCGCTCGCCGTGCCCTCCGGGCTTTTCATTCCCCATGACGATGGCCCAAATGCGATGCGGATCGAAGTTTTCCCCGGTCTCGTCGAGCAGTGAGTCGGGCGGCGCAGCCTTAAGACGAGGCAGGAAGCGGTCGCGCAATAGCCCGCTAGGCGCGTACCGACCATTCGAATTGAAGCCGTATCCGACAATCGGCTTGCTGTCCCGCACGGCGTCGGTCACGAGCGCCAAGACGCTCACCGTCATCTGGCTAAAGTCGATGTAGGCGTTACGAATGTCCGACTTGATCGGGACGACCGTCTCACGGATATCGACGATGCGCACAGTGATTCCTCTTCTAGCCGGCAAGTCCCACAATAAACGAGACTCGCTAGCTCGGCTGCAACAGGGTCCGCAGATCTCGAATAACGCTGAAACTTTCCAGATGGAATATTCCGTCGATCAGATCCGAGCATTTCGCCGCGCCGAGGACGGGCGTGATGAGGTCGGTGGCCTTGGCGATAACTTCGTCGCGGGTCATAGGATTTTCTGGCGTGCCGCGAACGTTGTCGACCCGCTCGCTGAAGTGAGAGCCATCCGTCAGCGTAACCTCGACGATGGCCACGCGCAACGGCATGAGACGTTCCAACTCAGGATCTGGAATGAGCTGGACTTTAGCCCGCTCCCGAAGAACCGCAGGGTCTTTCAAGCTCGCCTGGTCATGCGCTGAAGCAAAGGTCACCGTTTTTTCGAGAAGCATTACAGCCACGATGTGCTGCAAGCAGATGTCCGGAATTTCACGATTGTTGACGATGGCAGCTTCATCTGTTGCAAGCCGCACGGACAGTCGCCGCACTTCGGCGGAGTCAAACGGATGCTGCTTCCGCAAAATAACCAAGGCATCGAGCGCCGCTTGAATCGGGGAACCCACGGGCCATTTCTTGATGTTGGTGCGCGTCACTTCGTGGCGCTCGCCCAGTTTGTCGACGAGCCCGGCCGGATCGGCGTGGGGATTGTATGCCGCGAAGAAATTATCTTTACCTGAGAGGATGTCGTCGACGCCGGTCCAACCCGCTTGCACAAGCAACGCGGAAGTGATCCCGCTGCGCGCCGTCATGCCGCCAAAGTGAAACGCCTTCTGCTCATGCTCGGTGTCGCGATTCCACGCTCCGAGGCCGGAGGATTGATGCGCAGCGTAGCCCAACATCCAGCGCATCTGTTGAGCGTTCAAGCCGGCGGCGCAACTCGCCGCTGCTGCCGCGCCAAAAAGGGGAGAAATACTATGCGTGCTCCAATGACTCTCGGCCTCAAAGCGCTGACCGCCCAGAGTCATGGTAAAGCGCGGACCAATGTCGTAGCCGAGCGCGGCGGCGCGCAAAAAATGCGTTCCGCTAATGCCAAAGCGCTCGCCTGCCGCCAGAGCAGCGGGAACGACAGCACAACCGGGATGAGATTGCGAAGGAGAGTGTGAGTCGTCGGTCTCATCGGCATGAGCGAGCACGCCGTTTGTCAGCGCCGCTTCGATCGGGCCGCATAAGAAGTTCGATGCCACGACCGTGGCGACCTCGCGGCCGCCGTAGGAGCGAGCGAACTCGAGTGCCTTGCGCCCGGGAGGCAACCTGGAGCCCGAAATCATCGCGGCCAGCGTATCGAGCACGTGCTGTTTGGTTTTTTCAACGACCTCGTCTGGCAGCGCGCGCGAGCGGGCTTCGCTCATGTACCGGCTGAGGCGTTCCATGACCGAAGTTGTTTCCTGGGCAGCGCCCGGGTCAAGCGGAGGCGCGCCGGCGAACGCCAAATCGGGCGGAAGCGCGGCAGCCGCGATGGCTCGGCCGGCGATTTCGAAGAGGCTGCGACGGGTCAAAGACGAGCCAGCACACGGCTCTTTCGCGCCCTTACCCTTATCCTGTTCCATGACTCTTTGTTTCCTTCCTTCCGAACAAGAGTAACCGAACAACCGTAGCCCGTTGCGCCGATCACGCGGTCATGCGATGCTCCCCGCGGCTACCGGAAAATAGCATTCCTTTTTCGCCGTGCGGCGTTCCGACTCGATTCGGCCATCAGGTTGCCCCAACCGACGCGGGCTGAGGCTTGGCCAAGAGTGCCGCCGCCAATCCACAACCCGCCGCAAACGAAAGCCACAAACCTGGAACCGCGCGGTTTCCCGTGACATGAATGAGGTAGGTGCTGATGGCGGGGGTAAAGCCACCGAAGATGGCCGTTGCCAGGCTATAAGCAAGCGAGAAGCCGGAAGTCCTCACGTTAATCGGCATGATCTCCGTTAAAAAAACCACCATTGCCCCGTTGTAACTGCCGAAAATGCACGACAACCAGAGTTCCACCGCCAGCAAGCGGGGAAGCGAAGGCGAGCGAACCAGCCACAACATTACCGGATAGGCGGTGATGAGCATCAGTATGGTGAAAATGAGGAGTAAGGGCCGCCGCCCGACGCTATCGGAAAGAGCGCCCATCACCGGAAGCCAGAAGAGGTTCGAAGCACCGACACACAGGGTGACGATCAAACTGTCCTTGTTGCCAAGACGCAGAACGGAGCTGCCGAAGGTTGGCGTATAGGCCGTGATCATATAGAAAGAAACGGTGGTCATCGTTACCAGCATGGTTCCGATGGCAACAATCCTCCAGTTGACCGAAAGCGACCGCAGGATCTCAGATGTGCTGAGGTGATGCTTGCGGCCCACGAACTCATTGGTTTCCTCAAGGGATACCCGTAACCGAAACAGGACCGGAACAATCATGCAACCGAGGAGCAGCGGCACGCGCCACCCCCAAACGGCCATTTTCTCAGGCGGAAGCATGGCGCTCAGCAGGACACCAATAAGCGCCGCAAACATGACCGCGACTTGTTGACTTGCGGATTGCCAACTTACATAAAAGCCTTTGTGGCCCGGCGTGGCGATCTCTGCCAAATAGACCGAAACGCCGCCGAGTTCCATTCCGGCAGAAAAACCTTGGAGCAACCTGCCGACCAGGACAAACAAAGGAGCCAGCAGGCCGATTGAGGCGTAACTGGGCATGCAGGCAATGGAGAAAATTCCAATAGACATGAGGCCCAGCGTCAGCAGGAGGCCGGCGCGGCGGCCATGTTTGTCGGTATATGCGCCCAACACGATGGCTCCCAGGGGACGCATCAAAAACCCCGCGCCGAAGGTCATGAACGACAACATCAACGACCAAAACGCGTTGCCGGCAGGAAAGAAGGCTGCGCCGATGGCGGAGGCGTAATAGCCAAAGACCATGAAGTCATACATCTCCAGAAAATTTCCGCTGCAAACGCGCACCACCGACCAGATTTTGGTGCGGCGATCAGAGGGGCTCGGCATGGGATTTCATTGTGGAAAGGACATGTTATTTCCCAGTCCGTAGGTAAAGGCAAGCGGAATTGCGCGGGCTGGCTGTGGAACTTACCATGTGGGCCGTAAAGCCTCGGCGTTTTTAGGCCGAGGATCTAAGGCCCCTCTTTCTTTTCCTTGCAAACTGCTCTATATTTCTTCTGTCCGAGCGATCTATGGGCGGGCAGCCCAAAAGTAAAGCCTCTTCGTGGTCCTCCGCTGAAGTAGGCGGTTGTGGGAGGAACCCGCCGAAGCCATCTCGGGAAACAAACCGAGAGGCCGTAGGAATCCTCGCCGCTTGCGGCGGGGAGGATGTTCAATGCCGCTGGTTCACCCGCGAAGCAATCGCGGCTCCCAAATCTTTGGTGGAGGCGCTGCCTCCAATGTCCGGGGTCCTCACGTTTCCTTGAGCCAATTCATCCGCAATTGCGGCTTCGACGGCGTCAGCCGCCTTTGGTTCCCCCAAGTGTCTAAGCATCATGGCCCCAGACCAAATCTGTCCGATGGGGTTGGCGATTCCTTTTCCCGCGATGTCCGGCGCGGAACCGTGAACCGGCTCGAACATGGAAGGGAATTCCTTCTCCGGGTTCAAATTCGCTGAGGGGGCGATGCCAATCGATCCGACGACCGCGGGCCCAAGGTCGGAGAGAATATCCCCGAAGAGATTCGAGCCCACAACGACGTCAAACCAATCGGGATGGCGGACAAAGTGGGCGGTCAGGATGTCGATGTGGAATTGGTCGGTACGGACGTCCGGGTATTCTGCGGCTACAGCACGAAAGCATTCATCCCAGAACGGCATGGTATGAATGATGCCGTTCGATTTGGTTGCTGAAGTCACATGCTTGTTTCGCTTGCGCGCCAATTCGAAGGCGTAGCGCAACACGCGATTGACGCCGCGCCGCGTGAAAACCGTCTGCTGCACCGCCATTTCCTCGTCGGTTCCTTCGTAAAGGCGGCCGCCGATGTTCGAATATTCCCCTTCATTGTTTTCACGGACAATACAAAATTCAATTTGACCCGGCTTCCAGTGCTTGAGCGGGCTCTCGATTCCCTCAAATAGCCGCACCGGCCTCAGATTCACGTATTGCCGGAAGCTACGGCGAATCGGGATGAGTAGACCCCACAAGGAAACGTGGTCGGGGACATCAGGGTGTCCAACGGCGCCGAGGAAAATGGCGTCAAAGGACCGGAGTTGCGCGATGCCATCCGAGGGCATCATCCTTCCGCTTTTGGCATAGGTTTCGCAGCTCCAGTCCAGGCAGTGCCAAGAAAAGCCGAATCCAAAGCGTTTCGCTGCGGCGTCCAGCACCCGCATGCCTTCAGGCACGACTTCTCTGCCGATGCCGTCTCCGGGAATCACCGCGATGTTGAATGTCCGCATCGACAAGACCGCCTATGCTGTTCAAGCCGAAAGCAAGGATGACAAAGTGCTTACATCCGACGCCGATTCCAAGGTCTTCACGAAATCGATAATCTTTTCTACCTTGGCTTTTGGCCACTCTGCGTATTCGGCACAGCCCTGGAATTTCACTGCAGCTTCTCGGAAGGTCATGGGATCGGCAGGACTGCCTTTTCCAAAATCAGCGCGCCCGATGATTACCCGGCCGTCCTTGAGGTGAACTTTGAGGAGGGAAGTCATTTTGTCGTAACCCTCCTTCTCGGCTTCCTCATCCACGTAAAAATGGACTCGCCGAATCATGTCGTGAACTTCCGCGCTTTGCACGATTTGATCCGTAAACTCGCCCAGGCTCGCTTTCCCGCGCAGCAGCAAAATGGCCAGACAAAATTCCATGCTGAACTTGGCCTCGAGGCCGGTCTTAGGCTGGTGGTGCAGCAGCGTGGTGGTCATGTTGTGATTGGCGCCGACATCCACTTTCTCGACCTGCGCCGCTTGGATGTTGTTCGCCGCGATAAGCCGCGCCAATTCCGTCATTGCCGGATGCGTCAGCGAGCCCGACGGATACGGCTTCAACGAGATTCCCGGCGAAGCAAAAGTCCATGGTCCTCCCAAGCGATTCATAATGGCACCAGGATCAAACGTCCCGCCAAACGCGTGAAAAAAACCTCTTTCCGCTTCCAGGATTTGTTGCGCGGCGTCCCATCCCAGCGCGACCAGCTCCGCGGACACCACGCCGCTTTCCGCAGCGTGACCGGCCTGAAAGGGTTTGGTCATCGTTCCGAAGTTTTCCCGCAGCCCAGCGGATTGGCTGGCCACCAAACCCAAGCTGTTCAGCGTCTTCGGAAGGTCGAATCGCAAAACCTTGGCGCAGGCGGCAGCCGACCCGAACGGACCGCACGTTCCCGTGGAATGAAACCCGTCCTGGTAATGGCGAGGAGAAATCGCCTCGGCTATCTTGCATTCCACCTCGACACCGATGTGGTACGCCAGCATGAATTCTTTCCCTGAAACGCTTTCGCCCTCCGCTTGGGCAAGGATGGCAGGGAGTACGGGAACGGTGGGATGCACGAGAAGGCCATACACGCGATCCTTCGCCGCCGAGAGTTGCGTGTCGTCAAAATCATCCGCGTGAATCGATATGCCGTTGGTCCAGGCGGCAAAGCGCGGAGAGGTTTTGAGTCCGGACCCGACGACGGTGGCCTTTCCGCCACACCCGCCAAGATGCTCAAGATAACGGCGGCAGATGGCACCGGTTTGGGCGCGAGAACCAGCGAGGGCAAGACCTAAGCCATCAAGGATCGACTTTTTCCCGAGTTCAATGACCTCCCGAGGGACATCTTCGTACCTGGTTTCGACCACGAACTTACCGACGTAGTTCGTCAGTCCATGAACCTGCGGGAAATCATCCCGTGCCGGTAATGGGGCTCCCTTGGCAGAGTGGAAGAACGGACTCGAAGCGATTGCCCCGAGGGAGGCCTTGGCAAACTTGCGTCTGAGCATGACCGGTGTTGAGGATCTCCTACGGCTGTATATCGTACACCCGCACTTCGGCGTCCTTGCCTTCGTGATGTGGCACGGCCAGATTGTAGCGATTGAGTTCCGGAACGAGAATGCCGGTTTTTGCGCGAAAGCTTCCTTCGACCCGCCCCAGCAGGGAGTAGTGATCGGCGTCGAGCTGTTGAACAACGTCGAGGTAGCCGTCTCCAGCAAGATAGATTCGCCTGTACTTTGCGTCGTAAGCGGCATCATCCACCATGCCAACGCAGGGAAGCTCGGAGATGACTTTGCCGGAATCTGAATTCAGAACGATCAATTTCCCCGGATTTCGTGTGGAAACGAACAGACGGTGGTTCGCTTCGTCGAAGGCCATGGCGACATTGCTTTTATCGCCGGCGGGCAAGGGCCAAGTAGCCAAACGAGAGCCTTTGTTGCGGTCGAGAACGCCGACATCGTTCTGCCCCGTAATGTTGCAAAAGAGCCGTGGGCCGGACGTTTCCAATACGATGGCTTCGACATGGTTGGAATCGATTTTGATGTCGCGAAGTTTCTTGGAGGTATTCGTGTCAATGACACTGATCAAACAATAAGGAGTATGCGCCTCCCGTCCGCCATTTACCACATAGAGGTAGTGTGTCGTGGAATCGTAAGCGATGGAGTCAGCGTCGATGGACACTTTGATCTCGCCGAGCGGTTTGTACGTGTCGCTGTCATAGACTCTGACGGCCGAAGCGTCGCCTTCGACAACAAACAGTTTCTTTAGATCCTTTCGATACAAAATAGCGTGCGGTGCTTTTGCATCTTCCATTGTCTGGATGCGCGTGTTCGTCGCAGTGTCCAGCACGTCCACCTTGTCATTCTCTTCGTCGGTGAGAAAAAGCCTGTGACCGTCGATGTCCGTAGCGAAATGATCAAAATCGCCATCCTTGAGTCCCGGCAAAGGAATTGTCGCGACGAGCTTGAGTGCCCCTTTGGCTTGCGCCGCAGCCTGGACGGGAAATGACACCAACAACAGGAATAGGAAAAAGCGCCGCCTATATTTCATGGAACCCTCCAAAATCGCTCTGGTCGGTAAAGAGTTGCACCCGCGGAATCCAGTTCCAGCTAGAAAGAGTAAGTGTTTCGAAGGGCCCGCGGAACGATGGCATCCAATTTTCTTCTCTTGCCTCGTCATGCTCGGGGAGGCCCGCCGGTCGAGTCAACATCTGTTTGGAACCGGCGAAGAGGCGGCGTCCTGACCATGCCAGATCCCTTGATTTTACGACGACACAACTGCTTCGAAGCAGGCTCCGGCTAAACAGAAATTAATCTTGGTTTAAGTTGGTGCGACTGGCGGATGAATTATTCTCTCCACTGGCCGCTCCGCGGCGAAGTTCGCGCTGCACTTGAGCACCAGCTCTTGCAATTCGAGTGGACCAAAATCCAAATTGTTTTGGCATGGAGAGAAGATGAAGAAACGGTTTCTGATCCTGACGATGATCCTTGCCGTTTTGGAAGTAGCAGGGCAGGCCCAAGACGCCACTCCCCTGAAACTCCTCGAAACCTTTAAATTGTCTCCGGACATCAAAGGAAATTTCGATCACTTCGCAATTGACCTTAAAACCAACCGGCTGTTCGCTACGCCCGAAGGCTACAAGGCGGTGCTTGTTTTCGATGTGCAGAGCGGGAAACTGATTCACACGATTCGCGGCATCGAAAAACCTCATGCGATTCTTTGCCGGGAAGACCTGCACCGCCTGTACGTGACCGATGGGGAAGCCGGGGAGTTGAAAATCTTTGACAGCACAAATTATGCCTTGGTCTCGTACGTGAAGCTGCTGCTGGATGCGGACTCGATTGGATACGACCGGGAAACAAAACTGCTCTACATCGACAACGGCGGCGGCGACGTCCACGAAACTTACTCCATGATCAGCGTTGTGGAGACGACCGCCGGGAAAAAGGTGGCCGACATGAAAGTCGATGGCGATACCCTCGAAGCTATGAGGCTTGAAAGGTCCAGCTCGAGAATGTACGTGAATAACAAAGCAAAGGGCCAGGTGGAGGTCATCGACCGGAACAAGCGCGAGATCGTCGAGAGCTGGCCGGTTACCAAGAGCAAGACTAACGTAGCGATGGCCCTTGACGAGCCGAATCATCGTCTGTTTGTTGCTTGCCGCGGCGGGGATATCGTGGTGTTTGATACCACTACCGGCAAGGAGCTTATGGCTCTACCGATCACCAAGGGAGTCGACGACCTGGTTTATGATGCGGGCAGCCGCCGTCTCTACGCCTCTGCCGATGGGAACGTGGATGTGTACGAGCAAACTGACCCTGACCAATACAAGCCCCTCGGGAAAGTGCCAACCGGACCGCTGGGGCGGACGTCTCTCTTGGTTCCTGCGCTGAAGCGCTATTTTGTGGCTGTTCCACAACACGGGACGGAGAGCGCGGGAATCCTGGTTTTTGAAGTTCTATAGAACCCCGTGAGAGAAATTGTGCGCTTTTGCAGTCGACGAACTACGCGCCTGAGCCCAAACGTGCGCCTTCCCATCTGTTGGTGTGAACAAATGACGAAACATCCCGGAGAGGAGGGATATCTTGAGACTGCGTTTTGCGAGAGTTTTGTTGAACTGCTACGTCCTCAACACGGTGGCCATCGCTGTGCTTGGCACGATCGCTTCACCTGTGAGCGCACAGAATTCCGCCGTGGAGATTCGCGCTGGGCGCTTATTTGACAGTAAGACAGGCAGGATCCTTGAAAATCAGATCGTTCTTGTGGAAGGTGAAAGAATTTCCTCAGTCGGATCCGCCGACCAAGTGCAAATCCCAGCTGGGGCGCAGGTCATCGATCTCAGCAAGGCTACCGTTTTGCCCGGGTTGATTGACGGGCATACGCATGTGTTCGGGTTTGGTCTCGATGGGATTAAGCCTGGAGGCCCGCCGTTCGCGAGCCCCATTAATGATACCCGCGAGTACCGCACTCTACTGGCTCTGGCCAACGCACAAAAGGATCTTCGCGCAGGCTTCACAACCTTGCGGGACTTGATGAGCCACGGCGGAGGGTATGCAGACGTTGACATCAAGAGAGCGATCAATGGCGGTTATTTCCAAGGTCCGCGCATGCAGGTTTCGACGATGGGGCTGGTGGCCACCGGCGAAGGCATTTTGGGCTCGCCGGAGGTCCGTCTGCCGGGAAACTATCAGGCCGTTGACAATCCCTGGGCCGCCCGCCAGGCCGTTCGAGAGGAAATCCACTATGGCGCTGACTGGATCAAGTTTCATTCGACCTCCGACTACGAATTCGAACCAAATGGCGAATTGTTTAGCAACCCTACGTTCACAAAGGAAGAAGTGGATGCCATCGTGGATGAGGCGCATCGCCACGGGAAAAAAGCTGCCTGCCACGCATTCGGGGGCGAGGGCTTGCGCAATTGCGTTCAAGCGGGCACCGATACCATCGAACACGCCATCGATCTGGACGAGGCCACTGCCGACTTGATGAAGAAGAAGGGGCTCTATCTTGAATTGACGGCCTATCACTACTCTCTCTCCGAATACACATTACGAGATGCTAAGGCAACCGGAGGCAAGTACAGCCTGGAAGCGATGCGTGAGAAAAGCGGCCGCCTGGCGATTTCTCGCGGCCTGAAGATTTCGTTTGGATCCGGCGTGGGACCATTCCCTCACGGGACGCAGGCCGCCGAATTCTCCTATTTGGTCAAATACGGCATGACTCCAGCGCAGGCCATCCAGACCGCAACGACGGTAGCGGCGGAGATGATGGGGTGGCAGGACCGCATCGGGTCGATCGAGAAAGGAAAGTTCGCCGATATCGTCGCGGTTTCGGGCGATCCGCTGAAGGACATTACCGAGCTCGAACGCATAAAATTTGTGATGAAGGGCGGGCAAGTGATTCGCAACGATCTGAGATAAACAGAGGGGCGGCGAGCAAAGCCCCTTTTGCGCGGCGGTTATTCGCTCGCGCAAAGGCCTTCTTCATGCTAGTAAATCAGGACGTATGCGCATCCTCTTGGTCGAAGACGAGCGTAAAGTGGCGAGCTTCATCGCGCGGACGCTGCGCGAAAATACCTATGCGGTGGACGTGGCCGAGTCTGGCGAGAAAGCAGTTGAGCTTAGCACGGACGTGACTTGCGACGCGATTCTCCTCGATATTCGCTTGCCTGGCATGAGTGGTATCGAAGTCTGCCGTGAACTGAGGCAGCGCGGCATTGAAGCCCCGGTCCTGATGCTCACTGCCCGCGGCCTTGTCGAGCAGAAAGTCGAGGGCCTCGATGCGGGAGCCGATGATTACCTCACAAAACCATTTGTGCTCACGGAACTTCTCGCACGCGTCCGGGCGCTCCTGCGGCGCGGGCTTCACAGCGGCAACGCCAGGCTTCGCTATGGGGACCTCGAACTCGATCGCCACCGACGCCGCGCCAACCGCGGAAAAGAAGTGATCCCGCTGACAAGCAAGGAATTTGCGCTACTCGAGCTTACGCTTCTTCGTGCCCCCGAGCTTGTCACCCGCAGCGAAATCGTGGAACACGTGTGGGACTGCCATTTCGACAGCGAGACAAATCTCGTCGAGGTCTACGTCAACCGCTTGCGCCAGAAGATCGACCACGACCGGCCGGCGAAGCTTATTCACACGATTCGCGGAGTCGGTTACCGGCTAGGAGCTCTGGAGTCATGAGAGCAAAGACGCTTCGGTCTCGCATGATGGTGCTTTTTTGCTCCGTCGTGGGCGTTCTCCTGGCCGCCTCGTATCTTGCCTTTTGGGGATTGCTCGCCCACGCCATTCCGACACAGCTCAACCGCCAATTGCTGGAGACATCGCGGCCGATTATTTCGGACATCGCCTCGGAGCCGAATGCCCGAGATGTAGAGCGCTTGGACATCCCCGGCCAATTCTTCGAGCTTCTCGATACGAACGGAAAAGTGCTCCATGCTCCAGAAACCTGACCAATCCAATCGATTTGAAGGGATTAAAGGTAAACGATCCGCATCCCGTGTTCGGAATAGGTTCAGTTGGAAACTCCGAGTCGGTTCGGGTTGCGCTTATTCCGTTTGAGCAGGCCGCAGGGAAGCGGTTGCTAGCGGTCGCGATTCCCACGTTCGGAACGAATCGTTTACTGGACACTTTTGGAGGCATCACCCTGCTGCTCTTTCCGCTAAGCCTACTGCTTACTGCGGCGATCTCCGCTTTCTACGTGGGAAGAAGTCTGATGCCCGTCAAAGCCCTCACCCGCCATGCCGAGCTCATGGCCAAACGTTTGACGGAACGCCAGGCGTTCTGGACGCCCTTGCCCGTCGCTTCGCGGGATGACGAGCTGGGCCGGCTGGCGGAGACCTTCAATCGACTTTTGCAAAGCGTCGATTCCGCCGTTCACCAACTGCGTCAATTCGTCACGGATGCTTCTCACGAATTGCGTACTCCTCTCGCCGTGCTTCATGGGGAAACGGAATTGATTCTTTCCAAACCGCGCACCGCAGAAGAATACCGAAAGACGCTGGCTGCCATCGACGATGAATTGAAGAAACTGACCCGGATCGTAGAGGGGTTGTTCACGCTCTCGATGGCCGACGCGGGGCAGCTGCACCTTGAAAGTGAACCCGTCTATATCAATGAAATCCTGGAAGAGGCTTGCGCACTGGTTGCCCCGCGCGCCCGCGCGAGGAATATTTCCATCGTGCGCGACCTGAACCAAGAGGTTGCCTATGTCGGCGATGAGGCCTCTCTGCATGAGCTGTTTCTGATTTTTCTGGACAACGCCATCAAGTATTCCCCCTCCGATTCTCAAGTACGTGTCAACCTTACGCAAAACGGAAGCTCGATACGAATTTGCTTTGAAGATGAGGGTGGGAATCGCGAGCGAGCATTTGCCTTTCATTTTTGAGCGTTTCTACCGCGGCGCGCGGCCTGGAAACGGTGAGGTGCACAGCGGGGGGCTCGGGCTGGCGATTGCACAGGCCATTGCGCGCGCTCAGGGCGGGTCCATTGCGTGCCAGAGCGCGCCGGGTTCGGGCTCCACCTTTACGATCCTTCTGCCTGCATCACGAGCTGACGAAAGCCATCCAAAGGATGCACCTGAACAGAAATTAATCTTGGGTTAAGGCAGGGTTAAGGGCTATACATTAGGCTCCCGCCCAAGTGTGTGGGAGGTGAATCAGTGTCCTTTCGAAGCTTCTCCGCAGTGTATTCATCTGGTCGTGTCTTAGCAGCTTCCCTAATCCTCGGAATCGTTTCTGCCATTGCAGTGTGGGCCCAGGTCGCTGGCGGAACGATTTCTGGCACCATCACCGATCCTTCAGAGAAACTCATACCTCAGGCTCAAGTTTCTATCACCAACGTGGCGACAGGCATTATCACCACCGTCATGACCCACGCGGACGGCTTTTTTACCGCCCCGAACCTCCTGCCCGGAGATTATGAGATCACTGTCTCGGCGAAGGGTTTCACAGACCGAGACCCGCAAAGCGATTACCCTCACGGTTGGGGCACAGCAAGTCTTCGACCTCACCCTGCACGTGGGGTCCGCAGCCGGAACGGTGGTAGAAGTAACGATCGAGGCTCCTGCAGTTCAACGGGCGGTGACCATTTGAGCTCCGCCAGATGTCGTCGTGGGCTTCTTTGATGCCGACAGCTCGACCGGCGAAGACTAAGCTGAAATCGATTCTTTTGTGGGGCTGCAATGGGTGATGACGAAGCGCTAATATAGGCGAACCACGAATTTAGGTTATGAAAATGCTGAATCTTCAAAAAGCTAGACTCCGAGTGTTAGTGATTGCCGCTATGGCAAGCCTGCATCCCGCCATGAACGTGCTGGCCAACGCTGGCAACGCAAATGAAGCGCAGCAGTCGCAATCGGCAAATTCTGGCCAATTCCAGGAAACGATTTCCTCTTCGAAAGACATCTTCGATTTCGACTTTTTCAAATCGAAGGTCGAACCGATTTTCTTGAAGCAGCGCCCCGGGCACGCTCGGTGTTACGCTTGTCACTCGGATCCGAACAGGGTTTTTCACCTTGAGCGCCTGTCGGATGGCGTCAAGGAGTGGACCGAGGAACAATCCCGGCGGAACTTTCTGACGATAACCAGGCTCGTCGCTCCCGGTGATCCGCTTTCCAGCTTGCTTCTGATACACCCGCTCGCGCCGGAAGCTGGTGGAGACGCATTCCACTCTGGTGGCAGGCAGTTCGAGACGCAAAATGACCCTGACTGGCTCACCATCGCGGATTGGGTCCGCGGCGCTCACACTGCTTCCCACCGCAAATCGAAGAGCGGGTCATTCATCTACGTTACCAACAGCGCCGGGGCCACCGTAGACGTCGTCGATCCGTCTTCGAACAGCGTCGTTCAGGTGATCCGCGGCATCGAACTGCCGCACGGCGTCAATTTTTCACCGGATAGTTCGCGTGTGTACATCAGCGATGAGTCGGAAAGTGCGCTCGACGTCATTGACCGCGAACGAGGCGAAATCATCAAGAAAATCGCGCTCAGTGGCCACCCCAACAACCTCACCATAACCAAGGATGGCCGTCGGGTGCTGGTCGGCATCCGCACGCTCCCCGGGGCCGTTGACGTCGTCGATACATCTTCTCTCGCCCTCGCAAAGACTATCCCCATCAACCGGAGCATCCACAACATTTACGTCACGCCTGACGGGAAATACGCCGTAGCCGGCTCCATCGAATCCAAATCGGCAACGGTCATGGATCTCCAGACCGAGCAAGTTGCCTGGGAAGTCAAATTTGACAATGGCGTGCGCCCGATGGCTTTCGATACAAATCCCGATGGCTCCACGAAGCACATCTTCGTGCAACTCTCCAACCTCAATGGATTTGCCGTCGTTGATTTCGCCAAGCATGTCGAAGTCGCTCGCGTCAAATTCCCCGATCAGCCCGGTGGGTATGGTGACGCTGAGGTGCGCTTCAATACTCCCTCCCATGGCATCGGGGTTGCTCCCAATGGAAAATCTCTCTGGGTTGGGAGCACGATTGCCAATGCCGTCTTTGAATATTCGCTGCCCGACCTCAAGTTGGACGGGTACTGCTTGTTGCCCAATGTCTATCCGCCCAACCACGCCCCCACCGGCTCCGTGCCTGAGTGGATCACGTTCACTCCCGATAGCTCGGTCGTTTACATCTCCAATTCGGCAGCTGCGTCGGTCTCGGCAATCGATGCCAGAACCAGGAAGCTCACAGCGGTGATACCGGTTGGAGAAGTTCCCAAGAGGATGAACACGCTCATTCTTCCCTGAAGAATTGCTAGACAATGGTAGGGCAGCTCAGGGCGGGATGGCGCGCCGATTCTCAAAGTGAGATGCCTTTCGCGTAGGCTGTTACCAGGTGGGCCGCAAAGCCTCGGCGTTCTAACACCGACCTCCAGCTTTTGGTGCTCGACAACGCGACAGACCCGCCGTAGATGCCTGCGCCATTTCCGGCCCTCAATATTAACGCGCGCCGGTCATAGAACCGCCGACGGGGACGGCGCCGGGGTCGAGAATCTCGCATATTCACGGTTGTCAGATTGTGGTTCACTTGAAGGCGAAGAAATCTCAACAAGATGCGGAAGAAACGATTTTTCTCCAACTCGACCTTCGTCGCGGCGGCCATTTCGCTTTTCCTGCTGACTCTCCTCCCTCCGGCTGTGGTGGCGGAGCCTAGGCTTCCCCATCTTTTCACCGATCACATGGTTCTTCAGGAGGACATGAAGATTTCTGTTTGGGGCTGGGCGGATCCTCAAGAACGGATCACGGTGAACCTAGGGCCAAATACCAGGGAGACGGTCGCCACGGCAGAAGGCCGCTGGGATGTGTCGCTGCCGGCGATGCATGCGGGGGGACCGTTTACGCTCATTGTGCGCGGAACGAAGATCGTCGAAGTAAAAGACGTATTGCTCGGCGAAGTCTGGATCGCCTCCGGCCAATCCAATATGACTTACGCGCTCGGCGGAGCGGCGGGCGCGACAGAAGAAGTTCCCGCGGCCAACTATCCCCAGATGCGATTCTTTACTGTGCCAAAGAAGATTGCGCTCGCGCCTCAGGAAAACACGCTCGAGGCCGCTTGGGAAATTTGCACCCCCGATACGGCGAAGATATTTTCGGCGGTCGCTTATTTTTTTGGCCGCGACCTGCACAAGGCTCTCCATGTCCCGATTGGCCTCCTACTCAGCGCCTGGCCAGGCACTGCCGGGGAAGAGTGGGCCGACCCCGACTCTTTGCGTCGTGAGCCGGTTTTGCGGCCCATCGTGGAGCGATGGGAAGCGATGCCGGCGGAAGTCACGAACTTCGCCGCGGCGCCAGCCGAAATTTCCCTGGAGTTCGACGACTTCGAACTGCTGCCCGGAGCGGGAAGCGCGGGCACTCCAACGCTATTTTGTAATTTTGACGACGGCGCGTCTCGCGCCGAGACGGGCGGAGTTTGGACCTACAACTGGCCCGGCGCAGCCGGCACAGCGTTTGATCTGGTCGCGCCCGGCCGAGGGGGACCAGGCTACGCCGCGCGTGTGGCTGGAAAATTGGACGGGGCAAGCTCTTCGAATTTGCAGGCAACCTTCAAGAGCGATGGTTCTCCCGCGGACCTCAGTTCGTTTTTAGGCATGCGCTTCTGGGCTCGCGGTAAGGGCGCATTTCAATTTCAAATGCTGCAGCCCACGATTTCCGATTGGGACAACTATTCCGCAGAGATGATTCGCGCAACGTCCGAATGGCAGGAAGTCACGATTTGGTTCCAGGACTTGAAACAGACAGGCTGGGGCGTGAGCGAACCGTTCACTGCAGGCGCGCTCACTGGTTTCCTGCTGAACATCATGGCCCCCTTTGGCGACCCTGAAAGACCGCCATCAGGTCTTTACCATGGCATGATTGCTCCGCTCGAGAAGTATCGCATTCGCGGCGCCATCTGGTATCAAGGGGAGGCTAACACCTGGCGCGCGGAGCAATACCGGACGTTGCTGCCTTCCCTGATTCAGGGATGGCGCAAAGGATTTGGCGAGCCAGACTCTCCTTTTCTTATCGTGCAACTGCCGAATCTCGGAACGAGTCCGCCGCTTGGAGATTCCACCTGGGCGGAACTCCGGGATGCGCAGTTGTGGACGGCCAAAACAGTGCGGAACACGGGGCTGGCAGTGACCATCGACGTCGGCGATTCGAAGAACCTGCATCCGCCCCGAAAGGCTGAGATCGGCGGCCGACTGGCGCTCTGGGCGTTGGGAACCACCTATGGCCGCGAGATTGTCTATTCCGGGCCAATCTACGAGTCCATGAAAATCGCCGGGAACGAAGTCCATATCCGCTTTCGATTTGTGGGCGACGGGCTCGAAGCGCGTGGTGAAGCGTTGAAGGGATTTTCCATTGCCGGCGCGGACAGAAAGTTTCACTGGGCGGATGCCAGAGTTGAAGGCAACGAGGTAGTCGTTTCCGGCAAGGAAGTGAGCTCTCCCGTTGCAGTACGGTATGCCTGGGCGGGAAGCCCGGAGGGCAACCTCTACAACAAGAATGGCCTGCCTGCTTCTCCGTTCCGCACCGACGATTGGCCAGGCGCAAGCGCAGGGAAGCGGTGAGCAAAAACGAAGCTCCATGAAATGCGTTTAAGATTCGTTGTTCCTTCTAAGGGGCTTGGAGGGTGGTGTCATGAATCGTCGTCCGGACGCAGCGGAAAGACGCACGCGCTTCGCGTGGACTGTCGTGCCGCTGAGCCTCATTCTCTTTTGCATCGTTCCCGTTTTCTTGTGGTCGCGAACGAACCACCCAAATGGCGTTGAGGCCTCATCGGAGGATTCGAGAGCGCATCCTCCAGCCGATGTGCTTCCAGCGAATAAATTCCTGAGCCAAGCGAAGGCGTATGGGACGGCGTATTACGTGGATTCGCGAGGCGGCGATGACGCGAATCCCGGAACGAATCCGCTCGCGCCCTGGAAAACGCTGGAGAAGGTGAACGCGACAACGTTTCATCCGGGCGACGAAATCATGCTGCGGTCGAGTTCGGTGTGGCGAGGCCAGTTGTGGCCCAAAGGATCGGGCACGGAAGGACATCCGATCCGCGTGGACACGTATGGTGGCGGAGTGAAGCCGGTGATCAACGGGGACGGCCTATTTGAAGACGCCGTTCTGCTGAAAAATCAGGAGTATTGGGAAATCGCGAACCTGGAGATCACCAACACAGGCCTCGGCCGGGTGGTGCGACGCGGAGTGCATGCGGCGCTTGAAGATTACGGCGACGCGCATCACATTTACTTTCGCTCGCTGACGATACACGACGTGAACGGCGTGGATGATGTGAAACCGAACGGCGGCATTCACTACACTTCGACCAGCGAACACAAGCCGAGCCGCTTTGTAGATTTGCGGATCGAGAACAACGAAATTTATCACGTTGACCGCAGCGGGATTTTCGGCTGGTCGGACGCCTGGGTCCGTTCAAAGTGGTATCCGAGCCTGGGTGTGGCTGTTCGCGGAAATCTTTTGCACGACATCGGGGGAGACGGGATCGTCGTCGTGGCAACGGACAGTGCCGTGGTGGAGCGCAACGTCGTGGGGCGCGCCAACCAGCGGTCGGAAGGATACAACGTCGGGATCTGGTCGTGGAGCGCGGACAACACGCTGATTCAGTACAACGAGGCTTACGGCACCAAAGGCCAGCGCGACGGAGAAGGCTTCGATTCCGATTGGAACAGCAGGAACACAATCATTCAATATAACTACAGCCATGACAACGACGGCGGTTTTTTGCTGATCTGCAATGAGGGTGGACACGATGCCGCAGAGAGCGCCGGAAATACCGGAACCATTATCCGCTACAACATCAGTCAGAATGACCGAACCCGCGGTATCAATATCGCGGGACCGGTAAAGGACAGCTCGATTTACAACAACACCATTTATGTGGGCCCCGAGCACTCCGTGAGTCTGCTGTTGTTTTCCGACTGGCACGGATGGAGCGAGGACACGCGCCTTTACAACAACATCTTCTACGTTGCCGGAAAGGGAGAATTCACTCACGCAATTTCGCGCGCGAACGATGGGGCTCACGAAACAGCGTCGGGGTTCGGCCAAAGCAACGCAAACGTATGGGATTCGAATGTGTATTTTGGCATCACCGAGCCAACCACAGACGCCCACGCGTTGACGGTTGACCCAAAGCTGGTCGCTCCCGGCAGCGGCGGCCTCGGGCGGCTTTCGTTGGCTGGATACCGGTTACAGGTGGGCTCTGCGGCGAGAAAGACTGGAAAATACATCCGGAACGATGGTAGCAGGGATTTTTGGGGAAACGGGGTTCCGTCGTGCAAGCAGACGGACCGGGGCGCATCGCAGTCGGACGATTGCGCGGCGCGCCAATGAAGAAGTGCGATGCGGCAAGCCAAATAAATACGGATTGTGTTCCTCATGAATATCCGCGAAATCGCAAGACGCGCCAAGGTATCGACCACTACCGGTGTCCCGCACGATCAACCGTCATCCCGGCGTGCAGCCGCAACTGGCCAGGCGCGTCCTGAAGGTGGTCGAGGAAATGGGATGTTTCCGAGCACGCAGGCGCGGGCGCTGGTTTCCGGCCGCAACCGAATTCTTGGGGTCGATCGTTTCGGAGATCACCAACCCCTTTTTCCCGGAAATCGTGCATGTGTTTGAAGAAACGGCGATCCAGCACAATTATGAAATCCTTGTGACCTCTACTGCCCATAACACCGAACGCATGAAGACCGCCGTAAGGCGCATGCTCGAGCATCGCGTGGAAGGCGTCGCGGTGATGACGTTTGGCATGGAGGAATCTCTCCTGGACGATTTGAAGCTGAGGAACGTTCCGCTGGTGTTTGTGGACGTCGGACCGGCGCGGCCTCGCGTCAGCAAGATCCGAACCGATTATTTGCAGGGAATTTGGCAGGCGGTACAGCAGCTGGCGGCCCTGCGTCACGAGAAGATTGCGTTTATCACCGGCCCGCTGACGCGCAAGTCCGCCTGCGCGAGAAAAGAGGGGTTCGTTCAATCGATGAATGAGATTGGGATGGAGCCGGAGCCCAATGGATGATGGAAGGAGATCATGCGCTGGAAGGCGGGCAGCGAACGTTCACGAAATCACGGGGTTTGAAAGCAAGGCCGACCGCGATTCTTTGCTCGAACGACATGACCGCCATCGGCGTGATGCGCGAGAGTTATGGGAAAAAGATTCCCATTTCCAGCGAACGGTCATTGATTGGGTTTGACAATATTCACATTTCCCAGTACATCCTTCCACCTTTGACGACGATCGAGATGTCGCAAGCGCAACTCGGCAGGCTGGCGTTCCAGGCGCTGCTGACCGACGTCCGCCGCGAGTTGCCGAATCCGAAAGGCACCGAGTACGTCCTGAAAACGAGTTTCGTGCTGCGCGATCGATGAATTCACAGAAGCGCTTGTCCTGAGCGCGGCTTATGGTCTCGGGCGTTTGACGTCAAGTCTGGCAGCCGATCGCTTTGGCTACCGATTTCGATTGCGGGAGGCGTGTCCGTGTTCCCAACAACAAAAATGCTAAGAAATGCAAAGCGTGGTTTGATCAGCGCCTTTGCTTGCGCGATGACCTTCGGCGGGCTTCTGGCGCATGCCCAGACCCGCGACACATTTCATCCCGACCGGATGGACACCGTGCTATACGGCGTCGCCTATTATCCGGAATACATGCCCTACGACCGGCTTGACCAGGACGTTCAGCTCATGCAAAAGGCGGGCATCACCGTTGTTCGGATTGGGGAGTCGAGCTGGGGATTGTGGGAGCCGCAGGACGGAAAGTTTGAGTTTGACTGGATGGACCGCGTCGTAGACAAGCTGCACGCAGCCGGAATCCGCATCATTATGGGCACGCCGACCTATTCGATTCCTGCATGGATGTACAAGGAGCATCCCGAGATCGTCGTGACGCGGCTTGGCGGTCAGTATCTTTATTATGGGCTCCGCCAAAACACCGATCTGCTGAATCCCACCTACCGGTTTTATTGCGACCGTATCATCCGCAAAATCCTCGAGCACTACAAGAACAATCCGGCCATCATCGGCTTCCAGATTGACAACGAAACCTCTTCGGCGGGCGCGGCGAATCACGACATGCAGGTCGGCTTTCAGGAGTATCTGAAAGCAAAATTCCACACGGTAGATGATTTGAACAAGGGCTGGGGGCTGAATTACTGGGGGCAACGTTTGAACGACTGGACGGAGCTGCCGCCGCGCGACGGGATCATCAATCCCGGGTGGAAGCTGGAGTGGGAGCGCTATTCACAGTGGCTCACGACCGACTTTTTGGCATGGCAGGCGTCCATCGTCAACGAATACAAGAGACCGGACCAGTTCGTCACGCACGATTTTGCCGGACCGCCTCGGCCGGAAGTGAACGAGCTGGATGTTTCGCGCTCGCTCGATATTGCCGCCGCGAATCCCTATCACGAAACGCAGGAAGGCTTCGATGGAGAAGTTTCATCGCGCGTAGGCGATTACATGCGTTCCTTGAAGAACGCGAATTATCTGATTACCGAGACAAACGCCGAGGCCATTGGCTGGGATTCCAAGGGTCAGTATCCACCGTACGACGGTCAGTTGCGGCTCGATGTGTATACGCACGCTTCCTCCGGTGCGAACATGGTCGAGTATTGGCATTGGCACTCGATCCACTACGGTCAGGAAACGTACTGGAAAGGTGTGCTGGGCCACGACCTCGCACCGGGCAGAGCGTACGAAGAAGTCAGCAGGACCGCCCATGAGTTGCAGCGCATCGGAGGGGAAATCGTGGACCTCCAGCGGAAAAATCAGGTCGCGATTCTATATAGCGATGATTCCTACTACGGGATTGAGTTCATGAAGTTCAGCGACCGCGTGAACTATCGCACGATCGAGCAGCAGATGTACCGCGTTCTGTACCGCGCGAATATTGGCATTGATTTTGTTTTTCCGGATAGCACGAATCTTTCCAGCTACAACGTGATTCTTGTTCCGCCCCTCTACGTAGCCAGCGACGCGGTGTTGCGAAAGCTCGCAGAGTACGTCCGCGGCGGCGGAAACTTGGTTGTCGCGTTCAAGAGCGCGTTTTGCAATGAGTATTCAACAGTTCGCTGGGAGATGGCACCCGGGCCTTTACGGGAAGCCGCGGGAATCCATTACCAGGAATTCTCAAGTCTCGAACAGCGGCTGGCCTTGAAAGATGATCCTTTTCATGCAGGTGACGACAACCGGGTGACAACTTGGGCGGAAATGTTGATTCTGGACACGGCCAAGGCGCTGGCGTATTACGATCACCCGTTCTTTGGCAAGTATCCGGCGATCACGCAAAACACGTTCGGCAAGGGCACCCTGACATACGAAGGTACCGTGCTGAGCGACAAACTTCAGGGCGACGTGCTCCTCGCCGTACTTCAAAAGGCAGGACTAACTGGACCGGACCAGAATCTGCCTGCTCCCGTGCGGGTGAAGCATGGAATCAACCGCAAAGCCAAGACTCTGCACTACTACTTGAATTATTCGAGCGAGCCTCAGACTTTCAGCTATGAGTACGGCGCAGGCTCGGAAATTCTCCAGCAAATCGCGGTATCCCATGGCCAAAGTATTACTCTGAAGCCCTGGGATGCCGCCATCATCGAAGAAAAATAACGACCAGCGGTGCTGAAGTCGAAATTAATTCCCGTCAGCTTTTTTCTCGTTCTGGCGCTTGCCTTCAGTCCATGCGCCTCCCACCGGACTCAGGCTTGTACCGGCCCGAAGGCGGGAAGCACGCCAATGCGCTTTTGCTAACCAGCAAATGCGTCCAGCAACGAGAAAAATCGGGAGTTCGAATCTCTTCATTAGTCAGCTGGCGTTAGAACGATGCTGCGAAACGCCACGCGTCCTTTTTCGCTGCCCTGAAGGTAGAGCGGCCCTGGCAACTCTTCATGACTGTCGAGCGCGCCTCCGGTAATGCCCGGGATTTCTTTGTTGTCGATGATGGTGTGCCCGTTCTGTACAACGGTGACCATCCGCCCGACCAGCGTGATGTCATAGGTCTGCCATTCTCCCGGCCTTCGTGGCTGCTCCGGCGTGGGAGCCAGAAAACCGTAGATTCCACCCATGTGATGGCTACGCGGCTCCTCGATCGAATCGGTTTCTATTTGCACTTCGTAGCGGCCCCGCAAGTAGACGCCGCCGTTGGAATTCTCTCCGCAATTGAATTCGACGTGCAGCTTGAAGTCTCCGAATTTCGAGTCGTTGATCAACTCAGGGCCATTACCTGGTGAGATCAACTCTCCATTCTCCACTTTCCATACTTTTTCCGGGCTCGGCTCGCTCATATGCCATCCCGTGAGGTCCTTTCCGTTGAACGACTGAATGGGCGGTCCCCATTTTGGCGCTAGAGTGCGCGTCAAGGCCGGCGCTCGCTCGCCCGTCCACTGCCACGTATTGCCGTCCGGCCCATTCACCGTGCCCGACAAAATCTTGCCCGTCCAAGTTCCCTCGAAAACCATGTCGGCCTTCGCGCCTTCTTCTTCCTTCGGCGAGATAAACATAAGGCGCCCGTTCGAAAGCTCAGCCTTCGGAAGCGGCCGCGCGTTTCCCCAGCGCCCCACGAATTCCGCGACCAGCCTTCCATTCTCTTGACGCAGTTCGAGCCACGAAGGATATTCGCCATCGCGAGCTTTTAGCGTCAGATCCCATCGCCCGAGAAACGCTTTGGCCGATTCAAGCTCCGCCCCAACCGGCGCAACCGGACTGGTACCGGAAACTGGCGCATTCACAACAGCAGGAACCTTTTCAGATCTTCGCTCATTTGCCGCGCGCGCCCCCGCACCTACCGTTAGCGCAACAACCGCCTCAAGGGTCAAGGCAAGCGAAACAAATACTATAAATCGCGATTTCATCGCATTAGGCTCCTTCTCCATGCAACTTGTGCTTTCTTGCTGCGTTTTCCGCGCACATTTCTCTGCACATTTTCCCGCCGCATTCTCTGCCCGGGGACAAAAATTCTCAACGAAATCCTGCCGGCGCCATCCGAGCACAAATTCAAGGATCGACCGCGGTCTAAATAGTCGCGGTCTCAACCTTATGCAAAACATTTTGACTTGACAACCCTTCTTTGATGAGGCCAAATGTTCGCACGTTTTGGGTTGGTTGGGAGCAAGCGGTACTCAATCGTTTTACTTAGATCGCAAGTCCCAGCCCTCTGGGCGGCCTCGCGCCACAAATCGTCTCCCACTCGCCCTTTGGTGCGCTGACCTGGTCGAGTACACTGGTGCGCCCATGGCCTTGATGGCTCTGGGTGCTGATGTGCAGGAGGCATGCAGATGCGCTCGGTCTGTTTTGCAACTGTCCCGTTACGGTTCTTCGCCTTCCCCCGCCGTTTTGGCTTGGCCTCTTCCTTCGACGTCACCCGTCGTTTCGATTTGGCCTGGTACTTGGCCTTGGTTCGCTATCTCGCGTTAGCATTGGCCCTCCTCGCCGCTGCTACTGCAGCATTATCCCAATCCGACCGCGGTGCTCTTGCCGGTACGATTCTAGATCGGTCAGGAGCAGTTGTGGCGGACGCTTCTATCACCGCCACAGGTGTGGCCACGGGAGCTGTTTACAAGAGCACGTCCACTTCAACGGGGGCTTACCGGATTCAGGACATGCAAGTCGGGGCCTACGACATCGTCGTAACGGCCCCCGGTTTCAAAACCGCTAAACAAACCGGGTTCGTTATCCAGATCGGGACGGTGGCCGCTCTTGACATCACACTTGATCCTGGCGACGTCAATGTAGAGGTGAGCGTCGTCGCTGACATGCCGACGTTGCAAACGGAATCATCGGACGTTGGCACGGTGGTATCAACTCGACAAATTGAGGAGTTGCCGCTGGCGGTTGCAGGAACCGGACAAAGTAACTTGCGCTCACCGGAGGCGTTCGTGTTCATAACGCCCGGCACCACCGGTCCCGGTTCTTCCGATAGTGCTAGCGGAATATTTCAAGCAAAATTGGCTGGGGGACAGAATTTTGGCAACGAGATCGTTCTCGACGGCGCGAGCACCGCGCGTGCGGATAGCGGCTCCGCATTTGATCAGACCGCACCTTCCGTGGAAGCCTTGCAGGAGTTCAAGGTCACTACTTCCACAGTTCCGGCAGATTTCGGACGCACCTCTGGTGGCGTTGAGAGCTTTACAACGAAGTCTGGTACTAACGCATTCCATGGGACTGCCTTCGATATCTTCAGAAACGAGGGCCTGAACGCGAATTCGTGGTTTAACAATCTTCAGCACCAGCCCAGAAACGCTGACAAGAAGAACGATTACGGCGGTTCGCTGGGTGGCCCCGTATGGATTCCCAGACTCTACAATGGTCGCGACAAAACCTTCTTCTTCTTTTCCTGGGAGCAGTACCGGCAGTCCCAGGGTACCACCAGCACAACCACCGTACCCACCATCGATGAGAGGGCGGGTAACTTTGCGAGTCTGGTAAACCTCAGCAATCCCCTCGGCACGAACCCGTGCGACGCTACCATAATTTACCAAGGCCAGATCTTCGATCCTTCGACAACGAAAACGGTAGCCGGAACGCAGTGTCGCACGGTTTTCCCCGGCAATATGGTTCCAATCAGCGCGGTTGCCCAGAATATTCTGAATTACATTCCGAAGCCAACCACTACCGACCAAAATCAGTACCAAAACAATTTTGTGTTTCGGGCCAATACTCCGATTCTAGACACAACTTGGACTGTTCGCGGCGATGAGAATTTTTCCGCATATGACAAGCTCTACTTCTCTTTCACCAAACGCAACCAAGATTCCTACAATACGCAGCCTCAGTTTCCGGTACCAGTAGACGTTCGCTTTCATCACCCTTTTAATACAGACTACTACCGCGTCGGATGGGATCATTTCGTCTCGGGTACGCTGCTGAACCACCTCAACGTCGGGCTAAACCGCATCTTAAATAGTAGCGTCTCTACCTCCGCGGACGGTACAGATTGGCCCGTCAAGCTGGGGATTTCTGGAGCTCATGGGCCTATTTTCCCACAAATCAACTTCAACGGAGGAGCGCAAGGCCTATCGAATTATGGCACCGCGAACGACGACACGGACTCGGTGAATAGTCTGGTGGCCGCTGACAGCGTTTCTTGGAGCAAAGGCAGGCAGACTATCCGTTTTGGATTGGATTGGAGGTCGTTTCAGTTTTCTCATATTGACCAGGCACACGAGTCGCCCGGTCTGAGCTTCGATATTGGTCAGACTGCAGCCGAGCCTGGTCAGGGTGCGTTGACAGGTGACCCATTCGCAAGTTTCCTGATCGGTGCGCCCTCCGGTGTTTCCTTGGCCGTCCGGTCGCGACAGCCACGCTTTATTTCGAACTATTACGCAGCATTTATTCAAGACGACTTCAAGGTCCGCAGGGATCTGATGGTGAACTTTGGCATTCGGTACGAGGTGGAGACACCCAGGCACGAGGCATCCTATGCCCAATCTGTGATCAGCCTGAACGTTCCTAATCCGGGCGCGACCACCGCGAGCGGAACTCCTCTTCTTGGTGCTCTAATTTTTGGTGGGAACGGGCCGGGCCTCAGCGGAACTAGCGCCACTGGTGCCAGAACTTACCTAAAGGACTTCGGGCCTCGCGTAGGTTTTTCCTATGCGCCGGAGACTTTGTTCGGTCGCTTTAGAAACACTGTCGTTCGCGGGGGATATGCCATTTACTACGCTCCGCTGAGCTACGGCGACTTTGGTGTATCGCTCACCGACGGCTTTACGGCCTCGCCGAGTTGGGGCTCCACTGACGGCTACAGTCACGCCTTTGATCCTAAGACTGGAAATCCGGTCTTGCTGAGCACCGGCGTACCAGCCTACCCTCCGCCTCCGAATCTTGACCCTGCCCAGCAGAACGGCGGCTTCGGAGGGGGCTTTGGTGGCCCAACGTATGTTGCCCAGAGCTATGGCCGTCCAGGTATGGTTCAGAATTGGAGTTTTGAGGTTGAGCATCAGCTCATGCCTGATCTCATCTTGAGCGTGGGTTACGTGGGCAGCCATGGGACCCGTCTGCGGTCCGCCCTGGCGCAAATCAACGATTTGAATCCCAAGTACTTCGGCCTAGGAAGTTGCCTTACGTTGACCTTGAACAACACTGCGGGATCGCCGTGCGCATCCGTCACTCCCCCCTTCACCCAGTTCGACAATTTGTATGGTTCAGGAGCAATCGCTGCACAAGCATTGCGTCCATTCCCTCAGTATCAGAACATTAACACGGATTGCTGCCTGGAGAATCTGGGTCAATCCACTTACAACGCCCTTCTTGTGAAGGTCGAGCGGCGCTTCCGCAACGGGCTGAACTTGTTAGCCTCTTACACGTTCTCCAAAACGCTCACCGATGCCGATAGCGCTCTGCCAGAGTTCGCGCAATTCTCGGGTGGGGGCTATGGCCAAAATCCGTACAACCTCAGGGGCGAGAAAAGCCTCAGCTATCAAGACATCCCTCATACCTTCGTCCTGAGTTACCTGTACGAACTGCCTCTTGGGCCAGGGAAGAAATTCGTGAATCACGCGGGAGCCTTAGGCAGGGCCGTCGGAGGATGGGAGGTAGGAGCTGTTCAGCGATATCAGAGTGGCCAGCCCTTGTCCTTTAGTTGCGCCACCGGAGTACCTGGGTTCTCAACCTACATCAGTGGATGCATACGCTTTGACCGGGTACCGGGTCAACCGTTATTGAGTCCGACTGCTGGCTCTTTTGATGTGGGGCAGGTGTTCCTAAACGGCGGAGGAACCGGTTGCACGGCGAACCCCAACGGAACATTCAGTGCGCCAGCAGGGGTCGCCACGTATTTCAACTGCGCCGCCTTCATCGATCCGAACCAAGGGGGTTTGGTTGCTTCCCGCGGTTCTTATGCTTTCGGAAACATGCCGCGACTTACCGGCGAGGTCCGAAGTTATCGCTACGTAAACGAAGATTTCTCCATTATAAAACGCACTCAGATTCACGAGTCGCAGAGCCTCATTTTCAAGGCAGAATTGATCAACGCTTTCAATCGACATGTCTTTACCAGACCCGATACTGGCCCGACAGATGGGTCGTTCGGGGGAAGCGGCAGCACGATCGAAGATCCTAGAAAAGTGCAATTTACTTTGCGATTTCAATTCTAAACCTCTGCCGCGCCCAGCCTGATTGGATGAGAGTCTCCTGTCGTCAGTTCCGCGACAGGAGTTTTTTTGACGGGCAGCCCCCTTGCGTTGCGGTGGGTATAAGATTTGAGTATGTGGACCAAGCCACCTGGTTTCCCTAGCGACACAACCTCGCAGTTTCGTCTCTTGAATCATCGACCGCAGGCTGCTTGGTCGGGTCTGATTGGTGCGTTTGCACTCATCTACTGTCAATGTTTGGCAGTCGCTCAGACGCCTACGGTTGCTGAAGAATTGCGCCAGGGCGCGGAAGCTCTGCATCAAGGGCGTCTGGAGGATGCCGCGGAAGCTTTTACTTCCGTTACCAAATCTTCTCCGCAGTTCGCAGAGGCTCACTTCAATCTGGGCCTGGTTCGGGAAGAGCAGGGAAGAAATGAAGAAGCAATGGCAAGCCTCCGAAAAGCCATCAGTCTGAAGCCGCGTCTCCGCGGCGCTAATCTTTTCCTCGCTATAGCCGAATATCGCGTGAACCACTTTGACAAGGCCATTGCCGCCCTGCAGAAGGAGACGTCCTACTACTCCTCCGATGCCAACGCATGGATGTGGCTGGGTGTCGTCCAGCTGGCCGCCGAGAATCCTGCGGAAGCCGCCGCTGCGCTGGACAAGGCCGCAAGACTCGCTCCGGACAACGTGGACATTCTCTACCACCGCGGCCGGGCGCATCTGCTCGTTTCCAAGAATAGCTACGAGAAAATGTTCCAGGTCGATCCGCACTCCTGGCGCGTGCATCAGGTTCTGGCGCAGGCTGACGCGGAAGCAGATCGCCACGAGGACGCAATCGCCGAATATCACGCGGCCATCCAGATTGCTCCTAAACAGCCCGGACTGCACGAGGAGTTGGGCACCGAATACATCAAGGCCGGCAAACCGGAGCTTGCTGATGCGGAGTTTCAGCAGGAACTTGAGATCGACCCAAACAACGTCCTCACGCGCTACAAGCTCGGGACGCTTGAGACAGAGCGCGGCCAAGGCGCCAAAGCTAAGGAGCTGATTGAAGGAGCAGTGCGACAAAATCCCGGGCTCAAGGATTCTGCGTATTACCTGGGCCGCGCCGAGATGGAACTTGGGAACGGCGAGGCCGCCGCCGAAGCATTCAATCGAGCCATCTCTGCACCCGATACCGATCCGGAGATCGTCCAGCAGGCTTGGTATCAACTCGGCGTTGTTTACCGGCGGCTACACCGCGTCGAAGATGCTCAAAAAGCTTTTGCTACTTTCCAACGACTAAAGGACGAAGAAACTCAAAGAATGCAGGGGCGTCTCAAGAAAAAGCGAGAAGCTTCCGGCCAGAGCGCGGCACCGTCATCCGCCCCTCGGAATCCTCAATAGTCGGAGACTCGCCTCTGGGTTATGCTGGTTCTGCTTTTGCGCTGTTCCTAGAATCAACACTTACGCGAGAATCCAAGGGGTGGTGGGTTGTCATTGTTAACTAGATTTCCGTTCGCCGCTGGCCTGTCGTTTATCCTGCTGGTGATGTTGCCAGAGTCTATCGCGCAACAGAAAACCGCATCACCGAACGAGGCTCCCCGTATCGAAGTTGTTGAGTCCTCCGAAGAACAGCATGAGACGCTACAGGAGAAGCCGGCCCTGACCTTCGGCACAGCGCGCGCGCCAAATCTCACGATCACGGTGAACGACGCGGTGAAGTTCCAGCAGATCGATGGTTTCGGCGCCTCACTCACGGATTCTTCTTCATGGCTGCTCTGGAACAAGCTCACCGAGGCTCAGCGCAAGGAAGCCGTCGAGATGCTTTTCAGTCCGAGCAAGGGTATCGGCCTGAGCGTCCTGCGCCAGCCCATGGGCGCGAGCGATTTTGCGCTTTCCGTTTACAGTTACGACGACTTGCCCCAGGGACAGCCCCTTAGTCCTGGCGATCCCGATCTTAAGCACTTCTCCATCGATCACGATCGCGCCTACATCATCCCGCTTCTCCGCGAAGCCCTTGCCTTGAATTCCAGCCTGAAGATCATCGCTTCGCCCTGGAGCCCACCCGGCTGGATGAAAACCTCCGGCTCCATGATCCGGGGCGCCCTTTTGCCATCCGCGTATTCGCCGCTCGCGAAATACTTCGTCCGGTTCGTCGAGGAATATGAGACCGCCGGCGTCCCCATCTACGCCGTCACCATGCAAAACGAACCGATGTACGTGCCGAATAACTATCCCGGCATGAATATGACCGCGCCCGAGCAAGCAGAATTTCTGGCAACTTATCTTGGGCCCGCGTTTCGCGATGAACACCTGAAAACAAAAATTATGGTCTTCGACCACAATTGGGATTTAATCGAATACCCGATTGAGGTGCTAAGCACTCGGAAAGCCGCTGCCTTTGCGGCTGGCACCGCGACCCATTGTTACGGCGGAAACGTCACCGCGCAAAACGAATTGCACGAGCGCTTTCCTGACAAAGATATCTGGCTCACCGAATGCTCCGGCGGCGATTGGCAAAAGGGAGATCTTCTCGAGCAACAAGTCCATCTGGTGATTGGCGCGACGCGGAACTGGGCCAGGAGCGTGGTGCTCTGGAACCTCGCTCTCGATCAGAATCATGAGCCGTTTCTCGGAGGCTGCACGAACTGCCGTGGCGTCATCGCCGTGAATCATGCCTCCGAGCCTTCGCAAATAGCGCCGACAGTGGATTACACCGCCTTGGCCCATGCAAGCAAGTTTGTCGCGCCGGGCGCGTATCGCGTCGAATCCAACACCTTCGACCAAGGCAGCCTCGAGGACGTGGCGTTTCGCAATCCCGACGGCTCGCTCGTCTTGTTGGTGTTGAACAGCGGCGGCTCGGTCGCGACATTCAACATTGCATGGGCAGGGAAGTACGCCAGCTACAAGCTAGGGGGCGGCGCCGTCGCCACGTTTCGCTGGCACGGTCCGGCGAACTCTCACTGAGTCGAGGTTCCCGCTTCGGCGGGAAAGTTTGTTTAACTTTCATTGTGGGTCGGGTTGCGGCTGCGGAGATCCCAAAATCAGCGCCTGGTCGCGTTCCAGCGAGCTGCGACGGAGTTCTTGCGAGCGTGACAAGGCTTTCTTTGCGAGTTCGTTTCGGCCGAGTTTGTGATAGGCCAAATACAACTGATAGTGGACGTTCCCGTAATGATCCCGTGGAGCCGCCTTTTCGAGCCTCGGGACGGCATTCGCAAACTGTCCCAGGCGCACGTACGCCGTTCCTAGCAACTCGCTGGCTTCCGCCAAATCAGGTTGTAGCAGCAAAGCGCGCTGGAGATAGGGTACGGCCCTTTCGTTGTCGCGGTTCTGCACGTAAAGGCGCCCCAGAAGATAAAGCGCGTGCGTGCGCGAAGGATCGAGTGCCAGGGCGCGCTCCAACTCACTCTGCGCATCACCGTCAGAGTGATTGTCGAGGTAAAGTTGCCCGAGCGCTTCGTGAAGTTCTGCCTCGCCAGGACGCAACTCCAGCGCTGTCTGATACTCTTTGATAGCACCGTCGGGATCCTGACGAAGGGCGAGGCCTTCCGCGTGAAGTTGGTGAGCGCGCCAGGAGTTGGGAAAAGATTGCTCGAGTTGCGCGTACGCCGCAGCCCCCAGCGCCTGGTAGGTGCGCGCCAGCCAGTAGCTCGCTTCGGCATTTTCGCTGGTGACGCCCTGCACCTGCCCCAATGCATCGGCTGCAAGTTCGTATTGCTGCAACGCGAAATGCGTTTTTCCCAAGAGCAGCCGCTCCGAATCGGTCAGAGGCTTTCGCGCTTGCAACAAATCGATGCAGCGAGAGTAGTGATGAGTTCTGCAGGCGTCGCCGCTCGAAGTGGCGTTCGAGTGGGGCGGCGCATTTTGCGCTTGTTGCCACGCCGAAAAGCCGGCCTCGAAGGATTTCCATTCGCTGTCGGAAAGAGCGTTTTCATTTGCGGCAGCGTAAAGAGCCGCCAACAAAAAATGCTTCGGCGCTCCGTCTGGCTCGTTCTGCAGGCGAGACACGGAAGCCTTCGCCGATTCTGGAGGCAGGTCGGTCGAAGGAAAGCTCCGTTGCCCATTCAAAAATTCAGGGGAGATTTCCCAAGCTTTTGACAGGGATTCTAGGACTGCGGTGGCTTGGCCTTTGGTGAGTTGCAAGTTCGCCAACGCGATCCATGCCAACTCATTCGACGAATCGAGCTGAAGCTCCAGGTGGAATTCTTTTTCGGCTTCGTCGAGTTTCCCAGCGTGGAGATAGGTTTGCCCCAGTGAGGTATGCGGGCCGGACTGCCGCGGATCGGCGCTGAGCGCCTTCTGGTACTCCTTTACCGCATCCTCCCAACGGTCGCGCTGAAACAAAAGATCACCAAGAAAACGGTGCCCCCAAGCCGACTCGCGGTATAAACGGGCTCCCCGAAATGCCAGACGCGCAGACAGGTCGAGATATTCGTGACCGAGCTTGAACCAGGCTTCGGCCTTGTCGGAATCAAAGGTTGCAATCTGGCGGAATTCTTCGGCCGCGTTTCGGAAGTCCTGTTGGCCAAGGTAAGACGAAGCCAGGGCTTGACGGGCATCGCGATTCGAAGGATCGAGCTTGAGGGCATGTTGAAGGAAGGGAATGGCCCTCTCCGGCGAGCCTAGTTTGAGGTAATCCATTCCGACAATGACCGTGGGGCCAAGCAGGTTCGGCCTTTTGCGAAGAGCCTTCGCCAGGTGGCGCACCGCCAAGTCGTATTCGAACAGGCTCTGGTAAGCGAGGCCGAGGTTGACTTCCGCCTCGACCAAGCTTGGGTCGAGAGCCAGCACTTTTTTGAAATCCTCGGCGGCATGAGTGAAGTCGCCCTGCTTGAGGGCTTGCTGGCCGGCGCGAAAGGATTGCTCAATTTGGGCCTCAGATGTTTGCGAGGATACGCGAGCCGGAATAATCGACGAGACAGCAAGGAGAAGGGCAAAAGCCACGCTGGGTTTTCGAAAAGCCGAGCGAAGCGAGGAGAGATTCTTCGCTACGCGACCAGGCGCACAAAAAAGGTGCGCAAGAAAAGGCCGGGTCGCTCCGCTCAGGATGACAG
>Ga0209152_10000068_pt1 | contig 51794 bp, 53 predicted proteins | sample GraSoiAngelo_107_FD_185873 | JGI IMG/M metagenome (GOLD analysis project Ga0209152, IMG submission 185873) | Grasslands soil microbial communities from the Angelo Coastal Reserve, California, USA - 14_0903_09_30cm (SPAdes) (version 2) | ecosystem: Environmental > Terrestrial > Soil > Grasslands...
GCCAAGCCGAATCGACTTTCTCAGGATGCATTTCGCCGTGAGCATATAGGAGGGGAACAGAAAAGTCCAGTACAAACTACAATTGTTTAAGTCTTATGGTCTTAAATCCCAGGACAAATCTACCCTGGGCTTGATGGCTTGAAGATGGCTGCTCTCCGGCAACCACGCGCATAGACGCGCACGACTTTCCACAGATCCACAGCCCACATATTCGGGGCGCTTGAAACTAGAGTGGAACCTGGATTATGCTGCGATTTCTTGCTGAAGCAGTTGCGAAGGATCTTGATGGTATGCTTCATGCAATCCTGCGATCCTTGACGCGCCGCCAACACGGCTCTTTGTGACACAATGTTCACACTTCAGCGCTGGGAGAGCGCCTGGCCCTACTGTCGCTTTCGATGACGGCCTCCTCCCGATCGATAGGAACTGGTTCTATTTTGAGAAGCTCACCCTGGTTCCACAGACTGGACCTTATCTAACTGATCAAACTGGCCCCGACTTTCGTTACTAAGGAAGCTTCAAGAGGGGACGTCCGCGAATGAGTAGAAAAAGATCGATCCCCGACAGTGTGAGCGCCGGCAGGAGCCGCATCGTGCCGTACTACCGAGGCGAGGACTTCAGAATGCGCCATGCGCGTCGTCTAAGCGCAAATCTGGAACAAGAGGCCAACGTTCGCCGGTGGTGTGGGCAGCGGGGACTGACGCTAAGGATAACCAATGAAGGACATCATTGGCAGATCGCGGACGGAGGTTTCCTGGCCGAATGGTGGCCATCGAGCGCAAAACTCGTGATTGGCAAAAAATGGCACGACGGAATTCATTGTCATGACTACAAGCAAGCGCTGAAAGTTATCGAGGATTTCTACAGAAAGAAGCGACTCTGATTGGCATCGCGGGCATGAAATTCGCAGCAGCCTTGCAGCAGTTGATTAGGGCCCGCTTTATTAAGGAAGGGTGGATCTGCCATGTCACAAGTTGATTCCAGCTCTGCGAAGAAGAGCACAGAACTAACGCTCATCGACAAGCTGTCGCGGCTGTCGTACCAGCAGACGCTCAAGCTGCTGGGAAGCGACGGGCCGAAGTTGCTGCGGGCTGGGGATAGCTGGGATTTTCGCATCGAGGAAGACGTGTACTTGAATGAGGATTTGTTCCGCCTTAAGTTCCCGCTGGCGCCTGGCGAAACTGAATCCCCGCCTGTCGTCACGATCAGCCTCATGGATCCGTCTAACGGCCGGCTGCGGTGGAACTGCACAGTGTGCGAGTCGTTGTGCGAGCATGTCGGGGCGGCTTTCTCGTTCATTCTCGACGAAAAGATGACGCTGGGCCTTGCGGCGCCCCCGCCCGAGCGCGTGCCGGTCGAGAGCCTGAGTGAACAGGAACTTATCGAACGGGCCATTGAGGAGCGGCGGGAGCGGGCGCGCACGGAGCGAATGATCGTCAAGTCAGCGGAACCGGAACAGCCGTGGACCGATTACGCCGTGAGCAACACGATCTCCGGCAAGACGTACCGCGTCGCGGTGCGCGGGCGCGAACCGGGCGACTCCTATTGCTCGTGTCCTGACTTCCGCACGAACACGCTCGGGACCTGCAAGCATATCCTGCACGTGCTTGCGAAACTAAAAAGGAGATTCACTGAAACGGCGTTGAAGCGGCCTTACCACCGGCGGACGATTGGCGTTCACGTGCAGTACCGCGATCAGGCGACCCTTCGGCTCCTCCTCCCCGAAAGACTCGATCCGGAGGCCAGCGAGGTTCTTGGAAAGCTACGTGACCGGGACATCGAGGACGTGCCAGACCTGCTCAAACGGATTCAGTATCTGGAGCGGCGCGGACGCACGATCAACATCTACCCCGACGCGGAAGAATTCATCCAACGGCGGCTGCTGCAGGACCGCATTGCGCGCCGAGTCGCCGAGATCCGGCGCCAGCCGGAGTCGCACCCTCTGCGCCGCGAGTTACTCAAGGCCGAATTATTGCCGTATCAGCTCGACGGCATCGCGTTCGCCGCCGGCGCCGGCCGCGCCGTGCTTGCCGATGACATGGGGCTTGGCAAAACCATCCAAGCCATCGGAGTCTCGGAGCTGCTCGTGCGCGAGGCTGGCATATCGAAGGTGCTCGTCATCTGTCCCGCTTCGGTGAAATCGCAGTGGAGGAACGAAATCCGGCGCTTCTGTGACCGCGATTGCCAATTGATCGCCGGCAGCATCGCATCTCGAGGCGCACAATACGCCAACGACTGCTTCTTTACCGTATGCAACTACGAGCAGGTGCTGCGTGACATCCTCTCGATCGAACGGGTGAATTGGGACCTCATCATTCTCGACGAAGGCCAGCGCATCAAGAACTGGGAAGCGAAGACCAGCCGCGTGATCAAGGGGCTTCGTTCGCGGTTCGCGCTCGTGCTGTCGGGCACGCCGCTCGAAAACCGGCTCGACGAATTGTATTCGGTCGTGCAGTTCATCGACGACCGGCGGCTCGGCCCGGCGTTTCGTTTTTACAACCATCATCGCGTCGTGGATGAAAAGGGCAAAGTGCTCGGTTATAAGAATCTGGCCGAGCTACGCGAAAAACTCCAGCCGGTGCTGCTCCGCCGTACGCGGCAGTCCGTAAGCCAGCAGCTACCGCCGCGCACGAACGAAATCATCCGCATCACGCCCACCCAGGAACAAATCGAGCTGCACCATTCACACATGCGGCTCGTCAACAGAATTACAAGGAAGAAGTTTCTCACCGAGATGGACCTGCTTAGGCTGCAGAAGCACCTGCTCATGTGCCGCATGTCCGCTAACAGCACATTCCTCGTGGACAAGAAGGCGCCCGGGTACTCGTCGAAACTCGAAGAACTTGACGATTTGTTCGATCGGCTGTTTTCAGAAGAGAACCGTAAGGTGCTTCTCTTCTCGGAATGGACCACAATGCTCGACCTGATCGAGCCCCTCCTGGAGAAGCGTGGCCTTTCCTTCGTCCGCCTTGACGGTTCGGTTCCGCAAAAACTGCGGCAGGGGCTGGTCCACGAATTTCAAAGCAATCCCGGCTGCCGCTTGTTCCTGACGACCAACGCTGGCTCGACCGGGCTCAACCTGCAGGCGGCGAACACAGTCATCAATGTCGATCTCCCTTGGAACCCTGCGGTTCTAGAACAGCGCATCGCGCGAGCTTACCGCATGGGCCAGGAACAGCCGGTTCAGGTTTTCGTCCTGATCACCGAGGACACCATCGAAGAAAAACTGCTCAGCACGCTTTCCGCCAAGCACAATTTAGCCCTTGCCGCCCTGGATGCCGAGAGCGACGTGGATCAAGTCGATCTCGCCGGCGGCGTCGAAGAACTCCGCCGGCGGCTCGAAGTTCTGCTCGGCGCCCGCCCCGAAGCCCCATCGGACATGAGTCTCCGCCGGGAGAGTGAACTCGCCGTAGCCCAGGCTGCCGCCGAACGCAGTGCCCGCCGCGAAAGACTCGCCGTCAGCGGCGGTCACCTGCTCAGCGCCGCGGTTCAATTCCTTGGTGAACTGTTGCCGGCGCCATCGGATTCCCCGGAATCGGAGGCGGCGACGACTGCTTTGGCAGCCACTTTGAAACAGAACCTCACCGAGCTCGTGGAACCGGACGATAGCGGCCGTCCGCGCCTGACCTTCGCGCTGCCAGACGCGACTGCTCTCGATGGGCTGACTAACGTCCTCGCGCGCCTGCTGGCCCGGACTCAGTCCGCAAACGGGTTGTGACTCTTAGGTGTACTGAATGGACTGGTCAAAGCCGTTCAGTCACGTCGAAGATCCGAGGTGTTGGCAGATCGGCCGAAACAAATTCTGACGCGCCCACTCCAGACGGGCCACCCGTCAATCAATCCCAATGACTGAGAAACTCGATTTGGTTTGTCAGCATGCTTCGAAGGATCGCGGCGCTGCTACAGCCGGACGCGTAGCGAACCAGGAAAGACAACGAACTGAGCGCTCCGAAGTGATCCAGTCGGGACAAGTGTTAGCGGCCAGGCAGGTTGGAGGTCGAGAAACAGACCAAACAAGTCAGCGAAACTGCCGAACGAGCCGCGATGGGACCCGAGGGCGGCTATGTCGGCTATATCGGCTATGTCGATCTGAGTTTGACACGAGAGGGCTGGATCAGAAGCAAGCGACGCTGGAGCAACTTTGGAGCAACTCAAGGATGGCCCAAAACTCGTAAGCGCAACCGAAGCAACGATTTAGATTGATTTTGCGTCCACTTAGAAGGCAGACGCTCTATCCAACTGAGCTACGGGCGCACTAGCTTCATTGATTTTAAATCATTTAGCGGACGGTACAATACCATTTTGGCGGCCTCTAGCCTCTGCCGAAGGGGCAGACGCTCAACTAAACTGAGTTACGGACCCATCCTTGCTATTCATTCGACTCTACTGAAGTTGCAAAACCAATTCGCATTCCGATTCTTCCGGGAATCTTGGAGCAACTTGGAGCAACGGGTGGTTTTTCACGCCCGAGCGCCTCAACACTGTCCGCGCGCGCCAGTTGTTTCTTCACGGAACGCATCAGCAGTTCGCAGAATGCGATTGCCTCAAAAGCCGCCGGCGAAATGGAAATGTCCGGTTCGTCCCAGATGCGTATTTCTAGCTCGTGTCCCGAATTCAAATTGACGAGTACGCTGTTTACCAGGACTTAGACTCTTATTTGCGAATAGCAATGATGATCTTGGCTGGATAGGAGTCGAGGTCGTATAAAGCTTCGTCACTAACGGCCTTCATTCGCTCGCGTCGAGCCTGCCGTAAAGATTCTTCGCTCTCCGAGGAGCCAGTTGCGTCGGTTCGACCAATGCTGTCCTTGCGATGAACCAGTTCATTTGCATAGGCTTTTGAGGCTTGGGACTTAGCGGGGCCGGTCGAAAATTCCTGGATGGCTTTGTCGGAATCAGGTGTTTGCGCATACCACAGAAGTAATAACAGACTCTTCTGCGCAGTGACATCCGTTTCTGCGCGCAGACGCTCAATGGCCGGTTGAACCCAGAAATCCTGATTGGTGGGCAGCAACATGTAGACCAGGCAATAGTCCTGCGCCAAGGTCAGTGAGTGCTGGGGAATGAACACCTGGAATTTTGGTTCTGGAAGAATGTGAAATGCGGCGGCAATGGTGTCTTCTCCTTGGGCCGCCATGCGCTGAACGAGCAGAAAATAGTCTTTCAACTGAAGATCGCGCAGGTCGGTATGGGCGATGGCAGAAAGGACAATTTTCCTGTCAGCCGGAGCATCAGAAAGGCTCAACAAGAGCTGGCTGCCATCAAAGAGGAAAAAAGGCGGATTGCTGAAGTCCGCCAACTCGCGGCGGAGCTCTGGGACGTACACGCCACGCTGAGACTTTGCTTTGGTCCAAAATTGGTCCAAGAGGCCTGATTTTTGGTCAATCTGGGCGCTGCTGAGCGTGTGCGGGTGGAAGTCGTAGACCTTCTGAATCTCGGCGTGTAAAAAGCCCGTACTGGACGTGGCTTGGCCCCCTGCGGCCCGCGCGGTGGGCAGAAGCAAGAAAGCGAGAATGCACAAGCAAGTAGTAGTTTTCATGGCTTGCTCAGTGTCAAGCGACTCCTGGTGGTCTCGGTCTCCCTGCATGCTTGCAATTCAAACCGAAACGCAAGCCTATCACGAACTGCCGTAAGTGATTTCATAACAATGTCGGCTCCTCGACCCGAGTAAACTTTGGCTGTCTGACGACCAAAGGCTCGGGAGGAAGGAGCCGAACATGATGATTATAGGCGTAGATTATCACCCGAGCTTTCAGCAGATTGCTTTTTTAGATCAGGAAACCGGGGAGTGCGGGGAACAGCCATTGAACCACAGGGATGGAGAAGCCGAGAAGTTCTACCGGGAGCTAAAGCAAAGAGGAGTCAGCGTGCGCGTGGGATTGGAGGCCACCGGGTATTCACGCTGGTTCGAACGGCTACTGGCAGAGCTGGGATTCGAGGTGTGGATCGGCGATGCTGCGGAGATCAAGAGGCAGCGAGTCCGGAAGCAGAAAACCGACCGCGAAGATGCCCGACTTATGCGGAAGTTGCTGCTGGAAAATCGCTTTCCACGAATCTGGGTACCGAGTTCGGAGAATCGTGATCTGCGGCAAACTGCTTTGGCACCGGCATCGGCTGGTGCAGATGCGGACACGGATCATGAATCAGCTGCAAGCGGTGGCATTGAACGAGGGCTATCGCTGGAAGAAAAAACTGTTCAGCGCACAGGGACGAGCACTGCTAGAGAAACTCGCATTAGCTCCCTGGGCCAGTCGGCGTCGGAAAGAATTGTTGGAGCTGCTGGACCAGCTGGATCCAAAGATTGCCGAGTTAACGGCAGCAGTCGAGCGAGAAGCCAATAAACGGCCCGAGGTGCTGCTTTTGATGACGCATCCTGGCGTGGGACCCATCACGGGGCTGGTCTACGTTCTGGTCATTGGGACGCCAGATCGGTTTCCTGGCGGCAAGAAGATCGGCAGTTACATTGGGCTGATTCCCAGTGAAGACTCCAGTGCTGGCCGGCAACGGCTCGGACACATCAGCAAGCAAGGCAACGCATTGCTGCGCTACTTGCTGGGAGAAGCATCGCAAGCAGCGGTGCGTACGAATGCGGACTGGCGGCGTCGGTATGTACACCTGGCATTGCGTCGACAGAAAAGCATTGCCAAGGTGGCGATGGCCAGAAAGCTCGGTGTTCGGTTGTACTGGATGTGGCGAAACGGTTGGGATTATTCGCAGTTGGTCGAGTTCGGTTCGAACGCGGGAAAGCTCGGAATCAGGCATGGCGTGAAGTGTAGCGTCGCCTAGTGATTGGGCATCCCGCTCCCTGAAAAAGGGAGTTTGAAGTAGTAATCATGGTCGAAGTTTTGATCGGAGAGATGTTTGGGTCGGACTGAATCCACCCGCTAGATTACGAACGAGCCGTGGTCGTCGATGAAGAGCAGAAAGAAAACGAAAGAGAAAAACTCTTTTAAGTGAAAAGAGAAGTGTGCTCAGAAAGAGTTTGACAGGGCCGACATTGTTAGAGATAAGTGGGGTACTCGGAAAAGTGGCGGCCACAGGTCCAGAAACGTGCACCGAGCCTGACCCCAGGAGGTCGATTGATGAATTGATTCGGCCGGGCGCATAGCATGCGATGAGCTGCAGCGCTAGAAAACGCAAGCCGGCCGTAATTGTCTGATTCGAGCCATTGTTGGACCGAATGGACCGACAAACGATGCTGATGGCGCGGAGGTAGTGACTGTGCTTGAGAATCCCAAGGTTATTTCGCGTGGGCGGGTAGCTCAGATAGGAGAGCACCTGCTTCGACAGCAGAGGGTCAATATGAAGAGCAATTCTTCTTACTCGTTTAACTTCAATGAGATGGCGCGCCCTAGGGGACGATTTCAGAACTCTGCTGCTCTGCAATCCCGGAGAGACGATCTCAGAACCTGAGCGTATTTAACGGAGCCGATCAGAAGGTGGTCTTTTCCCCTCCCAAGGCAAAGTGCGTCAGGCTCAGATGAGGGTGATGTGTTACAGGTGGTGTGTTACAATCGTAGCGTATGAGTCATACACTTACGGTTCGTCTTACAGACGAGATTCTTGATTGGCTTAAAGAAACGTCACGCCGTACGGGTATTCCCGTCGGGCGCCTCATTCGCGAGCAACTGGAAACTGCCAAGTCCAAGGGAGGAAAACAGCGTTTCCTTCGCCATGCGGGAGCGATCGCTGGCGGGCCGCCGGATGTTTCTTCTCGCAAGGGATTTTCCCGCTCATGAAGGGCATTGCCGACACTGGCCTCATCGTGGCATTCGCCCGAGGGAACGACCAGCACCATGTTTGGGCTGTCGATATCGCGAAGCAAATTACCGAACCCTTACTGACGTGCGAAGCTGTCTTGGCCGAAGCTGCCTTTCAACTTGAATCCAGTTCGTATGTTCTCGCGCTGCTGCAGGATCAGATGCTGCGCCTGGCCTTCGACTGCAATCGCAACATCGCGCCCTTGGCAGAACTCGCCCGGCGTTATCGTGACCGCAACCCAGATCTGGCCGATCTCTGTTTGATACGAATGAGCGAGCTTTATCCTCGGCACGTTGTTATCACGGTTGACAGTGACTTTCGCGTTTATCGCCGGAATCGGCGGGAGGCGATTCCGATTCATCTGCCACCACAGCGACCCTGAAGCAGTGAAGCCTCGCCCCTTCCATCACTGAGTTCGAAACACAGCAAAGGGTATATCGATAACACTATGAATTCAAAAAGCTGAAGGGGTGGCGCGCCCAAGGGGACGATTTTAGAACTTTTCTTACCGAATTCGTGTCAAGCATCCCACAGGCTGAGCTTCCCAATGGGAGACTCGCGGCACTTGATATCTGGTAACTAAACAGGAGTTGGCAGGCAGAACTTTTCAGTTGCTGTCATGGTCTTCACCATTGCTCGCCTTCGATTTGTGGCGACCTCCAAGATTTAGGGTGATGAAGTAAGGAGTCCCTCGTTGCAATCTGGGAGGAAAGAGCCGCGTAAATGCCCTTCGATACAGGAAAAGACCGCTAGTCGCTACCCCATACGACACCGGGTAGGTTAACCAAGCGCCTAGATTTCCTGGAAGCCAGTCCGTTAACAAAATAAGCGTGCAGAGAATCAAGGAACAGAATCCAAAAGCCGTTGCAAATCGCATTACATTTTGATAGCTGTCGGAAAGACTCAGCGGCTCCCTGCATGATGGACACTCGAATACTTCACTCAGCTTGATTTGCAGTAGTTTCAAATGTGTCTGACAAACAGGACATTTGGTTCCCGGTATCTGCCAAGTTTTGCGGCTCTGTCGGTCTTGGGACAATTGTCCCACTCCCCACAGGTAGACCGCCTGAACCGCGAGATGAGCCGTAAAGGGAGCGAGGAAAGATCCCTGCCACAAAAAAAGGAACCCGAAGAACACTCCTTCGAGGCTGGCGACGGCCGCACGCTGAAGGCCTAGGCTTAGGCACCCGCTGCCAAAGGCGACGCTAACGGCGACGACCGAAAAAAGAGGCGAATTTCGGCTGGTCACCAGAGCCGCGATTGCTGTAACCCGCCACGTCTCTTCCGCTAAAGCTCCCACCAGCCAAACCGCAATCTGAACTTTGAGCGGGGCCATTAGCCCAGGGATTTCGCGCCGCATCCGTCCCGTTGCGGCACCTAGCGCCAGAAACCAAATTGAAACGCCCGCCCAAGATACGCCTAAGTATCCGCCGATTAGCGCACTCGATAACCACGTGTTTGTGGAGAAGCTGGCTTTGTCTAGACCCACGGAAAAGAATAGCTGCCACAATAGGGTGGCACACATCAAACAGCCGTACATGAAGAGCGATATTAATGCGCCCAGGCGCGCCGTCGCTGCCTTCTCAGTCTCAGTCACCGCGTCTGCAGCCAAGTTCGGAACTGGCGGTAGCATTTTCGGCCATAGCGAGTAAAAGACAACGGGCGCAGCCATGCCAACGACAGGGTACAAGACCAGTAGTAAAACTGAAGGAGACATGCCATCTCCGGCGGAGAGTGTACAACAATTAGATTAGCGCCTAGATTAGCGCCTGATTGAAGCAGTTACCGGACACGTTATCCGAACCGAGCGTTAGACCTGAGTTCGAAACGAGGTAAAGGGTATCGCTTGATGTTGTTGAAAACAAAAACCCAGAAGGACGTGGTGCGCCCTGAGAGATTCGAACTCCCGACCTTCTGGTTCGTAGCCGTTCGAACTACTTTGCCAAATCTTGCCAGAGGAGTGGCTAATCGAACGGAATCAGCAAGTTGGGGCAAATTCCAGCAACTTACTTTCTCCTTCCTTTGTTGCCGTTTGCCGCATTTTTTGCCGCCGCCTTCCGCACTTTGCGTTACATTTTCGTGACAGTGGCTAGATTCCGATTGCAAAGGCGAATAGCAGCTGTAATTCGCCAAATCGTTGTACCCTGTAAGCCCAAACAATTTCAAGCCGTTCTAGTTTTTTGACCATACGAGTTCCAACCCGAATTTCCCCATGCGTTCCTGCAGTTCCTGCAAGAATCGCTTGGCGTCGTCCCGATGTTGAAACCCCAGCACGGCATCGTCCTTCCACCGTGGGCTGCACAGAATTTTCGGGAGGCACAGCCACACCGTTCGTGTCTGGTTTTTTGAAGCGCACCCTTTGCGCTCCGGACGATCCCGGGGCGGGTGCGATTCTTTTCCGCGCTTTAAACCAAGCTGAACCGCCGCCCCAGTCAGCCGCAACGGCGACGAGGTGCGTGTAGCTTAGAAGACGACTTTGAAGCCGAACTCCAGCGAGCGAGGGGCGCCTAGCGCAAACACGCCAGACCCCAGCCCAACCAGGTTCGACCGGTTCCCGCGCGTCGTGCCGTTCAACGTTCCCGCCGTTCCATTCAGGATGCCGCTCAGCGGCTGGCTTGGCGAGTCGAAGTTCTGGCGGTTGAACAGATTATAGACGCTAACCTGGGGCTCAATCGTCAGGCGCTCCCACCGATGATCTGGCTTTATCTTCCATCCGAGCTTCAGGTCAAAGGTAAACATGTTGCCGAGGCCTTCCTCACCCGCTGGCGGAGCCGAAATCGTCGGCGTAACTGCGCCTAGCGCGACCAGCTGCGTCTGGGTGAAGAGCCCGGCGTCTACCAGCGCCTGCCCAGCGGGAGTCAGCTTGCCTGCGCCGCTCGAATTCCACTGGCTGATCAGGCTCGCCAGTCCAGTAACGCCGATATCTCGACCGAAAGAGCCGATTCCTGTCCCCGTCAGCAAGTCACCAGATTGGCCGCTGGTGTTGCCGGCCAGCGAGCCGTCGCCGTCCAAGTCCGAAGTAAAGATTGCTCCGGATATCCCATTGGCTGGCGAAGGCAGGAACACGCTTGACGGCAGCGGGCTGTACCAGTGCGTGATGAAGCTTATCGCTCCGCCGTACTTGAAGTCCATGGCTGCCCCGGCCGAGAACTGATGCCTGCGGTCCAGCCCGTTCGGCCCTCTGAGACTCGTATTCCGGAAACTGAACGCGTTATTGATGAAGTCTCCGTCGCGCGCCTTGGCCGTCAGCCGCGAAAACGCATACGAAGCGACGAAGTTCACGTTCGTCATGCCTCGGACCGGGTTAGCTTTCTGTGACGTGAGTTTCACTTGCAGTGCGTTGTACGCGGACCGGCCGATAGGAAAGAGCATTTGGTTCGCTCCGACATTGGCGTTAATCCCCGGGAAGGCAGCCCCTGTATCCGGCGTCCGACCGGTAGCGGGAGCTCCGAGGCTACCCAGGAAACCGTAGCCAGAATCAAGGCCGTGCGCTGCAAAGTCAAAGATAGTCGCGGGACCCGCGCTGGGCATCGTAGGTGGGTTCGCCGAATGGAGTCCTGGGCAAGCAGCGATCGCTTGGTCAATTGTGCTGACGCCGCAGGCCTTCAGTGTAGCGGCAATGGCGTTTTGTGCGGCAGTCGTGTTTAGGTACCGCGCATCGCCCACGTGGTTTGTGTCGTAACCAAGCAGACTATGCAAGCCAATGTTGCGGAGATAATCCACGGTCAACACTGTGCCTGGCCGCAATTCTCGCTGCACGCCAATGTTGAATTGCATGGAATACGGGGTACGGTAGCTCGGCGCGAGAAGCTCGGTTCCGGTGTTATTGAACGAATCCGCCAGAATGTTACCGATAAAACCCGAATTGCTCTGGGCTCCCGCACTTGCTGTTGCCTGCTGCAAGGTCTGTTCGACGGCCATTGCATCGCTGACAACGCTCCCGATAGGCTGGCCGCAAACCTGCGTCGAAATGTTCTTGCCGTTGATCGTCGTCTGCAAAGTTCCGTTGGGCAGGGCAATCCCGCCCTGGCTGCAAACTTCCTGGATGCCGAAGAAAATCCCCTTCTGGAGGCGAGGCGGCCTGTCGAAGAGAATGTTGTTCCAGATTGCATTTTCGTAGTAAACCCCAAACCCCGCTCGAATCGCCGTCTTTCCGTTCTTCCATGGGTCCCAGGCTAGCCCAATTTGCGGCCCAAAGTTTTTGTTTGGTTGGCGTACACGCCCGCCTAGTCCGGCTCCGAACTGATCGAGCAGATTACCAGTGCAATTGATGATGGATACAGAGCAAGGAATCGGATCAATGTCACTATCCGTTCGCCCGGTGTCGCGCACATACCGCAAGCCAATCGTGGCCGTCAGGTTTGACCGGACCTTCCACTGATCCCCGAAATACGCAGTGAATCGTGTGTCTGACGATCCGCCTGCCGGAAAGCCAAATCCGGGCTTTTCGGTGAAGAACCCTTGGCCGTTTCCGATCAAGATAGCGTCAACGGTGTATGCCAGCGGGTCCGATTGGCCGGGGACGGGCGTCAAGGAGGTTACGATCGGCGCGGTCCCAACGAAGGCCGCAAAGACAGCTCCCTGAATTCGATTTACGCCAACACCGTATCGTAATGTGTGCCGGCCGAACGTGATGCTGCCGTCGTATTTTGTTTGTTTGTTGCTCTGATAGGTCTTCTGTGGCGCCAAAAAGTTAGGTCCAGAGCAGAACGCATCCACTCCGGCGCCCAAACAAGTTATGTCACCGCCGATGGCGATTGCAATCCCGGGAGCTGGATCCGTGATCCCGGAACCCAGCACTGCGTCAGCGATTCCGTTGCGGAATTTCGTGTAGCCGAACCGAATGCTGTGTGAAAACGCGCCCGTGTTGAAGTCGAGTCCAGCCGCGTGCACCGGCGTGTGGTCCACATTTTTAAAGGGTGTAAACGTATTCGGTATGAAGCCGCGCACCACGCTGTTCTGCTCGTAAGAGAAACGGTAGAACAATTTCCAGTTGGGCCTCAACTGCCAGTCCAGCCTTCCAATCGGCTCTAGGTCTCGGAAAGGCGAGTTGTACGTGGCATTGAATGAACTAAAAGGATCCGGAAACACTTGCGCCGCCTGCAAGTCCTGGTGGGTCCGTTCTAGGCCGCCGAAAAAAAACAGCCTGTCCTTCAGCATTGGCCCGCCCAGGCGCGCACCGTATTGCTTGCGATCGAAGGGTACGGGAATCAAGCTTTGCTTGGCCGCAACGCTGTCGCCCCTCCAGTAGAAGAATCCTTCACCATGGACGTCATTCGCACCCGAGCGCGTCACGACGTTAATGGTGCCGGTGGATGTCAGCTCTGTTGAAAGATCTAGATTCGATTGGCCCACCTGAAACTCGCCGATGGCGATCTGTGGGATATTTTGGGTGGTCGTCCCGACGGTTTCATCGCTGATATCAATCCCGTCCACCTCAATTCGAGCAGTTCTCCCAAAATGCCCAGCGAAGGAGACAGAGGAGAAGCCATTTTTCGTGGGGTCGAAATTGGCGCCATCCTGAATCTGAACGCCCGGCTCGAGCTGTGCGAGATCGAGAAAGTTCCTCCCGTTGACTGGCAGATTCTCAATCTGTTCAGCAGTGAGCACGCCCTGCACCGTCGCCTGCTCGGTGTTCACCGAAATCGCTGAGCTCTCCACCCTGAGGACCGTGCTTTCCGAGCCGAGCTCGAATGTAACGTTTGCGGTTGTGATTATGCCGACAGCTACGACAACCGTTTGCTCGACTGTCTTGAATCCTTTCGCCGCTACCCGAACTACATACTGCCCCGGCGGGAGAGGGCCGGAATTATAAGTTCCAGCCGACGTGACCTCCGGCTCCAACATCTGTCCCGTGTCTTTATTCGTGATCGTAACCTTGGCAGAGACTACGACCGCGCCTTTCGGGTCCAGAATCGCTCCCTGAACGCTTCCGGTGGAGATTGTGGCCTGGGTGCTTGCCTTTGGCGGAGCGACAAGCATTACACCCAAGAAAAGAGCGGCGACTACCGACAGTGCGACAAATGAGATACCGCTGCGGCTATGACGCATGACGCCTCCATTTCTCTACCTGAGGTTCAAGCAGGATTTCATCTGACATTACTGGCTAGCCCCATGAGCCCCGATCCAGGCAGATCTTCTCATGGAGAGCCAGCACCGTCCGGAAGTGTACGTTTCTATTCCGCAGGATCACGAACGACACCTATGCGGGCCTAAATATTGCAAGAAACCAGACAATGTCAAGCTAAAATAAATCTTGCCCTCCCCCAGTTTGGGGCGTAATCGACAATCACCTGCCATCCGCTGTGCTCTATCGGGCGCGAGGGAAACAATTCTTACAGGCTTTCCGAGGATCTTCGCTTCGAGGTCAGTGTCTGTAACGTCCGTTCAAATTCAACTGGCTCATCAAGAACGGAGTTTTTGGTAGGGACAGTATCCTCAAGGTTAGCGCCGGATTCGCAACCGATTTGAGTTCACCCGCTGCAGAATTGAAGGGTAGACAGCAGAATGATTCTGGGGGCAAAATGCCGGTCGTTCGGCGAGTCACCCTGTGGAGAGTTCCTGGCGCAGGCCAGCACGAGGAAGATGCGTCTTCGATGCCTAAGGCACCGAGGTGACGAGTGTATCCAGTGGGGCCGGTGAGCCAGGTATTCCTGCAAATCGCGGTCACGCTGGTCATTTCGCCGTAGTGGTGCACGGGAGAACGCCATGAAATGCAATCGCAAATTTTGGGGATGGCTTATTTTATGCAGTTTGCTCTTCGCTTCCGGAACGCTGGGCCAAACGTTTCGGGGTGGCGTTGCCGGGACGGTGGTGGACAAGTCCTAGTCGGACCTGGTAAAGTATGACGTTTTCGTGACAGTTTTTGCGGCCCATAGAAAGAAGTCGCATTCGCATCGGTAACGTGTTGATTTTGCAAGATGAAAAATACTTGTGAGAACTGCTCATGCTAGAGCGTCTGGTCATTACCCAGACGGTCGGGTTAAAGCTCGCTTTGATTAAATCATTTAGATTCAAAGAGTGGCGCGCCCTGAGAGATTCGAACTCCCGACCTTCTGGTTCGTAGTTGGGAAGGCGGGAAATCCTAAGGCCTTGCAGGTGTCGCACTTACAGGCCGCACCGGCTTCAAAATCCTGCCTCAGTTGGTACACGCGATAGCGATTGGCTGTCGTTCCCCAAGACTCTGGCCGACTCTAAATCAATAAATCAAGAAGATACGGTGAGGCCGCGTAACATGTTGCATGGAATTGAGACTTCACCGAGTTGCTCAGCGACATTGCTTGTGCTAGCCGCCCCGGATTCGTCTACTGCACCAGTTTCTGAGTCATCATCGCTCCGCCCACGGAAGCCAGGACCGCGGTGACTTTCACTACTTTGTAGGTTTGGTTGGCTATCCAAAAAGTCTTCTTGTCCGAGCCTCCATCCGCGGAGGAAATCTCGACCCGCAGCGTACAAAGGTGCCCGCTGGTACCGTGACCTGTTCCTTTCCGGCGACAGCAAGCTGAAATAATTTCACTTTCTGTGCCTGCACGTCGAAGTTGCGAAATGTCGTGCTGTAGCCCTCGGCAAGCGGCAGGCAGACGATGACCTGCCCCGCGCCGGCAGCATCCGCAAACAACGGTCCGCCCAGATCGACCGCTATCGGCCGGTCTTGTCCGTTCATGCTCATCGTGCCTGACGCCTTGTTCCCCGCAAAATCGAGATCAATGACGACCGGCCCTTGCTTGACGCTTCTCTTCAGCAGCACGAGGCTTCCCTTCTCCAGCGTCGCCGTATCCGTCGCGGTGCCTTGCGGCGTGTCCAACTGATTCGTTGCCGTCCACGAGCTGGCGCCGTCCTGGATCGCCGTGGAAGCCTTCATGTTTATCTGCTGGCCGCCGGTCTCAATCTTCACCTGTGAATGGTGGGCGCACCCAGAATCGAATGGCGCCAAAATCCTTGGCCAGCGTCCCTTTCAGCATCGCCGTTGTTGTAGAATTGGCAGGTTCTCGTGGTGATCAAACGGTTTTCCGTTAGTGTGTTCGACTTCAACTCTGGCACTGCCAGGAGGATTGTTACTATGCACAAATTCATGTCGGTCGTCGTCTCGGTTCTTTTCGTCGCCATGGCCTTCTCCCCAGTCGCGCAAGCGGCGCAGGTGGGAGATCATTTCAAGGCCTTGGGCCCCGACAAGACCCAGGGAAAAGACGACTCTCTGTTCTTCCCCAACGATTTTGAGGCCGCCGTCGCTGGTCATCCGGATGCCAATGCCCTTACCTTTTTCTCGCTCTGCCGGCGTGCGCCTTTCATCTCCACATCGCTGTTTTCAGCGTTCACGGCCGCCAATACCGACACGATCGTCAATGACGAACTGTTCACGCTGGTTGACGGCACCCAGTGTTACCAGCCGCAGAACGAGCAGAACATTGTCATCAACCCGACCAACAGCCAGAACATAGTGACCTCCGCCAACGATTACCGTGCCGGCTTCAGCGCACAGGTTTACCTCAGCTACGATGGTGGCGCGACGTTCACCAATGTAATCCTCCCCGGATATGCTCCCGCCGCTCAGGCCTCCGGCTTGTTCAAGCATGTGAGTGCTGGCGGCGATCCGGTTCTTGCCTTCGCTCCGGATGGCACCCTCTACTATTCCGCGCTGGTCTATAACTTCAGCTTCCTGAATCGCACTCCCAGCGGTGTTGCGGTCAGTGTTTCCCACGACGGCGGCTCTACCTGGGGCGCGCCGGTCATGGTTCACTACGAAGACGCCAACACCTTCTTCAATGACAAGGAGTGGGTCACGGCGGGAACTAACGGCAACGTGTACGTTACCTGGACGCTATTCAAGTTCAGCAAGCCGCGCGGCTACCTTTCTTCGAACATCGTGATGGCTGTGTCGCATGATTACGGCGTCACCTGGTCTGACCCGATCCAGGTCAGCGACGCCGCCCATCCCTTCGACCAGGGCTCGGCGCCAGCGGCTGCGCCTGATGGGACCATTTACGTCGCTTACGAGGGCAACCAGGCCAGCAATGTTTCGCGGGATCAGATCGTGCTCGCGCGCTCGACTGACGGCGGACGCACCTTCACCAATACCGAACTTGGACGCGTTTACGACGACATCGGGTGCTATCCGCTGAATGTGGCGCAGGGCCGGGCGCGGCTGAGCTTCGAGCAGTTCCGCCTCAGCAGCTTCCCCTCGCTTGCCATCGATCCGACCACTGGCGCTCTGGCGATCGCCTGGGCAGATGACCAGTTGAATCCTGGCTGTGCGGCGGGGGCGTCCTCATTCTCCGGAACCACGAACAACCAGGTGAAGCTCATCACCTCGACCAACGGCACCACCTGGACGGCCCCGACGTTCATCACATCGGGCCCGAACGATAAGGCGTACCCCGGTGTCGGAGCCAACGCCGGCCGCGTCGTAGTCGGCTACTACACCCGCGATTACTCGCCGGTTCCAACATCGACCGACCATACCTGTCAGCGGGCGCTCCTAGATACCAACGATCCCGGGTACCCTGCGTCTGCAGCGCACTACATCGACACGGTGGCGGTGTGCCTCGATTACGCGTTCAGCAGCTCGACGGACGCATACGCGAGCGAAACCCGAGTCTCAACCCAATCGTCCAATCCGTACATCGAGTTCTCCGGCAGTTTCATCGGCGACTATACTGGCGTTGCCGTAGATCCCGCCGGCGGAGCACACACCGCCTGGACCGACTTCCGCGGAAAGCCCGGAACGACGACACCTAACCAGGACACGGTTGTCGGGAACGTCCACTGAAGTCTTGCCTTCCGCTCTATAGCTTCGTGAAAGCGAGATTGTAGGTGATGTTTCTGCCTCGGAAAAGCCCATTCGAGAAGGGAGCTGTGCAAAATCCGAAGTCACGCTATTTCAAGCCGTTCGAGTTTTTTGACTACACGCGTTTCCTTCGTTGGGACGTTCGCGGTTCGTAGCGAGCTTAAGAGCTTCTACTACGATTAAAGAATCGACGATCGCCTCCGCTCCCAAACGCCCTGTTTCGGCAAGGCGCTCATGTGAGTTCCTAAACCCAGAAAGTAGAGTCCAGCAGTACCTCCAAGCGTGGCGTAGGGCGAACCGAAACCGGAGATAATGTTGCTCGTGTCTATCCTGCTCTTGTCGATCCCAAGATTCTGTTGTGCTTGTGCGTCGTAGTGAAGCGCAACTGCTGTGCCGGCGGCAAACGGCACCAGCCAAAACGCATCTCTGGGCGAGACACGCAATGGGCTAGTCCAGATACCGGTCTGATCGTGGCCAGTTTGAGGCATTGTCCGAGATGCTTCACGCCGCAGATTTCGGGTTGTTGGGATGATTGTTGCTGGGCTTCTGAAGCCTGATCCGATGATGAGAACGTATCGGAGACGGATTGCGCCGCCTGTGCTTGTTCACGGGATGAGTCTGTCGCCTGAGCAAACGCTGGCCTTGGAGTATAAATTAGGGCCGCACAGATTTGGACGAAAAGCGCAAAACGCGGCAAGCCGTACGTAATTCGAACAATCGACATGATCTTTGAAGCTCCTCTGTGACGCGGGTTATCACACCGTTTTTTTCCTGACTATTTCTCAAAACTCGAAATCCAAAGAGAACTGGATTTGGCGAGCACCGGTTCCGGCAATCGGTTGCCTAAATCCGGGTATCGGAGTCAACCCTGAGCCGAATACCGGATTGATCTGCGAGACGTTCGCACTGTTGAACAGGTTGAAGAATTCCGCTACCACGTCGAGCCGTTTCACCCCGCCGAACGGGAAGTACTTCAGAACGCGAAAGTCCATCGTGGCCAGTGTGGATGTCTTCAGAGAGTTTCTGCCGAGTCCGAATGGTCTGGCCGAGAGGGGAAAGGCGTGACTCTGATTCGAGTCAAGGCCCGTCAACGGGTTTACAGGCCGGCCACTTTCCAGTGTCCAAATCGGCGCCACTTCAATATGGCTGAAGGTGTCCGTGAGCCAGCCGGTGCTTTCTTCCGACTTCCTACCTTTGTCCTCTTCCTCCCCAATAGGCAAGTCCCAGAGTGCATTGAAGACGAAGCGCTGTTGCTGATGCTGGCGGGAGACCGCGTGCTCCATACGCAGATTGAAAGGATTTTGGGGCTGCTCGTCGAAGTCCGAGGCGTCGTCAAATGTCTTCGAGAGGGTGTAACTCGCCGAGAACGCCAGCTCATCGCTCATCCGCCGGTTAAGCGTGAATGAAACGCCGTTGTAGGCCGAACTCGCAGAATTCTGGAGCGCATAAATGTCGCTGAACTGGGTGTTGAGCCGACCAGGGGAAAAGACATCTCGCCCGATCTGCTGTGACGTTGGATTTAGAACACCAAGGCTAGACGCGTTCGCAACAGTGAGGACGACCGGAGGCAACAAATTAACATTAAGTGTTCGAGACAGCTTAAGTCCATGAACAAACAACTCGTCAGCGCGCAGCGTAAGATTCTTCGCGAGCAAGTATTCCGCACCGGCGCTGGCTTGTTGGCTGTAGGGAGTCGCCATGCACGGATCGGGTTGGAAGATCGATGGGGCAATCCCGGATGCAGGCACAACAAGGGGCCCGCCCTGTGCTGCCGCAGAAAGACTGGCTGCTGCGTTTCCGTCTGCTACTTGCTCGAATGCCTGTGAACCGTTCTTTTCGATGGCTCGCGTCAGGTTTGCGAGAACATACCGGTCGAAGAAAACTCCATACCCCGCACGAAAAACCCATCTAGGAGACGGACTCCAAGCGAGACCAATTCGCGGGCTGACGTTATTCGTGTCTTGATTGAATCCAGAAGGCAGGCGCTCGAGGTCGTAACGCACGCCGAGATCAACCGTCAGTTGGCGGGCGATGGACCAATGATCCTGAACGAATCCGCCGAAACTCGTCACCGGAAAATCCACGTTCGAATTCCCGAACGCCTGTCGAAACTGACTAGGATTCCCCGCGAGGAAATCACCGAGAGAGCCAAAGAGATACACGCTGTCGAAGCCATCCGGTACGTCGGCACGCAGTCTGATGCGATTCACAGTTCCGCCAACCTTCCAAAGGTGTTTCCCCCACGTCCGAGAATAGGTATAGCTGGCTTGATAATGGTTTTCGCGACGTTTGCCGTTCCCCGCATAGGGCCGTCCAAAGGTGACGAGTCCAGCGATATCAATCTCCGGGCCGACGGGCTCATTCGTGCGCAGGACCGCATGGCGGGTTGCGGCCTGAAAGCGTAGATCGCTAACGGCTTCCGAGCCTAAGACAGTGGTGAGCGAACCCGAAAGAGCGTTGTCGCTCGTGAAGCTGCTGCCGCGCGCGCTTGCGTCTATGAGGCCATTGCTGTTGAACGCATCGCCTGATTCCTTGTTGTTTGTGAAGGTGTAGCGCAGCATCAGAGCAGTATTTTTCGTGAGCTGGTGATCGAGCTTGCCCGCAGCTTCCGTTTCCGCGCGCGCAATCGGAGAGAAAGCTGTCGTGATCTGGCGCGTTGCTAGCCCTGGAAATGCTCCCGTCGCGAGGAAGGCATTTATGGTTGATGTCACGGCAGGGTCAATATCCGACCCGATTTGCCCTCGGTTGTGTTCTCGTTCGAGGGCGCTGTAGTAAAACGTTTTGTCCCTGATGACAGGTCCACCCAGAGCGAAACCGGCGCGGAACCGACGAAATGATGGTTTGCCCGATTCAGTTTCGAAGGGGTCCCTCGCGTTGAATGCACCGTCCTGCGCAAATAGGAAGGCGTCGCCGTGAATCGCGTTTGTTCCAGAACGAGTGATTATGTTGATCGAACCCCCCGAGGCTCCGCCCGACTCTGCTGAAAGGCCATTGTTGACCACTTGAAATTCCTGCACGATTTCCGGCGAAAGCTCGGTGCGACTCGAACCCGCGTACTCGTCGTCGTTGTCCAGGCCATCGATGGAGAGATTGTTGCTCCGCGATCTCAGTCCACCGAAAGTGAAGCCACTGCCAGTAAGTGGCGTCGAACCGCTCGCGCCGGAGGGTATCGGTGAACTCGAAACGCCTGGTGCAAGGAGAACGAAATCCAGGTAATTTCGGCTCCGCACAGGCAGTTCTTCTATCCTCTCTTGATCCACAGTGGAAACGACTGACGACTGTGAGGGATCAAGTGACGAGGGCTGGGCATTGACGGTCACTTGTTCAGCCGCCGACGCCGGAGCTAGCACGATGTCGAGATGCACGGTTTGTCCGAGACTCGCTACAACACCTGCTCGCCGATAAGGTGCAAAGCCTGTCTGTTCCACTCGCACTTCATAGGTGCCGACAGCAAGCTGCGCTGCTCGAAAGAACCCCTGCTCATCCGTTGTTACAGTACGGGATTGATTGGTCAAGGGGTTGTGCAACGTAACTTTCGAGTTGGGAATGACAGCGCCGCTGGTGTCGCTCACAATGCCCTCAAGAGTTGCTCCAACCCGCGACGCTTGAGCGGCGGCGCCAGCCGCGCAAAACAACAAAGCAAACGATACGGCAACCCCAATAGCAATATGACGCCCGGAAAAGGAACGGCAAGCCAGAATCATCTTGAGTCACCCAATCCAATAAATGGCGGAAGAACAAAAGCAATATGTCTTGGTTGAGCAGCAAGAACAGCCCATCACGGCGCCGTCAACAGACGGAGCTACGTCTGAGCGCGTTTTTGAATCAGCTATCGCAGATTTCTAGATACGCAGTGGGAGGGGAGGGGGACTCGTCGCATCAAAAAGCAGTAAAGTGAAACCGCATGGCGCGGAAAAGAAAGATTTCTTGGCGAAGGAAGCGAATACACCCTTCGCAACAATACCAAGCGGCGCGGGTTTGACGATGAAGCGTGCAAGCGAATACGCCACTCCCGCGCATAACGCAAGAATGACCAACGTGTACTCGGTATCGTTCCCCGTTTGTATCGTGTGATCCCAGTGATCAAAAAGCTCGACCAGCGGACAAACGAGGCAAACGACTAGAATGAACACAATTCCCACGTGCAGGAGTCTTGAGCGCATCGCAGGAATTGTATCACCGCGTGGCGCCTGCGGTGGGGGATTGAACCAAGAATTCGTGGATGCCTAGCACGGACCACTTGGTCGAACCGCCGTTCCAGGTTCTTGCGTTGGAGAGCTCTGCGGGTTCGGAACTTCATATGGTGTTGTGCCAATCAGGCTGGCTGCACACTCCGTAAGTATCTGCGGTATTGCCGGAAGCGTGGACGGCAGAGCGGGTATCGACTGATCGGATTTTCTGAAGTTAAATGCGCTCGTGAGATCGCCAACGGTGGCGCGCCGCCATGCAGACAAGTTAGGCACTTCGACGCCAAAACGCGTTTCGAGGAATCGCAGCACTGAAGTGTGGTCGAAGAGCGCCGATGATACAAATCCACCCCTGCTGAACGGAGAGATCACAAGCATCGGCACACGAAAACCCAATCCAATGGGGCCGAGAATGGGAGGATTGCCGATCACCGTGGGGTCCGGGACTGCGGGTGCAGTGACGTATTCGCCGGGGGTGCCTGGGGGCGCTGTCACCGGCGCGACGTGGTCAAAGAAGCCGCCATTCTCATCGTAGGTGGCGAACAGGACCGTCTTCGCCCATAGCGCCGAATTCGCGGTCAAAGCACTGATAATCGCGGACAGGGTGTTCTCCCCAAAGAGTGAGGGCGCTGGCGGATGATCGGAGTCAACGATCGAGGCGAGCACCCAAGAGACTTGTGGCAGGTTTCCAGACAACGCATCCGCCAGAAAATCAGCCGGAAACTGGGGCCCGAATGCGTTCTGGTAGAGCGTCGATGCGGGGTTCTGGAAATTCTTGAAGTACGAGAGAACATTGTCGGAGAAAATGGTGTTCAGAATATTCTGGTCAGGTGACGAGTAGACCTTCCACGAAATTCCGCGAGCCTGAAGCTGTTCAGGCATCGTCGTATAGGTCAGTTTGCCGAAGAACGACGACCGATTTGCGACTAGCGTTTGAAGTAAGGGCCCACCGTTCTGTCCAGCTGGGTCGATGGAAGCCGCCATGGTGTAGAGCCGGTTAGGATCCGTGGGGCCGATCACCGAGCAGAAATAGTTGTCGCATACGGTGAAGGCGTCAGCCACGGCATAGTAAAAAGGAAGGTCTGCGCGCGTGTAGTAGCCCAGGGCGAGTACGGCATCATTGGAATTGGTCGCGAGGCGAGAGGTCACAAAGCCATCCATTGCGCCACTGTCCCAGCTCTGATGCTGCGGCACCCAGTCATGAGTGATGTCGTGGGTGCATGCAGCGTTCGTCTTGGAAGTATCGAGATGGAATGGAAGCAATACGCCGGCCGGCGGGTTCGTGGTATTTGCAGGGTCGGGTTGCTGGAATGCTGGACTCTGTTCGGCGAATCCACGCACGCCGCGGTAGCTTCCGAAATAATGGTCGAAGGACCGATTTTCCTGGATGAAAATGACGACGTGCTCGATGTCAGTCAGTTTGGAGCAAACGGATGGAGCGGGACCGGGGGAAGTACCTCCTCCGCCGCAACCAGGCAGAAGCACAGCCGCGAGCTCAGCTGCAGCCGTGGCGGCGCCAATTTTCAATAAATCTCGACGGGTAACATCCCTGGAAGGCATGGAGAGCTTTCTTTCCTCCTTTGGGCCGATCCCGTGATTGAATCCTCGCCATTGAAGGAGCGGCGGCTACAAAATTCCTGGGCGATCCTAGATAATCCTCGTCATTGGATGCGCTCAATGTCAAAAGCCTTCAGAATGTGAATTTCATGCCGAATTGGATTTGCCGCGCGCCCGAAGTTGCATCGGCACGCCTCACTTCCGAAGTCGATTGCGAACGGAACAAGAGAACCACCGGCATTGCTGGCGGTTCCGCTTGGTCTGGCTATCTCGAAAGCAACTGAAACTGCTCGAATGTTTCTTAGTGGCGACCCTTGTGCTTGCCCTGAGTAAAGCCCTTGTGCTTACCCTTGTTATCGTTCTTATCGTTGTCCTTGCCCTTGCTTGGCGTCTTGTTGGTACTCTTAACTAGGTTTGCGCGGGTGTCTCCGGTGTTGGCAGCGCCCTTATTGTCGCGGTCCTTACCCCTTATGGTCAAAAAAGTCGTGCGTAGGGCCGAAGTCAGACACCCCCCGCGGAGCGGGTGGCTTGGTGAGTGGGGCCGCCTCAAAGGCGGTTGTCCCGTTGGTTGAGGCGTCGCGCTAAGGCGCGCCTTCGTGGATGAGTTTAGAAACTGCCGCTGTTACCATCCGCGGCCTCTTGTTCGCGGATGTATTTGCGGACTTGCTCCAACTCAAAGCCCACTGTGGACACTGCGTATCCACGGGCCCAGAAGTGCTCGCCCGTGAAATTCCGCTCTTTGCCACACAAGCGGGCCATCGCTATGGCGCTCTTCCCTTTTAGAAATCCGATCACGAAGGCCACCGGATACTTCGGAGGGATCGCGATGCACATGTGCACATGGTCCGGCAGCAGGTGTCCCTCAATGATCTGGCACTCCTTCTGCCGCGCCAATGCGCGAAATACTTCATAACATCCTCCTTTTTCTGGCTCTCACCAAGCCACGGGGGATGTTATGCCCAAACGGAACGGTCAAACCTTTTCTGGTCTCACTGGTCGAACCAGTGGCTTACCTAAATCTGAGTTAAAAATTAAGCTTTAGGCCGAGCTGGATGACCCGGTTCGGTTCGCCAATGGCGATCACCGTTGCCGAAGACGGCAGCGAAGCCGAGACGCAGCAAGTCCGGGCGAAGATACTGCTTTGAACGCTGGGCGACCCGGACGTCGCGTTGCGGGGATTTTCCCAGTTTGTGTGGTTTAAAACGTTGAAGAACTCCGCCCGAAACTGCAGTTTGAAGCGTTCCGTCAGGCCAAAGTCTTTCAATAGTCCCGAATCCAGGTTCCAGAAATTGGGCCCTTGTACGATGTTGCGACCATTGCCATTCTGTCCCGGCGGCGGAATGCAGAAGAACGTCTGAGTGCTAGTAACGTTGACGCAGTTGAAATTGGGGTCGGTGGGGTTGGTGATGAGTTGTCCCACGTTGTACATTACCGGGCCTTCCACTCCATTCACAAACTGCACGTGGCCCTTGTCCAGCGGCCCCCTTACCTGCGCGAAGCTAACATGCGCTCCATTGGTCGTCAGCGAACCGCTCGTGATGCTGTACGGTTCCCCGCTCTGGTATGCGAAGATGCCGGTGTACGACCAACCCCCGATAATCTGATTCGCCCAGCCCGGCGCGGACGAAGCGAGTTTCTTGCCCTTGCCGATGGGTAATTCGTAAAGCAGATTGGTCAAAAGTACGTGCGTATTGTTGAAGTCCGAGAGCGCCCGATCCAAGCGCCAGTTATGGATGTCCGTCGGCGTGCGGCTATTCGTCGTGCTCAGGCCACCGCCGGTGGCTGCACCGGTCGGGTCGATAGACATGTCGTCAATGGACTTGCTGAAAGTGTAGGAGAAGGACAGGTCCAGCCCTTGCTCGAAGCGCCGCCGGGCGGCGATGAACAAACCGTGGTAGTAAGAATCACCACCAGAATCCTGGAAGAAGATTTGGCCGAACTGAGGATTGGGGCGGAAGAAATTCCTCGGGAGCGCGCTGTTCGCCGCGCTGTTCGGATCCCAAAAGGTACCAGCGCCAGTCAGGCTGTCCACAAAATTGGCAAAATTCCCGATGTTGAATGTGTCGAAGTCGGATGCTCTATTGTTCAGGTTGGAGTTGGCAACTCCCGCAGTGCTGCCCGTTAATTGGAGAAGTAATGCCGGCGTTTGACCGGTCACGCCAACAGGGCAGGCGGTTCCGTCCGCTCTGCAACCAAGCTGCCGGTTGCCCATGGCGATTTTGAACGAATCGAGGAAGCCAGCTCCGTTAACGGAAACCTGGTTCAGATCGTAGGCTCTATAAAGGTGTGTCCCGCGCTTCCCGATGTAGCCGATTTCCGCCACGAAATGCCTCGGAAGCTCGCGCTGAATCGTCAAATCCCATTCGTGAACGGAGGGATTCTTGATGTTCGGATCGAAGGCACCAACAGCCGGAGCGCCGCCTGCAGCCTGTTGCGCGGGCGTCACTGCCACAGAAGGTGTAATGGCTGGAGTCGGAACAGCGGTGGGAAACCCCGTGGAGATTCGGCTGCTGTTCCCGGTGGCGGTAATCCCATTTGGGAGCACACAGCCTGAGGTCGTGGTTGCGGCTCCAGACGAGTTAATCGTCGTTATGCAGTTCAGCAAAAAGCCTGGCATTTTGCCGGCCATTGCTGTTACCTGAAATGTAGAGAGTGTGTCAAAGAGCCAAGAATATCCGGCGCGCACCGAGGTTTTATCGTCGGGCGACCACGCTATCCCTATGCGCGGGCCAACCGCGCCGATGTTGTTATTCTGGAACCAGCGGTCAGCTTTCATATAGGTTACGGCGCCCTGTGAACCGTCAGGGAAGACATTAGGGACGAGAGATTGCTTGGCGTCGTAAGGAGCGGGATTGTATTCCCACCGCACGCCCAAGTTAAGGGTAAGATTCGGCCGCAACTTCCATTCATCCTGCACGTAGGAGTCATACTGGTGTGCGCGCGTGTAGACAGTCGCGAAATTCGTGCTGCCATAGGTATTGCTGGCGAAGTTGGCCAAGAACGCCTGCTGGATACGGCTGGGGATGCCAGCCAATTCGTCGATGGCTTGCTGTAGCCGATTGATGTCCGTTGAATTCGCGCATGTCGGGCAAGTGGCGGCATTGCCCGCCGCCGGAATGTTATTGAATCCTGCCAAACGGTTGCTGCGATTGAACCGGATGATCGGCGTAACAACGCTGCTGCCGAAGAACCCGCGGCTGTCATTGTGTATGTAGAATCGGAAGTTGATTCCCGCCCGAAGTGTGTGCGCCCCGTGAACCCACGTGATGTTGTCCACGAGCTGTGGCGTGGTGATCGCACGTTGTGTGTGTGGCGACAGGCAGTACGGCCCGTCGACGTTCAGCGTCGATCCCAGCACACAGTCGTCAGCCCAGATGGGAACCTTCTGTGGATTCGGAAAGTTGGGATTGGACTCTCCGAAGGTGAATTGAAACGCGAAGCGGTTGAAACCGGCCGTGAATTCGTTCACCAGCGTCGGCGAAAAATTATGTCGGTAGCTGATTGCCAGATTCTTCCCAAGCCGGTTCACTTCACCCAGTGGTGGAAATCCGGGGTACACCTGGGGCCGTGCGTTGAGGAAGTCACCTTGCTTGGTATCGAAAGTATTTTGCAGCCACCGGACAAAGACGCTGTCATTGGGACCAAACGTGTGATCCACTCGCACATAGTAGTTGGGCCCTTTGAATTGAGAAGGCGGGTTCCAGTTGAATCCGGCTTGATTGAGTCCGTCACCCAGGCTGAAAGCGTTGGCAGCCGGAAAGCTGTTCATCAGCGCCAGCACCGCCGGATCTCCGCCGATTCCTTGCGGGTCGTTGGCGAACATATTGTAGCTGTCCACGCAGTTGCCCACGATCGTCGAGCCATTGCACACCGGAACGCCGGGCTTCAGATTGCCATTGGTGTCTACCAGGAGTGGTGAATTGCGTGTGACCGTTGAGCCGCCCACGTTGATTGATCCGCGCACGAACCGGAAAATCCCCGATCGCGCCAGCGACGTGTAGACCGTCGGCGCTCCGAAGCCCGCTATGCCTACGTTGGTGGCCGAGACTGGCTCCGTCTGGTTGATTTGGTTATTCTGAAAGCTGCCGAAGAAAAACGTTTTGTTCTTGATGATCGGGCCGCCCACCGCAAAACCATATTCGTTGAGCTTCAGCTCCGGGCGCTTTTTCCCCTCGTAATTGCTGAACCACTCGTTTGCGTTGTAGTCCGTATTCCGATTGAAATAAAACGCTGACCCGTGGAGAGAGTTGGTGCCGGGCTTGGTAGCCACGATCACGTTTGCGCCGCTGTTCCGTCCTTGTTCAGCCGTGGCGCCCAGCGTGACAGTTCGGAACTCCTCCACATTATCGGGATTCAGCCGCTGAATATTCCCTTGTGGGTTCGGCACCGTCGACTCATTGGCGTCAATGCCGTCAATCGTGACGTTATGCGAGCGGTCACGAGAGCCAAATACGTGTGTACCGGAGCCTGCGCCATTGGTCGTGCGTTGTACCACGCCTGGCTCCAATGTCAGCAGCGCCAGCGGGTTGCGCCCGTTCAGCGGCAGGTCCTGTACCTGTTTCGTATCCATGATATCGCTCACGGTGGCGTTGGACGTTTCCAGGCGCTGATAGTTCGATTCCACTACTTCCACGGACTGCCCGACGGTCCCCAATTTCAAGGTCACGTCCACAACCAGCGGTGTACCAACCGTCAGTATGTTGTGAATGCTGCTAAAGGTTTGGAACCCGGTAAGCGATACGGTGATGCTGTAACTTCCCGGAGTCAGCGATGCGAAGGAATAATTGCCGGAACTTGTCGTGTTTTGACTGAACACTACGCCCGTTTCTTCGTTCTTTGCTTCGACTTTGGCGTTAGCTACGACAGCTCCGGATGCATCTATTACAGCCCCAGTAATCGACGACGTACTGACTTGTGCGGAAAGGGAAAAGACACCCGAGAGCAACCCCAACAGAATTAAGACGGCATACTTCCTCATCACGGAACACCCCCCCATCAATGTTTCGCAGCTTGTGGAAAGGTAAAGTAGGCACAACCGAATTGCAACTGAACGCGGCAAGCTGCGAGAACTCTCGCTTTTTTACTCCGCGAAATCGATTTCGTCAACACCAGGATTCAGGGGTCGCTTGTCTTGACGACAACTTTCAATGGTCGGATGGAAGCTGTGAAGAACGCCCGATAAACGTCACGCGTTTCGGAGTTTGCTGACCATCGCGCGAGGCAATATATATGAACGCCGTATGGGTTTGGAAACACGGTGCCTGACTTTTACGGAGGGGCATAGAAGCGGCGTTCGTGCCCAGCACATTGCGGGCGTATCGTCGGCTACCCTTACCTAATCGCGTTACATCAGAGTTGCCCGTCATCCCCCAGAATTGGTCGCAACCGTTAGTGGAACGTATAACTTCCCAGAACCAAACCTGTCCCTGGCGAATTGGTACGGTGTCAAGGTTCAACGCAATGTAACATTGTTACACCGAAGCAAGACAACAATTCGCCAGCCAGAGGTGCGATGAAGATCACGGGGCATCACACTGATTCGGTGTTCCGCCGCTACGCGATCGTCGACGAAGAACAGAAGCGGCAGGCGCTGGCAAAAACGCAGCAGCACCTTGCCGCTTCAGCGGACCGCAAGGTGGTTCGGATGGGAGAACGAAAGTGAGAACACGGACAATTTACGGACAATCGAGCCATTCACGGACAACGCATGCGGTGTAAGTGCTTGAAAAGATGGTGCGCCCTGGGTGATTCGAACACCCGACCTTCTGGTTCGTAGCCAGACGCTCTATCCAGCTGAGCTAAGGGCGCACGGTTGATTCTAAAGAACTTACTGGAATTCCGGTTGTCCGCTTTTGCATACTCTTTGCATAATCGCAAAACGTTGGCGCTAGGTTTGCCGCTTCTTGCGCTGTTTGGGATGTGGCGGAACGCAGCATTCTTAGCCTCTTAGTTTGGATGGCCGAAACTGCTCTCATTATCAAACAAGCTGGAAATTTTGTCCATCTCGCGAATCGCGGCGGCATGGACGAACTTGATATAATGCGCGGTGGTTGTCGCGAGGTTCGCGTGGCGCAGCATGGCTTTCGCGGCCATCGGGCTGCCCACGTCCGCAAGGGCACTAATCTCCAGTCTCCTTGAATTTGCGAAACGAGAAGAACACGACCAGGTCGCCATGCGGAAGTCTGTTGCGAACGTCTTGCCGGCAGATTCCCCACGAGAGCGGGCCGCCAAACTTGCGCGGCATAGAACGAAGGGTCATCTCCGTTGTCATGGGGCCAGCCCTGCGCTTTCACGACCTTCCTGAACGCAGCGATAGTCGAGCCACAACGAGACATCGATGAGTCATCTGATGTGGCGTGGAATGGAGCGCAGTAAATCTTCGTCGTTAGCAAGCGGCAGTTCTTCCCGCGCGGGCTCTTACTCCCTGCTACGGGATACGTAGTTCAGTGCTCAACCTTGTGGTTGGCCTTCCAGTCTCTTGAAGCGAGAACTCCGGCAGCTTGCTCTTCGGCAAAGACAAAAAGGTGTTACGGTCTGCACCGTGATTGCACAGGGAAAAGAAGGGGTAGCCATTCATTTTTGGTTAGGTTTTTCTTCAAGTTGCCACGGCTTGCGGAATCCCCAGATGAGTCTCGCCACCGCAACGCCGATTAGAAGGACGTAGAGTCCCATTGTCATGTAGTCCATCAGCAGCGGAGCTTTCGGTGCAGCTGCCGCCAACGGCGCTCGGATCGCCCATATAGCTAGAAAATACGCGAACTCGTTCAGTGTCAGCTGTTTTGGGTCCGCACTCTTGGCGACCACCAGAATCCAAGCGACCGCAAGAATACCAAAGAACACGGCGAAAAACTTTGGAAACATTGGACGTTCTAATACCAGGAGAATGCGGCCATCCTTCCAAAAGTCAGGCCTGTAGAGTCGAGCGAATTCCTTGGGGTCTTGTTGAAAGTACTTGCCCCAGTATTCCAGGTCGTTTGCTTTTATGTTTCTGACCATGAGATTGGGTATTTTGGGCAAAACCGTGTAACGGTCGTCCGGAATCCTGAAATACTGCTTCCAGTCGGGTGATGCGACAATCATGAGTTTGATTTGAGCGGCAAGGACATATTTGTCAAATGGATAAAGCCATGGGTCTCCCAAGAGTGGAACGTCCGCCATAGTAGACTTGGGAACGGATTCGGAAAAGGAAGCAGGAGGATGCCTTAATGGAACATTATTGGTCCACCCGCGTGGTGCGAAAACCCCGAGAGAGAATTCGTTCGTGGCGTCAGAAATCTCAAACGGGCTAAAGAATACCTGAACGGGAGCGGAATAGTTCTTACGGATTTCGTGGGTCTCAGGGGATTCATCTATGAACGTAAACAGTGGCGCTCGAACTAGCATGCTCGGGTCTTTCCCCCATACGTATCGAAGGTCGGCTCGCAAGCGAGCCGTCTGGTATGTTTCATCGATAGATTCGAGCACCACCCTGTAGTACTTCACATAAGCGGTAACTTGTCCAGGCGCAGGGATTTCTGTACCCAAGAACCATTGGGTCTGATCCTGGTCCATCTGAGGTTCACGGTGACCCAAGTACACGGCAACAAAGACGAAAGAGACGACGACCAGGAGAACGGCGATTGCTAGAATTTTTCGTCGATGGCCAAGAAGTCTCACGACAAGGCGGAGCTTGTCAGAAATGACGTTCTCGATTTGCGTCCAGGAAGAAGCCGCGGGCATGAACGCATTGTATAGGGGAAAATGCTAGGCCCGTGGTCTAGGAACGCCTAGGTGCTTAATCAGACAAAGTGGGCCGCGGCTGTTTTTTCGGCCAGGACTGCTTGTTGTCCGCCGTCTTCTCAGCTTGCCGGACGTAACTCAAGGGCAAAAAAGGACCTGAGTGCGATTGCCTGACTTGGCTCGGTCAGCCCACTGCTGAGCCGCCTCGTCCGAAAACCACGCGATGTTCTTCCGGACCGAAACAAACGACAATTGCCCCGGCCACAAGCACGATCAGTGCGAACAGGCCCATAGCCCGCCCATAGCTCATGAAGTGAGCCATGCGCGCTTCGAAATACGCGCTGCCGGAAGCAATCAAGACGCCCAGTTGGTAAGCGAAGCCAGGGAAAAACCCCCGTAGGGTATCAGGTGACAGCTCGTTAATGTGGGCTGGAATGACGCCCCAGGCACCCTGCACCATAAATTGCATCAGGAATCCTCCCGCCAGAATCAGCGGAAGATTGGGCGCGAACACCCAAATCGGAATCAGCAAGCAACCCAGAAGCAAAGCTGTCACCATCGCGAGGCGTCGCCCTCTGTAATCGGAAAAATATCCGAACGCTAGGCCGCCGCAGATCGCGCCAACCATGGCAAACGCGGTGACGTCCGAGGTGCGCTGCGGGCTGAAACCGTGCTGGTGCTGCAAGTAGGTGGGGTACATGTCTTGTGTGCCGTGAGAGATGAAGTTCACCATGGCCATCAGCACCACGAGATAGGCAAAGCGCTGCCAGTTTCCGAATATCGCTCGGCGGTAACTCGCCCAATCCGTGCGCGAACGGTGCCAAGCTTCGGGCTCTTTCACTTTTGCGCGGACAAAAAGCGTAAGCAGCGCCGGCAGTCCGCCGACAAAAAACAGCGGGCGCCACCCCCAGTGCGGATAAACAAGGCGGTACGCCCCGGCTGCGAGCAAGAATCCCAGCGCATAGCCTTCCTGCAATAGCCCGGAAATGAGCCCCCGCCATCTCGCAGGGATCGACTCCATGGTGAGCGAAGCTCCCACGCCCCACTCGCCGCCCATGCCGATGCCGTAGAGCAGGCGCAGGAAAAAGAAGGTTCGATAGTCCGGAGCAAGTCCGGACAAGACTTCTATGAGTGAGTAATACAGGATATTGATGACCAGCGGAATGCGGCGCCCATAGCGGTCCGCAAGCAAGCCGAATAGGATGGCCCCGATCCAGCGTGTGGCCAGACTCGCCGCAATAGTTAGCGTCATGGCCGGGAGCGTTTTGCCAAACTCCGCCGCGATGGGCGCCAAAACAAAGGTCAGAACAAAGAAGTCGAACGCATCGAAGGTCCAGCCGAGGAATCCGGCCAGGACTGCATTGTGAGTGCCAGGGCGGACCGGTTCAACAGAATCCACCATCTCAATCCGCGCTCCACTCGTGGGCGCGAGGCATCAGACGTGAAAGCAGCACGGCGCAGATGGCCGCGAGCACCAGCAGCACAAAGCCGAATCCTATTTTCCCTAGAAGCATCTTCCCCGAACCAAACAACGCCAGATACACCATGGCGCAGCCGAGCGCCCAGGATAATAGGTTACGCCCCAGATCCCGCGTTTGCGGGACGTCCTGCACCAATTGCGCGACCGGCCCCCAACCGGCAACATGGGGCCGAACCTTCCGGTAGAATTTCACCAACACGTCTTCCCTTTCCGGCCTGGTCAGGAAGGTTACGGCGATCCACACGAAGGACGTCAGGACCGTGGTAACGAGAGCGTTCTTCGCGAATAGCACCGCTTCGGATCCGGAAAACGGTTTCAGCAAGGAAAGCGCAGCCGTCACGGCAATGGCCGTGGCCATGGCGGCGATTTCGCTCCAGGCATTGATCCGCCACCAATACCAGCGCAAGAGGTACACACCGCCCGTGCCGGCGCCAATGGTCAACACCACCTCCCAGCCCGCGACAATCGAGCCGAGCCGGGCCGAGACGTAGGCCGAAACCACCACGAGAAGCACGGTCGCGAACCGCGAGATCAAAACGTAATGCTTCTCCGTGCCGTCGCGCTTCACGAAGCGGCGATAGAAGTCTGCAACGAGATAGGACGCGCCCCAATTCAGTTGCGTGGCGACTGTGGACATAAACGCCGCCATGAACCCGGCAAACACCACGCCTCGCAGCGCGTGCGGCAAATGTTCCGCAACGATGCGCATGTACGCAGGCTCCGGTTGCGAGAGGCCTGGATACAAAACAATCACTGCCAGCGCGGCCAAAATCCACGGCCAGGGACGCAGCGCGTAATGCGCGACGTTGTACCACAACACAGAAAGCAGGCCGTTACGTTCGTCCCGTGCGCTGAAAATGCGCTGCGCGATGTATCCGCCTCCACCTGGTTCGGCTCCCGGGTACCAAAACGCCCACCACTGCAGGCCGAGATACACCGTGAACGTGATTACGGGAAGGGCCCACATTGCCTGGAAGGTGAAGGGGCGGGAAAAATCAGGGAAGAAAGCGGTGGGATCGGCGGCAGCAGGTCCCGCTGCCGCGCGCATCGCGTCGAGCTTCGCAAGCATGGCGTGCATCCCGCCAACCGCGTCGATCGCGTACCACGCAATGCCGATGACGATGGCCATTTTCAGGACAAACTGAAAGAGATCGGTCCACAACACCCCCCAGAGGCCGCCTAGCGCCACGTAGAATCCGGTGAATGGAATCAGGAAGAAGACGCAAACCCACAGCGAGGTTGCTTCGCTGATTCCCAGGCTGGCGGCCACGATAGCGGTCATGGCTTTTGTGACCCATCCGAGGATCAGGCAGTTCATCAGCAAGCCGAGATAAAGCGCTCGAAAGCCCCGCAAGAATGCGGCGGGCTTTCCCGAGTAGCGCATTTCCGCGAACTGCACGTCGGTCAGGAGCCCAGAGCGGCGCCACAACCGCGCAAAGAGAAACACGGTCATCATGCCCGAAGGCAAAAAGCTCCACCAGAACCAGTTGCCGGCGATGCCGTTTCTGTAGACGAGGCCAGTGACCACTAGCGGCGTGTCCGCGGCAAACGTTGTCGCCACCATGGAAGTCCCCGCCAACCACCAGGAAACGTTGCGGCCCGAGACGAAGTAATCTTCCGTGCTTTTCCCCGAGCGGCTCCGGAAATACAAACCGAGAACCAGCGTGACCAGCAGATAGCCAACGATGGCGGCCCAATCGGCAACAGTGAAAGTCAAAGTGGCGGATCCTTTCCCTATAAGTGCTTGCCAGAACAGTGCGCCGTACTGTATAGCACTTTCCCGGCCCTGTCCCTACCGCCTTCTCGCGCGCTCGGCAATGTGCACCAGCGCGGGGGAAGCCCCCGGGGAAGCCCCGGTGCTTCATTCTTGTGGGGGGCCGGCATGCTGCGCCCCGGTTGGCAGTGAACGCCTTCTCCCGGTCCCTTTTCGGCCAGCTCCCGTGTTGCAACGGGCGTGTTGAAACGGGCGCACCGGAAATCGCGTCAAAGGCTTCGTTGAAGCCTTACTGCGAGGCAGGCGCGCGCACCCCGTGTCCCGGGAATACGCCCTCAACGAGGTTCCCATTCTTAACCACGGGCACTCCGCCTACCAGCACAAACGGAATCCCCTCGGAATATTGCAGCGGCTTTTCGTACGTAGCTCTGTCAATGACTGTGCCGGGATCAAAGACCGTGATGTCCGCGTCGGCGCCCACGCGAATTCTCCCTTTTTCGTTGAATGCGGGCGCACGTTTCTGCAGCCGCTCGGCCGGCATCAACGTCATTTTTTTCAGCGCGGTCATTAAGTCGAGCGCCTTTTCCTGACGCACGTAATGGCCGAGCACACGTGCGTAAGTCCCCGCGGTGCGCGGGTGCCCTTTGCCGTTCAAGAGATGGCCATCGCTGGCAATCATCGTGAGTGGGCTTTCGATGGCGGCATCGATGTTCTCCAGGGTGTTCGAGGGAAGAATAATCATCCCACCCTGTTTGCGGTACCGCAGGAACAAATCGCGTGTCAGATGTTCGGCGGTCGCGGGCCAGAGAAGCGAAGCAAAATAGCTGTCGGGCTCGTTTTCCTTGTGATCGAAAATCGCAGATTGAATGCTGGTCATGCCCATCGTGTAGGGATAGGCTTCGGTGGTCACGTCCATGCCGTGTGAGCGAGCCTCCGAAATCATCTGCAGTTCGTAGGCCACATCGGGTCCCCCGGTGCTCTGGATGTGCACGATGTGCAGCGGCGCACCAGTGATCGCTGCGGCTGCGACGGCTTCCTCAAAGCCGCTGAAGTTTCCCGGAGAGGCCCCGATTCTCGGCGCTCCGCTGCGAATATGAATGTGACAAGACGCGTGATACTTTGCCGCGACGCGAAACACCTGCGTGATCTCCCCATTGGTCGCTGCTTCGGTATAAGCCGGGCCGATGCCCACGGCCAGAGCACCGCTCCTTAGTCCCTTCTCGAGAAGGGACATGATCTGTTCCATTTCCTCCGGTGTTGCTTCGCGGTGAGCCGCATCTCCGCTCGGCAGGAGTCCTCCGGGATCGTGCATCACCGCCATTCGAACGGGAATGTGACCCACGCTGGCGCCATAGTTGATAAGTGCTTTGTCCTCCCGCTCTCCATACCAACGGTCAACATCTGCCACGCCGACTTCCAATTCCAACGCCGTGGTCACGCCGTCGCGGGCCTTCGCCCTGTAGTTCTCGTCATCCTGGCCGTGTTGGTGCAAATCGATGAAGCCGGGTGCAACCACAAGACCCTTGGCATCGATCGTTTGCCTCCCTTGCAATGCCGCGCTGCTGATAGCTCGAATTTTGCCACCGCTGATTCCCACATTGCGCACCGCATCCAGTCCCGATTCAGGATCCATCACTCTTCCGTTTGTGATCGCCACGTCATACGATACTTCCTGCGCGCAAAGCGACCTTGCCCCGCCAAATGCACAGACAAGCGACGCGACGCCGAAACTTGCCAGCAGCATTTTGTTTGTGCTTCCGTCGCGCCGCTCCGCCATCGCTGTACACCATCCTTTGGGATCAAGCCGCCAAGTTTCTTCGCGTTCGAGGGAGGTGTCAAACGATTTCCAAGGGGAGGCATGCTATAGCGGTTTCCGCCCTGCCTCGAAAGTGCTTGGTCGGTTCATCCAGCATGTAAGAAAGAAGGAAATCCCAAGGCGCTTGGTCTCCAAAAGAGTTTCCACTATTACCTGAGGTGCGTCTCTAACACATTGAATCGCAATAGGATAAAGGCAGAAAGAAAAGAAAACCCGGGTCGCGGGGGGGCGACCCGGGTGGGGGGTACTGCCGAGGGGGGCCGGAGGAAACTCTTTCTCAGTGAACGTGGTTTACGGTCAACAGGCAGATTTGGCGCAACTCTTCGTAAGTGAAAAAGGTCTCTTCTTCTTGGCCGGAGACCTCGGTGTGGCCAAAACCGCACTCGCTCGAGAGCCGACTTAGTTCCGGCTCCGAAAGACCCAGGAGCACTGCCGCGCGCCGCCGAGTTACGTATTTGAGTTCTTGTGTTTTCATATGTAGGGGCCTCACGAAGGCAAAAGGACCATGCCGTCTTCCTCCACTGCCAGGATCATGGTCTTGTAAATGTCTACGTCCCAGCCTTCCCCGATGCGCATGCGCACCGTGTCGCCGCCATCTTTCAGCAGCTTTCCTCGCAGCGGCACTTTGATATCGCCCAATGCCACTTGAAGAACAACCGGGTGCCCAATCCAAGCCTTGAACGCGCTTTCCATTCTTTTGACCCCGCACAACTTCAGCGTGACGGATGGAGAATCTCGCACAGGACTGCGGCTCACAATGGTACAGAGAGGGTACGGGACTAGTAAGTTCGTACTGTTTCAATCTGGCTCGTCGAACTACAAAGAATGGAAGGCGAAGTACGTTCGTACTGTTGCCAGAGGGACGGCCGGACCATAGCTCGAAACGGCTGGCGCTGGCATCTTTTGGGAATGACCGAGCGCCAGGATTCCGCGCTGGAGAAGTTGCCCCCCGGTACAGGGACACCGCCCCTGCGGACAGGGATTGGACTGGCTCTCGGTGGGGGTTTTGCTCGCGGATTTGCGCACCTTGGCGTATTAAAAGTCCTCCGGCAACACCAAATAAGCGTCTCGCACATCGCTGGCAGCAGTGTGGGCAGCATCCTTGGCGCCGCCTATGCCAGCGGAGCGCCGCTCGAACGGATCATCGAAGCCTGCCGGAGGCTGCGCTTTCGCGACATCGCTCGTTGGCGCGTGTCTCGCTTGGGTCTGGCCAGCAACCAGCGCCTCGGCGAACTGGTTGAGCGAGTGTTCGGTTCACGCCAGTTCGAGGACCTACGGATTCCCCTGGCCGTGGTGGCGACGGATTTGTCTTCGGGCGAACCTGTGGTTTTTACACAAGGAAATCTGGTCGACGCCATCCGCGCGAGCTGCGCGTTCCCTGGCTTATTTGAGCCAGTCGAGATTGGCACCCGGTGCCTTGCCGACGGCGGCCTTGTCGCGCCGGTGCCAACCGAAGCCGCACGCAGCATGGGGGCGCAAACCGTGATTGGAGTTTCCGTTGGCCTGCAGGACGGCAACCGAGGCGTACCTACAAACATTTTTCAGGTGGTGAGCCGGGCAGTTGGCGCAGCCCAGAAGCATCAACTTGAACTTTGGGAGCGGCAAGCCGATCTGGTGCTTCGCCCAGACGTGCAATCTCTGGCCTGGGACGATTTTGCGCGCGCGGATGAAGCGATTGCGGCTGGGGCCGCGGCCGCACTCCGCGCTCTGCCGCGCATAGAAAAGTTGCTCGAGCGAGGGACGGAAGCGGAATTTCCCTTGGAGGCTCGGTTGTTACTGGAACAGAGAAGTGACATGGAGCTAACGGAGGCCCAGGTATGATTCGTCCGGGCGTACTGCTGGCGGCAATGGGCAGCCTGGTTTTCTTGTGGCACGAATGTGGGCAGGATGCAGGCGTTTTCTGTTACCGTATAGGTTGGGGTGCCGTGGCGGGGCTACGCACACGCGCTCTCGTGCCGGCGTACTCGCGGGCATCATTTCAGTTTTCTGCTTTGAGGAACAGATCGGAGTGCTTGACGCCATCCTTCAGTTCTTCCGTGCGCTGTTCAACCCCGACGGACTCCGAGAACTAATCCGCGCCGGCGGATCCCCCCTTATCTGCACGATTGTTTTTGTCGAAACAGGATTTTTTGTCGGCTTTTTTCTTCCGGGCGATTCGCTGCTCGTCACTGCGGGCATTCTTTCTGCCGGAGGCGTCATTCCGCTGAAGCTGCTGCTTCTCCCAGTCATGCTGTGTGCCATAGTGGGGGACCAGATTGGTTACTGGATTGGACGTTCGGCGGGGGCAGCGCTCTATCGCCGCGAGGACTCTTTCTTTTTCCGTCGCAGCCACCTCGAGCGCGCGCATGATTTTTATGAGAAGTACGGGGGAAGGGCTGTGATTCTGGCACGCTTTGTTCCCATCATTCGGACGTTTTGTCCGCCGGTCGCGGGTGCGGCGAGGATGCCATACGGCCGATACCTGGCGTTTGACATCTTCGGCGGCGTCTTCTGGGTGGGAACGATGATCCTCGGCAGCTATTTTCTCGGTCATCTCATGCCCAAGATCGCCGGGCGCATCCACTACGTTATCGCTGTCGTGATTCTTCTTTCGATCATGCCGGCGATCATCAGCATCTTGCGAGCGCGGCGGCAGCTCAACGTCATCAACGCCAACCGCGCTGCCTCCCTGCCGAGCGCCGAGAAAGAATAACCCGTGCCATCTCCCGACATACGGGCAATTATCTTCGACATTGGCCGGGTCCTGATTCGCGTGAACGTGGCGCACGCGGCCGGCGGCCTCGCCGAGGGGCTATCACTATCACCCGAGGAGATTTGGTCGGCCTTAGAAAAGGATCCGCTTTGGAAGGACTGGCAGGAAGGCCGTATCTCGCCCCGGGACTGGCACCTGCATCTGTCGAAACGCTTGGGAAGCAAGCTCAATTTCGACCAGTTCGTAGAGGTCTGGAACCGGGCCCTAGACCCCGCGCCAATTCATGAAGATGGGTTCCTCGGGAAGTTAGGAAAGCGGTACCGCATGGCGGTGCTTTCCAATACCGACCCGCTGCATGTGGCTTACATGGAAACGACTTACGAGTTTCTACGGCTCTTCCCCGTGCGCATCTACTCCTGCCGCGTGGGTGCCAGCAAACCTGATCCCATCATTTACAAAGAAGCCCTCGAGGCTTGCAAGGTCCGGGCTCAGGAAGCCATTTACGTGGACGACGTTCCTTCCTATGCCCGGGCAGCCGAGAGGCTGGGTATGCGAGGCATCGTCTTCGAGACGAGGGAGCGGCTTTGGGATAGTTTCCGTGAGTTTGGTATTGACGTTACTTAGGTCCTGGCACGCAAAAAATCCGCTATTGAGCGCGTTTTCACGTAATCTTTGCTAGGTCTAGTACCAGCCCTGTTGCCGACCTCCCAAGCAACCTCCCGTCCTTCTATCAGTTAGCACATTAGGGGACTCCTTTCTTTTGGTGGGGTGCATGCAAGACCTTCTTAACAAGCCGGTAAACCCGGCATTGCCCCCAGGGGCGAGGAGAGAAATTAAACTTATGTCAGAAGATCAGATACTGGATATGAAGGGCGGTTCTTCCTGGCAGCTTCCCGCGATCGTGGTTCTCGGGTTAATTGCACTTGGCGGACTGGCCTTCGGCTGGAGCGCATCGTCCAAATTGGACAGCACCCAGCAGGCAGTGGCATCACAACTGAAGACGACCCAACAGTCGATTCAGCAGGACATGTCCTCCCTGAAAGACCGTTTGGCGCAGGATGAGAAGGCGAATACCGATCTGCAGGGCGATTTGAAGGTGGTCACGGATAAGCTAAAGATCACCCAAGGGCAGTTGAAGAAGGCACGGGCGGAATCCGCAAAGTTGAACGACGAAACGAACCAGAAGGTAACGGCGCTCGACACTTCCGTGCATTCCGAACTGGCCACGAAGGCATCGAGCGATGACGTCAAGTCAGTGGATACCAAGGTTGTCGGCGTTAGGACCGATCTGGATACGACGCGCGAAGACCTGAAGATGGCCAAGAGCGAGATGGGAACCCTGATCGCTCGCAACCACGACGAAATTGACCAACTCAGGCGCTTGGGCGAGCGCGACTACACCGAGTTCACCATTACCGGCAGAAACCGCCCGCAGAAGGTCGCCAATGTGACCGTCGAGCTGAAGGGTATAAACCAAAAGCGGAATCTGTTCAGCGTGGCCATGGTTGTGGAAGACAAGCGCTTTGAGAAGAAGAATCGTGCGATAAACGAACCCATTTTCTTCTACATGACCGGGACGCATATTCCTCAGGAGCTCGTCATCAACAAAGTGTCCAAAGACGCTATCAGCGGATACGTGAGCATCCCGAAGGCAAACTCGCAAGGCACGCCCGGCGCGACGAAGTCTGGTAACTAACCTAAGAGAGAACCCTGGCTCGTCGAGCCAAGTACATCAAAAGCGGGCAGAGGAATTCTGCCCGCTTTTTCTTCCTCCCTCCATAGCCATCCCATTCCGCTAAAATCAGAGCGCCCGACAATGGGAGATTTGCTTGCGCCAAACCGCCAGCGTTCTCTATATAGCGGTCGACCACCTCGTTCCTGAGCGTGGCAAAGGCATCGCCGGCTTCGATGAATTCACTGCAGCGCTCGACCACGCCGGAGTCCCAGCCGTGTGGCTTACCCGTCGCTCGCGCCTCCAATTCGACGAGCCTCGGCGAAAGCTGGGCCACGCTCACCCATTTATTGGCGAAGACGGATGCGGCGTCTATCTTCCCGAGGACTATTTCCACTTACGTCCGGAATCCGGAAACTTCCGGTCCCGTCCGACCTCGACGCTGCGCCTCGGACGGTTTACTTGCATCCCTTTGGCGGAACCTCTGCCGGCCGCCTCCGATGCTCTGGAATCGCTTTCACAAGAGACGGGAGTGCCGGTCGTGACCTTGCGCTCGCTCTCGGTTCGCGAGTTGGTTCAGAACACGGGTCTGCGCCCGCGTGAGGCAGAACTAGCCCGGCAGCGCGACTTTGACGAGTTATTCTTTTTTGCGGGCGCCTCGCCCGCCCAAATTGAGCGCTTCCTGGCGGACGGCCGTAAACAAGGAATCGATTTACGGCAGCACGAGGTCTTCTGGTCGGCTGCCGTTGGCGCGAGCATTCAGCGTTCGATCGCCGCGCTGTCAAGATTATATGACCGGGCGCTGCGCTATCATGCTCCGTCCGTGGCGGTCGCGACCGAAGATCTTGCTCCTAGCCTTTTTCCCTTCTGCGACCGGAGCATTTTGTTAGCTGATCATACCGCTGAGACAGAAACCGACCCCCACAGGCGTTCGCGAGCCCGCAAAATCCGGCTGCTTTCCCGCGACGTTTGGGAGCAAGTGTTGGAAAGCGTCGCTTCCAAAGCCTAACATCCGGAAAAAAATTGCTCACTCGTTAGCAACTTTGCCTGGCGGGCTTTTGCGCGCGCAAAGAGAAGAACGCCGCAGTTTGAGACAAGGTATGTATTTTCCGCGACATGAGTGGCGTTAGAGAAGGTGCGCGTGTGGCGGTCCGATTGCACGGCTCTTTTGCCGACAGCGACGAGTCCCCAACCACTGTCAGTTTCGTAAGGCTCAGGAGTACTAGGAGAATCCCTACCATGGAATGGATTCGCCGTGCCTTTCGCAGTGAGATTCACGAGTCGCATGTCGGGATCGCTCTCATCCTCTGCCTTCTAGTCATGGCTGCCATGTCTATCGCCCTGCTGTGGCAGGCGCAGATCATTGCCAACCAGCGGGATGCCATCCGCTGGCTCGAACAACTCAAGCTCGGCAATTGAAACGATCACGGCTTCGAAGCAAAGCAACCGCCTCCGCAACACCAAAGTCTTACGCCTGTAACCGGCGTTCCACTCTCTCGAAACAGACTCCCGGATCGGCATATTCGCGATTGATACGTACCTCTAAGATTGCCTACAGGCCATGAAGGGTGCTTGAAGTCTTCTGTTCCTTGCGGGAATTTCTACATGGATTCGCGATTTCGTGTTGATGACAAAAAGGGGAACCTGGCGGCTCCCCTTTTTGCCAAATTGGCATATCGTTTCGAAAGCGCACCAACAAAATGCGCGTTTTTTCAAACGACTCGCACCGCAAAAGTGGTGCGTTCAGTTTTGGTGCAGCTCTAAGCCCGGTGGAGTCATGTTCCCTCCGGAGCTCGTGGAGCTCACGTCTTTCTTGTACTCCCAGAAATTGCTGGACGCAAGAGAAAAATTAGCGAACCCACCAACTCTCTCGCACCGAGCGGCGGGAGTCTTGTTACTTGATGAAAAGGGTCTCGCGCAGTTGATCGCGACCGACAAAGGATTTCACCGTCCGATAGCGGCCGAAGAGATCCTGGATTTCCCTGTTCTGATAAACCTTCTGCGCCGGGCACAAAACCGGGGTCGGAACCATTTGCAGGGTATTCGCGTCCACAACACGGTAACGCTGGAACCCTTCCGGCTTCTTGTTGTGAAACATCGCGAAAACCACGCCGCCGGGCCGCAGTAATTCCGTGAGGCTCGCCACAATCTGCTTCACCAAAGCTAGCTCGAGATAATCCAAGAGGTCCCAGAGGAGCACGGCATCGAAGGAGCTGCGCGGGTATTGCAAACTTTCTTTCAGAAAGCGCGCGGCCCTCGCGCTGGGAGTCATCTCGAGCGTTTCACCAGCAGCAAAATCCTTTCTCAACCTGGCTTCTTCTTCCGCCAGAAATGTTTTCCAGGCACGAAGAATATCTTCGGAAGAAACTCGGAACCCTCTTGCAATGAAGAAACTCAAGGTCGTCTGCCAAGCGGGCCCCAGATCCAAGAGCGCACCGCGCTCCAAGCCATCCAGATTCCACAAAAGTTCTTTTAGTCCGTTCGAAAGCCGGTTGTATTCCAACTGATCGGGAGCGTGCGGAGTGCTGGCCTGCGGAGAAGCACCGCTAGGAGTGCGCGTCCGGGACGTCGTCAAATGAATCGGCCCGGTATCTTCGCGCTGCACGCCCTGTGTGCTGCCAACCCCGATTCCAAGTTTGTCGAGGAAGCTCATCGTGGCTCAATCCGCCGCCGTTTCAGAACCAAGCGCCGTGGGTTGAGGAGAGGGCTTGGTGCTATTGGTATTAGCCGCAGCTGCCGCCGCAACCGTTTTCGTCTCGGCGGGCCTGCTCACTTCCAACTTCCCTGCTTCCACTTTGCCCCGAAGGGTGGCACCGTCTTCGATGACCAACCGGTTGGTTTGCACTTCGCCGGTAATCTGGCCGGTGCTGCCGATTTGCAGTTTATCCCGGGCGATAACTTTCCCCTCGACCTTGCCCCGGACAATAATTTCACGGGCATTGAGGTCGGCCTTCACGTTTCCGTTCGGCCCAACGGTCAAGCAACAATTCGAGGTGAGGTTCAGTTTTCCTTCGACGAAGCCATCAACGAAAAGGTCTTCGGTTCCCGTTACTTCGCCTTTGACTCGGATTCCCTGACTGATGCTTGCCGCAGCTTTGGGAGAACCTGATAGTGAGTTAGAAGAATCAGAGCTCGGTTGAAACCCGGCAGTTCCTAAGGGACTTTCAGTCATAGTTTGAAACTTTGCATCTTCTTTTCTCCACATCGGACACCTCGACGTCGAAAATGGGGTTCTCGAAGTCGCTCATCGCAGGGCAGGTCCGGAAGCCGCGACCGAGAAGAGTGAACATAATACAGTACTTAGGGACATCCTCCCCGCCGCAAGCGGCGAGGATTCCTACGGCCTCTCGGTTTGTTGTCCCGAGATGGCTTCGGTGGGTTCCTCCCACAACCGCCCTACTTCAGCGGAGGACCACGAAGAGGCTTTACTTTTGGGCTGCCCGCCCATAGGTCGTTCGGACACAAGAAATATAGAACAGTTCGGAAGGAAAAGAAAGAGCGGCCTTATATCCTCGGCCTAAAAACGCCGAGGCTTTTCCTGAATAGCTACACCATGGATAGTGGACTTCGTTTGCCCCCTTCTACTATCCCTTGCGAGGCCGAGGATGTTTCTGTTCCATGCCGACGTTCCCAAACGGCTACCATCATTCCGAGGATCTCCCGCATAAACAGCTTGCTGGACTTGCGTTTCTCCCACCAAGCCTCCGGGTCAAAGTCGCCATCACGCGCGCTGGCCACACGCACATCGATGCCGCGTGGGAAGACGTGCCGGAAGATGTACCGGGCGCGGCGGGTGTGGTAGTTGGAGGTGACGACAATGGCGCTGTGCCATTTTCTTGCCTGGACGAACTTTGCCAATGTTTCGGCCTCTTCCAGTGTGCTGTCCCCTTCCTGGGGAACGCGCAAAATCTTGTCTTTGGGTACGCCGCGCTCGATCAAATCGTGTTCCATTAATTCCGTGATTCCGGCACTCGGACGCAACCTCCGTCCACTCGCGACGACGAGCGAAGCCTTGCCTTCCCTGAACAACTCCGCGGCGCGTGTGGCGCGGTCCGCATAGAAATTATCGTCACTCAAAACAATCAAGGCGTCGGCCTTATTGAGAGGATCTTCGACGATCCAGGATTCCGCTATGAAACGAAACATCGGGTGACGCACCAAATAGAAAAAAAAGAGAAAAGTCACGACGCCCAGGGCGACAATCAACTTCATTACGATGCCGCCACTCTCCTGCCCGAAATGTTTCATGAATTAGGATCCAGGGCTCGCAAGTTGGAGGCTGCCTGTTCGGGCAATTCGGGATTGAAGTAAACTTCTTTGATACTGTAAGACTTGCTGCGCTTTTCCAGGATTGGCAGGATCTCGATGTGCCAATGGTAATCGTCCGCGAGCGTCTTCCAATAGCCTGCCATCTCACCCTTCTTGTTCATCGTGCTCGGCGACGTGTGCACCACCAAATGGTAGGCCGGCGCAACTTTTTCCAGGCGGCGCAGGATTCTTCCGAGCAGTGCCGCCAGTTGACGGCGGTTGGAGCCTGGCCGGGGCTGCTCGAAAGTGTGGTTGTGCCGCCGGTGCAGCAGCCAGATCTCGTATGGCACGCGCGAAGCATAAGGGCACAGCGCATAATAATCGCCCTGTACGTCCACGATGCGCTTTCCCTGTTTTTCTTCCTGCCGCACCATGTCGCAGAAAATACAGCGCTCTTTGTCCTTAAACCATTCATGGGCCGAATTCAATTCGTATTTAATGCGGCGGGGTACAAAGATGGTGGCGGTTAGCTGGGAATGGGCATGGGGCCACTCCTCCCCCGCCAGCGCGCCTTGGTTTTTGAACACGCTGATATATTTGAACCGCACGTCCTTCTTTAGATCGGCGATGCGTGAGGCCCACACCCAGAGTACCCGCTCGATCTCTTCATCGCTGAACAGGGACAACCGCCTGTCGTGCTGCGGCGTTTCCACCACGACTTCATGGGCGCCGAGCGCACCCATCTTATCGTACATTCCTTCGGCTAATCGTCCGGGATCGCTCTCGACGTGATACAGCGGATCAGGGTGTGGAACGACTCGTACCTGCCAAGGCCCCGCGGCAGGCCAGATCATGATGGCGGGAACTTTCTCGATCTTTTCCGGCTCTAAGGGACACTGCTCCGCAGTCTCCGCAACAACTTCTCTTTGTCCCAGGATGACCCAACTTTGCGTGATGGGATCTTTGCGAAGTTCCATGCATTATCTTTAGCGGGTATAGCGCGCGGGTGTGGGCCCCTGCTCCAAACGGTGGCGGTCCCAGATTGCTCCTTCGCGAGTGTAATAGGCCATTTCGAAATCCTGGGTTAATTCCAAGGCGTCGGTCGGACAGGCATCTTCACACAGCCCGCAGAACATGCAGCGCGAAGTGTCATAAGTGAAGTGGGTCAGCACTTTTCGGCGGGTAGCATCGTCTCTCAGCCATCCGACAACGATGAGGTTTTCCGGACACGCCAGGGCGCACAGATTGCAGCCAATGCATAGCGTCTCGCCGGTTTCGGGATGGTTGTTGAGACGGGGCGCGCCGCGATAGCGCTCCGCCACCATCGGCCGCTCGAGCGGATACTGTTCGGTGACAATCTCCTTGGGATTCTGCATCCGGAAAGTAACTAGGAGACCTTTAATGAAATCGACTTGAAATAACCGCTCGAGCAGTTCCCTCATAGCATGTAGTTTGTTTCGCTTGTCTGAAATTGTCAAGCAATCCGCTCATCGAATTTGCTACGCCGTCGCGAATACAGGACCTCGAGCGACCGTATGGTGAATCTGCCGCCTGAGTTTTTACCGGAACGAACCCCTTGCATTTTCAGGACGTCTCGCGCAGAGGTTACAGGGTTCGCCGGATTGTTTGTTTCTGCGATTGGAGCGAAAGTTCGGTTGTCAGGCTTCGGTAGACACGGACCCGGGCCAAGTTTCTCGGCCCGGGTCGGAGGACGCAATGCTAGCCTACGACGGAGCAACGCGGCGAAAACGAAGACACCGATTGTACCCTCCTCATAGTATTTCTATCATCGCCATTTGCTACATTTCCCGAGCAACTATTTGACACGGTTGCACCGATTGCACCATGCTTCGGTGGGAACGCCCCTCGAAGTTGAACACTTGAATCTTGGCGGCACGCCACCGCTTGTCCTTGCGGCATTTGCGCTCAATGGCCTAATCGTTACATTCCTGGCGGACGTTCTGCTCAAATTACGGATCAGCCGGGAATCTTTATTGCTTTCACGGTGTACGTCATCGCCGTCGAAGAGGTTCATTGGCGCATTCACATCGGTGGATGGCTTCCTTCGTGGCTGCACTCTGGGCGCGAACATCATTTGATCCATCATGATCGTCCTACGGGGCGCTACAACGTGTTTCTCTCGCTGTTCGATTGGCTTCTAGGCACTGCCAAGGATTGACGGATAAGCATTTTTCTTGGCAAAGAAAAAGGCGGCAAGGCTGACCGCGATGCGGCTTTTCGGAAAGTAATTTAGGGCTAAGTCTTTTTTCGAGCGTCGCGTGTTATTCTCACGGCGATGACAGAGTCTGACAATGCCTACATGCAAGAGGCCCTCAAGGAGGCCCGCGCTGCGGCTGACGCCGGAGAAGTGCCGATCGGAGCGGTGTTGGTGCACGAAGGCAAAATCATCACGCGCTCGGGGAACCGCACCATCCGGGATTGCGACCCGACGGCGCACGCCGAAATCGTTGTTTTGCGCAAAGCCGCACGGGTTCTCGGCAATTACCGGCTTGCAGAGACGACTCTCTATGTAACCGTTGAGCCGTGCAGTATGTGCGCGGGCGCAATGATTCAAGCGCGCATTCCGCGGCTGGTCTACGGCGCGAATGATCCAAAGGGCGGGGCGGTACGCACTTGCTTCCAAATCCTGTCCGACCCCCGGCTCAACCACCAGGTGGAAGTCACTCTCGGCGTGCTTGCACCCGAATGCGCGGCGGTAATTCAGTCGTTCTTTGCCGAACGGCGCTAGCGGAGAAACAAAGAAGCACCTGGCGCCGAGTGACGCATTGCCGCGCAATCGAAGGCTCTGCTACGATGGGAGCTGCAACCACCCGGGAGAGGTGACTGAGTGGTTTAAAGTACTCGCCTCGAAAGCGAGCGTGCGGGAAACCGTACCGTGGGTTCGAATCCCACCCTCTCCGCCATATCTAAAAAGCCGCAAAAACAGGTACTGTTGACACCTCCTTTTAACGCGACCGCCAAGCCCACACGCCCGCCGCGACGGTGAGCACCGCGAGGGTCCAGAAGAGAACTCGGTGCAGGAAATCAGCGTGGGTTCCAAAACGTGCCGCCACCGAAAGTCAAGGCTTCGTTTTGTTGTTAGACTCTTCCGCCTTCCGCTCATCCATACGTTCGACAACCATGTCATCTATCTTCATCTGTGTCGCCATTTCCGTCATCTTGGAAATCTCTTCGTTTTTGATACCGAGGATTTTACAAATACCTGCTTTGTGTCCGGCGTCGTAGCCGTCGATGTAACCCTCGGCATGGCCCTCGCGCCTGCTTATCGCAGCGAAACAGGTGATTCCGATACCGATGGCCGCAATTTTCAACCAGCCGTACGGAAGGAAGAACACACCTACGCAGGCCAGCACAATCACCGCAAGCACGTACGTGTTGATGACGTTCAAGTGCCACTCCCGATATTCCTTCCGAATGCGCGCGTCGCAAGAACACCGAAGAACAGAAGAACACAGCGAAAAACCTCGGAAACAATGGACGTGTCAGAACGAGGCAAATGCTGCCGTCTCGCCAAAAATCCGTTCGCATCAGCTCAGCCATCGGAGTCTTGGGCGGCAAGAACAGCGTCGGTCGTCCAACAAAACGGCACATGTCTGCAAGCGCGAGAGCCAGAATAGCGAAGGCGCAGAGGGCGCGGTGGGCGAAGGTGAGAGCGACGAAGAGGAATGCGTAACAGTCAGTGAAGTTTTCTCGCCGTGGTCCGTTGGCAATCGTTCCTGTTCAAAGGCCATCCACCCATTTTCTCATACTGTGCGGGTCATCCGTGCTCTCATAATCCACAACCCAATCGCAATCGCCGCCAAGAGCAAGCCCAAAAACACCGGGCTGTGTAACAATCCAAGCCATATCCGAATGTCCCATTGTGCTCCGCCACGACCGGTTGAGGCTCATTTGTTGCAATGACTCCCGCAGGTGAAGCAACGAACTCATTGGAATTGCTTCGCTGACCACCGCCGCGAACGCGATTAGCACCCACGTTCTTCGCATCCTTAGAACTCGGTTCAGCGGAAAAAAGGGGAGCCGGAATACTCAAGCTCCCTGGTATTTTGGGTTTATATCTGCGCCATCAGTTTCTCGGATGACGGATAAACTGGACAACCTGCCGCCCGCTTGCATCTGTTTCGGTTTTTGTCGCGGAGCGGAGGCGTAGCCAGTAGGCATTCGTATCCGCATCGAAAAGGAAGTTCCAGACAAAGATTCCTCGGAAGTGTGGGCTTGTACTGCTTATGCTGTCTAACGCCTGCAACAGGAGTGTTCTTGCCGGAACATTTGTTCCACCGATGGCAAGCCTTGAATCCTGCAACGGATCGCTGGACAGGCCAATCGTACCCAAATTGATGTCAACCCCGCTTGTTGCGGCAAGCGTGTCGACGATTAGCTGAAGCGTTGCTCTCGCATCGCGCTGTTGCGTGGGTACGCTGATTGAGGTATCGAGCAGTGGGTTCACCGTTTCGTCCTTCCCGGTTTCATCCTTTCTTGATACGCCTACCAGCGCATATCTTCCGTCAGCTTCCTTGCGAACACTGAACTTGCCGGGATTGCCGCTGGAATTGTAGTCTGCAACTAACTTTTGCAAGACTTGTTCCTCGGCATTTCCTGAAGGGATGGACGAAGGTTCAGGGAAACTACTCTGAAACAAACCACCCGATACCCGCGTTGCGCCCTTCTCATTCGGATGGCTCGCTCTCCACTCGGGGTCCGTCGCATCAACTAAATCGAAATGACTTTGATATAGCGGGTCTTCGAAATCAACGATCCAGCCATATTCTTGGCTGATCGCTTCAACTGCTTGCATTAACGGCCTCGGGGCATTTGCTGTCAATGTTCCTGCGGCTCCATTGTGCTGTAGAACTGCGGCGTTCATGAACGACGGCTTCGTGGGTGCCTGCGCCAGTAGCAGCGAGGGTACCGCAAGCAAGAACAAGAGAACGGTTCTTTTCATTTTATCGCGCCTCCTTCTTTGATGTTGATTGTGGTGACGAACGCGCAGGGCCACCGGTGTCAAAAGGACTTAGCATGAGTGCCCACTCGAAACGGCGAGGAGTCCAGCGATCCGAGAAGTACGTTGGAAGACCACACTCCCCGGCCCGGCAAACCTCTTCCGTATTGCCGCCGTGGTTATCAACCTTGATGGTGATATCGTCCGTGGTGTAGTTGTACCAAAGGTTCGCGTCGCACTCTATCCGCATCCCTTGATGAATCGTTGCTGTGCAAGGGAACGTCACTCCGTTTTGTGGTCCATTTTGTACGATGTTATCCAGGTCTTGGAGGTCCCACCCAATGGCGTCTGGCCCCCACTCGTTATCCGGACCAGGCGCACCGTTATAGTACCCGACTGCCCAATTAACCGCGCCTGACACACCCGGATTTTGCGTGAGTCCAGAGTTAGGCCACCAGCACGCATTTGTTCCCGGCGTAACCGTGTATTCTTCGATGGCATGGCCGTCAAAATTGTCGCCAGCACTATCACTCACCGTCATCGGCCGCCATATATCGAGCGTTCGCAGCGTGCGCGAGGTTGTGACAGCTTGGCAGATAGAGAAGTTCGTCCGACTGTTCTCCATCCGCGATCGTTTTGAGGTATTCGTGGGCGTGCAAATCCATGGCGACGATGACGTCAAATCGTCGGCCTCCAGCGCTCTCGACGTAGAAACGGCCCATCCTCGGCCTGGGCAATAGCCTCGTCCTGCGTGAGTGACCAATGACTTCCGTCTGGTTTGATCCCACAAATTGACTGGATTTGCTCATGCGCGCTCGGGTGCTCGCTCGGGTGCTCGGTCTTGACTACCTGCCGTATGCGGAGGTATCGGGCCATTTTGCCCTCTCAGTTCCTCAAAGGCTCAGCACACTCTGGCTTTGAGGGCTACTCTGCGACCGCTGCATCGGGCCGCGCAATCCGGTGAATACCTGTTCAACACCGGATCAAGATACAACTTCACAAATCGGTTTGCTAGATTAGCCGCGAGTTATTTCGCTGCGCGATGCGTACATGAGTCCAATTACTAACAGTACGACCGCGCACGCCCTCGTATACGCTAGCGCCTGCTTACATTTTGCATGAGTTGTAGGTGCAGGAAGGGGTGCGGAATCAAGCCGCGTGTCGGTTGTAGATGCCGATGCCACCGTGGAGATGTATGAAGACGACTTTAATCAGCGTAGTCACGGGGGGAGGGGAGCCGGCGAGTGGGCCTCCTTGCACATCGCTGGCTCCCCTGATTTGTGGACCACGGCATCGCCAAATCGGTCGATTCCTGGAATCGAAGACAGGGATTACGCCCTGTTCTCACGGGCGATCCCGAGAATGAAAACGCAAGAAACAAAAGTCCCAGAACGCATTCTCTTAGGAATTCGGCCAATGATTCGCAAAACACGTCACACCACGGATCAAAGGCATAAGGTCGCGTTTCTGGCCAGCTCAAGATGCCGTTCATGTCGTTCTTTGTTTGGCTCTGGCTAGTTATGCGTTGTCTAGCAGGCTGCTGAAAAAGTCGGAAATTCTGTAACGAAGCGGCGCAGAGCGCGTCCAATGGTGCATGAGAGGAACCGATCAGGCAGCAGAGTCACGTGTTTAGCTACATTTCCCCGGAGCAGCGGTGCCGCGCGACCATCCCCTGCGGCCGATCCGCACGATGGTGGACGAAATCCTGAAGCAGCTGTCGCCGCAGTTCAACAAGATGTACGCGAAAGTGGGTCGCCCGTCGATTCCGCCGGAGCAGTTGTTGCGCGCGCAGCTGTTGCAGATGTTGTATTCGGTGCGCAGCGAGCGGCTGCTGATGGAAGAGATTGGACTACAACATTTTGTTCCGCTGGTTCGTGAGGCTAAATATGGATGATGCGGTCTGGGACGCGACGGTGTTCACCAAGAACCGCGACCGGTTGCTGGAGGCCGAGCTGGCCAAGGAATTTCTGGCGCGGGTGGTGGCACAGGCGCGCGAGAAGGGATGGACTTCGGACGAACACTTCACCGTGGATGGCACGCTGCTGGAAGCGTGGGCAGCCTGAAAAGTTTTCAGCGGAAGGACAAAAAGGATGGGTCTCCGCCGGAGGATCCCGGAAATCCCCGCGTGGATTTTCATGGGGAGAAGCGCTGCAACCAGACGCACGAATCGAAAAGTGATCCGGAAGCCCAGCTGGCGCGCAAAGG